>ENA-ORNP01000697-ORNP01000697.1-human-gut-metagenome-genome-assembly--contig:-NODE-697-length-38834-cov-36.379742_pt1 | contig 38834 bp, 35 predicted proteins | sample MGYA00242119_ERZ509030 | MGnify/ENA primary metagenome ERZ509030 (study PRJEB26280, sample SAMEA2338708) | human gut metagenome | biome: human gut; feature: human-associated habitat; material: faeces... | reverse complement strand
CTTTCCACTATTTATTTATCAAAAGAATAGAAAAAAGTTGTTTTTACATCAAAAAGTTAAAGAAAGTATTGTTTTAAAAGCAAAAGGCTTAATTTATAAATCCAAATCAAACCGTCTGATTTTGATTTAGGATTAAAAGAAAACAGAGGGTGTTTTCTATCAATTCATAACTTCATCTTCTATCGCAGGAATTTTGCAAGAAAGAAGGCAGGAATACATATTAGCATTTTGCAATTAATACCATATATTTGCCGAACATTTTGAAACCACAAACAATATTATACAGCAATAAAGAAAGCTTATAATCATGAAACAAGAACTTTTTAACAACAAAACAAAAGCAGAGGATTACCAGCGACAGCCCAAACAGTTGGGCTTGTATGAGGCATCCCATGAGCACGATGCCTGCGGAGTAGGCATGCTGGTCAATATCCAGGGAGGAAAATCACATGAACTGGTAGAATCGGCATTGAAGGTACTGGAAAACATGCGCCACCGTGGAGCGGAAGGGGCGGACAACAAAACCGGAGACGGTGCCGGCATCATGCTGCAGATACCGCACGAATTCATTCTGTTGCAGGGCATTCCCGTTCCCGAGAAAGGAAAATACGGCACCGGCCTGCTTTTCCTTCCCAAAGACGGAAAAGACCAGGCTGTCATCTTGAGCGTCATTATCGAAGAGATTGAAAAGGAGGGATTGACCCTGATGCATCTGCGCAACGTGCCCACTTGCCCCGAAATATTGGGAGAAGCGGCTCTTGCCAACGAACCGGACATCAAGCAAATTTTCATCACCGGATTTACGGAAAGCGAAACCGCCGACCGCGAACTCTATATAATAAGGAAAAGGATAGAGAACAGAATACGCAAGTCGGACATCCCCACCCGCGAGGATTTCTACATCGTCTCGCTCTCTACGAAGAACATCGTCTACAAGGGCATGCTCTCTTCCTTGCAGTTGCGCAACTACTTCCCCGACCTCACCAACAGCTACTTCACCAGCGGACTGGCATTGGTGCACTCCCGTTTCAGCACCAACACTTTCCCCACCTGGGGACTGGCACAGCCTTTCCGCCTGCTGGCACACAACGGCGAAATCAATACCATCCGCGGCAACCGCGGCTGGATGGAAGCCCGTGAGAGTGTACTCTCCTCTCCCGCCCTGGGAGACATCCGGGAGATACGCCCCATCGTGCAACCGGGCATGAGCGACAGTGCCTCGCTGGACAATGTGCTCGAGTTTCTCCTCATGTCAGGCCTGAGCCTGCCGCACGCCATGGCCATGCTCGTGCCGGAATCTTTCAACGAAAAGAATCCCATCAGCGAAGACCTGAAAGCTTTCTATGAATACCACTCCATCCTGATGGAGCCGTGGGACGGACCGGCGGCACTGCTTTTCAGCGACGGGCGCTATGCAGGCGGCATGCTCGACAGGAACGGACTGCGCCCTGCACGCTACCTGATTACGCAGGGCGGCATGATGGTAGTGGCCAGCGAAGTCGGCGTGATGGATTTCGAGCCGGGAGACATCAAGGAAAAAGGACGCCTGCAACCGGGCAAGATACTGCTTATAGACACCGAGAAAGGCGAAATATATTATGACGGCGAACTGAAGAAACAACTTGCCGAAGCCAAACCATACCGCACTTGGCTGGCCGGCAACCGCATCGAGCTGGACGAACTGAAAAGCGGTCGCAAAGTCTCCCATAGCGTGGAGAACTACGACAGCATGCTGCGCATCTTCGGCTACTCCAAAGAAGACGTGGAACGGCTGATTGTCCCGATGTGTACCACCGGTGCCGAACCCATCAACTCCATGGGCAATGACACCCCGCTGGCAGTACTCTCGGACAAGCCGCAACTACTGTACAACTATTTCCGCCAGCAGTTTGCCCAAGTCACCAACCCTCCTATCGACCCGATACGCGAAGAACTGGTAATGTCGCTGACCGAATACATCGGAGCCGTAGGCATGAACATACTGACACCCAGCGAAAACCATTGCAAGATGGTGAGGTTGAACCATCCCATCCTGAACAACGCCCAGCTGGATATTCTCTGCAACATCCGGTACAAAGGCTTCAAGACCGTGAAACTGCCCCTGCTCTTCGAAGTGGCAAAAGGGTGCCAGGGATTGCAGCAAGCATTGGCAACCCTCTGCAAGCAGGCGGAAGAATCCGTCAACGAAGGAGTGAACTACATCGTGCTTTCCGACCGCGACGTAGACGCCGCCCATGCCGCCATTCCGTCACTGCTTGCCGTGTCGGCGGTACACCACCATCTTATCTCCGTGGGCAAACGGGTGCAGACGGCACTGATTGTAGAAAGCGGCGAAATCCGCGAAGTGATGCACGCCGCACTGCTGCTGGGCTTCGGAGCCAGCGCACTGAATCCGTATATGGCTTTTGCCGTCATCGACAAACTGGTGAACGAAAAGGAAATACAGCTCGATTACGCCACTGCCGAAAAGAAATATATCAAGTCCGTCTGCAAAGGCTTGTTCAAGATTATGAGCAAGATGGGCATCAGCACCATCCGTTCTTACCGGGGCGCGAAAATTTTCGAGGCCGTAGGACTGAGCGAGGAGTTGAGCAATGCCTACTTTGGCGGACTGAGTTCACGCATCGGAGGCATACGCCTGGATGAAGTGGCACGCGACGCCATCGCCTTCCACAAGGAAGGGATGGAGGTTCTTAAAAAGAAGGGGGAAGCGGAGCTATTGCCGAACCGCGGACTGTATGCCTTCCGCAAGGATGGTGAGAAGCACGCCTGGAACCCGGAAACCATCAGCACACTGCAACTTGCCACACGCCTGGGAAGCTATAAGAAATTCAAGGAGTTCACTGCCATGGTAGACAGCAAGGAATCTCCCATCTTCCTGCGCGATTTCCTCGACTTCCGCCGCGCTCCTATCAGCATAGACCGGGTGGAACCGGTAGAGAACATCGTACAGCGCTTTGTCACCGGCGCCATGTCCTACGGCTCCATCAGCCGCGAAGCCCACGAAGCCATGGCTATTGCCATGAACAAGCTGCATGGCCGGAGCAATACGGGCGAAGGAGGCGAAGACCGGGCACGCTTCATGCCGCGCGAAGACGGCACCAGTCTGCGCAGCGCCATCAAGCAGGTGGCCTCAGGACGTTTCGGTGTCACCGCAGAATATCTGGTGAATGCGGACGAAATACAGATAAAGATTGCCCAAGGCGCCAAGCCGGGCGAAGGCGGACAGCTGCCGGGCTTCAAAGTGGATGAAGTGATTGCCAAGACACGCCACTCCATTCCGGGCATCTCGCTGATTTCCCCCCCGCCCCACCACGACATTTACTCCATCGAAGACCTGGCACAGCTCATCTTCGACCTGAAGAACGTGAACCCACGGGCAAAAATCAGCGTGAAGCTGGTGGCAGAAAGCGGTGTGGGCACCATTGCCGCCGGTGTGGCAAAGGCAAAGGCCGATTTGATAGTCATCTCGGGTGCAGAGGGCGGTACGGGAGCCTCTCCTGCATCATCCATCCGCTATGCCGGCATCTCGCCCGAACTCGGTTTGAGCGAAACGCAACAGACACTGGTGCTGAACGGCCTGCGCGGACAAGTGATGCTGCAAGTGGACGGACAGCTCAAAACAGGCCGTGACATCATACTGATGGCAATGCTCGGAGCCGAAGAATTCGGTTTCGCCACCAGCGCCCTGATTGTACTGGGTTGCGTAATGATGCGCAAATGTCACCAGAACACCTGCCCCGTAGGGGTGGCGACACAGAACGAAAAACTGCGCAAACGCTTCCGCGGACGCAGCGAGTATCTGGTGAACTTCTTCACGTTCCTGGCGCAGGAAGTACGCGAATACCTGGCGGAAATCGGTGTGGAACGCCTGGACGACATCATTGGACGCACAGACCTTATCGTCCGCAAGCCGGATGACGGAATCAGGAAACATCAGTTGATAAGCTTCGACAAACTACTGGCACGCGTAGACAATGAAGCCGCCATCCGCCACGTCACCGACCAACAGCATGGCATCGACCATGTGAAAGATGTAGAGATGCTACATGCCGCCGCCGAAGCCGTAGAGAACCAGAAGGAAATCTCGCTGGAGTACACCATCGCCAATACCGACCGTGCCTGCGGCGCCATGCTCTCTGGTGTCATTGCCGCAAAATACGGAGAAAAAGGGCTGCCCGAACATACGCTGAACGTGAAGTTCAAAGGCTCTGCCGGGCAGAGTTTCGGGGCATTCCTTGTCCCGGGTGTCAACTTCAAGCTGGAAGGCGAGGCCAACGATTATCTGGGCAAAGGTCTGAGTGGCGGACGCATCGCTGTCCTGCCTCCGGTACGGAGCAACTTCGAGGCAGAGAAAAACACGATTGCAGGCAACACCCTGCTTTATGGCGCCACAAGCGGTGAAGTTTACATCAACGGCCGTGCAGGCGAGCGCTTTGCCGTCCGCAACTCCGGTGCCACAGCCGTAGTGGAGGGTGTAGGCGACCACTGCTGCGAGTATATGACCGGCGGGCGCGTGGTAGTACTCGGACAGACGGGACGCAACTTTGCCGCAGGCATGTCCGGCGGTGTGGCCTACGTATGGAACCGGGACGGCAACTTCGACTATTTCTGCAATATGGAAATGGTGGAACTGAGCCTCATCGAAGAGGCCTCCTACCGCAAGGAACTGCACGAGCTCATCCGCCAGCACTACCTGTACACCGGTTCCAAACTGGCACGCACCATGCTCGATGACTGGCCACGCTATGCCGACCAGTTCATCCAGGTAGTCCCTATCGAATACAAAAAAGTGCTGCAAGAGGAGCAGATGCAGAAATTGCAACAGAAGATTGCAGAAATGCAACGCGATTATTGAATCGCGAATTAATAATGAAAGAATGAAAGACTGAGGAAATTCCCCTTTCATTCTTTAATTCTTTAACTTTTTAATTTGTTCATCATGGGAGATCCAAAAACATTCCTCAATATCCCCCGCCAAGAGGCGGGTTACCGTCCGATACACGAACGTATCACAGACTTCAGCCAAGTGGAACAGACACTGAACAGCCACGACCGCAAGCTCCAGGCCTCGCGCTGTATGGACTGCGGCGTACCCTTCTGCCACTGGGCATGTCCGCTGGGCAATAAAGACCCGGAATTCCAAGACGCGCTCTACCGGGGCAAATGGCGCGAAGCCTATCAAATACTGAACAGTACGAATGATTTTCCGGAATTTACGGGACGCATCTGCCCTGCCCTTTGCGAGAAGTCGTGCGTACTGAAACTCTCGTGCAACGAACCGGTCACTATCCGCGAGAACGAAGCCGCCATTGCCGAGGCTGCTTTTCGCGAGGGCTACATCACCCCCCTCCAGCCCGAACGCAACGGAAAGAAAGTAGCCGTCATCGGCGCCGGCCCTGCCGGATTGAGCGTTGCCGTACGGCTGAACGCCAAAGGTTACGAAGTTACCCTATTCGACAGCAAACCGATGCCGGGAGGACTGTTGCGTTACGGCATCCCCAACTTCAAGCTGGACAAAGCCGTCATCGACCGCCGCATGAAAATCCTCGAGGCCGAAGGTATCTTGTTCAAGATGGGAGTCCATGTCGATGTGCAGAAACTGCCCGTCGGATTCGATGCCTACGCCATTTGTACCGGTACGCCCACCGCCCGCGACCTCTCCATTCCGGGCAGGGAGCTGAAAGGCATCTACTTTGCCCTCGACATGCTGGCACAGCAGAACCATATTCTGGATGGAGATACCTTCCCGAAAGACCAACTCGTTAACGCCCGCGGCAAACGGGTACTCGTCATCGGCGGCGGCGATACCGGGTCTGACTGTATAGGCACCAGCATTCGCCAGGGAGCCGTCAGCGTAACCCAGATTGAAATTATGCCCCAACCACCCATAGGACACAACCCGGATACTCCCTGGCCGCAATGGCCCGTCGTACTGAAAACCACCAGCAGCCACGAAGAAGGCTGTACCCGTCGATGGTCCCTCGCCTCTACCCGGTTCATCGGGAAGAATGGCAAGGTATGCGGTGTGGAAGTGGAAGAAGTGGAGTGGCTTCCGGCAACAGACGGTAACCGCCCTACCATGAAATCTACGGGTAAGAAAGAGGTCATCGAAGCCGATATGGTGCTTCTTGCCATGGGTTTCCTCAAGCCCGAGCAACCGAAGTTTGCAGAGAACGTATTCGTGGCAGGCGATGCCGCCCACGGCGCCAGCCTCGTAGTACGTGCCTTGGCCGACGGACGACGAGTGGCAACAGAAATAGATCGTTACCTCGAACCTCTAAAAGAAAACAAGAAATGATTTCCCTTTCTTTAATTTTTAACCTTTAATTTTTAATTCTCATGTGTGGAATAGCAGGAATCTTCAACATACAGTCTCAAACTCCTGAATTGAGAAACAAAGCGCTACGGATGGCGCAGAAAATCCGTCATCGCGGACCGGACTGGAGTGGTATCTACGTAGGCGGCTCCGCCATCCTCGCCCACGAACGCCTCTCCATTGTCGACCCGGAATCCGGCGGACAACCCTTATATTCACCCGACCACAAGCAGGTGCTTGCCGTCAATGGCGAGATTTACAACCATCGCGACATCCGTGCCCGCTATGCCGGAAAATACGCCTTCCAGACAGGTTCCGACTGCGAAGTCATCCTTGCCCTTTACAAAGACAAAGGCATCCGCTTCCTCGAAGAGCTGAACGGCATCTTCGCCTTCGCCCTCTATGATGAAGAAACGGACGATTACCTCATCGCTCGCGACCCCATCGGCGTAATCCCCCTTTATATAGGACGCGACAAGGATGGACACATCTACTTCGGCAGTGAGCTGAAAGCCCTTGAGGGTTTCTGCGACGAGTATGAGCCTTTCCTTCCCGGCCACTACTACCGTGGGCGCGAGGGCAAGATGCACCGCTGGTACACCCGCGACTGGATGGACTATGCCGCTGTGAAGGACAACTACACTCCTGCCGCCGAACGCAATGCCGCGCCGGCTTCGATAGGCCGGACAGCCTACAGCACACAAGTCACGGCTGTGCACGACGCCCTTGAAGCCGCCGTACAGCGCCAGTTGATGTCCGACGTCCCCTACGGTGTCCTGCTCAGTGGCGGACTCGATTCTTCCGTCATCTCTGCCATCGCCAAGAAATATGCCGCCAAACGCATCGAGACAGACAACAAGGCAGATGCCTGGTGGCCGCAGCTCCATTCCTTCGCCGTCGGCTTGAAGGGTGCTCCCGACTTGATTAAAGCCCGCGAAGTGGCCCGTCATATCGGTACCGTGCATCACGAGATAAACTATACCGTTCAGGAAGGCCTCGATGCTGTCCGCGACGTCATCTATTTCATTGAGACTTACGACATAACCACTGTCCGCGCCTCCACCCCCATGTATCTGCTGGCACGTGTCATCAAAAGCATGGGCATCAAGATGGTACTCAGCGGCGAAGGTGCGGACGAGGTGTTCGGCGGTTACCTTTACTTCCACAAGGCGCCCACACCGCAAGCCTTTCACGAAGAAACCGTGCGCAAGCTCTCCAAACTGCATCTGTACGACTGCCTCCGTGCCAACAAAAGCCTTGCAGCCTGGGGAGTGGAAGGACGTGTCCCCTTCCTCGACAAAGAATTCCTGGATGTTGCCATGCGCATCAATCCGGCAGTCAAGATGTGCCCCGGCAAGGAGATAGAAAAGAAAGTAGTCCGCGAAGCCTTTGCCGACATGCTCCCACAGAACGTTGCCTGGCGGCAGAAAGAACAGTTCTCCGACGGTGTGGGCTACAGTTGGATTGATACGCTGAAAGCCGTCACTGCCGCTGCCGTCAGCGACGAACAGATGGCACATGCCGCCGAACGCTTCCCAGTACATACCCCGCAAAACAAGGAAGAGTACTATTATCGCACCATCTTCGAAGAGCATTTCCCCAGTGAAAGCGCGGCCCGAAGCGTTCCCAGCGTGCCCAGTGTGGCATGCTCCACCGCCGAAGCGCTGGCATGGGACGTCTCTTTCCAAGGAAAGAACGACCCCAGCGGACGGGCTGTAGCGGGGGTACACGAAGAAGCATACAAGGATTAAAAAAAGAGCTGCCGACAGATTTCCTGCCAGCAGCTCTTCTCATTTTTTATTTATCAAATCCTATCGGACTAAAACATCATTGTCTGTCCACCAATCACACCTGCCACAGCACTCGCTACGGCAATAATAAGTTTCAAAATCACATTCCACGTTTTCTTCATAAAGATTATCCATTATCTGATTAATAATTCATAGCTACTGTTATCCCAGTGGATTCTCACCTTGGTCTCCATCCGAATCCGAGCCTCCTCCTTCCGAACCGGAGCCGCCATCTGTAGAAGTCTTCCCCTTAAGATAATCATCCAAACTCACCAAATCCAGCCTCTCTCCAGCGCGGGTAGCAGCCTTCGATATCTTCAGTTCCCTATTCGCCTGAAAACAGATACGGACGCTCTCCACACTCTTGGCTGTCACGTCATCAGCCTTTTCCTCACCTTTCGATTTGGCTGCCAGTATAAAAACACCCAGCCCGGCTATATTAACCGTCTTTCCTTCCAGCAACTGCTCTTTCAGCTTTTCCACAAAGTTCTGCATCGTACTCTTGATGTCACCGATAGACAGAGAAGAGCGGTCCTGCATCTTCTGTGCAATAAACGCCAAATCCACGCTTTGCCCCAATGTTACCAACTGCGGATAATACTTCTTGGGAGAGTTTTCAACCCTGGGGTCCGACGGTCTCTCCACCGTCCTGAAAATTACACTCATACTTTTTTTTCTTTAGAGATTTAAATTCGTTTTCCTATTCACACGTTTCGTTGATCAACGATGCAAAGGTGAGGATTAAAAACTATGTAGCCAAAGAAAAAAGGTGCTTGGGAGTAGTTTTTCTGAGAAAAGTGATAAAGTGCTATAAATCAACAAAAAATATTTCTACAATATACAATTCTTCATTTCATCTACTATGTATCTCACATCCTCATCCATCACATAAGGACCGCTCGGCAAGCAAAGACCACGCTTGAACAAGCCCTCACTGACACCATTCACATAGGCAGGATTAGCCGCATAAACCGGCTGGAGATGCATGGGCTTCCATAAGGGACGGCTCTCGATACCGGCTTTATCCAAACAAACACGCATGGCCTCCACATTACGGTTAGGCTCACAAGAAGTATGGGCATTCACTGACTCATGAGTAACACCCGCAGCACCACCAACGGCACCTTTCACTGTCTCACGGTAGGCATCCTCCTCACCTCTCACATGCAGATTCCCGTCAAGCAGTACCGTGTTCAGCCAATAGTTGCTGTCATAACGTCCGGAAGGATTCTCATGAAGCGTGATTCCCTCCACATCGGCCAACAGCTCACGATACAGACCGCACAGATGCTTATGGTGTGCTATGTGCTCATCCACCACCGTCATCTGGCCGCGACCGATACCCGCACAAATGTTACTCATGCGATAGTTATAGCCTATCTTCTCATGCTGATAATAAGGATAAGCCTCACGTGCCTGTGTGGCATAGAACATAACCTCCTTCTTTGCCTCCGCATCCGGACAAATCAAGGCACCGCCACCGCTGGTGGTTATCATCTTGTTGCCATTGAAAGACAGCACACCATATTTGCCAAACGTACCACAAACCCGTCCTTTGTACCTACTGCCGAAACCTTCCGCAGCATCCTCAATCACCGGAATGCCATACTTCTCCGCCACAGCCATTATTTCATCCAACTTGGCTGGCATACCATATAGATAAACCGGGACAATAGCCTTTGGTTTCTTACCAGTTTTAGCGATGCGGTCTTTGATTGCCGCTTCCAGCAGCTGCGGATCCATATTCCAGGTATCCCCTTCTGAGTCCACAAACACAGGAGTAGCACCCAGATAAGTCATAGGATGGCTCGATGCGCAAAACGTAAAACTCTGCACCATCACTTCATCACCCTGTCCCACTCCACAAGCCACCAAAGCCAAGTGTACAGCAGCCGTACCGGCAGACAAAGCCACCACATGCTTATTCTCACCTACAAAAGCCTCCAAATCCTGTTCAAAGCCGCTTACGTTCGGACCGAGTGGAACCACCCAGTTCGTATCGAAAGCTTCTTGTATGAAGCCCATCTCCTTGCCGCTCATGTGAGCGAGGCAAAGATAAATTCTCTTATCCATAAAATATATGTGATTATTCTAATGATTCGATTTCCTCACGTAGTGGGGAATAAAAAGGAAAGAAAGGATTTTATAAATCTTTCCCAAGCACTGTGTAAATGATGATTTTGATGTCATTCCAAAAAGACCAACTATCCAAATATTCAATATTTATCCGCACTTTGTCCGGAAACAAAAACTCATCATTATATTTTTGAGGTTCCTTCTGTTCTGCCAATAATTCTTCCTCGTTCCGATACTTTAAACTTGCGGGGCCGGTAATGCCGGGTTTTAAGAGAAGTATTCTCCGATGCTCCCCCTCAAGCCTATCAGCATAACCGGGAACATCGGGACGAGGGCCAACGAAACTCATGTCACCAATCAACACATTCCATAACTCCGGCAATTCATCCAATTTATATTTCCGGAGTACTGCTCCTAACGGAGTGATACGACTCTCTCCTTTTACAGAAATGGAACTTCCAGAATGGGCGACAGTCATTGAACGGAACTTATACATCGTAAACAACCGCCCATATTGTCCAACTCTTTTCTGTTTAAATATGACAGGACCTCCGGGCATCTTGATACGAATCAAAATGCTGATTATAATTAAAACCGGGAATAAAAAGATTAAACCGAAGAGTGATGCACCACGGTCAAAGAGAGATTTGATAAACATTCAATCTTGTAAAATTATCTTAAAAACTTATAAGCAAATTGAGTTACATGAGGGATAGGAATAATAAATATAACAAAACGAGCACAAGCAAATATATAATTCACATATGATAAGTTCAGTTTTCTAATAACAAGACATCTATTTTTCAAATCAGATAGACTTTTTGATAAACCATTTCTTCTTAAATAAAAATCCTTATTTACACGTACCCGTACCAACACTTCATCTATATTGGCAAACTTACATCCTGATAAAAAACCATTTAGCCAAAATATTGTATCTTCATCTTTATCCGTATCAACGGGATATAAACCTGCTTTATGAAAATAAGATTTTCTAAAAATAACACTCATATGTGCCAATGGGTTTCTTTTCCCAAAGAAACATTTCATTTCATCATGTGATAGAGGATATCTTATAACCCCTATAGATTTTTTGTTTTCATCCATTTCTTCAATATGTCCTCCACATATATCTATATTTTTATGATTGTTCATATAGATTATTTGTTTTTCAAATCTATTTGAAAGACAAATATCATCAGCATCCATACGGAGAACGTAATCATACCCTTTAGATAGTACAATAGTTAACAACTCATTCAATGAATATGCCAACCCATAATTTTCATCTCTACCATAAACATGAAACCGACTATCATTTAACTCCATGAAGAAGTGTTCTATACCACTTTCAACAACTCCATCATATTGAACATAAACATGAAAATCCTTAAATGTTTGTTTTAGCAAACTGTCAACACATTGTGCTACATATATCAATTTATCATTTTTATAAATCGACATTATTACTGCTACCATTATTTATAATATAACGAGTTAATACCTTACATGAATTTTGCATCGGAATATCTCCCCAAAATATTTTTTTTATTCTGTTTTGTTCAGTAGTCAAACTATTACCATAATTCCAATCAGATAATATTTCCATTAATGAATCAAAACTATAGGCTCGAACACCTGGAGTATAATCATCAAAATCAAAAGCCAAATCCCTACATTGACAAATATATTTTTCATAATCAAAAGGGAATAAAACAATACCTTTATCCAATAACAAATAATCGTAAAAAATAGAAGAATAGTCTGTTATTAGTAAATCCGTAAATGGTAATATTGGATAAACATCTACATCCTTATCTAAGAAACGAATGTTAGAAAATATACTTGAAACATTAGATACTACAGTGGCAGGATGTAACTTAAATAAAAAAAGTTCATCACGTTTCTCCAAAAAATCATTCAATAAATCCAAATTAATACCTGAGGCTAACATAAAATCAGATTGGTCATCTCTGAAAGTTGGCATATAAATAATAGTATGGGAAAATTCTTGTATATCCTTTATCAGCCTATTAACTCCTTGCGGTTCATATTCTTCTACATATTTCTTTATTAAATTTGCATTTAAAAAGAATAACTCACATCTAGGATATCCCAAATTAAGACATTTACGTATATCTATTTGAAAGCATTTAGAAAAATGCATTGACATAAACACTGAAGTAGAAAGGAATAAATCAGGCTTACGAAATAAATAAGGAAATAAAATACGATTAAATATATTTTTTACATATATCTTAGAATCAATGCCAACAGTTGTTGCAAACTCAATTTTTTTTACTCCAACACCGTGCCATAGATTTACAGCAAAGCATCCTCCCGAAGTCCAATAATTAATATCTGATAAATGAGAAGAAAAAATATAATAGTAGGATGTCAAACAATGATATAGCCCATATAAACTCCATCTATAATATGCATTAATACCTTTTTCTCTTAATAACAATATTTCCGATTTATTAGAAGATATCCAAATAGGAATTACTGTTTTCTCATATTTATATAAATATCTATATAAATATTTCACATTGTCCGTAAAACCCACTTTATATCCCAAAACCCATTTTCTCTTACTTCTTGGAATTAAGTATGAAAGTAACAATAATGGATATCCTAGAAATAAGGAAATTAAACGATATATTATATCAGTATAATTTCTATTACTAAATACCCATTTTATAAAATGAAGATTATTCATAGTCAGTCTGTTTTACGTCTGACATCTATAACTTGTCCCGTCAATCCAGAAAGTAATGTCATTATTGAAGTTTCTGCAACAAATTGGGGACTTAATAAACTATTTTCCGGTTCTATACCAAAGTTTTGGATACGCATAGGTGTTTTAGTTCTTTCCGGATTAATACAATTAATCTTTATATTATAACTTTTCCATTCTTCAGATAAAGCCTGAACTAAATTCACAATTGCAGCTTTTGAAGATGAATATAGGCTATACATCGCTCTGCCTCGTGTATATGAACTGGAAGTAAATAGTAATAAACCTCCATGAGACTTCGCTAAATATGAGAATGATTCCTTCGCTACATTTATCGCTCCCAAATAATTTACACGTATTAAATTTAAAATATCATCATATTTCATTGTCATCAAAGGAATTTTCAATAATATACCTGCTGTATTTATAACGAAATCAATCTTTTTCTCAATCAGATATACTTTTTCCAAAGCTTCTTTTACTAATGATGCATCAGCAACATCTGTTCCAGTCTCACTTCGACTAAACGAATAAACCTTAGCTTTCAATCCGGTACACAGTTCTGCAATACTATGTCCTATACCATAACTTCCCCCAAAAATGACTATAACTTTATGCTCTAATGCGGTTTCTTGTCCATATAAAGAAACATCACTTACAGATTTTAATTGAAAAAGCTTATCCAACAAAAACAAATCTTCTTTATGCGTTAACTTCATATTAAATTTCTCTCCCGGTACAACTCCTATTGGTATATCAGGCATATATTTTAAAACAACCCCACAATCATCGGTTGTTTTAAAATTAGGATCTACCAATGCACGTTTATATGCTTCCCTAATAACGGATAATTTAAATGCTTGTGGGGTCTGTCCATTGTATAAAAATTGTCGGTTAGGAATATCCTCTATTTCATGCGTATTCAGATTCATTTTGATAATGGTATCTGTTGCAGGAATTGCAACATCAACAGCTCCATACTTACCCAACATAGTAATACAATCTGATATTATTCTTTTAGTAACTAAGGGACGTACACTATCATGAAATATTAAATTAATATCATTCTCTGTAGAAGCATAGGCATTTATAGCTGACAAACTTGAATAATAACGTTCACTTCCTCCTTGTAGAATTCGTCCTACTTTCTTAAAATTATTAATGCAACACAATTCCTCCACTTTTTCAAGATAATTAGGGTGTACCACAATTGCAATTTCATCAATAAGCGGATGGTTATCAAATACAGAAATGGTATGTTCTAAAACTGTTTTTCCCGAAACTTTAAAAAATTGTTTAGGCATTGTCCCTCCCATACGAGTTCCGACACCACCTGCTAAAATTACAGCAACATTTCTCATGCTAATTTCTTTATTCTAACTAATAATCCAATTAAAAAATAGTAAACATAAAACATTCTTACCTGTAACCAAGACAAAATCCTCCTCTTAAACCCTATTACATGGCAAGTACTACAATATAATAAAACTGATTTGTACCTGGAGTCTTGAGTTATAATTCGAGTTATTGAAATAGCTTTCTTATTGAATATGGCTATTCGAGGATATTTATAACTCACTGCATTAGAAACCCAATCATAAATAATCCAATAAAAAACATCTTTAATAACTGGATATTTATATTTTTCATATATCACAAATAATTCATTAACAGTAAACAAAATATCCAAATCCTTTTCTTTTATAGTATTAATAATACTATCGTTACGTCCTATATAATAATTATATAACAATTCATTTAACACATAAACTCGTGCCCCTTGTATCATACATTGGAAATTGAACAACAAATCTTCATAAACAATTCCCGATTTAAAGTTCAACCCTCTTTGTCGTAAAAATGATAATTTATATAATCTGTTACAGGCTGATGCGCTAAAGCGATTATTCAGCTTAGCCTGGACCAAATATTCCTTACCATCTAACAGATTATTTCCCCAATACGCAGGATCTCTAACTTTTTCTATGCAATCCTTTATCAAATATCGACCAAAAACCACTATATCAACCTCAAATCTCTCTATTACTTGCGATAACTCATAACATGTATTAGGCTCTATAGAATCATCACTATCTAAAAATAAAACATATTCTCCTGATGCTATATTTAATCCTGTATTACGAGCTTCACTTAAACCTTTATTTTTCTGATATATATATTTAATTCTTTCATCAAATAAATAACTTTTTATGATATTATCACTATTATCCGTCGAACCATCGTTTACCAATATAATTTCAATGTCCTGAAAAGACTGTTTCATGACACTATCTAAACATCTGTTCAAATATTTTTCAACATTATATATAGGAATGATAATTGAAATAAGCATAAAACTAAATGAATTTTATTTTAAGTTTCGGAACATATAGAATTAAACTATAAAAAAATAAGAATATCAAAATATTTATCAATGAAGGGAAAAATGAAGCACGAGGCATATACACTATATTAGGAACTAATATAAAAGCCAAAAACATGATAACACGAGTATTACGAACACTTTTCTCAAAATAACGAATAATATATCCAGCTAAAAAACTCATTAGTAGAAATCCGATTAATCCCAAATCCCAAAACTCTCCGAGAAAACTAGAACCAACTCCCTCTCCCCCCAAGTATGCATCCGGTGCTAAAAAATAAGTCAATCGATGTCCTAAACTATTAGTTTGCTCCACAAATTCCATAGATTGACCTTCAAAAGTTGATGTTAAGGATAAAGGATACAAAATATATGGTAATCCAGTATTTACAAATGTTGATTTATAAAATATCATATATGCAAATACTAATAACGAAACCCCTTGTTGAGAAAAAAACATCATAAATAAATCAGAATCATAACCAGTATCAACGTCCCCCCTCCGGAACTCCAATAATACTTGTGACAGAATAATACACACGATTGAAATCAATAATAATTTGCCTATTTTTTGTTTTTGTTGTTCAGAATAAAATGAATAATAATACCATAATAAAAATATAATAGGTAAAAATAGTTTAGAACGTCCACCCTTTAAAACATCTGCAATTCTTAAAGCAAAGAAAATTGACGATATGATAAAGAACTTCTTTTTAGAAGGTTTCGATGCTAAAAATAAGCAATATGAAAATTCAAAAATAGATATTGCTCCCGTCGTCCATATTGGATATTTCAAATTTGCAATAGTTCCATCATATACAGCTAAATATCCATGCTCCAACACAGCTTTAAACTGAATCAAATATTTAATAAAAGTACCTGGAACGGAGAATAGAAATAAGAAAGTAGATATTTTATCTAGATACCTCGAATATTCAAAATTTATCTTTCTATAAGACAAATATTTTCTACCCATCAAGCATCCAAGATGCATAAATAGCAATGAAAATGTTAACAATATTAATATTTGAAACTGTACGTTTATAGGGAAAATGAAATCATTATATTTATCTGCCCATGTCCAATTAAACAAACCATAAATATCCAAGAATATACGCGAATAAATAAACACACATAGCATATATAGAAAAAGAACATACAAATTGAATGTTCCACTTTCATGTATCGCAGAAAAAAGTGACCACAAAAAAATGAGTAACAATTCATATTGTAGTATATTAATTGTTACATCATTATATCCAAATCCAATACAAAATAAAAATTGGAGAAAATAGCAAATAATAATAAAAATCTGTATTACTTGAAAAATGGAATATTTCCACGTAAAACTTATCATCTAAATAAAGTATTAACTTTACATATTTGCTGATTCAAATCAAAATCAGATAATCTATGCCTTAATTTAGTGGATATCAACAAAGAATGTTCTGACGCTTTACAAATTGCTTCCGAAAAAGAATTTATATCCAATGAAGCCACATATCCAAACTCTCCATTACACAATACTTCTTCAGCACCTACACAAGGAGAGGAAACAATATTTCTTTCTAAAATTAAAGCTTCTATTATTACAGTCGGTAATCCTTCATATAGGGAAGATAAAACAAATACGTCACAGGATTTTATTAAAGGATATGGATTTTCTTTAAACCCTAAAAAATGTACATAATCTTGCAATCCCATATCATCTCTCAGTTTTTCCAACTCAACTTGTAAAGGCCCCACACCTAAAATCCATAATGTAAAATTTCCCTTGTTCAACAATAAAGGCATACACTCAATCAAAAATCGATGATTTTTACCTTTGTCAATCCTACCTACAGCCAATAAATTTATTCTATCCCGACTAAATGGTACATTAATATGTACATTTGATTTTTGTATAATATCAGAAATATCAATAGGATTATATAAAACAATCGATTTATTTTTGACAGCAGGGCATAAATTTATCAATGTCTTTTGACAAGCTTTAGAAACACATACTATTTGATTTAAAGAAGGAAGGTCACGAAAATATCTCCGCTTATTAGTTGTTTTACAGTAGGTATGCTTTATTAAATCTGTATGTAGCCAAGCCACTCTTTGCGCAGTAGCAGGAGCTTTAAATAAAATTCTGGTAGCAGTATCCTCTCTAAAAGCAATATAACAATCGTATAGTTTCCTTATATGAAAGATATAGAACAAGCTAGGAAACGTTAGTAAAATACGTCTCTTAATTTTATTTATTAGCAGATTTGAATCCCCCAAAGCAGAATATAAACATATATTCCGAGGAACACTATCAAGATAAACACCCTCTCTATTTATTAAAAAAAGATCTACATTATATTTTTTTGCATCAAGATGTTGAAGTATTGTTATCAATATCCTTTCTGCTCCACCACCTTTCAAATTATCTATAATGAATAAAAGATTTTTTTTCATGACCTACTTTTATCTTTAATATATAATAAAATTCCTAAGAAACAGGCTATTATAAAAGTCCATCTTCTATTTATAGCTTCTTTATATATATTCCTAAAACTTTTTCCTGCAAATAGACTATAACGCACATAACTTGCAGCATTAATAACATAGTTAGTAAATGATAAATTAAAATAATTCCTCTCATTTATATACAGAGCATAACCATTAGGATTTCTTAAACACAGATGTCTGTATTTGCTAGACAGACCATCTCTTTGATAATCTTTTATTTCTAAACTTCGCTTAATACAACATATTTTATATCGCAAAGAAATTCTATTTAAAACCAATGCTTCTGTTACAAAGAATTCATTCTCAAATTCAGGGAATGGATATTCTTTCAAAATACGAGTATGATAAATTAACCCTTTATCTCCTTTTACTGACAATGAATTGTAAAGGTTATAATGTGAAACAACCAACTCGTCTACAGGTAGCGAAGTTCCTATTAGATTTCCATGTAAATCTAAAGAATTACATGAAAATCCTGCTATCCAAGGATTATCCTTATGTATCAAATGATATGAATAAATTATTTCTAGTGCAGTTTCAATATAATAATCGTCAGAATCTAAACAAATAAAGATTTCCCCTTTAGCTATCTGCACTGCTCTATTAAATGCACGATGCTTTCCCCCATTCTCCTGCTTCAAATATACAATGGAAATTTTATTTGTATTTATCCATTTCTGAACTATTTCTTCTGTATTATCTGTGGAACCATCATCCACAATAATCCATTCAAAACTACGTAATGTTTGTTTACACAAATATTCATAGGTACGTCCTATAGTATTCGCTCTATTGTAAGTCGGAGTAAATACACTAAAGAGAAATTCCATATTTTTCCATTAAACAATTAACATCTGAAAAAAGTAAACTATTACTTCTTATCCATTCCTCATCCATATTCCACCACTTTAATTTTAACAAAAAATCTATTTGATTCTGCTCAAAGCGCATTCTAATACATTTAGCCGGTACTCCACCATAAATTGAATAAGGCGGTATATCTTTAGTTACAATAGAATTTGCTCCTATTACTGCACCATCACCAATTGTAACTCCATTTACAATAGTCACATTAGCACCAATCCATACATCATTTCCAATAGTAACTATAGCAAACTGGTCATACCTATCTTCTAAAAGGAACTTTCCTTTTAAAAATAACCTCGGAGAAGTCGTAACGTTCTTTTCTACTGGATGATTACCCAAGCCAGCTACGACATTAGGACCTATTGAACAAAACTTTCCTATATGGCAACAATGTATAATAGAGTTATAATTTACATATGAATAATCTCCAATAATAGAATTACTGAAAATAACGCGAGCTGAAAAAGAACAATCACAGCCTATAACAGTATTTCCTAATAATTGTACATCTCGTCCTATATTGACAGTCCTTCTCCTAAAGAGTCTCATAAACCGATTTATGAAATTCATCATATTATACCATATTTTTTACAATAATACCATCTCTGTAAAGTTTCAAAGAAAACAGATATTACCAATGATATAGATAAAGTATATATATTTAAACAATCAATAATTCCCAAAAACATTATTACGAACAAATACACGAACATACTATAAAACATATTGACAATAACATCTTTTACATGATTGTGACTTATTAATATAACAGTTCCAAGAAAATAACTTAAATGGCGATATATAAACAGAGTTCCCAACATCCAATACACAGGAATTGCCATTAGCATATCATTATTAAAAAATAAAAGAATAAATGATTTCAAAGAACATCCAACAATAAAATATAATAAAACTCCTATTACAGTAGTATATATTAAAAGTTTACGGGCAAATATTTTATTAGCATTTTTATTATAATATGGAAATACAACATTACTTATTGTATAAAATATAGTAGATAATACATTTACTATTTTTTCTACAAAATCATAATAAGCAACTTCTCCCATTCCCAAAACGCTACCAATAACTATAGTATTAGTCCTATCTTTCACTATACCTGTTATTGACGTTAAGAGAAGTTTGGTTGAATCTTTTGTATGATAAAATATAGTCGCTAAAGACTGCCATCTAAACTTAATTTTAAATTTATATATTAGTATATATATGGCTATAAGAGATGTAATAATAGCTCCAATGCCATTTATAAGTGGAACCAATAAATAATCTTGCGGTGTAGTGACCCATATAAATATCAATAGAATAAACACTACACGTCCTATGAAAGAAAAAATTGCAATATATTTCATTTTTTCTATACCTTGAAAAAACCATATAGGAAATAAACATTCATAAATACATTGCCACATTGAAAAAATATATAATAATTTATATTCTCGAATTTCAGGAAAAAGAAATATTAAAAATAAGAATCCAAATACTATAATTAAAAGCAAGGTTTTTACAATATATACCACACTAACTATTTCGTTTATCTTCTTTGAATCTTCTCTATTAATGCTAATATATTTCGTAGCTGAGATATTAAATCCCCAGTTTACAAATATTGCTAAATAACTAACTATTGCCTGAGAATATATGATTACACCATATAAATTTTTTCCTAAAGTATTAATTAAATAAGGATATGTAACAAGTGGTATCAATAAATTACATATCTGTAATAAAGTTAGATAGCCAAAATTTTCAATTAAGGTTTTATACCTATATATATAGTCAGATATATTTTTCACTTTGCAAATTAACATCATCGTAAGCACTCAATCACTTTGGACTCTTCTGAAAATAAGTAAGCAGTCATTTTAGACCTGAAAAGGTTTAAAAGTAAGCACTCAATACCTTTTTCCCTACTGAAAATCAGCGAGAAAGGGAATTGGTCTTATTATATTTGACTTCGATTTAACTTAATTCAAACCGAAATGCCTGATGGAATCAGCATTTCGTAGTTCTTGTTTCCTGACAATAGTTCACGGAATACATGTATAAGATATCCCTTGATATCCGAGAGGTACATCTTGGCCGTTTCGATAATGGTATAGAAAGTCATTGCCACATTGACACCCTCCTCACTGCTGAAGTGAAGAGAATTATTTCGCGATACGGCAAAGGGACGTATCGCACGTTCCGCCACCATGTTGTCTATCGTGTAGTCGCCCCAGTGGCGATATTTAAGCAGGTCATCCCAGCCGTTCAACATATAAGCCAAAGCTGTCTCCATCATTTTACCGTAGTGACAGCGTTTATCCTGCTGAAGTTCCAATACCTGTTTCCTCAAGCCTTTCAATATCTCACTGACATCGGATTTATTTCTTCTTTTCCTTATCTCCCCGAGAGTGAGCCGACGCATCAAACATTCAGCCTCTATCAGATACAACCGCCCAATTTGTTCCACAAACCATGCCGCCTCTTCGTCTTTGGCGATGTCTGCAGCAAGTTTGAACTTTGCCCGGACATGAGAGATGAACTTGGAAACTCCCTCCTTTTGATAGCGTTTCCATAAATTCTTGAAATCCGTGCTGCTTGCCATAAGCATTCGTTTTATCTTTATGGCACAAAAATCTAGCATACGGGGCGGTAAAGCAAATAAACAATTGAGTGCTTACCGTCCATATGGGTAAGCAATAATACGTTATTTTTTGAATCCGGCACCAACTCTCCCTATCCAAAAAGCGATGCAACGCCATCCGCATCCGGATTTCCTTTACCGAAGGTATCAGCTGGCCGGCATTTATATAATTCATAAACTGAGGGACGAGGTCCGAAAGGGAATCTCGTACAGAGTCAGGCATCAGCATGTGCCATTCACCTTTAACATCATCCTCATATGTCAGCACAAGACCGAACTTCTAGAGTTTATAGGGAGTTTTGCGTATTGCGTACCACGTATGCATTGGCACCGACCGTGACAAACTCCTCAAGCAACTGATGTTCCGCCTTGCAAAGAGAATTGCAGATGGCAGCAAGGCTGATATTAGAACCGTATTCCTTATTTTTGATGGTAACCATATTTCCAATTTTAGAAAACAAAATCTTCCACAATATACCTGTCTACATTACGCCTTTCCTTGCTGAAATTCACCCCCACTTTGACAAGACGCCTCCCGTCCAGCGTATAAGGAATCAGATACCCTTTTTCGTCAATCTGCCGTAAAGCCTCCTCAGCACTGCCGTTCAGTTTAAACTCAAAAACATAAATGGTATCTTTCGTCTTCACCACGGCATCGGCACGACCGCGGGCACTACGGATTTCCGTTTCAACAAATTGTCCCATCAAAGTGAAAACCACATAAAAGATAGCCTGGTAGTGACGCTCCGTATTATCGCTCAAATCGTATGGCATACCGGCAAAGAATACTTTCAGGCGTTCCATGAATGCATCCACATCACCGGAACGGAGTTCACGCATAAACTTGGCTATGTGGAAACCGGTTTCATCATCAGTCACTTCTGTATAATAAGGTACCAGAAAATTCAAGAAACCATAGCGTACTTCGTCATTGGGAAAACCCAAAGTGTACAATAAAACATCCCTATCGTAATCCTTGATGGTCAGATAGCCACTTTGGTAAATCATGGGAAGCGGATTCTTTACTTCCGCACGATACTCAAAAAAGGCGGAAGCCGTCACTTCAACTCCCTCAATCAGAAGGCGCAAATCATAATCACTCTCTTTCAATAAATTTACCAAATAGGTAGGAGTACCGGTCTGAAACCAGAAATTATCCAAAATCTTCGACTTGCATGCATTCAATACACTGAAAGGATTAAAAACCCCTTCACAATGGGGGTAAAAATGATAACCGTCATACAGCTTGGTCATCTGCTCCAAAGTTGTATCAAAGTCCATTCCATTGGAAATACCCAAACGTTCTATCTCCGGAGTAAACGTTGTGAGCAGTTCTTCCTTAGTAATACCACATAAAGAAGAATAGTCGGGCCATGTACTGATGTCCTGCAACTGATTTAAATCACTGAACACGCTAATCTGCGCAAACTTCGTCACACCCGTCAAGAAAACAAAACGGAGATAACGGTCGGCACTTTTCAGCACTCCATAAAAAGCTTTCAATATCCAGCGATATTCTTCCGTCAACTTTTCATCTGAAAGAGCTTGAAGCAAAGGCTTATCGTATTCATCAATCAATACTACAACTTGCTTACCCGTCTGGGCATACGCCTGCTCTATCACATAGGCAAAGCGCTCTTCGGGACTACGCTCCTGCTTTTCTGCACCATATTTCAATTCCCACTTTTCCAGATATTGATTAAGCATGGCTACCAAATCTCCGGCTGTTTCATATTTACGGGCATTCAAGTCCAGATGCAATACAGGATATTCCTCCCACTGAGTTTCCAGTTTTTCGATGGCAAGTCCGTGAAACAAATCTTTACGTCCTTGAAAGTAAGCTTCGAAGGTAGATATAAGCAAACTCTTACCGAAACGGCGAGGACGGCTCAAAAAATAGGGAGTGGAATTGGATGCTATCTTATAGACCATTGCTGTTTTGTCTACATAAAGATAATTTTCTTCACGCAGCTTTTCAAAAGTCTGTATACCAATCGGCAGTTTACGCATCTGTTCCATCTCATTTCTCTTTTTTAGAAGCTATATGCAAATATACGTTTTTTCTTCAAAGAGAGATTCTATTTATACATTTTTATTCCATTTCCTCCCATGGATAAGGATTATCCACCACATTCTGAAACTCATCAACTGCTTCCTGCTGCTCGGCAGTCAGTGATGCAACACTCCAGGAAGCAATGATAGAACGGCCCTCGTCGGCCAAAGGCTCATCGAAAACCTCTCCATAACAAGCCGTAAGCAAACGGAGTTTCAACAAAGAGGAAGGAAGGGTATCAAGGGTATCCCAGCAACGCCTCAATACCTCCTGCACATGCTGTTGTTTTTCACCATGGTCAATGAACGAGGCACTATACCCCTTCAAGAGCGCAAGACATACATTTGCCTGCTCTTCCACCGTGGTGCCCCAAGTGCCAGAATTATACAAAGTTGTGGTCAAGCGATAGACTTCGCTGTTACGACGAGACAAGTCATCGCTATAGATAGGACTGCCGTCCATACCCAAATACATCAGATCGTGCGCGGCACGCTGAAGGAGGAGTGCTTCTTCTAAAAGAGACATGAGTAGTAATTATAAATTAAAGACTAGCGGATTACTTCAATGAGGTCTGGATGGATGGTCGCCATGGCAACGGCAATGATACCTTGTATAGCAATCACTACGCGACGATCACGGGCACCTTTTACTTTTAGAAAAACACCTTCTTGACCCTCGAAGTCGCCACCGGTGATACGGACTTTCGTACCTTTGGAGAGATTCAGTTCTTCGGGTTGGAAATAGAGAAGATGGTCATTGTAGGTACCGGCGACGGCTATGAAACGCTGCATATCATGGTCGGGAATGACTATTTTCCGACCGCTACGGGTATCGGTGATATATTGCAAATAAGTAATTTGAGATTTAAATCGCTGTACTTCGGAAGGACGTGCATGGACAAAAACCAGGTTACGGATGACGGGAACCAAAGCACGGACTTTCCTGCCCCTACGGATACTTATCTTATATTGCATGGGAATGAAACAGCCAAGATTTGCCTTTTCGAGAAGATGCATAGCCTCAAGCTCCCTGCGGTATGTGGCACGCATGGCAAACCAAACTTCGGTCTCTTTATCCATTTCTATTCTTGCTAATTTTACTTAGAAAAAGGTATTCCTTGGGGGCTTTGAACTACTATTACAGAACTGTAGTTCAATCACTTGCGAGCATTTTATGGGAAGTTTGACAAGCACTATGCTCTTCTTGTCAACAGATTCTCTGCGGTTGTTCATTACCTTTTGGTAAGAGACTATAAACGAACGTATTAGAAACAAAAAAGCGTTTTTTAATCGTACGTTTAAAAAACACCTATTTCGAACTTATACAAGACATACTCAAAGAGCTAAAAATAAGAAGATTTTAACTGATTACATATATTGCATATACTACTGAAATTCAATGCAATATACTTATCATTATTTATTATTAGGAACATTTTTCTATCAAACATTTTGCCATTACAAAAAACGTCTCTATCTTTGCGTTCATTAAACGTACGTTTTTAAAACAGCATATCATCTTATATATCAACCATTTACAACTCACCCTTCACATTTCCCTCCAAAATCCCCTTATTTCTCCCTCACTTTTTATACTTTCGCATTTTTTAACCAGAATAAAAAACAGTTAAACGAACGAAGAATTACACAAATGAAAGAACTCAAAAAAAGAAGCATCTCAACAGTAACGAACAGAGAAGCATGTCGTATCAATCTGATACACAGAAAATAAAAGTAACAAAAGTCAAAGAGCACTGCTCCATAGTGAACGAAAATCTATTGTCAGAACGGGTTTACTACGGAGACCAGACCCATGTTTATGTAGGTTACTTAAGAGCCTTTAAATCAGGCTATTTTGAAGGAACAAATATCAAGAAAATTACAGATATAGCCAAACTATTCGTTGCTTCCGAAAACTTCACAAAGAGAACCAGAGGAGAGCAAAAGCCTTTGACTTACAGTACGATAATCACCGAATTGGAGAAGGTATGGGCCATCATAAAACAGGAAGACACCACACTGATTGACCCATACGGATATGATGTAAGGATAAATCACTGATAGTTCAGTACCTGGAAAGGCAGTAATTTTGCCGCCGTCAGCAACCGGACAGAAGGGCTACACCTTTCTTGTCGGATGGTGTAGCCTCAACAAGGCAAGGGCGTAGCCATCCGTACTGAAAGGAGTAGCCCTTTTTCATTGCTGATTATCATACATTTACTAACCCTAAAAACATAAAAAATGGGAAAAGAAAAAACTGAATTTGAGGAGAAATTTGTATCCAAAACAGAAAAAGCAAAAAAGCTATGGGAAAAACGGATTACGGAAAACACGACATTGAGCATGGAGTCTGTACAATGGATGGCACAACGCATAAATTCCCTATTGGAATACATGCGATACGGATATGCATTGATAGCCTACCGAAAGCAGGACGGCAGCTTCTACATGGGAAGAGGAACCCTTGTTTCCTACGAAAGCGACTTCAAAAAGAAACATGACATGACAAGCATTAAAGCTCACGTAGCCTATTGGGACGCGGAACAACAAGGCTGGCGGACTTTTCTGATTGAGAACTTTATGGAATGGAGACCGATAGTAAACTAACAAAAAAACACCAATATCAAAAGCTATGGAGGCTTATTTACTACATGATGCCAATGCCGGCAGCAACCTAAAATTAATGATTATGATACAAGAAGAAGGTATGAAAGGATATGGCATTTACTGGACAGTGCTCGAATTCCTCAGATTGCAGAACGAATATAAAGCCAGCCTGAAAGTGATTCCCATACTGGCACAAAAAGCAAGGGTGACAACTGCCACACTGAAGCGAATCATCTATGACTATGCGCTGTTCGAGGTGAACGAGACAAGCTTCTCATCCCCCGGACTAAGCCGCCGCATGGAGCCATGGGACGCCCAACAAGAAGCTAAAAAGGAAGCCGGACGTCGCGGTGGACTGGTTAACCAGCAGAGAATCAGGGATGCCAAGACAAGCAGCGCTTTAGCAAATAAACTAAATAAAGAGAATAAAGAAAACCCCTCTCTATCTCCCCAAGGGGAGACGGGAAGAAGGAAGGAGGAGATTCTTCTGACTCCACCGGAGTACACGCTCAACAGACAGACGCATAATTACCAAGGCCTAATGGAAGAACTGGCAAGGCAGAAAGTAACCGACATCCACGATTTGAATGCCATCCTGAGACTGACGGATTTTGGAAAACTGGGAGGGAAAATCTGGAAAATCCTATATGAGTTGAACAGCTCACCCCAACTGAAAGCCCGCATCGTGATGCCCGGAAAGTATATACTGAAATTACTCAGGGGTTAGATTTAATAAAAGAAATATAGACTTTATCTCTGGAAAAATCTAACGAATGAAGGAAAATAATGATGGCAGCACTGGTGTTCAATGACTTATGAGGAGTTTTGATGAAAGCCTCGCCGATGCAAAAGTGCAAGGAAATGAAAGGTAATGAGGGCGGACGGTTTTCAAATCATTACCCGATAACGAGGCAAGTTTATAGGTCGTTGGAGTTTATTTCTACTCTCTGCCATATTCTGCATAACAATGTACAACTCGCTGATAACTAATTTTGTAACCAAAAAGAAATGGATTATGCGAAGTACATTTAAGGTGCTGTTCTACGTGAACGGAAGCAAAGAGAAAAACGGTATTGTTCCCATTATGGGACGAGTGACAATCAATGGCTCGGTGGCACAATTCAGTTGCAAACTAACCATTGCAAAAGCAATGTGGGATGCCAAAGGTAATCGGGCAAAAGGCAAGAGCAAGGAGGCACGGGACATCAATTTGGCTTTGGATAACATCAAGGCTCAAATCATCAAGCACTATCAGCGCATCTCGGATAGAGAAGCGTTTGTAACAGCCGAAATGGTACGCAATGCCTATCAAGGTATCGGAACGGAATACGAAACATTGCTTGGCGCTTTTGATAAAGACAACGAGAGTTTCAAGAAACGTATAGGCATAGACCGTGCAGCAAGTTCCTACAAGGTGCGTGTAAGGTCACGAAACCATTTGGCTGCATTCATCAAGAAATGCTACAAGCGTAGTGATATTTCTATGCTTGAACTTACTCCCGACTTCATCAAGGAGTATGAAATCTATCTCTCTACTGATGCAGGACTACATAATGGCAGTGTATGGTCGCATTGTATGTGGCTGAAAACAATCGTGTCAAAAGCTCATTATAACGGACTGACACCACGAAATCCGTTTGCTCAGTATCGGGTAAATCAGAATATCAAGGAGCGTCAATACTTGACCGAAGATGAAATCAAGGCTGTAATGACACACGAATTTGCGGATAAGAAGTTAGCTTATATCAGAGACTTGTTCGTGTTCGCAAGTTTCACAGCCTTGTCATTCGTGGATATTAAGGAACTGACCACAGATGATATTGTAGAGATTAACGGAGAGAAGTGGATTCTATCCAAGCGACACAAAACAAAGGTCAATTTCCAAGTGAAGCTATTGGATATTCCATTACAGATCATCAAGCGATATGAGAGATTTCAAGAGGACAAACTCGTATTCCCAAATCTCAACTATTGGAATATCTGTAAACCGCTGAAAAAGATGATAAAAGAGTGCGGTATCTCAAAGGATATTTCCTTCCACTGCACTCGCCATGGGTTCGCGACATTGGCTCTCAGTAAGGGTGTTCCCATTGAGAGTGTGAGCCGAGTATTGGGGCATACGAACATTACCACGACACAGCGATATGCGAAGATTACCACCGAGAAAATCGACAAAGATTTGACAATGTTCGGCAATAGACTTAATCAATCGTTTAATGAAATCTCAATAGCAATGTAACTATGGAACGAGCAATTATAACAATCAGAGAAAGCGGTAAGGTGAATATTCCAAGCGGTAATGTTTGGATGTCAGAAATGGAATTGGTGGAGTTGTTCGGGGTAATAGTCCCGACACTCCGAGCCGCCATTAAAGCGATATACAAGAGTGGAGCATTTTGCCCTGTAACCACACAGCGATGCGATTTGGCAACGCCTAAAAGTTGGGCTACATTCTACAATCTTGAAGTGGTTATTGCACTGGCGTTTATGTTGAATACATACGAAGCAAGCAGGATAAGGCAAAAGGTGTTGGAGAGTTTATGCCAACGAAAAGAGAATGAAATTAGCATACTGCTATCATTGAGAAGTATCGGGCATCAAATTTCACCCAAAGGGATATGCTAATAACTCAAAAAGAGACCTGCTATTCTTACGAACGGCAGGTCTCGAACTAACGTCTTATATATAAAAATCTATCAAGGAATGATAGAGGTTTTTTCTTTATGTTATACTTCTATTACTGGAACGATACACTACCAACTCCATTATAGAAGAACATTGTTTCGCCTAATGCTAAGGTTGCCGCATTCTCGGCTGTAATTTTCACACCTCCATAAGTACAATTTTTAAAGACAATAGAAGTCTGTTTTGAGGTATCAAACTTATATCCTTCAGCAAATTCACAGTTCTCAAATACGCAAGCATTATAAGGACGACAGAAAGCATAACTATAACCACCAGAACCTTTACCAAACTTACAATTCGTGAATATTACTTCCTTATGAACATCAGAGAAACTTGTCCAACCGTTGAGAGTAGAATTTGAAATATAAACACCGTAATTTTTATCACCTCCGTCAGAATTAAAGGTATAGCAAACATTATCAATAACTACATTATCAATAAAAACATCTCCATTCGTACTACTACCCATAAAAATACCTCTAAAGGCACCGTTAACTGTCAAATTCTTAACAGTCCCATTTTGCGGATTAATTGCACAGTCCCAAGTTCCATTTGCATCATTAACGGTTATAGTATTTCCGTTACCATCAAAAACAGAACCATTTTTAACAGAAACACCTGTCGCTCCATATCCTGAATTTGCAGTCGTTTCGCTTGCTGCAATCTCAAGATCTTCTGTCATTAACAAAACAGTTTTTGTATCACCGCTAAGGGCATTCAAGTCTTCTGCAGAATCAGCAACAGCATCAACTTCTTTTGCTACAACTACATAGTTATTACCACTTTCAAGCGATTTATATCCCTCGGCAACAAAACTAGCCTTTGGCTCTACAGAATAAGTGCCACCCTTCAATACAGGTGTTCCATAGTAGTTTTCAATACGACCATTGAAAGTACCAGCATTAACTTCTACACTGCCATTTATTACCGAAGCACCTGTTGAGCTTTGGTCTGTTGCTTTGTTTGCGATCTCACCGCCATTTACGATAATCTTACCGTTGTTGTAAGTATAAAGAGTGTGGCTTGTGAAACCTGTAATACCAGTCATATCAATATTGGTATTATTTAAAGTAATGATTGCATTATCACCATAAGAAGCTACAGCACCATGAACTGAAGTGACATAAGAATTGTTAATGGTCAGTTCACCAGTATTATTTATTGTATAAGATGGCCAACTAGTACCTGCATTTGATGCACCGTTGAGAGTTACATTTTCTATTGTCATTATACCATTATTCTGAACGGCAGAACCACCATTCTCTCCTGTTGAACTTACCGTTCCATCTACAATCTTCAAACTAGCGCTATTCTTAATAACCGCACCTTCACTCTTATTCCAATTACCCGAAATAGTGCTTCCGTTCATGTCGATAATCATATCAGCAGTAACATTCAACGTCTTTGCAAGAGATATTGTTGCATTAGCTGGCAAAGTCACTGTACCGCCGAATGTTGCGGCAAATTCCAATTCCTGCTCAATAGTTCCATCTGGATAAATATAATCATCATCATAAGCAGGGTCGATGGTAATGTTAAACTGAACATCACCTGTCAGAAGTTTACCGAGAATGTTTGTTCTCCAGTTACGACGTACAGGAGCACCTGCGAGACCTTCTTCAAAAGCGATAGATTGTCCGCTTTTAGGCTTGAAAGTGAATTTAAGACCTTCCAAAACAGCTTGGTCTGTTCCCAAAAGACCATTTTCATCAGCTTCGTCATCAGTATCATTAACCAAGATATAGCTCATAGACAGCCACTGATATTCTTCGTCTATACCATCCTCGTTTGCATCAGCTTTCAGTATAGCAGGGTCATTCGGAATTGCATTCAGGGCATAAGTAATTCCTTCCGCCATAGCTTCTGAGGCTGTAACAGCTCCTGTAAGCAAGTTGATTTCATCTGCTACATTCTTGATTACAACAGAAGATTTCTCAATCGTGATACCGGATGCAACAGCGGCTTTCCAGTCTTCGGCAGTAACACCTACGTTGATTTGAGCGAACGGACGCTTCAAGGTTACATTTATCTCCTTATTACCTTCTACCTTAAAAGTTTCAGCTGCATAGAACGCATCACGGGTCTCATCATTGTTGAGGCCGTCTGTTGCAGCTGTTCCTTCTGCGCCGTTTGTGTAATCTACCTGAACTGCTTTCAAATCATCGGTATCATAAGCATCGCAAGTACCATTCTGTGCCCAGAAAACCATTGTGTAAGTCTGACCTTTTGCAAGGGTCACATTGATTTGGTCTGTAAGTCCACCTTGAAATGCACTTGTGTTTACAAACTGTCCGGTGGTTGTATTAACGGCAGTATTGTTGATGCTGACTGTCTTGAGAACGTTACCGCTTGCGTCATAAACAGCACAAACCAACTTCTTCGCACCTGTACCATCGCTGATAGCACGGGTAGCGATACCACCTTCAAGACCAAGTGAGAACGTCACCTGAGCCTCATTTCCTGACTGAACCACATCCAGTTCGTCATTCGAACACGATGTTGCCAGCAGCATACCTGCCGCTGCGAACATACCTAAGAATAATTTCTTGTTCATTTCTTAATTTTTTAAATTAAACAATAATGTTTACTTGTTTCTACTATTCTGTTTCTGTAACTTTTGCCACATTCCCGTTGAATGCCGCAACCGTTTGTGTGTATCGTTCTGAACATGGCAGAACGGGAGCTTGTCATCAATCTGTCGTTTCCTGCTGATGCAGGGTAAAAGGTCTCATGAACGGTCACTTACCTTTGCGGATTCTACATGATTCTTTTTCTGTTGGGTTTTAACTTGTTATCAGGGTTATACTTATATTGAAAACTTATTCTGTTGGTGTGAAACTTCCTGCAATGTTGCTTCTGTTGTTGGCTTTAATCTCCACTTGCTGAAATACTACCGTTTTGCTGTTATCTCCTTCAGTCAAGGTCAGTTCGGCAGAAATTTTTGTGGCTGTAGTCGGGGCAAACACATAGCCCATAGCGAGGTAGTTATATTCTGTACCATCAGCCGAGAATCTCTCGGTTGTGGTTTCGTTGAAATTCCAAGTGTAATCGGCTGCTCCGCTTACGGTATTGGTGAACGGGTGGAAAGTGTCGGGAACAGCCTTTGCCTTGAATGTGGCTTGCATCGGTGTTCCTGTTGTTCCTACATTGATTTGAGCCAACGGACGGACAAGTTCAACGGGATAACTGCAATTCCCTGCAATGGTAATATCCTCCATTGTGGCAAAGAATGCGTCCAATGATTCCATCTGCTCAAATGTTACGGGCAATGGATTGTTTTCTTCATCCGTCTTCATTTCCATAGTGATGGCGGTCAGATTTTTTATATTGTAGATGTTCTGATTGCCATCATACGCCCAAAAGACAAAACTGTATGTCTGCTCTTGAGCCAATGTGAGCTGCACATCAGCCGAAGTACCGTTTATAGGGAACGATTGGCGGTCTATTTCATAATAGTTCCAACTGCCACCGCTGTTGGTATGCACATCGGCAACACCCTTTTTGAATATGCCGACCACAAGGGTACTCACTTGTTCCGCTTTGCCGAATGAACGGGTACGGGTATCCGTTGGGAGTGTGGCGGTGAAACTCACCTGAACATCGCCTACATTCTGCAATTCATCGGAGCAGGACTGCATGCCTGCCATCATCAGGGCAAGCACTGCCATTATTGATATGTTATGTAGTAGATTCTTCATCGTTTCTATCTGTTATGGGAAAGTCCAATTATAGTCACCTTCAAAGCCGGGATTGATGGTTACACCTCCCGATGCTTCCGACATCAGGAACATACCTGTAAGTATGGTATGGTGACTTCGTTTGAGCGGAACTACTATAGGATCGGTCAAGGAGAGTTGCGTTCCTTCATTGTCATAGATACCTATCTGTATCGTTACTGTCGTTTTTTTGCCGTTCACAAATACATAGTCAAAGCCCATTGAGGCCTCCGATTCGGAAAGTTTTCTCAATGTGGATTCAAACATCACTCCTGTATCGGAACCGTTAGGTATGTCATCCGGTATGCTGTATTCATTGTGCATAAATCCTCTATAGTAGAACACCACCTTGTAATCCTCGATGTTTACGGCTCTTGTCGGGGTATCATCTGTTGATGCGGCCTTGTTTCCGTTGGCTTTGGACGCAATACGGGTAGATTCCTTGTCGATAAACTCCACCACATCGTTTGTTACGAACTCAAATTTGGCAAGAGGACGCTGCATTGCAATATCCAATGTGTCGGGCAGATGCTCCATAATATCCGCCACGAGAGAAATGTTGTTCGTACCTCTGAAGGCATCTCGGTAGTCAGTGTTTCCCTTATGGTCGCCTTGTAACCTGATTCTGTTAAATTTCGTAACATCGTGGAAATGGCTGTCTCCGCTTGTTTCCACCAAATCAGACCATACCATCACATTGTAGTTGCCGGGCAAGAGGTCGAGCGTCACTTCGTGGTCGTAACCCTCTGTTATATCCTTTGTAAATACGAACTCCTGTGTATAGTCCGATGTGGTACGCATTTTCTCCGATACGGGATAGGCACGGATGATGTAGCGTATCTTGCCATAATCACGGTGATTGTCGTAGGTTTCGCCCAATCCCTGCTCGATGACCGAAGTGCCATCGTAGAGGTGTTCCCATTCGGTCATATCCGTTTCATAGTTCAAACGAAGATGCAGTTTTACAAATTCTGGCGTTTCCGGCCACTCGTGAACATCACAAGCCGAAAGAAGCAACAGAGACACACATATAATAAGGTATAGAATCTTTCTCATCACTTGCCTCCTTTCTTCTTTAAGTCAAACGAATAGGAGAACGATACCGCTGCTTGGTCGATACCCCAATAGGTCTTCTTGATGCTCTCTATCATCAGACCGTCCTTCGTGCGTGGAGTGTTGTGGAACTTGTCGTAGTGACGGGAATATACACCTGCTCCGAGAGAGAACTCCACTCGCCAACGGTTGTTCTTGCTGATAGGCATACGATAACCGATGCTCACACCACCACCGATGGAAGGCGTTTCCCTGTTATGGTCTTGGTAGCGGTAATCGCCATCAAATGCAAAATTGTAGTATGCCAGTCCGAAATGTGCTCCTGCGAAGAATCCGTCATTCTCTTCCGACAACCAATAGCGGAATTCAGGTTGCAGGGCAAATGTGCGGAACTTGATGGTTGATTTGAAGTAGTCCCAAGCAGAATAATAGACAGGAAGCGTAAACGACCAATGCTTTGCCAAATCTACTTCTGCGGCAACATTGGCAATAGCCATTCCCAAGCCTATGGCATTGGTCTTCAAGTGGAGTTTGCGGCTCCATCCCTCTATTTCGGGTATAACCGTTTCTACCGTTGCAGTTGTATCAGGAACAATCTCCACCACTTCAACGGAAGGTTCAACTACAACGGTATCGGGCACGATTACAGGCTCTTGCACGGGTGGCAACTCTTTCTTGTAGGTTACGAATACCGCACAGGCATTTCGCATCTGCTCGAAGAAGAGTTTGTTCATCTGTTGCCATACCTTACCACCGTCCAATGCTCTCAATTTCACGATGCGGTTGTCGATGTGCGTATTCGGGTGATGATAGTCCACCAATCGGGCTTCTTCCTCCAATATGGCAATCACTTCATCCTTGCGGATAAGTCCCGAATCCTCAATCTGCGATTTGAGATAATCCCACGGGATGTAACTGTCATTATGGGTAATAAGGCTGTCGGGAATATCCACCTCACTGCGGATGAATTTCTCAAGTGCCGAGAGACGACCTTGTGCCAACTTGCGGTTGAGTTGATAACTGCCTTCGGGAGAAGCTGCTCCGCAGAAGGATACTTCAATGATGTTGATTGTACTGTCTTGGCGTATAGTTCGTAGGAACTCCAACATCTCCTGCATACGGGCGGCATTGTCCGAATAGGCGGAGTCTATGACAGTACTGTTCACGCGGAAGTCAATACAGATTTCCGTGTGTCTCTCTTGCGAATGCGCAACACCTACACCAAACAGCAAGAGAATCAGCGTTATACAATATTTCTTAATGCGCATAAATCAGAATAATAGGTCACTTCTCTTTGGAAGAGTGATTTATGCGGTATATCCTCTTTGATTACGAGCAGGTTATTTGAATAGACTCAATGTAGTTCGCTCAACAATCCGTATTCAGCCCAAACAAAATCAGAATCTTGCGTAACATTTTTTAGTGTAATTTGGTGCCATTTGCCGAAAAATGTGTAATTTTGCATCGGTAATCATTTCTCTTCCAAAGAGACCTTTCATTCGCTCAACAATACCTCCTTATAGAGATTTCAATATCATACTGTTCGCCTTGTCGATGGCTACGGTGTCTAATGATGCCAGATAGATGCGTGTGGTGGCTTCCGAGTCGTGTCCCATACCCTCACTGATTACCGATAGCGGTACATTCTTGCTTTTGGCGATGCTCGCCCAAGCGTGACGGGCAACATACAGGGTAAGCGAAACCGATAATCCTAACTCCTTACCTATTATTTTCAGACATCGGTTGATGTTATGGGCTGCATAAATATATTGCTTGCGTTCGTCTATATCGCCGAAAGGCTTGATGATTGGCAACAGGTAATTGGATTGTGAAGTGTCGTACTTATTCACAATCTCCTGCATACATTTCTCCCACTTGATGAAAAGTTGTTGTCCCGTCTTGCGTCTGCGATAGGATAGTACCCCATTCTGCAAATCCTTTTTTCGCAGGTATGCCATATCCACGAATGACATACCTCGCGTATAGAAGCTCATAAGGAACATATCTCTGGCGAAGTCAAATGACGGATTCATAGAGAAGTCCATCTCCTTAATTCGCTTGATGACTTTCAGAGGTACGGCTCGCTTGACGGTCTTATCCACTCCCGTATAGACGTGCTTGAATGGAAAGCGTTGTGAGGTAAGTCCCTTTTCTACGGCACGATTATATACTGCTCTGAGATTTCGCATATAGAATGATGAAGAGTTTGGACTCACTCCGTTATTCTTCAAATATGCCTCGTATGCCATCATCATATCGGAATCCATATCATCCAATGGCACATCCTTGTCCTCTCGGAAGCGTCTGAAACTGCATAGGGTCGCAGCGTATGTCTCCGATGTGCGTATCTTACCCAATGTTTTCAGATTTGAAATAACTCCCTCCATAAATGGAAAGAGAAAATTTTCAGGGTTGTCCGATGCAAATTCCGCTATCACATCATCTGCGGTATAATCACATCCGCTATGTTCAAAATCAGCGATGACCTTCTGGAAATGCTTGACATCCATTCGGATTTTGTCGCCAATCTCCAATAAGTGGCGTTTTCTGCTCTCGTTGAACTTAGGTAAGACCACCTCCGAAGAGTGGCTGTTCCACTCATAGCCGTAGAGACGGTAGCCCGTCTTTTGCTGACGGGCTACACGATTATGGATTACTTGATAGAAAATTGAGCCTTGTCCGCCATCAATCGTTGATGGTCGGAACTTAATCTTTACTGTTGCCATATTACAATCAGGGTTTTGATTTATTTTGTTTAACCTTACTATTATCCTGCTTGTTCTTAATGGACTTGGCTTTGCTCTCCTGTTCCCTTGCAGCCTGCTCCTTCAGGCGTGCTTGCTCGGCAAGGGCAGCTTGTTTGCGAACAGCCTCTTCGTAGGTCTCCACATCCTCACGCATCTGCTCAATTGCTTCGGTGTTGCGGTTGAGTTCAAAGATGTCCTCCAATGTAGCTATCTGCTCAGCCGAAGCATCGCCTTTCATCTTGATGTAGCGGTATTTGAGGGCATCATCATCCCTCTGAACATTCGGTCTTGACAAGTGGTATATTGCTGATGCACCTGATGCCAATATCATGACAATCATTGACAAAAGAATCCAAGCTTCTTTTGTATAAAGGGCAAACGAGTGTCGTTTCTCGTCAATGTTGTGCTTTACCTTTACCTCGTCCATCTTGTCGATAGCCTCTGCAAGCTGTTGTTTCACACCCTCAAAGTCGGGTTGTTCTTGCTCACTGATGCCATCCATTCGTTTGTTTATCTTGCTAAATTCATTGACAACGAAGCCTGCAAGCTTATTGGTTTTAGCATCATAATACTCTTTATTTTCCCGATTGCCATTCTCGATTAGCTCCTTAATCGGAGTCAAATCCACATTGGCATTTACTGTTTGTTCCGGTCGTTGGTTCTTGCTGATTGTCAGCAACTCTTCCAACATTGCGATGATGATTGAATTATTTTCCTGCATACTATTCTGTTTTTAAGTGGTTAATGATTAAAGTTTGAATCCTCTTGTTCTCTTTTTCTTAGGCTTCTGCTGCATCAAACGGCGGAAATCTGCCTCTTCCTGGCTATCCACATCGGACGAAGATGTGAAGTCAAACAAGCCTAATGAACCGCTGATAAGCTCCGATTCCTTGTTCTCGAAATGGCTTATCTGCATATGATGCGGTTCATATTGTCGCTGATATTCCGCTTGATTGTTACCATTCAGAGCCTTGTTAATCTTGGAATAACTGAAACTGCGGTCTATCTTCGAGCCGTTGAAGTGGTAGCCATTCTTGGTAAAGACTATACCCTGCACCTCATTGGTGTTACCTTTGTACTTGAAGCGAACATCTATTCCTTCGGCTTTCAACTGCTTCAGCAGTGTAGTCCAATCGGAACATCGTACAACCTCCCGTTTAAGAACTTGGTATATCTCGTAACGAGTTTTGTCAGGCTCTTTCAATCGGTGCGTTTTTACTTGTTCCTTGCCGTTTGCGAAGTATAGCCCGTATTTGCGTGTCAGCTCCTTGCAGATGCGTTCACTGCGGTAACGGTCGTTCTTGTCGCTGATGGTTCTGCCGTTATTATCTACTCGATTAAAGGCAATATGAACGTGCGGATGCTCCTTATCGTAGTGCCGTCCGATGATATATTGCGTGTCACGAATACCCATTTTCTCCATATATTCTCGGCTTATCTGTATCATAAGTTCGTCTGTTAAGCATGGCAAATCCTGCTTTGAGAAGCTGAGTGAGATATGTCCGATGAACTTATTCACTCGTGGATTAAGCCTTGATTGAGCAATAAAACTTCGGGCTATCGTGCTGTTATCATTGAACAATACACCTTGACAATCTATAAGCGTGGCTTGTTTCTTCTTATCGAGGATATAATCAACAATTCCTCTTGCTCCAGAGCCTTTTACAATCTTTGCCATCATAGGCTGATATGGTCTATAATGTTTTCCAATGAGAGCAATAGATGTTGACATTGCCCGTAGTGCAGCCTTACACCCTCACGATGAGCCTTGCGAGTAAGCTGATTGAGATTGTTTGCCATACCGCATAACTTGCGGATATAGTCCGCTTGTTCGGTGGTAAGGCGTGCCCTAATATGGCAATCACGGATAGCCATTCTTACAATCTCACTTGCCGATACCCCTGCATTCTTGGCTTTTAGCTTCATCGCATAATACTCTTCGGTTGCCATCTTTACCGTTATGCGGTACTTGCGTTTCTCGGACAACTTCTTCGTGGGTCGTCCTCCTTTGTTGGGTGTCTTGTTATTGATACCTCGTTTCATACGATTACTCTTTTTTGAAATGACATACATTGTTTACTTGATAGACCAACGGGATATCCTCTTCTGCGACCTTCGGGAGTGGAAGCAAGTGGTTTTGGTCTGCCCAAAACATAAACTTGCTTCCCCACTAACCGAAGGTCAATCAATTTCGAGTGCCTCAAAATAAAATACCGTTGGAATTGTTCTTAATCTGATTTAATTAAGAGGTTACATACCTTTCCAATGCTCAAAATCTTCTGAATAGAGTTCGATGTGGTGGCGAACGATGTTCTCCAATAGTCCCGACATACTCATTCTATCCTCACCGATTTTGCAGGCGAACTTGTCGAGCATCTTTCGCAACTTGCCACTGATGAATACCGGCTTGCGGTCTTCAATCTTGTAAGGTCGCATAAAGGTGTTGCGGTACTCTTCCAACGAGAGTTTGCGTTGCTTGCTACTCACTCGGCGTTGGATGGTCGGAGTCGGTGACAGTTCCTCGGCATTAACAATAGGTGAAATCTCTGTAGCCACCTCTGCAACGGAAGGCACTGCTTCCGTTTGGGCTTGCTCCGTTACTGATGGTAGAGGAAGTGGCTTGATGTTTTCAATAGAGAAATCCTCCAATGCG
>ENA-ORNP01000694-ORNP01000694.1-human-gut-metagenome-genome-assembly--contig:-NODE-694-length-38930-cov-6.556810_pt1 | contig 38930 bp, 40 predicted proteins | sample MGYA00242119_ERZ509030 | MGnify/ENA primary metagenome ERZ509030 (study PRJEB26280, sample SAMEA2338708) | human gut metagenome | biome: human gut; feature: human-associated habitat; material: faeces... | reverse complement strand
TTTTCTTCATCACTTATTACATTAAATTTTTCTATATCAAACATTTCTTCCATAGCTTTCTCCTGTTATTTTCTCTTTCGATTTTTTTCTACTTTTATTTTAACATATTGATTGTTTTTTGGAAAGTTTTTTTGGATAAATTCCAATGCAAAAAAACTTGCTAACTTTAGCAAGTCTTTTTTATTAAGTTATTTTTTAAGATTGCATTAGATTTTCTTAATTGAGAAATTTGTTTATCATATAAAGCACATAACATATCTACTTGCTCTTTGCTTAGTTCTTCTTCTCTTATTTTTCCGCTACGATATTGCTCCTGCAATTTTAATAATTTTGTTTCTTCATTTTCTATATTTTTTATTGATTCTAAAAAAGTATTTTTTGAATTTTCTCGTATATTGCTAACTGATTCTATGCTTTCTGCACTTTCTAAATTCTCTTTTTTTTCTTTTCCAATAAAGTTAAAAAATCTAGTAAAAAAATTTTTTAACTTATAAAAAATACTATTTTCATTAATTTTTTTCAAAGATTTTTCATTATTATTCATTTGTACATCACTACTCTCCAATATTTTGTTGTTCATCTCGTTTTTCAATAAGAAGAAGTTCATCTCTTTCCATTTCTAAATCAGATAATTCTTCTTCTCTTTGTTGTAATTGAGATTTTTTGATATTTTCTTTTTGTAGTTGTTGAGCTCTTTCATTAAATAATTTTTTTACTTCTTTTGGGTCAATATCAACTCCATATTCTTTTAATATTGCGTCCCCTATAACAAAAGAAAAATCATTTTCACTTAATTTTCTTGAATAAAAATCTTCTCTTGCTGTATGCATTGGACTTGTAGTTCCATACTTGCTTAAAACATAATCTTTTATAAATTTTTCTTTAGCCATTTCATATTTTCTATTTTCATCTAAATTTGCACCTTGCATAAGAATCTGAGCTACATCTGGATTATATAATACATAGTTATGCCAGAAAGCTCCTTCTAGTCTATTTATTTTGAATTTAAAGTTACTTTTATCCAAATCTATTCTTTCATCATACACATATTGCATCAAAGCCAAAGCAAATTCACTTCTACTTAATAATCCTTCATTTTCTAAATACTTTATTGTTGGAATTAATAATTTTGAATCACATTCAGACCTCATTAATCTTCTAACATTTGATAGTATTTTACTATCTCTAATGTCATTTCTATGTTGAGTATGTAAATTCTTAAAAATCTCATTTATACAAAAACTACTCCAACTAATAATATTTTCTAAATCTCTTTTACTAATAGAATTGATATCGGGATCATAATCAGTCTTTTCTTTTTCACCAGCATACATTCCTATTTTATTTAATGACTCTTTTGCTTTTTCAAAAATACAACCTTCTATATCTTTTTCCATATAATACCCCTCTCTATTTTTTCTCAATTATTATTAATAATAACACAAAAAAATATTTTTTCAACCATTTAGGGAAAATTTTCAGGATAACGACATTAAAAATTTTTTCTGCCGCCATTATTCTGTTCCTCAATTTGAATCAATTTATCAATATACTCAGCTATAAAAATTGGCACATTCAAAATTTTTCCATTCATATCCAAATTTCTTGTTGAAAATCTAACAGAAATTTTATTATCATTTTTTCATAAAATCTTGTTAAACTAGCATTATTACTATTTTCTCTCCAATTGAAATAATTTCATTTTTTTCTTGTATAATAAAATCTATTTTATATCTCTCAAATAAATATATAATAATTAGGTCTTTCTTCATATTTAAATGTTTTATCACATTTTCGCAAGTTTTTATAAAAACAAAGCATAAAAACTGCCTATACAGCAATTTTTATGCTTTAAATCAACTCTTAAAATTATTTTCCATAATAACTATCTAATAACATTTGTTTAATTTCTGAAACAAGAGGAACTCTAGGATTTGCAGTAGTACATTGATCCTCAAAAGCTCTATCTGCTAGTAAATCAACTTTAGCCAAGAATTCTTTTTCATCAATACCTGCATCTTTAAATGATTTTGGAATATTTAATTCTTCATTCATTTTTCTTACTTCAGCAATTAAAGAATCTACACCTTCTTCAACTGTATCTGCTTTTAATCCTATCTTTCTAGCAATTGTTGCATATTTTTCATTTGCTATATAATATTCATATTTTGGCCATGATACAAATTTTGTTGGTTCTGTTGCATTATATCTAATTACATATGGTAATAATATCGCATTAATTCTACCATGTGGTAAATGGAATTCTGCACCTATTTTGTGAGCCATAGAGTGGCATACACCTAAAAATGCGTTTGTAAATGCCATACCCGCAATTGTACTTGCATTGTGCATCTTTTCTCTTGCAGTTTTATTATCTCCATGTTCATAAGCTTCTCTTAAATATTTTACAACTAATTCTGCTGCTTTTTCTGCTAATCCATCTGTATAATCTGATGCCATAACAGAAACATAAGCTTCTAATGCATGTGTTAATACATCCATTCCAGTATCTGCTGTGATTGATTTTGGTAAACTCATAACTAAATCTGGATCAACAATTGCTACATCTGGTGTTAATTCATAATCTGCTAATGGGTATTTTTTATTTTTTACTTTATCTGTAATTACTGCAAATGATGTTACTTCTGAACCTGTTCCAGATGTTGTTGGAATTGCAACCATTTTTGCTTTTGTTCCCATTTTTGGAAATTTATAAGTACGTTTACGAATATCCATAAATTTTAATTTTAATCCTTCTGGATCTGCATCTGGATTTTCATAGAATAACCACATTCCTTTTGCTGCATCTATTGCACTTCCTCCACCTAATGCAATTATTACATCTGGCTTAAAGTTGTTCATTGCAGATAATCCTTTGTTTACAGTTTCAAATGATGGATCTGATTCTACCTCACTAAATATCTCGCAATGTACATGATTTTGTCTTTTTCTAATGTGATATAATATTTTATCAACATATCCAAATTTAACCATTCCTGGATCTGTAACTATAAATGCTCTTTCTATATTTGGCATTTTTTCTAAGTATGATATTGAACCTGCTTCAAAATATATTTTTTCAGGTACTTTGAACCATTGCATATTAACTCTCCTTTTTGCTACTCTTTTTATATTAATTAAGTTTACACTTGATACATTTGCTGTTGTTGAGTTGCTTCCATAAGATCCACATCCAAGTGTTAATGATGGCATATTTGTATTATATATGTCTCCTATTGCACCATGTGTTGATGGAGAATTTACAATAATTCTTCCTGCTTTCATTGTTTTTGAGAATTTTAATATTGTTGCTTTATCTTCTGAATGCATTACTGCTGAATGTCCTAATCCACCATATTCTAGTAATTTTTCTGCTTTTGATATTCCTTCTTCAGAATCATTTACAATATAATATGTTAATACTGGACTTAATTTTTCTTTAGAGAATGGATATCCTTCTCCAATTCCATCTTCATATACTACTAATACTTTTGTATCTTCAGGTACTTCAAATCCTGCTTCTCTTGCAATTGTTGCTGGACTTTGTCCTGGTACATGTGATTTTAATTTATATCCATTTTGTGAATCAAACATACTATTTTTTAGTTTTTCTTTTTCTTCTGGATTTACAAAGTAACATCCTGCTTCTCTCATTAATTTTTCAAATTCTTGATATATATCTTTATCTACTAATACAGCTTGTTCTGATGCACATATCATACCATTATCAAAAGATTTTGACATTACTAAATCATTTACTGATGTTTGTAATTTTGCTGTTTTATCTATATAACATGGTACATTTCCAGGCCCTACTCCTAATGCTGGTTTTCCACATGAATATGCTGATTTTACCATTCCTGTTCCACCTGTTGCTAATATTAAACTTACATCAGGATGGTTCATTAATAATTTTGTTGCTAATATTGATGGCTCTTCTACCCATAATATACAATTTTCTGGAGCTCCAGCTTTTACTGCTGCATCTCTTAATATTGTTGCTGCTGCAACACTACATTTTTGTGCAGATGGATGGAATCCAAATACTATTACATTTCTTGTTTTTGCTGCTATTATAGATTTAAACATTGTTGTTGATGTTGGGTTTGTTACTGGTGTTACACCTGCTATTATTCCAACAGGTTCTGCTATTTCTACATAACCATCTTCATCATTTTCTTTTATTATTCCTACTGTTTTTTCATGTTTTATACTATGATATACATATTCTGTTGCAAACATATTCTTTGTTATTTTGTCTTCATATATTCCTCTTCCAGTTTCTTCAACAGCCATTTTTGCTAATTCCATATGATGTTCTAATCCTGCCATTGACATTGCTTTTGTTATATTATCAACTGTTTCTTGATCTAATTTCATATATTCTTGTGATGCTATTTTTGCTTTTCTCATTAGTTCATCTATCATTTGCTCAACTCTTGCTTCTTCTTCAGGGTTTTGATTTTCCATTTTATCTTCTTTCCTTTCTTCGTCAGTTGCGCTCCTCTGTTCAGGAGCTCAAACTATGGTTGAAAAAGAATTAAATTTTTACAAGGCAAATTTTATTTAAAAGGCAAGGGCGCATACGTAGTGTATGTAACCGCGTTTTAAATAAAATTTAACACAGTAAAAATTATAATTATTTTTTAACCTCATGACTCTCTTTTGTTTTATCTTATCCACTATATTATATAATATGTCATTTTTTTGTCAAGAATTTAAAAAAATTTTTATATCAATTGAATTTTATTTTTCATAGTGATATATTAAATATGTTTAAAATTTCAAAAGAAAAAACATAATAAATATGAAAGGAACGTGAGAAAATATGGCAAATGACAAAAAAGATGATGTTGACATCAATAAAATTTATGGGCATCTATGTAAAATGCCAAAAGAAGAATTTTGTACAAAGTTCAAAATAAAAGAAGGTGGCCTATCTGATGAGGAAATAACATTTAGAAGGCAAAAATATGGTTTGAATGAAGTTACACAAACAAAACCAAAAAAATGGTATAATTACCTGTTTCGTAGTTTATTTACACCTTTTAATAATATATTATTGGCAATATCTTGTGTATTATATTACACAGATGTTTATTTAGCTGAAGATCCTAATTATGCAAATATTATTGTAATTCTCGTTTTAGTTACAATAAGCACTTTATTAGATTTTATATCTTCATATAGATCAAACAAGGCTGCTGAAAAACTAAAACAATTAGTTTCGACTACTGCAACAGTTATAAGAAATGGTAAAAAAGAAAAACTACCTTTTAAAGATTTAGTTTTAGGTGATACTATATTACTTTCAGCTGGTGACATGGTTCCAGCTGATTTAAGAATTATTGAATCAAAAGATTTATATGTTGGTCAATCAAGTTTAACTGGTGAATCTGATGCAATAAAAAAACTTGATACTACAGAACTTGATTTTGATACTGATATAGAAAATCTTTCAGATATTGATACAATATGTTTTATGGGAACAAATATTATTAGTGGTAGTGCTAAAGGTATTGTTGTATTAACTGCTGATGATACTTATTTTGGGAAAGTATCTCATACACTAACTTCTGGTAAACCTAAAACAGCATTTCAAAAAGGTATCGAAAATATAAGTAAATTATTAATAAAATTTATGCTAATTTTAATACCTATTGTTTTTATACTTACAGTCCAAAAACATAGTATTCTAACATCATTTACATTTGCTGTTGCTATTGCAATTGGTATTACACCTCTTCTATTACCTGTTATACTTTCATCTAGTTTATCAAAAGGTGCTTTACGAATGTCAAAAAAGAAAACAATTGTAAAAAAGCTTGATTCAATTCAAAGTTTTGGTGCAATGAATATTTTATGTACAGATAAAACTGGTACATTGACTGAAGATAAAATTGTTCTTGAAAAATATCTTGATATTAATGGAAATGAAGATATTAGAACTTTAAAACATGCTTTTTTAAATAGTTATTTTCAAACTGGATTGAAAAGTAATATTGATGAAGCTGTTATAAATCATATAAATGAACATGGTTTAAGTGAATTATCAGAAAAATATACAAAAATTGATGAAATTCCTTTTGATTTTGCAAGACGTCGTCTTTCTGTTATAGTTAGTGATGGTCAAAAAACTCAAATGATTACAAAAGGTGCTGTCGAAGAAATTTTAGGTATTTCTACGATGGTTGATTATCAAGGTAATGTATCTCCTATAACAAATGCAATTAAAGAAAATATCAAAAAAATTACTAAAGATTTAAACAAACAGGGACTTCGTGTTGTTGCTGTTTGTCAAAAAAATAATTTAGAAAAAACTTCTGAATTTACAGTATCAGATGAAAAAAATATGGTTTTAATTGGTTTTATAGGATTTCTTGATCCACCAAAAGAAAGTGCAAAGTCATCAATTGAAAAACTTAATAAAAATGGAATTAGAGTTATTGTTTTAACTGGTGATAATGTTGAAGTTACAAAATGTATTTGTGATAAAGTTGGTATTAAATCACCACAAATTGTTATTGGAAGTCAAATTGATAAATTACAAGATATTGCTGTAAAAAGATTATTGAAAAAGACAAATATTTTTGCAAAACTTTCTCCTATTCAAAAAGCTCGTATTGTAAGACTTTTAAGAAATACTGGAAATGTTGTTGGATATATGGGTGATGGTATAAATGATAGTCCTTCACTTATAAATTCTGATGTTGGTATTTCTGTTGATACAGCTGTTGATATTGCAAAAGAATCTGCAGATATTATTTTACTTGAGAAAGATTTACATGTTTTACTTGATGGTGTAAAAGAAGGTCGTCATACTTATGCAAATCTAATGAAATATATTAAACTTGCTGCAAGCTTTAATTAATTTTGGTGAGGTTATGTCTGTAATTATTGCAAGTGTTATTCTTCCATTTTTACCAGAAACACCAATTCAACTTTTAGTTGAGGGATTATTATATGATTTCGGTCAATTGACTTTACCTTTAGATAATGTTGATGAAGAATATTTGAAAAAACCTAAAAAGTTTGATGTAAAAAGTCTAAAAAATTTTATGCTATTTATGGGACCACTTAGTTCATGTTTTGATTTAATAGTTTTTGCTTTAGTTTGGTTTACTTATGATATTCATGAACCTGCAATTTTCCAAACTATTTGGTTTATTTATAGTATTGTTTCAAACCTTGTTGGAATGCATGTTATTAGAACTGCTAAGATTCCTTTTAAAGAGAGTCATGCTTCAAAAGCTGTTTACTTTTCATCAATTTCAATTTGTATTATTGCTATGATTATACCTTTTACTTTTATAGGTCGTGCAATTGGTCTTACTGCTCTTGCTGCTAAAGATTTCTTAGTTATTATTGGTGTTCCAATATTGTATTGTTTTGTTGCAGTTATTGCTAAAAAGATTTATATTAAGAAATATGGTGAATGGATTTAGAAAATTAAAGACGGAATATTTTTATTCCGCCTTTTCTTCACATATCTCAAAATCAATTTGTCTCATTAATTTACTAGCATTAGCAACTCTAATTTTAACCTTATCTCCAATTTGATAAACCTTTCCAGTATGTTCACCAATAGCTTGTCTCTTTTCTTCATTGTAAATAAAATATTCATCACCTAATTTTTCGTAACGAATTAAACCTTCAACAGTATTGTCAAGTTCAACAAATATTCCAAAATTAGTAACAGATGATACAATTCCTTCATATTCTTCACCAATTTTACTTTCCATGAATTCTGCTTTCTTAATATCTTCTGCTTCTCTTTCTACCTTTGTTGCAACTCTTTCTCTTTCAGAACAATTTTCAGCTTTCTTTTCTGCTCTTTTTTCATATTTTTTAATCCAAAAATCATTTACTAAATAATCATTATCTAGATATTTTGATATTATTCTGTGTATAAATAAATCTGGATATCTTCTTATTGGTGATGTAAAATGGCAATAATATTTACTTGCAATTCCAAAATGTCCTTTATTTTCTGCTTCATATTTTGCAACTCTCAAAGTTCTTAATATTATATTTGATACTACTTTTTCTTCGTCTTTACCTTTTACATCTTCAAGAATTTTTGCAAATTCATTTGGATAAATAATTTCTTCTTTTGAAATTTTTATTTTATATCCAAAATTATATAATGATTTATTTAATTCTTTTACTTTATCAACATCTGGTGCTTCATGGTTTCTATATATAAATGGTGCTTGTAACCAATAAAATTTTTCAGCAACTGTTTCATTTGCAATTAGCATAAATTGTTCAATTATTTCATTTGCAAAATATGTTTCATATTTTTTTACATCTATTGCAACACCATTTTCATCAAGTATTATTTTACTTTCTGGAATTTCAAGATTCAAATATCCATTTTCTTTTCTTTTTGCTTTTAATATATTTGCTAATTCTGCCATTAAATCAAAATATGAAATATATTTTTCATATCTTTTTAATACTGTTTCATCAGATCTATCTAATATTTTTTGTACATCTGTATAACACATTCTTTCTGTTACACATATTACACCTTTATATATATCTGATGATACTATTTTAGCTTTTGGTGTTATTTCCATTGAACATGATAATGTATATCTATCTTCACCTGCATTTAAACTACATATTCCATTTGATAATTCTCTTGGAAGCATTGGTATTACTCTTCCTAACATATAAATACTTGTTCCTCTTAAATATGCTTCTTTATCAAGTTCTGTTTTTTCTCTTACATAATGACTTACATCTGCAATATGAACATCTAATTTATAATTACCATTTTCCAATTTTTCTACATGTATTGCATCATCTAAGTCTTTGGCATCTTCACCATCAATTGTAAATATTATGTCATTACGCAAATCTCTTCTTCTTGGCAAATCTGATGGATCAATTTTATCTCCATAGGCTTTTGCTTCTGCAACAACCTCATCTGGAAATTTATATGGAAGTTCATATTGTTTTATTAATGATAACATGTCAACACCTGCTTCATTAATTCCGCCTAATACTTCAATAACTTTTCCTTCTGCATTTTTTCCTTTTTCAGGATATTTTAAAATTTGAACTAATACTTTTTTCTTATCTCTGGTTTTTCCCCAATTAGCTTTTGATATAAATATATCTGTTCCAAAATTCTTGTCATCTGGAACAACAAATGCAAAATTTCTACTTTTTTGAAAAGTTCCAACTACTGTATCTTTTTCATGTCTTACTATTTTTACTATTTTACCTTCTTGCTTTTTATCTCCTTCTTTTTCTGCTATTATTTTAATTGCTACAGTATCTCCATTTAAAGCATTTTTTGAATTTTCTCTTGATATATATATTTCATCTTCTTGATCTTCTATTTTTACAAATCCAAATCCTTTTTGATTTTTCCTATATGTTCCAATTATTTCTTCTTTGCTCATTTTTCCTCCTAAATTATGATTTAATATATAAAAGAAAGCAGTTCTACTGAACCGCTTTTGTTAATTTATGCTATGTAAATTATAGAAAGTGCTATTGTAACTATTACAAATGATATTCCTAATATAATAGTCCATTTTTTTTGCATTCCTTCTTTTGTTCTGCCTTTATTTTTCTCAAAAAAGTTATTTGTAGATGAACCTGTTATTGTTGATGATAACCCTGCATCATCTTTTGATTGTACCATGGCTAATATTGTTAATGCTAAACAAATTATTAAATCTACTACAACTAATATTATTTTTACTACTTGCATTTAGTATTCCTCCTAACGGTTTAATTATTCATATTTATAATACTAGAACATTTTAACATATATTTCCTAGAAAATCAATGCTAATAAATTAAAAACTGCAACTTTTAACATAATTTTTATAAATAAACTTGAATTTGTAGCTATTATAGCTCCTTTATTTAATTCTTCTAATCCTTTACCGATTTTTTTCACTTCTTCTTCATCAACTATCTTTTTTTCTTTCAAATATTCTTTTGCTAAATATTCTGATTTTGTCATTGCATCATTTTCTAAAAACATTCTAATAGCATAATATAACATACTTATTATTAATAATATATTTGAAAAAACTAATTCATTTGGTAGTTTTTTTATGATTATTAATATACTTGATATTATGAAATATAATATGTATATATTTGAAAAAATAAAATTAAAAATCAAGACTTTTCTGTCTTGTATTGAATGTAAACATTCATGTGCGATTGTTTGAATCCTTGTAAAACTTCCATGCATATTTCCTAAATATATTTTATCTTGAAGTGCAATATATAATGTTGAATCTGATTCCGCATTTTCTTCTATTTGCGTTTTTTCATTTTCCATTTTTTTTAATATTTCTTTACAAATTTCTATATTATCTGGATATTTTTCTGAAATTTTATTTAATTCTTTATCTATTGCAATTTTATTTAATTTCTTAATATTAATTGGCATTAAGAGTATCATTACTACACTTGAAATAAGTGCACTTATTATAATTAGTATCATTTTTAATTATTACCTTTCTTTTATAATTAAAATTTCCTAATTACATTATAAATTCAATTCTTATTTTAATAGTTCTTGGACTACATTTCCTATTATTTTATTTACATCTGCTATTAATACATTAAATCTTATTTCAGCATCAAAATATTTACTTGCTTCTTCATTTTGGATAAGTTCTCCATATAATTCTTGAACATGTTTCATTTTTAGTTCATCATCTTTTCCTGTTTGTAATGCCACTATTTGAGCTTCATATCTTGCATTTTCAAATTCATCAATTTTTTTCTTTAATTCATAATTTAAGTTAATAGCTTCTTTTGCAGTTCTATATGTTACATATTCTTCTGACTTCTTTATTTCTTCTGCTAATTCATTTGCTAAATCATAAACTTTCATGTTCTTGATCCTCATCTCCTTGCCTTTTTTCAAAATATCATAATATTTACGAATTTTCTCAAAAATATTATTCTAATATTATGAATTAATATTCTTGTATTGTCCATTTTTCAGTATTTACTTCATACCATTTTTGAACTTGATCATTTAATCTTACAGCAATATAATAAACATTTCCTTCTTTTTGTTCTACATTATATGTAACATTTGAATCATTTTCTCCCCATTCTTTTTTGGCAAGTTCTATTGCTTTTTCTTCTTTTGTTTGTGATGTACTAGTTGTTTGACTTGCATCACTTTCTTTTTCTTCTTCTCCTACATATCCATTTGTTGAAGCTGTACTAGTACTTTCTGTCTTAGTTGTTTCTGTATTTGTTGTACTAGTAGTTTGAGTTGAATTTGTAGTTATGTTTGTATTTTCTGTTTGTTTTGTACTTTGACTATTTAATGAATTTGATTTGTTGTTTTCTATTATTTCTGGATATATTATAAAACCAACAATTAATGCAATTGCTAAAAATGCAACAATTATTATCATAGTTAATAAATTTTGTTTTTCTCTTGTTTCCATTTTCTTTTTTCCTTTCTCTATATATCTTTTTTGTAAGCTTTTTTATAAAATTTCCGCATTTTTTTCTCCATCAGAAAACTTTATTGTAATTATATCACCTTTATCTATTTGAGTAGCTCTCTTTATAATTTTTCCATCTTTTTCTGTTAAACTATATCCTCTAATTAATGTTTTTAATGGACTTATAGAATCTAATTTTGTTACTAATTCTGTATATTTATTCTTCTTTTCTGTTTTTATTTCTTTCATCGCATTTTCTAATCTTTTCATATAATCATCTAATATTATAGAATTGTCCATAACTTTTCTCATTGGATCTGTAAATATTCTGGATTTCATTATTTTCTCAAATCTTAATTTCATGATTTCTATTTTTTTCTTTAATGCTAATTTGCTTCTATCTTGATAATTTATAATTTTTTGCTTAACTTCAAAAATATCTGGTACTGCTAATTCTGCTGCAGCAGATGGGGTTGGTGCTCTCAAATCTGCAACAAAGTCTGCTATTGTAAAATCAGTTTCATGTCCTACTGCTGATATTATTGGAATTTTAGAATCATAAATCGCTCTTGCCACAATTTCTTCATTAAATGGCCATAAATCTTCTAATGATCCTCCTCCTCTTCCAATTATTAAAACATCTGCTAATTTTTTTTCATTCATTATTCTAATTTTATCAGCTATTTGTTCTGCAGCACCAGGACCTTGTACTGGCACTGGTAATAGTCTTATATATACATTTGGATTTCTTCTTGTTGAAACATTTATTATATCTCTTATAACAGCTCCTGTTTGAGATGTTAAAACTCCTATTACATTTGGATATAATGGTATTATCTTTTTATGAGATTGCTCAAAAAGGCCTTCTTTTTCAAGCTTAGCCTTTAATTGTTCAAATTGTTCATGCAAATCTCCTATACCATCTTCCATCATTGATTTTGCATATATTTGATATACTCCATCTCTTTCAAATACAGATACAGTTCCAAATACCATAACTTTCATTCCATCTTTAGGTTTAAATGTTAATTTTTCTGCATAACTTTTAAACATTATACATTTTATTAAGGAGTTCTCATCTTTTAAAGTAAAATATAAATGTCCTGTATAATGATTTTTAAAATTTGATATTTCTCCTTTTACTAGTATTGCATTTAAGTTCTCATCTTCATCAAATCTATCTTTTAAATATTTATTTAATTGTGTTACCGTTACTGCATTATATTTCATTTGTTATCTCCTTACCCTTATTCGGCAATTTGCTCCTTAACAACACTTGCAAGTATTCCATTTATAAAGTTTCTTGATGTTTCTTCTCCATATTTTTTGGAAATCTCTAATGCTTCATTTATTGCAACTTTATATGGTAATTCTTTATATTTTATTTCATAAATAGCAAGCTTTAATATACTAAAATCTACTTTTGAAATTCTTTCTAGTGTCCAATCAGCTTTTAGATTCTTTTTTATTAAATTATTTATTTCATCTGTATGTTGTTTTATTCCATTAATTGCGTCTATAATATATTCTTTTGCTTCTTTATCTGTTATTTCTTCACATTCTAAATATAAATCAATTTGTTCTTCTAAATTTTCTGGTTTCTGAATTTCAAAACTATATATTAGTTTAAATGCTGCTTCTCTAATTGCTGATCTTTTCATAATTTTAATGCTAGACTTTTCTTCTAGCATTCTCCCTTCTAAATTTTTATATTTTAAAGTCTATCTATAAAGTTTTTTAATTTTTCTTTTACAATGTCTTTATTTTTTTGTACATAACTTCCAACCATTGCTCCTAATATTATTACAACACAGCCTATTATTAGGTCATATAATTTTGTACAAAGTATTAATATAGCAACAACTATTCCTATAATTGCCCCTTTATATTGGTTCCAAAAGTTTTTAAATCCTTCCATGTTATACCTCCATTTTTATTTGTTATTGCTTATTCTTTTGTTTCTTCTTGTTTTTTACTCATATTTATAATTTTTATATTTACATTTTTTACATCTAAATCTGATGTTTTTTTCATTTCTTCTTTTACTTTTGTTTGTAATCTATTTGCCAAATCTTTTATTATAACATCATCTTTTACTACAACTTGTAATGTTATTGATATTTCATTTTGTTCATCTATTGATATTCTAGGTGTACAATTTTCAATATTGTCAAATTTATAAACTACTGATTTTATCATATTATCTAATGTTTCTTTTGTTATTAAAAGTTGTCCATTTTCATTTTTTAATAATATTCCTTGTGATTCTTTTATTTTTTCTTCTGTATCTGAATCAAAGAATATACATTTTATTGATAATAATATAAATATTGCACTTATTACTAATGTTATTTTTGATGAAATATCTCCTTGTGCAATTGTTGTTACTGTTTTTGTTACTGTTCCAATATCAATCCAATTAAAAACTAACAAACACATTATTACTGCTAAAACTAATACTATGTATGAATACACTGTTAGTGCAAATTTTTCTAAAAATTTCATTTTTCTTCACATTCCTTCCTCAAAATAGTTTTTACAACTATTTTCTCTTTTATCTTAAATGAAAAAGGCATGATTAAATTAATTTGATATTTTTTTATTCATGCCTTTTTTACTTTATTGTTGTTCTTCTATTACTTCTTCATTTTCTTCTTTTTCTTCAACTTCTTTTTCTGTCTTTACTCCTTGTACATGTACATTAACTTCTGAAACTTTTAATCCTGTCATGTTTTCAACTGATTTTTTTACTCTTGTTTGTATTTCATAAGCTACATCTGGAATTCTTGAACCATATTCCACAATGATGTTTACATCTATTCTTACTTCTTTTTCATCAGCATCAACTTTTATTCCTTTGCTAAGGTTTTTCTTTCCACTTAATACTTCTGTAATTCCTCCTGCAAATCCTCCTGCCATGCTTGCAACTCCTGGTACTTCTGATACTGCCACACCAGCAATTACTGATATTACGTCATTTGCTATTTTTATGCCATTATTTCCTTCTTCAATTTCTTTTACTTCTTCATTTTCAACATTGTTTTCTTCCATATTCTCAACATTCCTTTCTTGTTTTTTTAGATATATTTTATATCCTTTCTCTATTAGTATATCAATTTTTATTTTTTTTTACAACTATTTTTAGTGAATTATTATATTAATATTGTCTACCCCATATAACCATTTTTGTTGCTGGTTTTCCACAACATACACATGTATCTCCAATATGTTCTTGTTCAAATGGCATACATCTTGATTTTGCTGCTGTTAATTCTTTTATTTTTGCCTCACATTCTTCATTTCCACACCACATTGCTTTTATAAAACCTTGTTCTTTGTTCATATTTGCTTGAAATTCTTCTAAATTATGTGCAATAGTTGTTTTTGCTTCCATTCTTTTTTTACATGTATCAAACATATTTTGTTGAATTAGTTCTAGTATTTCGCCTATTTTTGAAGATAATTCATCTAATTTTACTTCTATTTTTTCATTTGTATCTCTTCTAACTAAAATACAAATTCCATTTTCTATGTCTCTTGGTCCCATTTCTATTCTTAATGGAACTCCTCTCATTTCCCAATCATTAAATTTATACCCTGGTGATACTTTTTCTCTGTCATCTAATTCAATTCTATATTTATTTTTTAACTCTTCAAATATTTCTTGAGCTTTTTCTTTTACTCCTTCTTTATGCATTGCTACTGGTACTAAAACCACTTGTATTGGTGCTACTCTTGGTGGTAATTTTAGTCCTCTATTATCACCATGTGCCATTATTAATGCTCCTATAAGTCTTGTTGATATTCCCCAAGATGTTTGATATGCATATTCTTGTTTTCCTTCTCTATTTTGAAATACTACATTAAATGGTTTTGTGAAATTTTGTCCAAAATAATGTGATGTCCCTGATTGTAATGCCTTTCCATCATATGTCATTGCTTCTATTGTATATGTTTCGTCAGCTCCAGCAAATTTTTCTGATTCTGTTTTTATTCCTTTTATAACTGGTATTGCTAAAAGATTTTCAGCTATATCTGCATATATATTTAACATTTGTAATGTTCTTTCTTGTGCTTCTTTTGCTGTTTCATGTATTGTATGTCCTTCCTGCCACAAAAATTCTCTTGAGCGCAAAAATGGTCTTGTTTCTTTTTCCCATCTTAATACACTACACCATTGATTATATACAAATGGTAAGTCTCTCCATGATTTTAACCATTTTGAATACATTGTTGTAAATATTGTTTCTGATGTTGGTCTTACACATAATTTTTCGTCTAATTTTTCTCCTCCTGCTTCTGTTACCCAAGCAACTTCTGGTGCAAATCCTTCTACATGGTCTTTTTCTTTTTGTAATAAACTTTCTGGTATTAATACTGGAAAATATGTATTTTTTACTCCTGTTTCTTTAAATTTTCTATCTGCATAATTTTGGATATTTTCCCAAATCGCATATCCATATGGTCTTATTGCTATACAACCTTTTGTATCTGTATAATCTGCAAGTTCTGCTTTTAATACTATGTCTGTATACCATTGAGCAAAGTTTTCATCTATATTTGTTATTTCTTTTACAAAGTTTTTATTATCTTCCATTAATATTTTCTCCTTTTTATTCTTGATTTTCTTTCACTTCTTCTCTTTCACTCGGCATTGGAACCTCAGTCTCAATTAAGTCATCTATTACAATTTGTCTATTTGAGTCTAATTTATATCTTGGAAGTTCTGGTAATTTATTTAAATCTGTATAGCCGAACATTTTTAAAAATTCTTGTGTTGTTTTATATGTTGTTGGTCTTCCTGGTAAATCTGCTTTTCCAGCTTCTTCTATTAATCCATATTCTAATAACTTATAAATTGTCCCATCTGAGTTTACACCTCTTATTGCTTCAATTTCTGGTCTTGTAGCTCTTGGATTATATGCTATTATTGCTAATGTTTCCAATGCTGCATTTGATAAATTTGGTTTCGTTCTTTTATCTATTATTGGATATATATATTCATAATATTTAGGGTTACTACACATTTGATAACCTTTTTCTACTTTTATAATTTGTATTCCACTTTTCTCATATCTTATTTGCATTTTATTTATTATATTTTCTATTTTTTCTTGGCTCATTTCTAATGCTATCATTAATTCTTGTTCTGCTACAACTCGCCCTGCTGCAAATAGTATTGCTTCAATTATTTGTTCATAATTATTATTTTCATTTTGATTATCTGCCATTTGCATTTCCTCTCTTTCATATGGTACTATTTTACTATATTATACCTGAAATTGCAAGAATAAATTAGTATTTTATGTATATATCATTTTTAAATTTTTCTTGCTTTATTTATTTTTTTATGGTAAGATAAAAAACAAATAAGTAAATTGTAATATGAAAGGATATATTATGTCAGAAGAAAATAAAAAAATAAAAATAGTTGATGGTGATGGATCTACTTTAGATATTTCACCTGTTTATAATCATATTAAAGATGTAATTCCAAAGAAAAAAAATACTAAAAAAGATATTATTGTTCCTAGTGAAAAAAAGATTGAAAAAAAATAAAAAAAAGATTTATAGTAATGAATTTTATTTTCATCTACTATAAATCTTTTTTTTAGTTTCCTGAATTATATGATTTTAAATTTATTCCATATGTCTTATATACCCAGTCATAATAATCCCATACATCTAATGTTTTTGGTTTTCCATAATCAACTCCATATGTTTCAACTGTAACATTTGATATTATTACATCATTTACTGGTGTACTTACTTCTGTATTTGAACCTGAATCGGAGTCTGAATTTGTTGATTTTGATGATGCTTTTACTTCAACATTTTCAATTGCATGCACTACATCTAATCCTTCTATTACTTTTCCAAATGTGGCATAGCTTCCATCTAATGATGTATTTGATGCTGTATTTATAAAGAATTGTGAACCTGCTGAATTATAACTTTCTGTTGTTAATTGTGATGAACATGATGTATAATCTGCTCTTGCCATTGAAATTACACCATCAGTATTTTTTATTTTGTTTTCATATCCGTTTGCAAGGAATTCACCTGTTATACAATATTTTTTATCTGAATCTGTTCCAGCTTCTGCTAATCCTATATCACTTAATTCTGGAGAACCTGTACCATCTCCATTGCTATCTCCACCTTGAATCATAAATCCTTTTACAACTCTATGGAATTTTAATCCATCATAAAATCCATGATTTGCTAATGCTATAAAATTAGCAACTGTATCTGGAGCCATTTCTGGATATAATTCTAATTTTATTGTTCCAAAGTCTTTTACTTCCATTGTTACTATTGGATTTTTTACTTCCATTGTTACTTTTTTGTAATATCCAAATGATATTGTTCCTATTAATACTACAATAACAATTAATGCTATTATTGTTAAAATGTTTGTTAATTTTTTCATTTTTATAATCCTTCCTTTTGTATTTTACGAAGCTAATTATACATTTTATTTTTTTAAATTGCAACATTTTTCAAAAACATTTCACATTTTTTATTCTAAACTAAATTATCAAAAGCAAATTGTTCTTGCATTTTTCTTAAATATTGCTTTATTGCTTCTGCTCTTACTTCTCCAATTCCATCTACTTTATCTAAATCATTTATATCTGCAACTAATATATGTTGAAATGATTTAAATGATTTTACTAAATTATCAACAATTGAACTTGGCATTCTTGGGACTTTGTTTAATATTCTATATCCTTTTGGATATACTGCTAAATCTTCATAATTTTCAAAGCTTTCATATCCAAGCAATTTGGCTATTGTACTTTGTTTCATTAATTCTTCATGTCCTAAATTTTCTAAATGTTCTATTATTTCTTCTGATGTCGATTCTGCAACTAAATAATCTTTAACTAATTGCATTTCTTCTTTTTCTAATCCCCCAATTAGTTCCTCTAATTGCATACTTACAAGTCTTCCATCTTCTCCTAATTCATATATTTTCTTTTTTATTTCTTCTACAATTCTCTTTACCATTTCTGCTCTTTGAATTACAGATATTACATTATCTAATGTTACAATATCATTAAATTCATATTCATTTAATATACTTAATTTACTATCATATACTTTTCTGTATTTTTCTAATGTTTGAATTGCTTGATTTGCTTTGTTTAATACCACATCTGTATCTTCCAATATATATCTATAGTTGTCTTTAAAAATTGTTATTATATTTCTTCTTTGAGATATACTTATAACTAATTCTCCTGTTTGTTTTGCTGTTCTTTCTGCAGTTCTGTGTCTCGTTCCTGTTTCAACTGTTGGTATTTGATATGATGGTATTAATTGTGCATTTGCAAATAATATTTTTTTCATATCTCCACTTAATATTATTGCACCATCCATTTTTGCTAATTCATATAATTTTGATGATGTATAATCTTCATTTATATTAAATCCACCATCAACAATTTCATCAATTACTTCCTGCTTATCTGTTATTAATAATAATGCTCCTGTTCTTGCTTTTAATATATTGTCTAGTCCTTCTCTTATAGGTGTTCCTGGTGCTATTTTCTTTAAAATTTCTGCAATTGGATCTTCTTTTATTGCCTTCATTGAAAAACCTTCCTCTCTACTATAAAGCCTATTTTTCTAATCTTTTGTTTTTATTTTATTCCTAATTTTCTTAGTGCTTCTCCAATATTTTTCACACCTATTATATCTAATTTATATTCATCTTTCAAGCTTTTTTTGTTATTTTCTGGAATTATACATGTTTTAAAGCCCAATTTTTCTGCTTCTTTTAATCTTTTTTCAATTAAATTAATTCTTCTTACTTCTCCTGTCAAACCTACTTCTCCCATAACAACTGTACTTTGCGGAATTGGTATATTTTTATATGCAGATGCAACTGTTGCTATTATTCCTAAATCGACTGCTGGTTCATTTAATTTCATTCCACCTGCTATATTTAAATAAATATCTTGCCCTCCCAATGCTAATCCTGCTCTTTTTTCTAGAACTGCAATTAATACTGCTAATCTGTTATAATCAAATCCATTTGCAGTTCTTTTTGGTATTCCAAATACTGATTGTGATGTTAATGCTTGCATTTCTACTAGTATTGGTCTCGTTCCTTCTATGCTTGCTATAATACATGAGCCAGATGGATTGTCTTCTCTTTCTGTTATTAAAATGTCTGATGGATTTGTTACTTCACACATTCCTTCTTGTCTCATTTCAAACATTCCTATTTCATTTGTTGATCCAAATCTGTTTTTTACAGCTCTTAATATTCTATATGTATTATATCTTTCTCCTTCTAAATAAAGTACCGTATCTACCATATGTTCCAAAACTCTTGGACCTGCTATGTTTCCTTCTTTTGTTACATGTCCTATTATTATTGTTGTTATTTGTTGTGCTTTACATACTCTCATTATTTGTGCTGTTATTTCTCTTACTTGACTTACACTTCCTGCTGCTGCAGTTATTTCGTCTGAATACATTGTTTGTATTGAGTCTATTATTACTAGTTTTGGTTGCATTTCTGATATTGCTTCTTTTACTATATCTATATCTGTTTCTCCTAAAAACATTAATTCTTCACTTTTTACATCTAATCTATCTGCTCTTAATTTTATTTGTTCTGCTGATTCTTCTCCAGATACATATAATACTTTTCCTTCTCCTTGTACTTTTTCACATAATTGTAATATTAATGTTGATTTTCCTATCCCAGGTTCTCCTCCTAATAATATCAATGAGCCTTTTACTAATCCACCTCCTAGAACTCTATCTAATTCTGAATATCCTGTTGAGGTTCTATTTGCTTCTTGCCCTATATATGTGTTTAATGGTTTTGGGGTATTATTTATCTTTTTTTCTATTTTGTTTTCTTCTGTGTATTTCTCTATTTTTTGTTCATAAAATGTATTCCAACTATTACATGCTGGACATTTTCCTAACCATTTTGGTGATTCATTTCCACATTCACTACATACAAATATTGTTTTTGCTTTTGCCATTTTTCCATCATTCCTATCTTATTTTTTCTTTTTGAATTATATATTTTTTGTTTTTATTAGTCAATATATTTTCGAAAAAATGTTTGCAATTATTTGTAATTTATTTCCTTTGATTTCGACAAATTTTGATGTTATTATTAATTATAAGAACTAATTTTATTTTGCCTTTATTTTAAGACAGAAAGGACTGAGATTTATTATGAATAAAATTATTATAGGATTAAAAAATTTAGATAAGGATACTTATAAAATTATAAAATATGGTATATTATTCTCAATATTTCTTGCGATTATTGCATCTACAATACTAATTTCTTACATATTACTTGGAATTAACTTATTTTATCATATTGGTGAACTTTTAATTAAATCTAGTTTTACTTTTGCTACACAATTTGTCATTTGTGGTATTATTGTTGATTCTATAAAAAAACAAATTATATAGATATAATATAAAAGAAAGCCCCTTAGGGGCTTTAATAATATTTATATATTATTCTGCTGATTCTTCTGTTTCAGGAGCGTTATAAGCTTCTAAAATAGCTTTTTGAATTTTTTCTCTTGTCTCAGCATTGATTGGATGAGCTATGTCTTTGAATTCTCCGTTTGGAGTTTTTCTGCTTGGCATAGCAATGAATAATCCATCTTGACTTTCGATAACTTTGATATCATGGATAACAAATTCATTATCGAATGTTACAGAAGCAACAGCTTTCATTCTGTTCTCTGAATTTACTTTTCTTAAACGTACGTCTGTTATTTGCATTGTGTGCACCTCCACTGTTAAATTTTTTGTACTAATAAGTTTTATATCTTATGTACTAGTCTATTATTCTCCAATATTTTCTTTTTTCCCTCTTTTTTTTCAAAAAAATTTTTTATTTTATTTTTTTTAGATTTATTGTCTCAAAAAACTTGAAATTTGCATTATATAAGTATATAATGTGAACTAATAATTTAGACATATATTTTGAAAATACAAGGAGAGATTTTATAATGCCAAATATTGAAAATATTAAAAAATATCAAAAAATACATATGATAGGAATTGGTGGAATTAGCATGAGTGGAATTGCTGAAATCCTTGCCAATTGGGGGTTTTCTGTTTCTGGAAGCAATAATGTTGATTCAGAAATTTTACATACTTTAGAAAATGCAGGAATTAAAGTATTTGTTGGTCATGATGCCAAAAATGTAATTGGAGCTGATTGTGTTGTTTATACAGCTGCAATTCATCAAGACAATCCAGAACTTGTACATGCAAAAGAACTTGGAATTCCTACTATAGAAAGATCTGATTTTTTAGGTGAACTTACAAGATGTTATAAAAATACTATTGCAATTTCAGGAACACATGGAAAAACAACTACAACATCACTTGTTTCTTTATGTTTCTTAGAAGCATTAAGAGATCCAAGTATACAAGTTGGTGCAATAATAAAAGAACTTGATGGAAATTATAGAGTTGGAAATAGTGAAAATTTTATAATAGAAGCTTGTGAATATGTTGAGAGTTTTTTAAAATTTAGTCCAAAATCTGAAATAATTTTAAACATTGATAATGATCATCTAGATTATTATAAAAATTTAGAAAATATAAAGAATGCTTTTATAAAATATGTAAAATTACTACCTGAAGATGGACATTTAATAATAAATGCTGATGATAATAATTGTTTAGACCTACCTGTTTATTCAAAAGCTCAAGCAATTAAATATGGTATCGAAAATGATGATGTTGATTTTCAAGCGAAAAATATTAAATTTGATGATGAAGGAATGGCTGAATTTGATGTTTATAAATATAATGAATTTTATGAACATATTTCACTTTCTATTCCAGGAAAACATAATATTTTAAATGCTTTAGCTTGTATTGCTTTATGTGATACTTATGGAATTTCAAAAGCTGATATAAAAAATGCTATTCATAAATTTAAAGGTGCTGATAGAAGATTCGAATTTAAAGGTATGTTAAATGGTGCTAGAGTTTATGATGATTATGGTCATCATCCAACAGAAGTTAAAGCTACTGCAAAAGCTTTAAAAAATAAAAAATATAATAAATCTTGGGTTGTATTCCAACCACATACATATAGTAGAACATTTAATCTTTTAGATGATTTCGCAAATGCTTTACTTGAATTTGATAATATTATTGTTACAGATATTTATGCAGCAAGAGAAACTAATACTTATAATATTTCTTCAAAAGATTTAGTTAATAAAATAATTGAATTAGGAAAAAATGCTATATATCTTCCTTCTCTTGAAGAATGTGCTTCTTATCTAAAAGAAAATGTAAAAAAAGATGATATTGTTCTTACTTTAGGAGCTGGAACTGTTACAAATATAGGACCTATGATTGTTGAGAGATAGTTATAAAACTATCTCTTTATTCTTCCCCAAAAATTTCCCCATCTGATTCAATTGTTTCAATATTCATCTTATTTTCTTTTTGAGAATTAACTTCATTTTGAGCAATTTTTTCATCTTGTTTTTTCACTTCTTCACCTTTTTCATCTTGATTCTTATTACAATCCGATTTTTTACAATTCTTCTTTTTTATATCTTCTAAAATTCTTTTTGTTCTTTCATCTTTTTGACAAATAGTTTTATTAAACATTTCATTAATTTTTTGCATTAAATCTGGAACATAATCTATAAGTCTATCAATACAAGATTGATGGTCAACAGGCATTAATTTTACATTATCTCCTTGCACAACTAAAAAAGCAACTGGATTTATTGAAACACCTGCCCCTGCTCCACCTCCAAATGGTAATTTGTATTCAATTTCTTCATCTTTGTCTTTCATTCTATATTGTTTTATAGTTTCACCTGTAAATTCACTTCCACCTGCTGCAAATCCAAAAGATACTTTAGAGATTGGAATAATTGTAATTCCATTCATTGATTGAATTGGCTCACCTACTATAGTATTCACATCTACCATGTTTTGAATACTATTCATTGCTGTAATCATTAAATTTTCAATAGGATGTTCTCCCATAATATCACTTACCTTACTTTAAAATTTAGATTTTTATTTAAGGGTTTATCCATAAACCTTTCCTTTATATTGTTTTTTATAAATTTATATATATAATGCATCAAATATATTGTAAATATACCATTTAGATTAATTTTTAATAAATTTCTATTTGCATAAATTGGCAAAATCTGATATTTCGGCTTTTTTATAATTATTCCCAATATTCCAGCCAAAATTCCCACTAATATTGCAGTTATTCCTGCATCTTCTGTTCCAATATTGACATTCAAATCTATATTTTTTATATCTATATTAATATTTTGAATCAATTCCAAATAATTTATTTTTATATCTTTATTTTTAAAAATCTTTATATCAAAATCACTTGTTTCAAATTTCACATCTTTCATTGGTATATTTCTTACATTTTTTCTAAATAATTTAATTTTATTAAATAATAATAAATAAACATATATTTTTCCATCTTCATTTATTTTTTCTTCTGCATCTGTATCAATTATAAGATTTTTTATATCTATACCAATTTTACTTGTATGTATTGCAATTATCAAAATCGTAAATATTACTAATATAAAAAGAAAAAACAATATTATCAACTCTTTTCTTAAAAGTTATAATATTATTTTTTCCCATTTTTTCTTTTTTAATCTTCAATTTGTTTTTGGTGAAATTTTGACTTTTCTACCTCTATGTCTCCAAATAATTCATCTTGTTCTGTTACAACTTTATTTCTACGTGACATTTCTAAAAGTCCTGTAAATGCTGTAACAACTTCATTTTTACTATGTTTTTTTAATGTAAATAATTTATTAAATGTAAATTTCTTATATTTTATTAATGCTCTATACATATCTTTTACTTTATCTCCAACAGAAAATGTTTCTGTTATTGCTATTTTTTCAATATTTGCAGCATTTTCATTTATTTTTTCAGCATTTGTTTGCAACAATTTTTGATAAACTTCTGGTATTATATTTGGAGTATAATCTTTTTGTATTTTTTGTTTTGGTAATTCAATTTCTTCTGGCATTTTAAATAATCTATTTGAATTTACTAAAAATGCTTCTTTTAATTTTTTGGTTATTTCTTTATATTTTTTATATTCAATTATTCTTCTAATAAGTTCTTCTTCTGTAATTTCTTCCTCTTCATTTTCTACTTTTGGTAATAAATGTTTTGATTTTAAATATAATAATGTTGATGACATAACTAAAAATTCACTTGTTATATCTAAATTCATTTTTTCCATTTGATTTATATAATCTATATATTGATCTGCTATTTCACTTATATTTATGTCATAAATATCCATTTTATTTTTGTCTATTAAGTGACATAATAAATCTAATGGTCCTTCAAAATTTTCTAATTTTATAGAATATATTCTTCCCATTGTAATTAAATTTTGCATTTGTTTTTCCTTCCTTTAAGCTACAACTCTGTCCAAAATTAATTTATTCATATTTGCTTATTGGATATCCTTTTCTAAACAAATATTGATTAATTTTTTCTTCTTCCATATTTCCTGCTTTTTTTCTTCTTATTTTTTCTATACATTTCTTTTCATATTCTTCAAGTTCTTCTCTATTATCTTCTATATATTTTTCGACTAATTTTTTGTCTAATCCTTTTTCTAGAAGTTTGTATTTTAATTCTCTTAATGATAATGTTTTTAACATCATATATTCATTTACTTGTTTTTGAATAAATTGATAATCATCTAAATAGTTAGCTTCTTTTAGATATTCAATTATTTCATCAAGTAATTGTTCATCTATTTCATTTTTAAACTTTTTTCTTACTTCTTGCTCTGTTCTTTTTTTATATGTAATATATTTCATTATTCTTGTTTTAGCTTCATCTTTTCTTTTTAAATCATTAATTTTAGTAGTTTTTATATCTTCTAAATCTATTGATTTTAATGATTTAAAGTCATCTACATTGTTTATAATTTTCATTATGTTTGCTCCTTTTGATTAATTTTATATGATTTTTTATTTTTTTGCAAGATTTTTCAAGTATATTTTGGTTCAATAAATTAATACTATAAATAAGGTTTTGTTTTGAAACCTTTAATTGTAATTTTTAGAAAGGAATTTAGACATTATGAGTAAAAAATTGTTTCTTGCAATTGGTTTGGCTATAGCAATAATATTTTCTTTTTCTGTTACTTTAAGTTTTGCTACCGAAAATACTATGCAAAATGCTGGCAATGATGTTGTTAATGGTGTAAGAGATGTTGTTGGTGGAGCTGAAAATGCTGTTGAAGATGCTTTAAAAGGTGTTGGAGATGGAATAAATGATATGACTAATATGAACAATAACAACAATAATGCAAATACTAATACTACAAATAATACTAATAATAATGATATTATGACTGGTATTGGTAATGATGCTAATACAGCTGTTAGAAATACTACAGGTTATAATGCTACTAGAACAGCAACAGATGCAAACACAGCTAATTTCTTAGGTATGAATTCTACTATGTGGACTTGGCTTATAATTGCTGTTGCAGCTGCTGTTATTATTGCTTTAATTTGGTATTATGCTTCTTCTAATAATAGAAGAACTAATTACTATGATGATGACAATAATCATTAATCTTTAAATACAAGAAAAAGGCCTCATAACATTAGTTATGAAGTCTTTTTTTGTATCTTTAAAAGTTTTTCATATTCTTCAGTTTTTTGGGCAATTCTTCTATCATTTATTTTAATTTCTTCATTAAGCATCTGTAAAATTTTTAATGTTGTTTTTGAATCTAAAGTTTTTATATTCATTTCTTCTTTTTTTACTTTTTGATATATTTCAAAAAATTGCTTTTTATCTTCCATTATCATCTTCTCCTTTAGATTGATTTTCCAATTTTTCTCCTACTTCTTTTTGTTTCTTAAGATAAAGAATATTTGCATCTAATTCTTGCATTTTTTCTTGTTGTATTCTTAATTTTGATAATGCTATTTTTATTGCTTCTTCATTTTCATCTTTATAAATTGTAATTCCATTTTCAGCCAATTTTTCTATTATTTCATTAGCTGTTGTTTCTCCAATCCATCTTAATTGCAACAAATCATCCTTACTTTTTATTCTCTCTACTAATTGTTCAACTGTATGTATTTCATTTCTTGCCAACACCATATATGATCTATGTGATAAGTTTAAGCTTTTTATCTCTAGTCCTATTTTTTCTCTCGTTTTTACTCCATTATAAATGGTAATTCCAAGTTCTGATAATTTTTCTATTATTTCTTCTGCTTCTTTATTGCCAATATATGCCATAGTTAATAAATCTTTTTTACTTCTTGCTTTTTCTAATAAATCTCCAACTGTATTTACCCCATTATATTTCATTGCCTTATATAATAGTTGGGTTGAAAAATTTATGTTTTCAATTGCCATTTCTTCTATTGTATCTTCATCTATTACTCCAATATTTTCATTTTCCACATCTATCATATTTAATAGTTCTTGTTTATCTTCATCTGATAACTGTTCGCTATCTTTTTCAAAAACATCCATTTTACTAAAATATGCTCTAATAAATTCTTCAGATGGTTTATAAAGATGATTAAAAAAAACATCTTTTATTTCTTTTTTACGCATTTTTCGTACTACTTGATAACACATTATTTGATACATGCTTTGTTGTTTCATATTCCTTACTTCTTTGGGTATTTCTTCTTCTCTTTTTAATCCAAATTTAAATTCCACAATATGTCTTTCTCTATCTGTTAACATTTCTCTTAAGATTTTTTCTAAAATCACATCAACTTCTGGTCCTAATATTATATTAGTAGCATATTTTTCTCCGTACATATATGAGATAAAATTCAATAAAGCTTTCTGTTTTTCTAAACTTTGAGATCCTAAATAGAAATTTCTTACTAATGGAATTTTTGGGTTTTCCATAGCTGACTCTTTATTTTCAATTTTTATTCTATGTATCTCATTATAATTTTTAGCATTAGCAAGTTTTATCATATATTTTTTATAAGATTTTTTTAATTTTTCCATATTTCCAAATTCATTTATTATTTGTCTTTTTTCTTTATCACCAATTTCATATTTCTCATAAAGTTCTCCAATATCCTCTTTTTTAAATACTCCTCCAATTTGACTATTATTTAATTCTTCTTCTAATTTTTGGGGCAATTTTCCTCTAGATTTTCTTTCCCTTATATAAGTATAATCTTTAAAAACTTTTTCAAATTCCATTTTTTCTTTCTTATTTAAATCTTTACGTAATCTATAAATATTGGAAAATGCATAAGGATGTTTTTCGCAAAACTGTTTTAAACGTTTAATTTTTACATATATTGTTTCTTTAGTGTTTTCTAATAATCCTAAATTTTCCATTCTTTTAAATTCTTCAGAGTTATATTTTATCAAATTATTTTTCATTAAATATCTAAGTTGTATAAGAATTCTTCCTATATTATATCCTTCAAAAATAGTATTAGAATGAATTGATTCATTTGAATTTTCTTTCAAATATCTTTCAAATAAATCGATTTTTTTTGAAACTGATAACCCATCAGAATTGGTTGATTTGGTTCTATTCTGTAATAGATTATTATCTGTATTTATTTCTATATTCATATAAATTCTCCTTTTTTACACTATTTATCAGTATATCACATTATGTAAATTGCGTCAATCTTTATAAAATTATTATTTGTTTTCGCCCGATTTGAGTTTCTGAGCAAAGCGATGAAATATCAAAATGCTAGCGATTTTAACTTTCCTACTACATAAAAAAATAGCTTTAAGAATTACTATTATATAGAAATTCTTAAAGCTTTATATCTATCTTTTATTAAATTCTTTCATGAATTGTTCTGTTAATTACATCTAATTGTTGTTCTCTTGTTAATTTTGTAAAGTTTACAGCATATCCTGAGACTCTAATTGTAAGTTGAGGATATTTTTCTGGATGTTCCATAGCATCTTCAAGTAAAGCTCTATCAAATACATTAACATTAATATGATGTCCTGTTTCTGCAAAATATCCATCTAACATACTTACAAGATTTGTTTCTTTTGTCCACATATCTTGACCTAATGTTGAAGGTGTAATTGCAAATGTGAATGAAATACCATCTTCTGATTCTTCAAATGGTAATTTTGCAATTGAGTTCATTACAGCTAATGCACCATTTGTATCTCTTCCATGTAATGGATTTGCACCTGGTCCAAATGGAGCTCCTGCTCTTCTTCCATCAGGTGTATTTCCTGTTGCTTTTCCATATACAACATTTGATGTTATTGTTAATATTGATAATGTTTGTTTTGCACCTCTATATGCAGGATGTTTCTTTAATTTTCTTAAAAATTGTGTTACAACATCAACAGCTATTTGATCAACTCTGTCATCATCATTTCCGAATTTTGGATAATCTCCTTCAATTTCATAGTCAACTGCTAATCCGTTTTCATCTCTTATTACTTTAACTTTTGCATATTTAATTGCTGATAATGAATCTGCAACTACTGAAAGTCCAGCTATACCACATGCCATTGTTCTTATTACATCTTTATCGTGTAAAGCCATTTCTATTGCTTCATAAGAATATTTATCATGCATATAGTGTATTGCATTTAATGCTTTTATATAAATTTTTGCTACATAATCCATCATTTGATCAAATTTTACCATAACTTCATCATAATCTAGATATTCAGATGTTATTGGTTCAAATCTTGGAGCTACTTGTTTGCCAGATTTTTCGTCTTTTCCACCATTTATTGCATATAATAATGTTTTTGCTAAGTTTGCTCTTGCACCAAAGAATTGCATTTGTTTTCCTATCTTCATTGGTGATACACAACAAGCTATTCCATAATCATCACCTAATGTTGTTCTCATTACATCATCATTTTCATATTGGATTGAAGATGTTTTGATTGATAAGTTTGCTGTATAACGTTTAAATCCTTCTGGTAATCTTGTTGACCATAATACTGTTAAATTTGGTTCTGGTGCAGGTCCTAAATTTTCTAGTGTGTGTAAAATTCTGAATGAATTCTTTGTTACTAATGTTCTTCCATCAACTCCCATACCACCAATACTTTCTGTTACCCAAACTGGATCTCCACTAAATAATTCATTGTATTCTGGTGTTCTTAAGAATCTTACTAATCTTAATTTCATTACAAAATGATCCATTAATTCTTGTGCTTGTTCTTCTGTTAATGTTCCATTTTTGAAATCTCTTTCTATATATATATCTAAAAATGTTGATGTTCTACCAATACTCATTGCAGCACCATTTTGGTCTTTTATTGCTCCTAAATATCCAAAATATAACCATTGTATTGCTTCTTTTGCATTTCCAGCTGGTCTTGATATATCAAATCCATATTTTGCTGCCATTACTTTTAATTCGTTTAATGCTTTTATTTGTTCATAGATTTCTTCTCTTTCTCTTATTACATCTTCTGTAAATTCATCTACATCTAATTCTTCTAAATCTAATTGTTTTTCTCTAATTAATTCATCAACACCATATAGTGCTACTCTTCTGTAATCTCCAATTATTCTTCCTCTTCCATATCCATCTGGAAGTCCTGTAATTAAATGTGCACTTCTTGCAGCTCTTATATCTGGTGTATATACACTAAATACTCCATCATTGTGTGTTTTTCTTACTGTATGGAATATTTTATCAACTTCTGGGTCTACTTCTCTTCCATAAGCTTCACATGATTTTTCTACTATTTTGATTCCACCATAAGGCATTATTGCTCTTTTTAATGGTGCATCTGTTTGTAATCCTACTATTTCTTCTAAGTCTTTATCTATATATCCGGCTTCATGTGCTGATACTGTTGATATTGTTTTTGTATCTATATCTAATACTGAACCATTTGAATTTCTTTCTTTTTCATATAATTTTAATACTTCATCCCATAATTTTTTTGTTTTTTCTGTTGTTCCTGTTAAAAATGTTGCATTTCCTTCATATGGTGTATAGTTCTTTTGAATGAAATTTCTTACATCGATTTTTCTTTTCCATTCGCCTTTTTCAAAGCCTTTCCATTGTTCAAAATCCATTTTTTATTACCTCCATTTTTATTTTTTCCATATTTGTTTATTGTATTACATTTTTATTCTTTTGCCATACTAATTATAAGGATAATAATTTGAATTGTCAATGAAATTTTTGTGATTTTTTCTTTCTATAAAAACATATATAAAAAGGACCCAAGCAATGCTTGAGTCCCCGCCAGGGATATTGTTGTTTCTTTAACTTGCGCTAATCTCGCGCAGTTTCAGAAGATTCTTGTTCATTTCACAAGCAAGCTTGTTCCATTTAAAGAACTCCTCAATAGAAGCAGACGTCTTCACGCAATAGAAACCAGACTTCCTATCATATACAATCATTCTTTTGTCCTCCTTGGCTTTTGCCATCATGATAGAACTATTATACCATATTTTTACTTTTTTTGCAAGTTATGTATACATACAAGTCATTTTTTTATATAAAAAGCAACAAAACTAAATTTGTTGCTTTTTTCGACACTTTTGTATAATGTTTTATTAATACATTCCGTTCATTCCATTATCCATTTCATGATTGTTTCCACATCCACATGATTTTGGTTCTGGAGCATCTGTTACTAGGCTTTCTGTTGTAAGTACCATTGCTGCTACTGATGCTGCATTTTGTAATGCACTTCTTGTTACTTTTGTTGGATCAACTATTCCAGCTTTTTTCATATCTACATATTGTTCTTTATCTGCATCAAATCCAAATCCTATAGCTGATTTCTTTACATTGTCTAATATAACAGCTGGTTCTAATCCTGCATTTCTTGCAATTTGTTTAACTGGTTCTTCTAATGCTTTTAATACTATTTCTGCACCTAGTTTTTCTCCACCTTCAAGTGATTTTGCAACTTTTTCTACTGCTGGTATAATATTTACATATGCTGTTCCACCACCAGCTACAATTCCTTCTTCAACTGCTGCTTTTGTTGCTGATAATGCATCTTCTATTCTTAATTTTTTATCTTTCATTTCAATTTCTGTTGCTGCTCCAACTCCAATTACTGCAACTCCTCCAGCAATCTTTGCTAATCTTTCATGTAAGTTTTCTTTATCAAATTCACTCTTTGTTTCTTCGATTTGAGCTTTTATTTGTCTTACTCTTTCGGCAATCTTTTCTTTATCTCCTGCACCATCAACAATTATTGTATTTTCTTTTTGTACTTTTACTTGTTTTGCTCTACCTAATTGTGTAATTTGTGTATCTTTTAATTCCATTCCTAAATCTTGTGATATTACTTCACCACCTGTTAGAATTGCCATGTCTTCTAACATTGCTTTTCTCTTATCTCCAAATCCAGGTGCTTTTACTGCAACAACATTTAATACTCCTCTTAATTTATTTAATATTAATGTTGATAATGCTTCACTTTCAATATCATCACATACTATAACTAGTTTTCCTGATGATTGCATTAAGTTTTCTAGTAATGGTAATATTTCTTGAATATTGCTTATTTTTCTATCTGTTATTAAAATATATGGATTATCTACAACTGCTTCCATTTTTTCTGTATCTGTTACCATATATGGTGATACATATCCTTTGTCAAATTGCATTCCTTCTACTACATTTAATTCTGTTTGTGATGTTTTTGATTCTTCAATTGTTATTACACCATCTTTTGATACTTTTTCCATTGCATCAGCTATTAATTCACCAACTTCTGTATTATTTGCTGATATACTTGCAACTCTTGCTATATCTTCTTTTCCATTAACTGGTGATGTAATTTCTTTTAATTCTGCTACAGCTCCATCAACAGCTTTTTCTATACCTCTTTTTATTGCCATTGGATCTGCTCCAGCTGCTACATTTTTAACTCCTTCTTTAATCATTGCTTGAGCTAAAACTGTTGCTGTTGTCGTTCCATCTCCAGCTACATCATTTGTTTTTGTAGATACTTCTTTTACAAGACGTGCTCCCATATTCTCAAACTTGTCTTCTAATTCAATTTCTTTAGCTATTGTTACACCATCATTTGTAATTAATGGTGCTCCAAAACTTTTATCTAACACAACATTTCTTCCTTTTGGTCCTAATGTTACTTTTACTGTATCTGCTAATTTATTAACTCCTTCTAATAATGATTTTCTTGCATCTTCTCCAAATTTAATTTGTTTTGCCATAATTAATCAACCTCCTAAAATTATTTGTTAATATAATTTTTTTATTTTACTATTGCTAATATGTCTTCTTCTCTTAATATGATGTATTCTTCTCCTTCATATTTCACTTTTGTTCCACCATATTGGCTTACTACTACATTATCACCTTTTTTTACTTCTAATTCTTCTCTTTTTCCGTCAACCATTCTTCCTGGTCCAACTTCTATAACTTCTGCAATTTGTGGTTTTTCTTGTGCTTGACTTGACAATATTATTCCACTCTTTGTTGTTTCTTCCTTTTCTTTCATTTTTATTAATACTCTATCTGATAATGGTTTTATCATAATATTACCTCCTCTATTAGTGCTATGTTTTAATAGCTTTTTTGTATTAGCACTCTTTTTGCTTGACTGCTAATAATATATACCCTATTTTTTCCTTTGTCAATAGTTTTATTTATTTTTCACAAAATCTTCACATTCATAATAATTATATGTTCATTATATAAAAAATAGACCCATAATTTGAGTATTTTCAAACTATAAGTCTATTTTGATTAAATTGTTATTTCTTTACATTCAATCTGTTTATATTTAACTTTACATGTGTCAAATAATCTTTTTGATGCAATATTTTCATCTGTTCCATTATACTTATCTGACAAATATATTACTTCTTTTATTCCTGATTGAATTATTAATTTTGCACATTCATTACATGGAAATAAGTCTACATATATTTTTGCATTTTCAAATTCTTTTTTTGTTCCTCTATAATTTAAAATTGCATTCATTTCTGCATGACATACATATGGATATTTTGTATAAATTTTTTCTCCATCTCTTGCCCATGGAAAATTTTCATCTTCAAATCCATTTGGTGCTCCATTATATCCTATTGATAATATTCTATTATCATTACTTACAATACATGCTCCAACTTGTGTATTAGGATCTTTACTTCTTTTTGATGATAGTTTTGCAATTGCCATAAAGTATTCGTCCCAAGTCAAATAATCATTTCTTTTATTTCCTGATTCTTTACACTTTTCTTGCCATTTTTCAAATTCATTATTCATAAAAATTTATTCCTTTCTTATATTAGAATAATTTATTTTACATTTTTTGCTGCTCTAACTAATCCTATAAATAATGGTGCTGGTCTATTAGGTCTTGATTTTAATTCTGGATGGAATTGTCCTGCAATAAAATATGGATGTTCTTTATATTCTACTATTTCAACTAATTTTCCATCTGGTGATGTTCCAGAACATATTAAACCTGCTTTTTCTAATCTTTCTTTATATAAATCAATATTATATAAGAATAATCCCACTTCTATTCCCTTTAATTCTTCTCTTAAACTTAAAAACTTTTTAGCCTTTTCTGATTGGATTTTTAAAGGTTCCATATTATTTTCTATTTCTGATAAAATATCGTTAATTCTTAACAAATTTAATTTAGATCTTTCTAGTTTCTTTTCTGAATCTTCTTTTCTGCTACGATATTTTACAATTCCTGCTGCTTCTTCAAAAATATGTCTTCTATCTTCTGACTTATTGCTTAATATTTCATCTATTTTTCCTTGACCTATAATAGAATATCCATCTTTACCAATACCAGTATCCATAAATAATTCTAGAATATCTTTTAATCTACAAGGTGTTTTGTTTATAAAATAACCTGTTTCACCTGTTCTATATATTTTTCTTGTTACTGTTACTTCCGTATATTCTATTGGTAATGCTCCATCAGTATTATCAAATACTAATGACCCTTCTGCAAAGCCCAATGATTTTCTGTTTTGGGTCCCTGCAAATATAATATCAAGTGATTTGTTACCTCTAAGAGATTTCATACTTTGTTCTCCAAGTATCCACCTGATACTATCTGAGATATTACTTTTTCCTGAACCGTTTGGTCCTATAACACTTGTTATTCCTGGTCTAAATTCCAGTACTGTTTTATCTGCAAAGGATTTAAATCCTTGTAATTCTAGTCTTTTTAAATACATTTTTTCTCACCTGCAAGTAGTTTATACTATTTTTCGACTTTTGTAAAGAATTTTTGCTATACGAATTTTACTCCTGAAACAATTTTTGCTATGCTATATATTAATTTTAGCTTGTCCTTAGAACATTTAGAAAACAACTCTTTAAATTCTCTGTCTAAATATATATTTTGTTCCTTTGTTACCCCTGTAATTAGTTCATCTATTGGTGTTTGTAATAGAAACGCTATTTGTGCTACTCGCCCTAATGAGACTTTACATTTTCCTCTTTCCACTCTACTAAAATAGGCTGTGGATACGTCCATTTTTTCAGCAAAGAATTCTTGCGATAGCCCTAATTCTCTTCTTTTTCTTTTTATTCTTTCTCCTACAAGTTCATAATCAATTCTTGTTCGCATCTTCCCTTAGTTACACCTCCGTTCTTTGTAATTTAACATCATACTATCAGTTGGTCAACAACTCTTTTTTTGCCTAATCCGTCATTTTATATATATTAGCTCACTTTTGCTCTTTTTTAGTTCATTTTTCTAACTTTTTAATACCTGTTCGTTTATTTACAAATCTAACTATTAATTAGAATTAAGTATACATATTTTGTTTAATAATTTTTTTATTAACATAGATAATAATTAGAAATAAAAATTGAATTCTTTAAATAAATTTTGTATCTTGAAAATAAAGTATTTATAATAAGACTTGAAATGTAAGATTTTCATTACGTTCCTCGGTTTATTACGAAATCCAAGAAATTCTAACTTGTTTTATGGCACCCTTCCATTAAAAATGAACTCTTTCCATAAAAGCTACGCAAGAATTTCTAAAATTTCTCTAATCACATTCGTCACTTCATTCAAATCTTATATTTTAAGTCTTTAGTTTTAATATCAACTGTTTTTAATTCTATTGTGCTTTAATTTTAATATTAATTTTTTGATTTGAAATGCACTTTTATTGTACTTTTTGACTAAATTCATTATTTACAATTTTATCATATGGTGCTTTTTCTTTTAATTCACCAGCTTGTAGCATAACCTCTTGTAGTCTATCAAAAGATTCTTCTTTTAACACTGGATTTTCATTCCAAGCGTCTATATCTTTATAACTTTGTATTGCAGCTGCCAATACCTCTACATCTGTACTTGGAAAAAAGCTTTGGATTGTTTCTGCAATTTCCTTACTGCTATGTTCTTTTACCCATTTTTCTCCTTTAGCTATTGCATTTGTAAATCCTTGTATAGTGTTACTATTTTTTTCTATATAGCTTTTCTTAGTAAAATATGCTGTATATGGAATTTCTCCTGAGGCTTCTCCAACAGATGCCACTATATAACCTTTTTTCTGTAATTCTGTTTGTGATGCAGTTGGCTCAAATAATGTTACATAATCTGCATTTCCACTTGCAAATGCTCCTGCCATTAAGTCAAATTTTATGCTATCATCTAATGTTACGTCTTTTCCTGGGATAATACCATTTTGTTTTAACACATATTCTAATGTCATATATGGTACCCCACCTTTTCTTCCTGGTATTATTGTTTTACCTTTTACGTCTTGCCAACTAAAGTTTTTATTTTCTGCTTTAGATACTAAAAATGAACCATCTCTTTTTGTCATTTGTGCAAATACTTGGCAATAATCTTCTTTTCCTTCGTTATACACATATATTGATGCTTCAGGTCCTGCAAAACCTATATCACACTGGTTGCTTAAAACCGATGTCATTACTGCATCAGCTCCTTGCCCTGTTGTTAGTTCTATTTCAATGCCATTTTCCTTAAAAAAGCCGTTATTTATAGCAACATATTGTGGGGCATAAAATACTGAACGTGTTACTTCATTTACTTTAATAGCAATACTGTCTGCTTCTGTTTTAGATTTTCTTACTAAATATGCTTGAATCCCCAACAAAACTACTAACAAAATAACAACTATAATGATAAGCGTTTTCTTTTTCATAAAACTCCTTCCTTTCTTAAAGGCTCATATAGTTATAAGATTTTTTCAAACTACGTCCTTCAGTTATTTTGTTATATTTTATGTTTACTTTTGTTCTGTTGTTCCTGTTATTTTTCTTTTTATTATTTTTTCTAATATCATTACTCCTAAATACATCACTCCTGCAACTATTCCTAAAATAATTACACTTGTCATTACTAAATCTAATTGAAATACTTGACCACCATATACTATTAGATATCCTAAACCTGCTTTTGATACTAAAAATTCTCCTGATATAACTCCAACTAATGAAAGTCCAATATTTACTTTTAATGAATTAATAAATGTTGATAAATTAGCTGGTATTACTATTTTAACTAATATTTGAAATTTACTACTATTAAAGGTTTTCGCCATTTTAATTATTTCTTTATCTGTTTTCAAAAATCCATTTAAGTTTTCTAAAACAGATACTATTAGCGATATTGCAATTGCCATTACTATAATTGCTGGTGTTCCTGCTCCTACCCAAATAATTATAATTGGTCCGTAATGCTACTTTTGGTAGACTATTTAATACTACCAAATATGGTTCCATAACTTTAGCTAAAAAACTTGACCACCATAATGCAATAGCTATGGCAATACCTAATATTGTTCCTAATAAAAATCCTACAACCGTTTCATATACAGTAACTCCTATGTGCATTAATAAATTATTATCTGTTAGATGTAAAAATGTTTTTAATATTCTACTTGGCTGACTCATTAAAAAACTATCTATTATTCCCTTCTGTGCCAATATTTCCCACACACCTAAAAATATTACTAGAATTGCAATTTGCGTTATTAAAACCATACATTTAGCCTGTTTTTTTTCTTTTAAATATTTTTTTCTTTCTAATGTAATGCCTAGATTTTTCATCCTTCTCTCAACTCCTTCCACAACACATTAAAATACTGACTGAATTTTGGATTTTCCCTTGTGTTTAACGGAGTTCTGTTTTTAGTTTCAAAATCTATTTTGTGTATATCTTTTATTGTTCCTGGCCTGTTGCTTAAAACTAATATTCTATCAGACATACTTATGGCCTCTGATATATCGTGTGTTACAATTAATGCAGTTATTTTTTCTTTTTTCAAAATTGCATATATATCATTTGTTACCATTATTCTTGTTTGATAATCTAATGCTGAAAACGCCTCATCTAACAATAAAATTTTGGGCCTTATTGCCAATGTTCTAATTAGTGCAACTCTTTGCCTCATCCCTCCTGATAATTCTGAAGGATATTTATTTTTGAAATCATATAAATTATATTTTTTTAATAAACTCTCTACATATTTTTGATTTTCTTTAGTTTTAATTCCTTTTACTTCAAGTCCAAACATTGTGTTACTTAATATATTTCTCCATTCTAGTAAGCAATCTTTTTGTAGCATATACCCTATTTCAGCTGACACTCCATTTATTTCTTTTCCTTCTAAATAAATTTTTCCAGTTGTTTTTTCTTCTAGTCCTGCAATAATTGATAATAATGTTGATTTTCCACAACCACTTGGTCCTATTATGCTTACAAATTCTCCTGGTTTTATCCTAAAGTTTATATTTTTTAGTGCTTGAACTTCTCCTTCTTTATTTTGATATTTTTTACTAAGGTTTTCTACTTTTAATATTTCTTGCATAACTTGCCTCCTTATTGTTTACTATTATATTTTATGTATAATTTTTACAATAAGTTCGGCATTGTATACTGTGAGTATATATTTCCTGGTATAGCTTAATTTTATATAATAAGCAAATTAAATAATAAATTCTTTGTTGTTCTATTTCTATTTGACTAATGGCTTACACTTTGTTTTCTTATTTTTTGCTGCTTCTTCTTCAAAAACTTCTTTTTTTATTTCTTTTAATAGTTTAGGTGATATCTTTTTACTTTGTAATATTAAACTATCTGGAATCTTATGTAATATTAATGGTCTTAGCAATTCTTTATAACCTTCTTTAAATTCATTCCTTATTTCTTGTCTAAATTCTTCGACTAATCTTTCTTGTAAACAACTCATATTTTCGTCAACTCCTTCTTTTAATTTCAAATTAATTTTTTGTAAAATTTCCTCTTTTAGCCCACTTTCCATTGAATTTTTTAATAAAAGATTAATAAATATCTCTTTTATTTTTTCTAACATTTGTGAATTTTGTATTTGCTTAATTATCATATTTATATTTTGACTTAACTCTTTATAGTTTCTTGATTTTTCTAAAATCATTCCATATCCAAATAGACTTTTTTCTTTTAATAATCTTTCTAATTCAGCATCTGCATCAACACACATACTTCTAT
>ENA-ORNP01000684-ORNP01000684.1-human-gut-metagenome-genome-assembly--contig:-NODE-684-length-39268-cov-54.288833_pt1 | contig 39268 bp, 45 predicted proteins | sample MGYA00242119_ERZ509030 | MGnify/ENA primary metagenome ERZ509030 (study PRJEB26280, sample SAMEA2338708) | human gut metagenome | biome: human gut; feature: human-associated habitat; material: faeces... | reverse complement strand
TCCATAAATGAGAATTTAGCAGTTAGTTTGACCATCCAATTTATCTTCTATCTCTTTGATTGATGGCATTGTACCTTCAACCTTTTCAGGATAGAGCTTTTCAAGCTCATATTCGGATATTCCGAGAGGCTGGCTGCTTGATTCCAGCGCATATTGAGCCAATGTGTTGTTCTTCTGCTTACAAATAAGCAATCCGATTGTGGGATTGTCTCGTCCCTCTTTGCGAAGTAGATGATTACAAGCGACAACGTAACCACCCAACTGACCTGCGTCAGCAAAATCGAATTCTCCGATTTTTACTTCAACTACGACATAGCAAGATAATCTGAGATTATAGAAAAGCAGGTCTATAAATTTTTCCTTCTCAGCTATTTGCAAGCGATACTCTTTGCCTACATAGGCGAATCCGGTACCAAGTTCCAACAAAAAATTAGTGATATTGGTCAGCAGTGTATCTTTCAGTTTGCGTTCATTGTATTTCCCACGCAAACCAGTGAAAGAGAAATCGTAGGGGTCGCGTGTTAATTCCTGTGCCAAATCGCTATCCACATCTGGAAGTGTATTCTTAAAATTTGTCAGAGCCTTACCACTTCGCTCATACAGATTTGTACCCAACATATTCAGCAATATATCTCTACTCCAACCATTTTCCAATGTTTGGCGTACATAGAACAAAGCCTTACTTGAATCATTGGAACATTTGTCTATGATATAGCGGTGATGCCCCCAAGGTATTGAAAACAAATCGGAGTATAATCTTTCCACAAGTTGTGGAAGATTTTCCTTTTCAGATTCTTCCACAACTTGTGGAAGAATTGCAACCTGTTGGTTATAAAGGGTATAAAATCGCTTTGCGTATCGAATTGAAGTTTCGGACAGTCCTTCAACATCAGGCATTTCATGACGCAAGTCACGGCTTAATGTAGCGTAAAACTTACTGCCATACTTGTTATCTGCTTGTTTCTCCTCAATATCTTTACCAAGCTCCCAATAATAGCGCAGCAGTTCTTTATTCACCTTTATTGCTGCCTTGATTTGGCTACCACGATAACGCTTTACAAGCTCATCAACCCATAAAGAGTAATCCTTATCTAATATGCCGATTGATTTATCCATAATTATTTTTCGGTTTCTATTTCATTAATTTTCAACTCACCTGACATTAGCTTTGGTAAAAGTGTGTCACGCACTTTTGCCTGTTTTGCATTTTCAAGGCTGTTAGAAAGTATCGTTTTGATGAAAGGTAGAACTATTTCGCCAAACTTTTTCACATAAGGGCTTTCATTTGAGTATATGGGCAAACATTCAACATCTTTAGTATTAATTCCGGGAATCGCAGCCTTACCTCCAATTGAATTTAATTGGTTCATAATGTATGGTGTTTGCATATAAAAATAAGCAAACACATTATAGCCACAGTCCATTAAGTCCAAAAGAAAAACGTGTTCATTGATATACATTTCATTGAAAGGGAATCCTTCTCCAAAAATAGTGAAATTTGGAATAAAATACCCCGGCTTGCCCCCGTCTTTGTAAATCAATAGTTCATATCCATTAATTTTTCCTTTTTTTATCGTTTGAGCATATTCTTCGGGGATATATTTTGTCTTAGAGTAATCATAATATCCCAGCCCCTTAATGTTTTCTGCTCCAATGCTCGGAACGCCTATCAATGTAGCTCCACCTTTCGGTCTTTTCCCGCTTTCTATATTATGAGGTATATTTTCAATATATGTTATTGGTAGCTCTTTAGGAGTACTCCCCAATACAGAATTGACAAATTCACCGTCCCTGAACGGCTCGAAATCCACAAACCAAGCCTTGAACAACGCCTGTGCCTGCTGCTCTAAATTATCATTTCCGTGTCTATTTTGGAAAAAAGATGTGCTTCTACCATATGTCGAACAATACCACATGCTAATTTATAAATTTACGGTGAGAGAGTTTGACATTATTTTGATTAACCATCGCATAGTGCATGGTGGTGTCAATCTTGACATGACCAAGCAAGCGTTGCACTTGCTCCACAGGCATACCTTTGTCTATAGCCATAGTAGCCAAGGTACGGCGGAACTTATGAGGGTGAACACGTACGATTTTTGCCAAACGACCGATTTTGCGCAAACGGGTTTCCACGCCCGAAATCTCAAGCCGTTTATGCGGTTTTGCCAACGAAACAAAAAGTGCTTTGTTCCGGTCTTTACGAGAAGTCAAATATTGTTGCAAATGAATTTTTGCACGGGCGTTGAAGTAAACAATACGTTCCTTGTTGCCTTTGCCGAAAACAATACATTCGCGCTCGGAAAAATTGATGTCTTCACGATTGAGCTTCACCAGTTCACCCACACGCATACCCGTAGAAGCCAACAAATCAATAATGGCAAGGTCGCGAATTTTGGTACAACTATCCCGTAGCTGTTCGATATTCTCATCACTCAACACCTCTTTCACCTGTGTCCCAGTTTTTACCTTGTGTATCCTGCGGACAGGACTTTTGACAATATAGTCTTCTTCTTCAAGCCAAGCGAAGAATGACGAAAATATCCGACGGATATTATCAATGGTCACTTTGCTTGATTTGTTCTTTCTTTGGAATACAGCGAGGTAGGCTCTGATGTCTTCTGTCGTGTAGTCGGTTATCTTCTTAGGCATCTTTTTGAATAGTTGCCGAATGGTAGAACCGTAGTATTTGATTGTCGGAGTAGTGCAACCCTCCACTTGTTTTGCCGACAGAAATATATCAAGCAAACGGTCGTTAGACGCTGCATTTTCGTGCAGGGTCTCGCCATCCTCTGTAATAGTGTATTTGCTTACAACTTGAAGCAACACACTATTAAGGTGAGCTACTTGTTCAAAACTTAATACTTCTGCCATTGCGGTGCTGATTTCCTGAATTAATTTTTCTTTCATATCCTCGTTATTAATGTGAATCTAACGAAGAGTAGAAGTCGTTTCATTTGACGGTAAAACCGATACTTGCCAACCGTTTACGAATTTCATCTTCAAGCGTATGTGATTGGGCAAACAAATCCGAAAGTTCGGAAGTAAGGCGTTCCATCTTTTCTTGGAAAGGTTCTCCGTCTTCCTCCACTTCAGCAATACCGACATAACGTCCGGGAGTAAGAATAAAGTCTTGCTTTTCTATATCTTGAATAGTGGCAATAGCAGAAAAACCTTTTTCAGTTTCAAGCGTCCCGGCACGAAACTGTTCAAAGGTATCTGCTATGCGTGCAATATCATTGCCATGGTCTTCTGTTTCTTCTCCACAAGAAAGTTCACGGTGCGTACGGTCTTTCATATAACCCATGTTACGGGCATCTATAAAAAGCGTTTTGCCCGGTTGTGCCTTCTTCTTTGTCAAGAACCACAGACAACAAGGTATCTGCACATTGTAAAATAATTGCGATGGCATGGCAATAATGCTTTCCACTAAATCGGCTTTGACAATATTTTTACGGATTTCTCCCTCTGTGCCTTGCTGTGATGATAACGAACCGTTAGCAAGAACCAGACCGATACGTCCATTGTCTGCCAAGTGGTATAGCATATGCTGCATCCATGCAAAGTTGGCATTACCCTCCGGTGGTATTCCATATTGCCAGCGTGGGTCATCTCGTAATTGGTCGCCACCCCATTTAGAAATATTGAACGGTGGATTAGCCATTACGAAGTCCGCTTTGAGAAACGGGTGCTTGTCATCGTGGAAAGAATCACCGGAACTATCACCAAAGTTGGCTTCAATACCACAAATGGCAAGGTTCATTTGTGCCAACCTCCACGTGTTGCTGTTGAGTTCCTGCCCATAAACAGATATTTGATTGATATTACCCCGATGTCGTTCGATAAACTTACTACTCTGCACAAACATACCTCCCGAACCACAGGCAGGGTCAAAAATTTTACCCTTGTAAGGTTGGATAACTTCAACTATGGTACGGACAACACAGGAAGGCGTATAGAACTCACCGCCTTTCTTACCTTCTTCGCGGGCAAATTCTCCAAGGAAATACTCATATACACGCCCAAGTACATCGCGAGCTTCAGAACCGGTAAAATGCAGGTTGTTTTCAAATATATCAATTACATTACCCAAGCGGCGTTTATCAAGCTCCGGTCGGGCATAGTTTTTGGGAAGAATACCTTTAAGTTGCTTATTCTCTTTCTCCAATGCTTCCATTGCCGCATCCACAACAACTCCAATTTCAGCAGTAAGTGAGGCTTTAACAATTTTGTCCCAACGGGCATCAACAGGAACAAAAAATATGTTATCGCCAATATATTCATCCGGGTCTTCCTCAAAGCCAGCACCCTCTGCAATCAGTTCATCGTGTTTGACTTTGAAGCAGTCGTTGATATATTTTAGAAAAACAAGTCCGAGTACAACACTTTTATACTCGGCAGCATCAAGGTTGCCACGCAATTCGTTTGCGGAATCCCATAACGTCTGCTCGATGGTTTTCTTTGCTACATCTTTTGTTTTTGCTTTTTTTGCCATGGTCGTATATAAAAGCAAAACTCCATCACTATCCCTGCGAGGCAGACCAAAGCCTATAAGACAGCGAAGGAGTTTCGTATGTTATTTATTCTTATTCTTCAGGTCATTAGCGCAGTTGCTTTTTCAGTCACAAAGGTAATGCCTTTTCGTGGATTTTCTTGCATAATCCAGAAATAACTATTATTTGAACCTCACGTTTCATTAACTTAACATCAATGATGTATTCGACAACAGAGACAAATTACCGACTAATATTATCATAATAAGATTACCAAACATTGCCATACATTGCAGTGAAATAACAGAAATCAGCCTTAGCCCTATGTGTGAAAATCATTCTTTTTTGTCAGTTCGCTTCAAATATTCATTAAGAACTTCTCTTGCATAATAATAGCCTCTTTCTTTGAATCTATTCCATGATATAATCAACAGTATCATTGCAATCGGCCAAAACTGCCATTCGTTATAAAAACGAAAAGCACACAGAGTGTCTGCAATCAATATTGTTGTAAGCATTGTTCGTGCCCAAGCATATTGGGCATTAAAAGCTGGAACTCTACAATCCTCACATCCATTGACTTTTCTCATGGCACATCCGAACATTTTCCGTTCAGAGGCATGTTGGTCATTCAATTCTTTTTTCAACGTTGCTATTGCTTTTTCGGCTTCATAGAATTTAATACGCTTACATCCTGTCCAATTTTGTCCATTCACTAATGTAAGCAGTTTATCTGATGGCATACCATTTATTGTTTTGTAATAAAAGCCTTCAAGCAAGCTTCCGATAGCATTAATAAAATATCCAGCTAAATATCCTAATGCCAGATATACAACACCATCTATTTCTATATTTCCGATAAAAAGATAATTAATGGTGGCCACAATAGTTACACCTATTATGGTATTTGATAATAAATCGTAGTATTTTATATCCATAAGTATTTCATCTTTAAACTACTAACGTTCCCGCATAATACCAATCTACAATAGAAAATCCATAAACGGTTCGCGTAATATTTCCTTTTCCTTGTTTAGCTTTTAGGCATGTGGGCTTATTATTAATTTTATTTTTAGTGTAAATATGCACTTCTTTGCCATCATTTTCAAAACGTATATCTCCAGCTGCATTTTGAGTAATAGTCTGCCTTGAATCACCGTAGTCAATATGCTCGGATGGCGCATTACCTATGATGATTAATTTAGGGTTTAATGCCTCTAACAAATCATTAGGAACAGCTCCTGATTTGCGACCATGATGTGGCTGAAACAATATGTCAACTTGTGGAATATTATTTTTGTATTCATCGTAGTATGCTTGTTGCATTTCTGTTTCCAAATCCCCCATCCACATATAAGTAGCACCATTTTCTATGCTATATGTGAAAATTGGGCAAATATTATTTACCTCTTTGCCTTCGGAAACAAGTTTAAGTGCCTGCTTAAATTTTTCGTTTTCTAAATCGGGCCACATGAAATTTATTCCAGAACACCCATTCTCGTCATTTGTTTCATTGAGCCAAGCACGTCTAATGCCACGCTTTATGGCAAAATTTTTATTAGCAAGTAGCCAATGGTAGCGAGTTAAACTATCATCGTTATCATCTGTCGGACGATTATTATCTACCGCGTAAAAATTTGTAATTTCCCAACTATCATCCAAATATTCTATGCCTGCTATATGATCGTTGTCCGGATGTGTTGATATAAAACGACAAACTCTACCAGCAGACTCATTTTTGATCTCTTTTATAATTTCATCTTTGCGGGCATTATTCCCATCACCATCTTTTAGATAGCAATCAATAACAGTAAAATTTCGGGAACCATGTTTGATATAGAACATATCCCCTCGAATATCTCCCTCTGGGAATGAATAAGACTTTACTATGGACATGCTAATTTAATTTAAAATGTTTATACTTAAAATGGCAAACTATATGCCGAATGTCTTTCTACAATCAAAAACTGACAAAAAGTCAGTGCTTGGCACATTTTCTTATTTGACATAATGGTGGATGTAGTTCATCATTATGTCCTCCGAAACAACATCACAACTTTTAAAGAAATATAGTACCATTTGTGATGGTTTAAATGAATGAAAAAAGAAGTGGAATTTTGGAACAAGCTGCATCGAGAGAAGGAGAAGGTGTCAGTATTGACACTTTAATGAGTTAAGAATCAATAAAAGCGTTAAATCTTCGTCCTTTAGAATGTACCATTAAAGATTAAGGCCATATTTCTGACTTATTACTTGCAAAATATTGAGTAATAATCGGTTGCAAATACCATTGTTGAAAACTGCATTCTGCCTTTCCGCCAAAATCATTAATGAAGGATTGTGCAAGCCAGCTTTCATATTTGGCATAATAATTAACTGGTATTACTAATCCATTGGCTGTTATTTTCCCGTTAACGGTTACGTTTCCGTTAACGGTTCCACCACTCAATGGTAAATATGATTTATTCCCATGTGAAGTATATAAACTACTTAATTGGCTTGCTTGAGTTTTTGTCATATAGCCATTTCTTGCAGAAGTGGCATCAAGCATAGTGACTTGTATGGTTTGAATTTTGGGCCTACTTGAATTTATGGGGTCGGTAGAAGTCACGTATGTCGCAACAAGTGGGGATACAAATTGAAATCCTACTTTGTTGCTAGTAATATTAATGTCGTGACTAACAGTATTGCTTGGAGATGTTACCGATGAACTCTTATTAAAGAATATATGCTTTAGAGTCGTATCTCCATCTACAGAGTAGTCTGTTTCTTCCAGATAGCTCCCATTCCATATATATGTCTTTTTTAATTCTTCATCATAATATATGACTCCTGTTTTAGGGGTGATTCCGTTTGTGCCATCCTGGCTGCCAAAAGATGAAGAGGCCTTATATGCTTCTTCTGATGTCTGAGCCCAAGCAGCTTGACAACTTGTGTATACAGATGTTGATGCATTAGTGGCAACAAATCGTTTTTTACTCTTATCATAAACAACTTGCTTAGGATTTATAAGAGAAGTACCAACAGAAGCCATGGTCGTGCTTGATACCTGTTTTGTGAAGTATATAACTTCCTTCGACCTGTACAATAGCTGATCCTCTTCTATAAAACCGTTTTTATCAAGTCCGGCAAAACCATTATCAGCCCCTTTTAAACTTTTCAGTTTATCCAGAAAGTGTGAAAGTCCTGTTAAATCTAAAAATTTCATAGGCAAGTTTTTAATGAAAGTGGAGCATTCTATTTTGATACCCTGCTTAAGGGTTGTTATGAGAATAGACTGTCTATTTCTGACTCAGAGATAGATCCGTAAGTCGTGTTGTTGTCTGTCCATGGGACATTAACGAACATAGCACCGTCACTACTCATTTGCACGTGATAATATTTGCCTGATGTAGTCGTTACTGTATTTATTGTAGGCTTTGTAATAACAGATGCAGGCTTAACAAGACCGGCCTTAGATGCCGTTGCGATACCATATGTAGTGTCCTGTGCAGGTATTCCTAGTGCAGTAATATCGTTTTTTGTAACTGCAGTTCCTTTTGTTACGTGTCCTTCTGAATTGGTTGTTATCTTATATAGCTTTTCTGTACTTAAAGCCACACCCTTTGCCTGCGCATGGCTATAAGCTATCTTACCATAGTCACCCCTAAAAGCCGTACTTGATGTTTCTCCGAGTGCTAAGTCAGAACCTGAAGCTACCAGTTTTGCGGATGAACCGGCATATCTGTAGTTCTTGGCATTTCCCAGATTGACATATATCACTCCGTCTTTAGGAGTAACCCCCTGGCCCACTACGGTCGTCCCGTAAGCTTCAGACCCTCTGATTTTGTCACTTTCACCCCAAGCCGCATAATACTCATTGCTCAGCGCGTCTTTCTGTCCTAAAAACTTATCTTTATCCCTACAATAAACAACTCCTACAACCGATTTCGCCGAACCTGTGATTACTTTTAGCGAGCTGCTGTCCGTTACCTCATTGTCAAACTCTAAGGCATCATCCATGAACATAGGCAGCTGAGATGACGGAACCTTTCCGTTTTCATTAAGCGTGGCTACACCTCCGGCGACTCCCATTTCACTGCGCTTGACCTGAGCGTCATTTGTCACATTGCCAAGTATGGTAGGATTAGTACTAATCTTTTGCCCGTTAATTGTATAATTACCTACTGTTGTTTTTGCTGCACTTACAGCACCGTCTACATAAGCCTTTACTTTACTCCAAAAATGGGTTAAGCCTGTCAAGTCTAAAAATTTTGCCATAATAACTTTTTAATTAAAAATATTACTAATATCTGTTTCTGATGCTGCATTGTATGCAGTACCGTCTATTGCCCATACGCCGATAGCGTTCTGAACATCATCTATGTCATTGTCTCTGATTCCTTTTATACGCGCTATGCCGTTCTCACCGGCCTTTGATCCTATTACAAGGCACCATTTACTCCATGTTCCTTTCTCCGTTACGGCATTTGGAGCGTTAAAGTTGTAATACCTGTAATAAACATATATCCTGTCGTCCTGATGGGTGTTGCTGTCAACATCCATCAGCATATTCGTTATAAACAACTGATTTGTGCCATGGCTCATAATGTCGTTGCTCACTAATAAAGTGCCGACACTATGGCCGCTAGAATATACATCAAACACTCCTGATTTTCCTGTGCCGTTTATCCGGCAGTTGTCCATATCGGAAAACTCTATTCTCATCCTGTCCAGCAGGTCTTTACCAAGATAAGCTGACAGGGCAGTATTCTTTGCCGTTGAATCATCATATTTATTCCAGTCCTGTAGAAGGTCGAAAGAAGAGCTGCCGGAGCTGCCGCCGGAATTCATGCCGAGTGCTGATACGAAAGACTCCGAGTAGAATCCTTTGGCGTTAGCGACAAACACATTGCCTTCAGTGTCTTTCTTAAACCAGTTTGCCATCTCTGCGGCAAACTTGCTCCCGAAATCATTTATGTTCAGTTTCTTGTCCAATTCTCCTTGCAGGCCGCTGATCTTGGATATGTCGAGCATAGGGATATCTCCTGCACTCAATGTGGCATGGCCGGTTACGCGACCGTACTTGTCTACTACTACCTTTGTGTATGTACCTTCAGTCCCTACTGTTGCAAGAGTCAGTGTGATATCCGCCGACAGTCTGCCGCCACCGGCAAGTCCGGGTCCGGCATTAATCCTCAGATTTTTGTCAGCCTTTACCTCAAGTAATTCAGCAAGTGTGGACGTCTGTGTCTGTCCTGCAAGAAATGCTTCCAGTTCCTTCCACCGGTTTATAATGTTGTCAGTGTCCGTACCCTCAAGAAAATCATTTACCTTCGTCGTAACGGCATCTGCCTTTTTAGAAACTTCAGCAAGGGCTGTTGTAGTGGCGTAACCGCTAAGATCTATATTCCCCTTCGTGAATGTAAGGGTGCCGCCGTCGCTACTTTCTTCCACATTAACAACGACATTTCCAGAGCCTGATATGGTAATCTTGTGTCCTTTTTGTCCTTCTTCAAGCGAGATAACACGGTCTAACAGGTCTTTGCCTAAAAAAGCTGACAGAGCCATGCTTTTAGCTGTTGAGTCAACATATTTATCCCAGTCCTGTAGAAGGTCGAATGAGCCTGTGCCTGAAGAATCTTCTGATGTATTGGTCCCTAAAGCAGAAATGTACCCGGAACTCCATACATTATATTTTGATTTTATTGTTTTTCTCTTGTCACCATTATTGTCTGTACTCCAATGGCTTTCATCATTGTCAAATTCCCATATATTTTTTATTGCGGCAAAACCTTCAATCATTTCACGCTGTGCGTTAGCGTAAGCGTTGGAAAGAGATGTGGAGAGTTCGTTGAATGCCTTTATGATATCAATATTCTGATTTACATTTGCAACTTCTTCTTTAAGTTCCTGGGTATTACCCTTAATATGCTCATTGCCAATTCTTATGGTCTGTTCATATTGGAAGTCCAGATGTTTCTCGACCATTAGGATACGGCTATTCAAAATATTGTCTCCATTGTAAAAATTTACTTCTTGACCAAGATGAGTGTCATAACTATGTTCATAGAAGCTTTCAGGATAACTTTCCACTTCATATGAATTATTGTCCTTACTTGCATCTGAAATTGCTTTATCCAGTTCTTTTTCAAGTTCATTCTGAGCAGAAGAAACATATTCGGAGGGCATTATTATGTTGAAAAGAATTATCTGGTCTCCGTTTTGTGGTATTATATACGATAAGCCTGGTATTATATTTCCAGTGCTTTCATCTATAATTATTTCATAATCTCCTGTTTTAATTTCGAAAGTAGTTACATCAGCTTCGTCATTTTTCTTTTCTGGCTTATCGTAGTATTTAAGTTCGAAATCTCGTCCTGCGAGTTGCCCGCTTTCAAATGAAACCGATAAATTTTTACCATCAATTATGCTCTCTTTGTCAAAATTGAAGTTTTCAATTTGAAAATACCATATAGCGTACTGTTCATAAACAGGTTCGTCGTCAGTTCCTCCAATCTTTATTTTATTGCCATTATTGTCAAGACGATATTTTAGTCTGGCTCTTACATCAGATATCGTTAATTTGGATGAAGGAAAAATCTTATCGAAAAACAATGTCTTTATGAAGATTTCTCCAGGCATAAGGTCTGAAGTAAATACTCCATTTTCAAAATGTCCTTTTATATCCTTGAAGCCTCCGGGATATTTTGTTGGGTCAAGACCAAGGCGTTTGTTGGCAATATGGTTTGTTGCTTGACCGCTGTCATATTCTTGTGTGATGTTTCGTGTGGATCCAAAGGCATAAAAGCGTGTATAGTAACCGTCTTTGCTTTCGCTTACAGACGGCACGCTGACGTTTTCACCTACAATTAACTTTAGAGGTGTTCCATATTTGCATTCAGAGAGATAAAGGGTATTTGTTTTTTTGTCAGTCCACCATTCTGTCTCGCATTCTTCGGCGATATTATTAAGATTAGAGAAAATGGAGGTTGACTGTGACGATATTGTAATTGTAGCCGGAAGACTTTCTGACAGTTGTATGGTCCAGTCTTCTCCTGTTTCATTCTTGATGGCCTGTTTTACCATGTACATTGCATCTGCAGGAGAGCCTGTAAAGTCCCAGTCCATTTCTCGGCTTTTAATCGTCAATCCGTCGCTTTCATATGTATATAAAGGTACGGGAATTTTGTCCCAGATCATTATTCTGGAATGGAATTGTGGCGTGTATTTATATTCAGCTTCATTCTCACGCAAAGGTAGATATGGCTCAATAAGTGAGTATTTCTCATCTTGATATATAATATATGCTCCTGCAGGCAATACTATAGTCTTGTCATCATTCCATGACAATTGTATATAGTCTGAGGTCATCAGTTCTTCATGGCTTACAGCATCTTTTGTTATAAGCACAGAACAGATAACATCTCCAGATATTCCGTATATATCAATTTTTGCATCCATATCGGTTCAAAGTTCGTTAAAGAAAAATGGAAGCTCTAATTTTTAGAACTTCCATTTGAAACAAGAAGGGAAATGTTTGTTATTCGCTTCTGTCTGTCGGGTTTGGCTCGCAGAATTTGCTCGAAACCTTACCAAAACAACGAGCTGAGTTCATTCCGTAAGATAAACTTTTCCCTAAGTAAACCAGCTTGTAAACTTCATTTCCAAGAGAAGGAACATTGATTTTTACGGTTCCCTTTTCCAGTTCAGCCTGAAAGGCTTTCTTCTTTGTCCGATAATCACTTTCAGAAGAGCCTTCAATGGTGAACTGTAGGGCTATTTCTCGTGATGCAACACGTGCGTTGTCTGTTATCATCCTTTTGCCGTGTTCAATACGGCTTTCATTTTCAATGTAGTCTTTCATCTCATTGAAGCCATCAATAGCATCGAGGAAGCCGTCTCCCATTCGTACTCCCCAGGTAATAAATGCATCTTTTCCGTTAATTATTAAATCTCCTGTCATAATCTTGATGTATTTCGTTTCACTTCAGCGATGTCTGCTTTAATATCTTTTAGATATTTAGCCGAATATCCTGTATTTTCACGTATTTCTTGTAATTCCAAATATGAGTTGGCCAATATGGTTCTTGTTTCATCGGCTATATTATAAATTCCAACAGCTTGTGCTGTTAATGCACTTATATCACCTCTCAATTCTGTAATAGCAACTGTCTGTTGTTGTTCTGATGTCTCAATACGCAAATTCGATTCATATAAAGCAGTGAACCTGCCATTTAATTCATCGGCAGAATTTTGAGACATTGTTTCAAATCCTTTTGAAGATGCAGACTGTTGTTCTTCGCTTCCTCCCTTGTATCCGGTTATATCTGCTATGCTGTCACGCATTGATAGTGCCTCATCTACCATATCTTCCCATCTATCCTTCAATTCGTTCATTTGGTCATCTGTAAGGTTTCCATTTTGCCCACTCATCATTTGCGCCCAGTCGTCATACCATTTTTTCAAGTCTTCATCAAATACGTCTCCAAGCTGGTAGTTCAGCAAAGCCTTCATCATGTATTCTCCAAAGTCGTCAGCAAAGTCTTGTGCATCTGCATCCATATCAAGCAGTGTGTTCATAAAACTGTCTCTCAGGCTGTCAAATGACACTTGCGTGAGATTTTCATTTATTTGTTCGGTCAGATTTTCTAGCTGGCCGGCAAGATCTGCATAGTTTTCCCAATATTCAGACTTGTCATATTTGCCGATGTCGGTTATTTCATTCCATATTTCACGATTGTAGTCTCGTATATATGCCATCTGTTCTGGCGTCAGTTTGAACATGTCCTCATATGAATTAACAGAACTGATACTGTAGTTTGCGTTAGGGTTTGTTTTTAACCATTCGATAAGGCTTTTATTTATGCTGTCATATATTCGAGAACTTGTGGCCGCATTACCATCTATCGCCTCACCCCAATAGTATGCGTTTGAATGGTGTGCTCCAGTGTAAGACATTTGCGCTTTCAGTATTTCAAGAGTTTGACGATTCAGTTGCTCTTGTGCATCTTTTGCTTGTTCGTAGTTTTTTATGGCTTCACCTCCTGCGCTTTCGTCCATTTTGTCTTTTAGACGGTCTATGCTATCACGAAGTCTGTCATTGCTGTCAGTCAATTTCTCTGTAAGTTCTGTAACATATTCAACGTTTCCTTTACCTATTCCCAGGCCTAAGATATTGTTGAATCCGCTTAGTATTCCCTTGACGGCACCTATACCATTAGATAATGCTCCGACAAAATTGCCGCTCATAGCATCTTTTATGAAGTTCGATGCAGACTGAGATGCATTAGCCAAATCGCTTATACCTTTGCCAAAATCACTACTCATATCAACACCCAATTGACTGAATAGGTCGGGGAGTGATTGAATGTTTGAATTAATTAGTGACATTATGTCACTTATAGCCTGTAGTTTATTGCCGAAACTGGTAAGGAAATTGTTGAGTTTTGTTCTTGCTCCGTATTCATCATTTTGTGCCTTTACCAATTTCTGGGTTGTGGTTGTCAGTTTACGTTCACTGCCAGCTATATCATCAAATGATTTCTTTACATTTTTATAAATATCGCTGTCTTCACCAAATAAACCGCCAATTTGTGATAGTATGTTGTCAAAGTTGGAAGTAATTATATCTTTTGCCCCGACACTTATTCCTGATGCCTGCAAATATCCTGCTACGCTTTCTCTTTGTTGGCTTAGGCTATTCTGCATTTCCATCATTTCGTGCATCAACGAATTAACGGTACGCTCAGCCTCTGCCACTTCCATCTCTATTTCTTTGCGTCTCTGTGTCATGGGCAGTATTAGCCCAAGTGTGTTCTTAACTTCATCGTTTTTTTCAACGATTGCAGTATTTATCTTATCTATCTGTTCTACGGCAGTTTTGTATTCTTCAAGTCCGAGATTTCCGTCTGAAAGCATGTTCCTTAGCTGCTGACGTATTCTTTCGAGTTGGCTGATAGTCATATCTCCGAGGTTACCGAATACATCTTCCCAGTTCATGTTTCCTTTTATCTGTTCAAAATCAAGCTTAGACAGTGCATCATCCATTGATGCTTGTAACGAAAGGCGTTCACCTTCGCTTTGAGCCTTGTTGATCTTGTCTGAATATTCCTGAGATATTGCTAGGCGTTTCTGTTGATATGTGCCATAGTTCTTGAGGTATTCGTTTAGTGCTTCTTTTTGAGCATTAACCTCATTTTGGATTTGACTTTTTTCAGTATATTCTTTTAACAAGTCATAAGATGAACTGTCTACCGTGATATTGGAAGAGTCGAAACTGCGTTTTTTATACTTTGGATTTTGTTTAGCTCTAAGATCTTCTTTTGCATCGAAGATTTCTTTCTGTCTTTGAATTTCTTTTTGGATATATTCTTCTTTAGCCCGGTCTATTGCTTCCAGTTCTTTTTTATTATCATATTCTCTTTGTGCAATAGTCTTATCACTGCCGTCAGCCATAGCGTTTATCCGGGCTTGCTCAACCTGATTTTCCAATTCAACAGCATCTCTTTTACGGTCAAGAGATTGATTCTTCTCCAAGTTTTTAAGTATCTCCGCCTGTTTGCGAATGGCTTCCGCCCTCTTGAGAGCTTGATTTTCCACTTTAGCCTGTTTTTGGGAAAATAGTGTATCTCCACCCAGTTCTTTAAACGACTTCTCCGCTGTTTCCATTGCCTCTTTGGCCTTCACGACCTCGTCTTTTGTTGACTTGGCAGATTTTCTTAGTTTCTCATAAGTTTTCTTGGCGTTGTTCCATGTCTTTTCTGCCTTCTTATAAGCATCTTTGAACAGTTCTGGCTTTCCACTTTCATATTGACCGGTAAGATAATTGAACTTGCCTTTCTTCTGATTTGTATCCATTTTCAGTGAGTTCAACTTTAGCTGGAATTGGATAGGAACAGTGAAAATTCCGGTTCTTGACGATTCTTCCTTCCATTGTAGCATATATTCACGAATTTTCAACAAATCATCACGAACCTTCATTTGCTCAACTGACATTGGAATCTTATCAATCTCTTTAATTTTTTTCTCAATGTCTTTAATTATAGATTCCGTATCTATTTCAGCTGGTGAGCCGTCAACATGAAGCATCATTGTTCCTTCAACCTCTTTTTTCATGGCTATAACAAAGTCAGACATGTAATCCAACTTCATCTTGGAATCCTGATATTCTCTTTCTGCTACCGTTAGTTTCAACTCTATAGGTTTAGCGTCCTCCTCGGCTTGCTTTTTTAATCTGGAAAATTCCACCAACGCTGATTTCCATTGATCTAAGTCCTTTTTCGCATCTTCTATTTTAGACGTATAAATCGCCACTTGATTATTCGAATTTGAAGTCAAAGAAGCTGCCTGACGTGCTTCTGTATATTCTTTGATAGCATTTTTTGCTTTCTCTATATTATCAATGATGTTCTGATAATTGTTCTTATCCCGCTCTTCTTTTAGTCTTTTTTGGGCATCAGCAAGATTTAATGTAGCTATTTCTTCCTTGCTATAAGCTGACGTGAGGGCAGGAGAATATTTCTGTAATTCTTCATACGATTTTATTTTTGATAATTCAGTTTCTGTACTGTCCTGAATAACACGGATAAGCTCTTCTACTTTACGTTTTCGCTTCTCCTCCCCATCTATAAATTTCTGTTGCTCATCGTTGAACCTTTTCTGGGATTTTTCCGCCGCTGTCGCGCTATCATTAAAAGCCCACATAGCAGCTACGACTCCAGCCAAAGTTGTTGCTATAAGCACATACGGATTAGCTTTCATCACTGTGTTCAAAGCTGTTTGCGCAAGTGTCTGTGCTTTCGTCGCAGCTGTTTGTATGGCTTTTGCTGCAGCATCCGTTCGAGCAGCAACAGCCCAACTTTTTGTTAATGCTATATTCGTAATCAATGCCGCTTTATATATTCCATAAGTGGCTATCAAACCTATCAGAGTCTTACCAACAGTCTCATAATTCTCTATTAAACCTTTCACGGCAGATATACCTGCGGATGCTATTCCCTGAGTGTTCTTACCCATTTCGTTAAGCATAGAATCCCAAGCGTCTTTCAGGTTACTTATTTGTCCTGTAAGAGACTTTGATTGTTCCTGCATCAGGTTATAATAAATGCCTGATTCGCTGGTCATATTCTTGAAAGCTTGTTCTACTTCCTTGAATCCGACCTTTCCTTCTTTGACAAGTCCAGAAACTTCATCTTTTGTCACACCAAGGACTTTTGCAAGTTCCTCATATATAGGAATACCACGACCTGCAAACTGACGAATATCGACAGCATAAGCTCTTCCTTGTGTCCTCAATGTTCCGTAGAGATAGGCTATTTCACTAAGTTGTGAGCCAACACCAGCAGCCACATTGCCAAGCATTACAAGTTCATCACCTACATTTTCTGCCGATGAGCCATAAGCAATCATCTGTTTTGCTGACTGAGCAACCCCCTGAAGGTCAAAAGGAGTTTTAGCAGCAATATCAACAAGTTCTGTCATGAGTTTGTCTGCAGCCTCCTTACTCTTTAACATAGTAGAGAAAGCAATTTCTAGTTGCTGAAATTGTCCTCGGACGTTAATAAGATCGGAAACAAACCCTTTTAATGCTGCTGCACCACCGATAACCCCTAAAACTTTAGTCAACGAAAGCGTCATTCTCTCATTGACTTCAGCTGTTTCTCCCGCTTCTTCTTTAAAAGCAGAGTATTCATCCCTAAGTTTTTTTACTGAGAGACGGGCTTCTGCCTGTTGCTGCGTAAGACCGAACAAAGCATCTTTCTGTTCTCTTAATTTGGCTGTTTGAGCCTTTATCTGTTCAGACATTCCTGTAGTATCACCGCCAGACTTAATCGTTTCACGGTATTTATCTTTCAGAAGAATGAGCTCATTCTGTAACTGTTTGATAACACCTCTTTGTGATATGATATTCGCTGAAAGATTATTTACTGTTTGTGAAGCATTGTAAATCCCGTTTTTGAAATCATGCTCCATTGTAGCTCCAACTTTTGCAGCTTCTGTCACAAGTCCCATCATCTGCTGACGAGCGGCTGCCAATTGTGCTTCTAATGCCTTTGCTGCAGCAGGAGACTTGTTTACGTCCATTTTCTTTAGCTGTGCTTCCAGCTTAGAGATTTCCTCTCTTAATCGTATGACGGCTTCATAATCAGCCGCAATTTTAAATACAAGTTTTGGCATATTAAAAAAACTGAATATTAATTGCCCGAAGTTACCACTCAGTCAATTAATATCCAGTTTTTAAGATGATTAATACCAAACAACAAACCTATTGTTTGGTATTTGTGTTTTTCCGATGTTTTATTCTTCCATTAGCGTATCCTTTACGCTTGTAGATGTGGCTATTATCATCTGTTTCTAATATAGTTTTTATCGCTTCTTCAACCCATTTTTTACCAAATTCTTTATATCTATTTCGCAAAGTATATTGAGGTAGATTTAACCGTTTTGACCAATCATGTATAGTTAAAGATTTATCGCCAACAGTTATGAAGTCGGATTTATATTTCTGCCTTACATTTTCACTCAAAGTTACCCATCTGCAATTATAGGGTTCGTAATTACCATTTGAGTTTATTCTGTCTATTGTAAGATTATCTTTATAACCATTTTCTATTGCCCAATCGCAAAACTTCTGAAAATCATTTAGCCATTCATCACAAACACTAACACCTTTTTTACCATAGTTTTTATATGCTTTTCTTGTAGGATTATAACAGCGTTCTTTCATTTTAGACCATATATTATACAGTCTTGTATGTGCTTTGCAGTGTTTTGAGTTTACTTTTTTAGTTTTTTCTACTTGTAAACACCCACAACTTTTAGTTATGCCATTATGTAAATTGCATTCTCTGGCGACTATCATCTTACCGCAATCGCATTTACATTTCCATAATGCAACGTTATTACTTGCAAATCCAACATGTTTCAAAGCTACCAATCTGCCAAATCTTTGACCTGTAATATCTTTTATATCAAACCTTGAGCACCCACAACTCTTTGTTATTCCGTTTCTCAAATTACTTGAGCGAACAACGCAAGTTTTTCCGCAATCGCATTTGCAAAGCCACTTGAAATGCTTGTCTTTATCATCAGGTCTTCGTTCTACCTGTTTTAAAACGACAAGTCTGCCAAATCGCAAACCTGCCGTTATTTTAAATGCTTCTATCATAATTAAGCTACATCTTTACCCAAAAATTTATTCACGAAGTAAACCTGACCTTTACCTGTTACTTTCGTAGTTGTAGAAACAAGTATTGAGCCATCGGGCTTATTTATCGTTGTCTGCTTCAGTTCAAACAAACCTAAATCCATAGCCTTTTGTGTGGGCTGGTTGTAATATTGACCTTTTGAGCATAGGTAGCCATTTTCACGCATCCAAGCGAATAAACGGTTCTGACCTATATTCACACCGTTCTGCTGTAATATCTTTGCAAGTTCAGCTACAAGACATGAACGTTGAGAAGTAGAAACAGCATCAGCAAACAGAACTTTAGGCGCATTGTTTTTTATAGTCTGTTCTGCAAGCTCAACTTTTTGTTCTGCTTCAATTCGTTTCTGCTTTTCTTTTTTCAGATTGGTTGCAAGCTGAATTAAGAAATCAGGTGAGGTCAAAGCCTTTTCAAGCGTTTCTTGTGTCATGTATGCACCATGCTTGCGGATTGATGGTAAAACTTCGCTTGTAACCCATTTGCGAAATTGTTTTGCTTCAGGTTTACGACTATCTAAAATAGTATCATACAAACCATCTTCACTGACAAAGTTTGTTTGTTGTATGCCGCCTGCCGTTTCAAGGGGGTACTTTGAAAGTACACCCTTGTCTAATCTTTGAGCAACCTTACTGGGTGTCAGATCTAAAATATTGCATACATCTACCAAACAAAACAACGGTTCTTCATTTTCATTCATAGCAATTCTTACTTTTCCGAACTGCTCATTTTGGAAAATCTGGATTTTATTCATACCTTTGTGTATGTTAAGTTTAACATTATCCCCATTGGCGACTCAGTCACTTTCGCCTTTGGGGATTTTATTTTGACTGAATTTGTAGCAAGTTGGGATTTGAACCCATGCACACCAGAATGTCTTGCTTTGACCTGTCACGCCTGACATATAAAAAGGCAAATCTTAGAAGGGGTCTGATGTGGCTGTTTACCTCTTGAAAGAAATGCCTTTAATATCCTAGCTGCGCAACAGCCACGAAGCGCATTTCATTCTAATGCAAATTTACCAGCGGTCAAATGTTTATCCTAAAAATTGTCGTTCTTAGAACAAACATTTGACTGATTGTTTCAAGATAATCGTGTGTGAGAGTTTTTACATGACTTTGGCCATTTCTGAATAGACATCTTGCTTGACATCACCTTTGTACTCATTTAAAAAGTGCTGAAAACCTTTCATCATTCCATTTCTCAGGATGAACAGAAAGGCGGCCTGTTTTAACATCTTTTCTTCATTCAGACTTTTTTCTAAGTGTAATGATTTATACTCGCTATAAAGCCCTGCTACCATATTATTGTTTGCTATTGCAAGCAAATTTAGTACGTTACTCTCTAATGTGTCATTCTCATGATAAAAATAGCCCATAATATCGCTGGCAAACGGTCTGTCTATACCGTACTTTTTTTGGCATTTCTTTATCACGTCCATATATCTCTTTTTTTGAAGTTTTGATTTCGCACTCAACAAATCGTTAATAGATGTTTCTGTATTCATAATTCTATTCTTTTTAAATTACCATTCTTTTACACGTTCTCTTAACTCATTGAATTTGTCAGCCTTTAAAAGTTCTATCTCATTATGGTAGTTTATATCTGTCAAGCGGTACTCTATTAAAGCACGCTTGTAATCATCGCCTTTTTCGTATGCCGATATAATTCTTTTCATCTGGTCGGCTGTCAGGCCATAGCCGTTTTTACGATTAAGGTTTCTTGCTCTCTGCATATCACTTTCTCTCAATTCTATACTTGCCATGATTATATCATTTTATAATTTTTATTTATTGAAACAACTTCAATACGCGCATTTAATAATGCTACTAATTTTTCATCAAGATTCTGAAATGCGGATTCAAACTTATCAAACAGGTTTTCATAGCTGACTTCATCATCACTGTTAACTATATCATCTACATTGTTGTATAAATCGCTTAATGCGGCACGGCATTCTATTAACATTCTTGTTTTTTCACTAATCTGAATGCTGTTTGCATTCATTACCATCTCTGTACTCATAATCACGCTATCTTTATAAGGTTACACTTCTTGAAACAACGCCACTCTTCTTTTTCGCAATCCCAGTACACCTGACAGTTATCTGCTGTTTTCTTTGTCCCCTTTATTTCAGGTATTCTGCCACTCATTAAAGTACCGAAGGCTTGGCGCAGAGTGCCGTCTGTTTTCTTGAAATAGAACTCAACCACTTTCTTATTAAGCAATGCACGAAGTTTGATATTAGTCCACGCACATTTTAAAGCTTCACTCATTGAATAACCGTTCTTGCGTACAAAAGACCAAGCAAGGCTCATAATCTCTTTTAATTGGTTTCTCTTTTCTGTTGCCATAATTCTTATATTTTATTGTTTTGATTACTATTACTTGTTGTTTGATGATACAAATATATAGTATATATACTAAATATAAAAGAATTTATTATGTATATATACTATATTTAACATTAATTATATAGCATAGATACTAAATTTGCTTTTATATACTTATGAGATAGCATCAACAAATAATTTTTCTGTTTTTATTTCGCATATAAACTATATTATATATATTTGTACCAAAAATTATAATCTTATGGCAAATACAGAATTAAGAATTAAAGAACTATGTAAGGAACGAGGTATAACTCAAGCCCAACTTGCTGATAAATTAGGCATACAGGCCGTTTCTTTTTCACAAGCTGTTTCTCGTAATAAATTTAATATGGATAGACTTGCTGAAATTGCTGATGCTTTAGGTGTTGAAATACCAGAACTATTCGATAAGCCCAAGGAAGGAGTTATACATTGCCCTCATTGTGGCAAAGAGATAAAATTGAATCCGAATGTTTAATCAATAAAACCAAAGTAAATGACGATGATGTTATTTATATTAGAATAGCATGGTGTTATTTATTATAATTATATGTTTTAATAATGGCGTATAATAAAATTATTAATTTCTTTTTAGAAAATTGGATAATAGCAGTTTTAGTTTTAATAGCTTCTGTAATAGCATTCCTTCCTCAACTTAAGGATGGAGTTGTACTCATAAAAAACGTATGGCAAAAGATATTCTCTTCTTCATCGAAAAACATACCTTCTTCTCAATATACACCATGTAGTCCATGGGATATGGAAAGAGGAGATAGAGTTAGGCATATAAATGAGTCAGAGTTTGAAAGATATGGTATTCTGACCATTGAGAATGTGAAAGGAGATTATGTATTATGTTATATTGGTGACCCTTACAATATGAAGATTAAATTGTTTAAAATAAGTGAATTAACAAAAGAAGGCATTCAGTAGATTCAATCAATGATTTTTAAATAAGGCAATTTTATATATTTACATTACAAAAAAAATAGGAGATATTATTTATGATGAAGCTATCTGAAATCAGAAAAGCCTATGAGGATTTATCTGGAAAGCTAAGTGATATAAACCGGCAATTATGCTTTGCAGGATTTGCAATCATCTGGATTTTCAATAAATCAAAAGGGGATATAGCAGTACCTGAAGAATTATATTTACCAGCATTATTATTATGTGGTTCAATATTTTTCGACATATTACAATATGCTGTTTCTTCATTGGCTTGGTATTTTTATTATTGTTATAAAAAAGATAAAAATAAAGATGATGACATTAATATTGTGAATGAGCCTGAAATCTATAATGTACTTCCATGGCTTTTTTTCATGGGTAAAATAGTATTACTTATATGGGCATATATAGAAATTGGTATATTTTTAATCTCTAAATTATAAAATAATCATGGCAAAAACTGTATCAAAACCCAGTACACCAAAACCTGCTACTCCTAAGCCTGTTCCTTCGCATGGTAAAGGAGGGAAAATCAATGAAAGTCAAAAAACAGGAACTGGACCACGTACCCCTAAAAAGTAAATTCAAAAGCCGGATTTTATCCGGCTTTGTTTCTTCTTCTTCGTGAGGCCATATCCTTACCCTTTACTTTTGTAACCTTTGTCCCGGTAACGGTATGGAGCTTGTCACGCTGCATTAATACTAAGTTTCTGTATGGTATTTCATATACCACTTCCCGGTATGTCATATGCAGATTTTCCATGAACGATGCGATCTGTCCTAAGAGAGTGTCATTTCCTACAACTTCGGTTTCGCTGCCAGCAGGCTTACGTTCTTCGCCAAGCTGGCAGCTTTGAGAAAAACCTTTGAGTCAATCATAGAGAGTGCTTCATCCAATGCGTTCACATTCTCTTCATATGTTCCTTTTGCTAGTTCTTCACTTAAACTTTCGTCACCAGCTATCAGCCAGGAAAGAGCTTTGCTGTAAGCCTCGCTTTTTCCCAAGGAGAGCAGAACATCTTTCAAATTGTCTGCTTCTTGAACTCCAGACAGATAGGATATAGCTCCGGCCAATTTATGTATAGTAGGAGGGTAGACCGTGTAAACTTTCCCGGCTACAAATACTGTTCTGAAATCACTGCCGATAATGGATTCTGATATTATTTTTGCTCCTTTGTTCATATCTTAAAAGAAAAAGGGTGAAGCCGAAGCCACACCCGTTAAACATTCTGAAAACTAACCGCCACCTTCTTGAATGAGAGTAATTTCCTTTTCTACAGTCTTGAAGGCATCAGACAGAGAGGTTGGTATGCTTCCTGACTGAGTGGTATAGCCGGCCTTTGACACTTCATAAGAAACGGATGTCCCAGATTTCACCCTCTTGGACTTGACCGTTTGCCCATCCAGCTTTACTGTCGCATCAGAAGGCGTCGCTATGACCTTCACATCAGTTCATGCTTCTTTAACCTCTTCCGCATCGAACCAGTATTCTGGAGCAATATTAGAGTCTTTCGGTTCCAATTCTACGGCACTTACAGGAATACCGATGGCCTTATCCGTTGTCGCTTCACGGGCGCCGATGTCAGCGCGTGGAACGACGCAATACTGGTCATCATCAGTCAAAGCAACAAGCAATTTCTCAATATTCACCTTACCTCTCGCTCGTTTCCATCCCTTGTCGGTATTGATGACATCGCCACCCATGAGATCTTTCTTGGTCGGGTAATCGTACTCACCGATAGTAAAATTGACGGTAACATCACCCATTTCCTTTTCACTGCGATAAGTCTGACCTGTTAGCTGATTCTTGTAATTTGTACGACTTGCTTCCGCTTCTTCAAGCGTCCAAGTATCCTGATGGATATTCTTTACCTCTTTCAATGTTTCACCCTGCAAAAGAGTATGCAAAGCCTGTCCCGTCAGGTCTTCTGTAATAGCACTTGTTTCGCCATACCAAAGTTTCTTGATATTCACAGCTGTAATTTTCTTTGATTCTGCCATATTATTTCACATTTAAAACTTCAAATAAAATTCTTACATTTACATAATGACACTTTAAGGCTGTGTCCTCCTCTGTTCCGATTGTGTCGATGGAATAATGATAGGTTGTACCGTCATAGCGTCCGGTCACACCGTCAAACATTTCTTGCGCCTGTTTCTCCAGCTCGTGCAGACGTATTGTATTGGCTTCACCTTCTTTTATGTCAGGAACGCAAAGGTTCACTTCTACGAAAGACTTCTTCCAATACGTTTCAGATTGTTGCTTCTTGGCATGAATGACAATCATTTCAGACTTCAATTCGCCAGTCAGCTTCTTTCCGTGAGGAACGATGTCAATGCCGAAAGTCTGGCAATCACGGTAGAGTATGTTCGCTATATCGGTAGTTACTATCATTTGATTTCCTCCTTCAATCGTTTCTCAGCGTATAGAGCCGCACCAGTTGATACTTCATAGCCTTTAGATTCGACGTGCGAGGCATACTCAGCATCGTTTCTTATCACCAATCCGTCATCCTCAACTGAATACTTATTTGACTTACGGAGTGTGCCGGTCCGGTTCTGATAACTGCCATTCTTCATAGCGTAATCGACAGCTTCCTTGCCAACCTTATCCTCAACAGCTTTCACTTCGGCATAACCTTGTCGAAAGAATCCATTCACATCCGAAAAATCAAATTTTACATCCATATCTCTGAGTAACCAAAATAATTCGTATTCTTTACCATGTAAACTTTGCCAGCTCCTCTGATATTTTCACCCTCTATACATCTGACTTCATCACCAGCCTTCAGTGAGATTCTTTTCTCACAGACTACGTGATAATTCGGTCGGTACACCTCGCCGTTCTCCGAAGTAAACTCTTTTGTTGAGTTATCATCACAGCGGCACCGACATATTTCCTGCCAGCTTTCTTCACCGGTTCCGGGAATGGGCCGGCCGAACTCGTCTGTTTTCATCGGAGTAAAGACCTTAACCTGTAATGTATGTGGAGCAAATATCATAGGAATCTGACTTTAGGCTTATCTGACAGCGTGTCTTCAAGTCCGTACTTCTTACACAAGAAAGAATAGTATTCCTTCAAGCCCTGAGTATTCCAGGACATAGAGAAACCGTTTTCGCTGATTGAAGTGGCTCTAAGTAATAGAGAGGGGATGAACTTCGCCATAGCTACCGACACGAGACCGATGTTTGACAGGTCCATCTCATCCTCTCCGCTTATTCCTGAAGACAGACTTATCTCCAAAAGGTCAGCCTCCGACAAGTTGATGCCGAAGGTCTGAAACTTCTGTGATATGTAGTCTTTTACTGTCATGCGTTCATTGTTGTCAAGTCGATGTTCACAATCTGGTTCGGGTTCGCAATCTGCGGAATCCACTCCGCGGTGTATTCCAGATAACGGCCGTTGCCATCCTTGTAACCGGAGATGAGCATATCACCGTCAGCCTGAGTATAGTTGCGGCCCGGTACACCGTCAACAGCTTCGTAAGGAGTGTGGAAACGCATGTAACCAACCTTATCCTGAGGAAGCAGTGTAATATGGTCATCGGCGTAAATCTGCACGTTCTTGCCAGACTGGTCAAGAACATAATCTTCCTTGATTTCAATAGCCGGCAGACCAATACCAGTAAAGACGGTGGAAGCCAGTTGAGAGGTAATCAATCCGGTTGACATATACATCTCGTTACCGGTAAGCTGCATCTTGAACTTATCACCGAACTCACTCGAACCGATAATATTTTTCACGAATGTTCCTCGTGACATAATCATCTTCGGGAAGTTGCCGTAAGTGGCCTTCAATTCATTAATCTGCTGCTGCAGGTATGTGATGAAGTTGGCCTTCGCTCCGGCTTCGGGGGTAATGAACTTGAACGGAAGTTCGATATCCAGCAGGTCGATTCCTCCGGCATTGTCGTCCTTGTTTTTCACTTGAGCCTTACCTGTCATCAGCAATGAACCGACAACGATGTCCATGCGCTTATGTGCGGCAAGGAGTACCTGACGATAGTCATCGTAGATGAAATTCACGATGTCCTGCATGGCGGCAACTTGGTCGGCAGCCTTTGCGGCATTGAACTTGTCAACCAAGTCCTGCAGTTCAGACAAGCGGTCAATGGAAATTTGGTAACGGTCACCTAAATAGGCTATCTCACCATATCCAGAACCGATGTTCCTGCGCTCACGGATAGGTTTCTCCCCGTAGCGTGAGTTGATAGAACCGGCCATCACGCCAGTAACCTGACCAATATAGTCTTTGAACACACGAGTTGTCGTTCTACGGAAGTCCAGGTACTGCTGCCAATAGATTGTATCCTTACGAGTCTGAAGGACGCGTTGGATAACGGCACTTACGATATTAGGATCGTTAAACAGTGTATAAATAGTTAGCATCATATCTTTGTTCTCCTTTTTTATTTACTTGCTATAATACCAGCTGCTCTCAATGATGCAAGAAGAGCATTAATTTTGTCTTTTTCATCTCCGCCTGCAGCATCATCAACTTTTGCACCCTGTTTTACCAGTCCCAAGGTGCTTGAGTTAGCTGCCTGATAGGTAGTGTTATTGTCTGTCCACGGAACTTCGACATAAGCTTTACCGCCTTCCAATGCCACCGGATATTTCTTTCCGCTTTGGGTAAATCCTAACTGAATTCCTCCCATTACGGAATCCGAAGCTTCAGGCAGTTCATATGAAACACCAGTTGGTGACTGAACACCTGCAGCGTTGAACTGGAAATGCGGCATGTTAGCCTTATCGATGTCTGAGAATGGCATGGCTAACTTGGTAGGTTCTATTTCAAACGCACGCATCAAAAGGGCAACCAGTACAATGCCATTCTCTACTTGTTTCCTCTCATACAAGGCGGAGTTTGCAATAACTTTTGGAGTTGTGCCGTTTACTGCTGTAGCTTCATAGAGTACAGTACCAGCTTCCAAAGTATCACCAAAGTCTGCTGCTAACGTCAACTTGTCGAAAGCCTTATCTGATTTGTCGATGGAGTTGATGGTTGCTCCATGTGCACCGTTTCCAAGATGCATACCCACATAAGCCAAAGAGTTCTTCTTGATCTTCAATGTGGTGTTGGAACCGGTTGTAAATTTCTCATATACTTCTACACGGATTGCCACCTGGGCTGTTTTCTTCACCAGGTCAGCGGCAATAGGTGTAAAGGATGGTAAAAACGAGCCAACAACAAGGTTGGTCGTGTCCAGCTTATAAGGGCCTCTGCGTCTTACACCTGTAGAAACATCATAACGTTCCTCGATTGACGGTTCCGGCTCAATGTTATACTTAAATCCTGCTGCCATAAATTACTTGTTTTTTTGTTCGACAATAGATTTTGTGTCCGCCTCAATCATTTTGGCGAACTCGCTTGCTTCCTTATCCTGCTTTTGTTCTGCAGTTTCAGGGGCTTGTGCGAATTTGAAGCCGCTGTTAGACATATCCTGTTTCATGTCCTTGAAATAAGTGTCCAAGTCCGTGTTCTCTGGAATGTTGCGGTCCTTCAGCATAAATTCGGGAATACCGTACTTTTTTGCTACCTCCGAAATCTGAGAATTGCGCTGCGCCTGCGCTTCTTGTTCCTCCATTTTGGCCAGCTTATCAGCAAACGGCTTGATACCAGCTGCAATGCCGTCAGCAATCATCTTTGCGATGTCTGTCTCCTGGGGCTTGGGAAGATCGTTTGGTTTCGGTGGTTCTGGTTTCGGATTCTCGATAGGCTTACCGTCTTTCAGTCCATGCTTCTTCTCGTAGTTTGAAACAGCGGAAGTCTGTGCCTGTCCTGCACGGAAATCACCATAGTTTTGCATCACGTCCTGAAATGAGATACCCTCAACGATGGAGTTTACCTTCGTCTCGTCCGTTACACCCTCAGCCTTTTTCGTAGCTATACGGGTAAGTGTGGCAGTATCCACCCCAGCGAATTTCTGTTGCAGTCCTGCCAAGATTTGTTCAAAGATTGTCATACCGTATGAGTTTGATTAATAATTTCATACGGTAAATTTACTTATAGAAAAAAAGAAGGGGAAATTTTAAGGCTAACGATACGAAACAATTAGGGAAATGTTCGTTTTTAGGCAAAAAGAAAGCGTGACTACCGGAGTAATCACGCTGGAACATCATTCAATTATACTTTTAAAATTTCAATATAGCTGCTTCTATTTCTTTTTTGTCAGAATCTTTTACGTTCCTCAAAGCATTCAGAAAAGGTAAAATTAAAGAGTCGTCAACCATGAACCAGACTGGATTTTTAAATAATTTTGGGTATCCGGGATCATCTCCATAGCCATTCCATCTCATTGCCATTCTTCTTTCCCCATTTTCCCAAATACCTATCGCTATAGAAAAATCATCATTTTCAAATACAACATTCTCAACCTTAAAATTACTTGGATTTACATCTTTTGCTTTCATTGTACTATCCTCCATTATATTTAATTAATAATCATAACAAATTTATAGCTGCCAGTTCCTCTGTCAGCGCGTTAATACCTTTCTGAATCTTCTCCAACTGCTGTTTACGGGGTTTGTGTACTCCAGCCGCATAATGCCACAACTGGCGCTCATTAATTCCGGTTATCCGACTCAAAGCAGCTTTGGTGAAGATACTGCTGTAATAATTAATGAAAGTGGCTGCATCTATCTTGAACTTCAGAGTAAACTCTCCTTTGAGAACCTCACAAGGGTTCGGATTGTCCTCCAGATACAAGTCTATGGCTTCCTTCATGTTCTCCTCAATTTCCCTTATGTTATTACCGACCGTAATAACTGGAGCATCTTCAATGTAAGCACTGAGATTATTCCCAGCATGTTCGACAATCACTTCTACAGTTCTCATATTGACCTCCATTTTATAGTTTAACAAAAGAGGCGGGGGCTATTTCAGCCCCGCTTGCCTCAAAATGCTGTAATAAGTGCCTTTTTCAACGCCTTTCTTTCCATGATTCGGAACGACTACCGTTATTCCATCTTTCTCAAACTTCATGTGGCTGCCCTTCTGGCTCTTTAGAATGAAGCCGTTGTCAAGCAACATAGTTACAACCTCTTTAACTGATTTGTAACTCATAGCGTTTACGACTTAATTACAATGCAAATATAGTAAAAATACGAACAAGTACAAAATAAATATTCGTATTTTTACTATATTTATAAAGAATCAAGATAACTATATAATGCAGGGAGTTTATCCCTGTCAAATTCAAATTGTGTAGCTGTGTATGGAAGTCCTGCTGCAGATACGTTATCTGCTTCATCACCCCATTCACAGTTCTCCCGTTTATCTACTTTTTTACCGTCTGCATTATCTCTAATCCATTCCCAAATAAGTTTTCCCAGTTGAGCCGTACTTTTATCATCTCCTTTATGTTGTTTCCGGCAATACAAAATAAACTCATCATTTCCCATTTTGATTGATTTGCCCATTATTATTAATTTATAAGTTAAACATTGCACAAATATATGATATTAATACAAATCTAAAAATTAATTGCACAAAAAATAGCGATACCACGAATGATACCGCTATATTTAATGCAAATACTATTATTTTACAAACTACTCTTTCCGTTTATTTCATTAATTTTCTTTTGTTTCTCAATGTCATTCTTCTGTTTTTCTTCCTGCTCCTCCTTGATGGCTTCAATCTCATCCAAAACAGAATCAACGTTCCCCACAAAAGTAATAGCCCGTTGCTGCGACCATATTTCACCATCTTTGGCTTTGATGGCTGTGTCAATCTTGTCTTTGATGTCCTCCAGCTTATATGGCTGCATCTGAACATCTATATCAATTGTCTCGGAGGCTGCTTCAAGAGTTGTATTAACTGAGCCTAAAGCGGAAGTCAGGAAATTTACACGCCGTTGCATGAATTCGCCGACAGTTTCGTTCAGATTCTCCACATTCAGATGGGTGGACATAAATACATAATCGAAAGTTACACCGGAAACAGCATTGCCTGTACCTTTCAGCGCGTCGAATGAGATACGCGGCGTATTGGTTAATCCATAAATCTGACTCAGTAAGGTCTCAACCTCGAATTTAACTGTATCAGGGACCTGACTCCATGTCAGATATTGGGCATTAGCTCCCTGCCCGGTCAGCTCGACCACTCGGTTCTTGAACTCACCAGAGAAATTCTGCACATCTCCAAATAACATTAGGATAGGGAAGAAGTGGTAGTCGATACAGTCTGCATAATTGGAAAGAAGTTTCTCCAGTCTTACTCGGAGACTCTTGATCTTTTCACAATACGCTTCCGGACGGTACATGTAAATTACAGGGAGTTTCTTGAATCCATGAGCGAACGATCCTTTGTCTGTCCAATTACTTGTCAGTTCCCACTGATAAACCATATCCTTGGTGATGGTCATAAAGCAGGTAATCTCCACATCATCCAAATCTTTCTTCTTGTATTCACGGGAGAGGGCTACCAAATCTCCATTGTCATTGAAGAAAGGATAGAGCTTGTCTCCGCGGAACGGGGACCAGATGGCACTCTTCAGACGATATTCTGGTTTTGATTTGCCGAAGATTCCGGCAACCTTGCGCTTAAGCTTTGCCCAGAAGCCGTCGTCCTTCACCACATACCAGTATTCTGCCACTTCCTGCTCTGACAACCATGCTCTGACAACCTTTTTGTTCTGATACTTCAGCTTGTTCTTCTTGAACATTTGTTTCAAAGCTGAAAGAAGACTTTCTTCTGACTGGTCCGGCTGACAGTCAAGCGTCGGCTCTGTTCCTACGGTGAAAGCTGTTTGAAGGTTTATTATATCCTGCTCGATTGGAAGGGCTATTCTATTTGGTTCAACTTCTTTCTTAACCGCCGGCTCAATGTATTCTTTACCTGTTGTCGGGTCGGTTATTCTTTCTTCAGGCTTGGTGGTGATTTTTATTTTTGGGTATTTCTCCTCGTCAATCACTATCTCATGCCTGTTTGGATTCCAGTCATTATAAAGGGCATGAGCATTGGGAAGTTCTGTTTTTCTTCCTTTCTTCAGATAGTAGATTTTTCTCTCTATCTCAGGTATCGCTAAAATTTCCTCTAAAGTTCTCATATACTAAAATTTAATGTCCAAATACTCCTGAAATGTCTTTCGGTTTCATAATCCTGCCTAGAAGCTCTCCCAGCACATAATACCGCGCAGCGTCAATGCCATGGTTATCGTGGTCTTCCGGCTCATTGATATAGTTTCCATCCTTATCTTTTGCCCAGACATAATTCCTAAATTCCCGTTGAAGGTTGTACGAACGTTTGGTGATGAAAATTTCCATGCCTTGCATTTTATCTATACCAGCGTTAATGGATCTTGGTCCCTTCTCGACGGGATAGATCTTGATTCCACCGTTACTGATTTCCTGAATGAGTCGCGGATCTGCACTGTCTGCTATCACTTTCAGATTCCAGGGGCGAAGAGTCTTAATAATATCACTAGATAGCAATCCGGTTCTATAATCCACTTCATCCAGATAAAGAGCATTGTCGATGATTCCGCATCGGATAGCTGCTGTGGGGTCATTGGTATAACCAAAATCCAATCCTATAGCAACTTTCTTGCACCACATCGGGAACTCATCCACGATGCCCCATTTCTTAAACACGGCACCCTCGGCCACGTCAGCCCAGCGTCCTATGACAACATGAGCATACTTCTCCGGATTCTTCTCCTTCATTTCCTGGACTTCATTCAGAAACTCAGGAGAAAGGTTCTCGATATTATCGAAGTAGGTTGTATGAATGTGAAGGACATTGGGATGTGTAGAAATCTGTACCTGCACGCCGTCAATCTCGACCAAGCGGTGGGTATTCTCGATGTATTTTTTGTAAATGAAATGGTTAGAGTCACAGGGATTCATGATAATGATAATCCGATTCTGGATTCCTTTCTTACGGATGGAGAGCATAATCTTGTCAAACTCTTCTTCACTGGTCCATTCCTCCGCCTCATCACAGACAAAGGTGGTAATACCCTGGATGGACTTCAACTTCGCCGTCTGATTCCCGGAAGAGGTCTTGATACCCCGGAACATGATACGACTGCCGGTCATCCGATTTACTATGTCCGTCTTGGTGGTCTTGAAATACTTCGTGGTGCCGTCCAGTTCTATCTTTTCCATCATCTCTGGAATGATAGACATGCCGGCAGATACCATCGTGTAGCGGGTGTATAGAATCTGGTGGACAATCTTCTCAACTGGAGTCTGCTCAAAGGTCAGTCGTTCGATGAAGGTGGAAGCGTTGAAAGACTTGCCCGAATTATGCGTAACCGTTCCATCAGAATGCAGATATCGTTGGTTTCCGTCAAGACAAATACCACACCAATCTCCAATTCCAGCAGACTCTATTGAAAGTTGCGACAAATGCCAATCTTTATTTTTATGAACATCAGCTTTGTTTACAATTTTTCTTTCTACCTTACAAGGTATTTTCCATGTATCACCATTGATATGAACGCGAAAAACTTTGCCGCAATCTTTTCCGCTACAACGTGCGTTCTTCTCGTTAATACTTGTTCTAAAGCCAAGAGTATCTGCAATATATTTTATTTGTCTTGCAAGTATTTCACTCTTTTGCGTGATTTCATATCCATTGCGACACATCGTTCCATCGGTGTCAAGTAGTCCTGCAAGTAATTCTAGACGTACTTTTTCACTATTTGATATGTATTCTTGTGGAACATGTTTATTCCCAATCAAATCGTAATGGCGTAAAATATCCATTATGGGATTCGTCAGTCCACAGTTCTTGGCAAGTCGGAATGTTTTAGCTTTACCTCTTACTCCATTGATTGAAAGATGCAAATTGTGATTTTCTGCATACTCATTAAGGTACTGTTCAATTTCTATATCAGGAGTTGTTATTTGTGGATATATGCTTGTTCCATCACCCAACCATAAGCCAAGCAAATATGGTTCTAGTTTAACGGGACTTTCTTTATAGGGTATTGAATTTGTCTTATATCCTCTAAAATGTTCCTTAAAACGATTGCTGCGATTCAAATAATCAGTAATACGCATATCCGTGTATTCTTCAAAGTCATTGTATCTTCCTTCATTTATAGAAATTTGACTTTTCTTTAAGCTGAGGATATGTGCATCATTTACAAAGTAATCTTCTGCACTTGTTTGTCTGACACGGAACATTTCGCTCCTGCCTTTCATCGTAGCAAGGACATTGCGGGGCGTGCCATCGTCACCCATGACACAATCTCCAACTTTAATATCTTTAATTTGCTTTATTGTCAAATCAGACATTATAATTCCTTGCGTAGGTGTCTCACACCCACGGCCACCGGTAATGAGGATAATGAACTTATTCCTGTCTGTGTATAACGGATGATATATTTCTTGAGGAACAATCATTTCAGCTTGTCTTTAATCCATGAATCAATTGAAATTCCGTGGTCAATATCCTGAGGAATATCCGCATCCTCATCCTGTGGCTCACCAAAACCGTCTTTTCTTCCTAATGTGGAAAGAAGATAACGAATCATATACCCATCCGGACGTTCACGCCAACCGATAAAATTCCCTTTCTCATCTTTTTCAGGAATACCAAGGGCTAAAACACGTGCGGAAACAAGACATTCATCCACTAAAGCCCCTCTTTCATCTGTGATTGCATCCTTGAATTTATCATCAGCTTTTGCCCAGTCATATACGGTTTTCCTAGTTACACGAAATGTAGCTGCAACTTTTGTAAGATTTCCACCTGTTTTATGGAGGATTTCTCTAAATTTTGAAATGTCTGGTTTTTTCCTCATGCGCGCGTATCCGTTTATTTTGGTTACTCTATTCCAAATTCGACTCTATCCATGAATTCTTTACCATCAATGTATCTTTCGTCAAATCCATAGCCAAACATTTCCATGAAGTTTGCTCTTTCTGTTGGACTATTGAAAGATAGTACGACATAACTCAACATGCCATTGTCCTTTTCAAAGTTGTTCTGGCGGCTGATTCTGTCTTTTATTTTTTGAACTTCGTTATGGCGTACAATTTGGTTTTCTTTTGAAGTCTGATAGAAATTGCAGGAACGATCAATATTTTTATTTTCCGAACCATCTTTGGTAATGTCATCTAAAACAGATAACGAATCATTCAGGATGTCATTTTTGTTCCAGATTTCATCATTCACACTAAAATCAACATCACCAACACCTAACATACTTAAGTCAAAATCATTCAGTCCGGCAAAATTGTAATCAATTCCGTCAAGCAAATCTTTTAGCATTTCTGTGTCAAATTCGCCCTGGACGTTCCTATTGTTCATGAAGATGTTTTGTTCTTTTTCGGTCTTATCGTCCATGTGCACGACTTCCACCCGTATTAAATAGTCATTCTTCTTCGTTCTTGGATCATATCTGTTAACCTCGTCCATCACTGACACTCTTTGATGTCCTGATACAAGGTTCCCTGAATTCTCGTTCCAAACGATTCCGCCAAGCAAACCTACACGTTTAAGGTTTGCTTTAAGGCATTTTCGTGCTTCCTGCGTTATTTTCCTTGGATTATAATTAGCGAAGTTTATTTCACTACGCTTAATTTCTCGACTTTCCGGCTGATTTATTTTGTTCTCTTTCATAATCAAATATCAGTTTTTCACTATATGGGAACACATTCAATATCCTCATATAATCGTTTGGATAACTATTCCTCATTAATAAAAGCGTTTTTAGGTCTATGGTAAATCCTTGGCTTATCGCACCGGCATCATATACAAATGGCTTAATTAGATTCTTTTGATTTATATACTGAAGTACTTCCTTATTAGTCCACAATGCAAGTGGATAAACCATACCTTTGTCTGTTACATAGCCGGTTTTAGCAAACTTCTTTAGACGCATCCGCTTCATGTATCCATCTACACCTTTCATTCCGCTGAATGCGTATGTTATGCCAGTTTCTTCTCTCACAGCTTGTTCTATTTCTCCAATTTTTCTTGGCTTGATTGAAATGTTTGGTTCACGAAAGAATCCACAAGCATCATAATAATCACGTTGAAAATGCTTTATTTGGCGAATTTCTACGTTATTGTATTTTGTTTTTGCCCATTTGATATAAGGTTGGACATGGTCTAAGTCGGGAATAAGGTACATATAATAGCATATAACCTTATTAAACATACCAGCAAGCATGTCCAATAAGGCTATACTATCTTTACCTCCAGCTGAATAGTATAATACGGCAGTATCCGTTTTTTCACGGATACCCTGTATTATCTGCATAGAGAGTAAATATTTGTTCATTATTTACCCCCAGCTCCACCAAAGGAAACATTTAAATCATATCTCCTTTGTTCTCTGTTACCTAATTGTGTAGCACTTGCCGTATTTCTACGGTTAGCTACCAACCTGCCACCTAAACCGGCACCATTCATATTTCGTCTTGGTCCGGCTATTCTGTTAATTGCTCTTGCGACTCTACTTTTGATTTTTAAAGGTTAGACATTTTCTGTACTTATCACTTTGCCAAGATGATACCAAACTTGACTTATTAAATATTCTATACCATTTTCTGTTTTTGTAAGATCATTACCTTCTTCGTCTGTGAAAATTATATACTCAGCAGATTTTATTTCAACTTTGAGCCTAGGGGCATTTTTTCGTCTACCGTTTATCAGATATAAAGCATCATATTTGACAGGTATGACCTCAATATTTGCACCATCATCAGGTATATCCTCTTGTCGTTTATAGTCTATGCCATTGTGTCTAAAATATACATATCTCGTTACGTTAGATGGATAGACGTATCTATGTTCTATATTTTGTCTGCCATTAAGAATGTCTAGAAAACATTCTTTATCGATCTGTAATGTCAATACTTTCATAATCGTGTGCTATATGTTTTATTTAGTTGCGGATGCCGGATTCGAACCGGCGACCTCTACCAAGTCAAAGTAGCGAGCTGACCACTGCTCTAATCCGCGATGGTACCTTTTCACAAAGATACCTAATTATGAAGACAATTTTGAATAACAATTCTACACATACGAAACAATAAGCCAATTGTTCGTTATTAATTCACAAGCATGTTGCTTTATGATTTGGTCTGCTGTGTTTTCAGACCTAACAAATGTCTGGTTCTCTCTACATCAATGAAGTTTGTCCATCCTGCATGATGCAGCTTTATGGCTGCCTCTTTTATCGTGATATCGCCACATGACACCTTTTCTTTCAAAGACTGTAATATACTTTTCATAACCATCTTAAATTTGAATAGTATATGCCATTCAGTATTTTATAATCACCAAATAATCTCACTTCGCCCTGGTATATCATGGCAAACCTTGAATAACCGCAAATCTGCTTTATAGCCCAGTCTGCCTGCTTTGTTCCATATCCAAACCGCTGTATTTCTGGGTAAATTTTCATTCTGAAGGCAATTTCGCTGTCTGTCATGTCCCCGACTGGGTAAACGTTTAAAGTCCCATTGTGAGCGAAATAAACGCCATTCTCTGCAAACGGATGACAGTTGGCCCGGCATATAGAGCCATGAGTGGCAAGTCTGAAATGTATAATGCAGTCTTCGTCATCTCCGACCTCCGAGAGGTGGCGCAAGAATGTACGATAGTCCAAACCCTTATGAAAATGATTGGTTGAAACAAAACCGTAGCCGTTGTGGTTGAGTTTCTTGATTTTTGCGAGAGTGTCCAAACTCGGCATCTGGACACCCTTGGGCTTGTATATAATGCAACACATATTGAATTTATTTTAATTGTGCGAGGTTCATGCAAGAACCTCGGCACGTGATTTGAAAAATGATTTTTCTTTGGCTGTCAAGAAAGGTATCTCGTCAATTGAGCTAGCCTCTGAACTCAATACGTTCTTCTTAGACCATGCAACCAGCTTAGCACAAAAGTTCACCCAGTTTGAAATCTTTTCAAAGTCTGTAGAGCCTTGATGCTGTCTGAACTCAATTGTTCTGTGGCGTGAATAAGAACATGCATTCACCTTGAAATACCTGTTGCCGTTCATGGCATCTAAAATGTCTGATTTTGTAGTACACCATGTAAAGTCATAACCTTGCAGTGTTCTGCACCATCTGCTGTTGTTGGCACGCCTTGACCTTGCCATGAACGTATCAATAACTCTCTCTAACTTCTGATAGTTCTTAAATACGTTGATATAAGCCTCGTCAGACAAGTTCTGTGCGCCTATATGGACATGAAGTCCTGTAGACCTGTTTACCTGTGCGTTTGCCTCATTCAATGCCTTGCAGCAGGTTTCCAGGCTTTTCATGCCTGCCTTGCCTGTAAGTACTGGCGACACACATTCTATTGGGTTGCTGCCCATTATGGATGAATCAGACACGAACTTGTAGTAGTGGTTGTTGTCTGTGTGGTTGTAGCCCTCATACTGAAATGGCATTGCGTTTCTTGTCGCACATTCACGCATAATGCTTGCAGCGACAAGGCATTCTATCTCAACGCCAAACGTGAACTTGTGTGATTCTCTTATAGGTTTCGGCAGTTCTGAAAGCAGAAGTTCTATTTCATACTTTCTCAAACCTAACTTTATGAAAGCAGCTTTCTTTGTTGCCTTAGAGCCTTTCATGTTCTTAATCTCGTCAACTTGTTCATTCAATGTCTTCATAATCGTACGTGTTTAAATTGTTATTATTTATGTGAATCTCTGAAGTCAAACTCTACAACTTTGTGATACTTGTGTATCTCATACAAACCAGTTGCGCAGCCCATTGCAGATGCAAGCCTTACAGCTTCTTCTAATGCTGTCATCACATCAGCACTAGCGTCAGCAGCTTCAGCCTTAGATTTATCATACTCTCGTGCATTAACTGTTGTTTCTTGTACCTTTTCAGCTTCTTGAACTCTTTTAAGTGCTTCATTGATCAATCTTACTTGTGCCTTAATCTCTTTGATGTATTCACTACTTGTTGTCTTCATAATTGTATGTGCTTAAATTATTATTACTTATTGTTTGATGTTGCAAAGGTAAAAAGTTTTATTTACATTTACAAGGTTTTGTAAATAAAACTATTGTTTTTAATATTATTTAAGCAATAATACTATTTATATATATATTGTTGTATATATCTTTGTAATCAGAAAATAATGACTATGAACAGAATAAAAGATGTACTGAAAGAAAAGAACATATCTATAAATGAATTTGCAGATATGGTAGGGGTATCCCGTCAGGCAATCAGTAGACAGTTGTCAGGGAAATTGCTGGTGGAAACCCTGGAAAAATTCGCCTCTGTGTTGAATGTTCCTGTTTGGGAGTTGTTGGCATCCAGGGCTGAAATCACAGAAGCCAGCGCAACATGCGAATCTGAAGTGAACGGCTACGTAAAAGTAAAAGGAACACTTTATGAGGTTCATTCATTTGAAGATTTAAGGAAGTTACTGGAACTAAATGTTTAACCAATAAAACTAATAAAATGAAGAAAGTATTGTTTATGCTGCCTATACTGGCTGCTTTATTTTTTGTAGGGTGCAGTGGCGATGATGAGCCACAAGACCAACCTGTAAATATCACATTGAGTAAAACTGAAATATCCATTCATGCTGATGATGAAGACAACATTGAAGTTGAAGGAATAGATATAAACGAATGTTCTGTATCGTCAGATGATGAATTTATAGCCGAAGCAATGATTTATGATGGAAAGATAAACATTGAAGCTGGACACGTTGGAAAAACCACCATCAAAGTAAAAGCCAAAGGCACAGAAGCTAAATGTATTGTCTCAGTAACTCCTTTGATTGATTATGTTGGCTCGACTGTTACAGAATGGGGAATAACTTATGATGAGCTGAAAGAAAAGGTAGAGCGTCCTTACGACAGCTTTATGGATGATGTACAAAGAGGGTCGAAGAATTTCACTTATACAAAAGAGGGATACAAGATAACCAACAGATATTACTTTGAAAACGGAACTTTATGTGGAGTTGAAAAAGTTATCAAAGGTTCAGGAACTGATACAGATGTATTCTTAAACACGACTAATAGCTTGAATAATTATGTAGATTATGAAAGCAATTATTCAGAAACAATCAATTCTTATCCAAAGGCTAAAGTGCAAGGCTACATATATTCATACCCTCAAAAATATTATGCGGTTTATGAGCAAACAAAATATGATATTTTATTGGAAACAGGCACACGCCCAGAAACCCAAAACTCTGTTTATTTCGCCAAAGATTTAGAAACGGCAAAAGAGCATAAATTTACTTTGCTTAATTAGGTACTATTCCAGCCCCGTTCCTTATGGTTTGGGGCTTTATCATATAAGAAATAAT
>ENA-ORNP01000666-ORNP01000666.1-human-gut-metagenome-genome-assembly--contig:-NODE-666-length-39807-cov-4.384182_pt1 | contig 39807 bp, 36 predicted proteins | sample MGYA00242119_ERZ509030 | MGnify/ENA primary metagenome ERZ509030 (study PRJEB26280, sample SAMEA2338708) | human gut metagenome | biome: human gut; feature: human-associated habitat; material: faeces... | reverse complement strand
ATGGAAATTGGTTTTCATTAAGTTATTATCTGTTTAAAAATGAATTTGTATATGATTTAATACAAACGAATAGAACAGATGATATAGAATTGCTAGAATTATGGAAAATGATTAGAGATAATGATGATAATGCACTGAATAAAATAAATAGTCAAGAATATTCTTCTCCAATAGATTTTAAGGAAATATTTAATAAGAAAGATACTGATGAAATTATATTATGTTTGAATTATGATGGATTATATGGAATCAATAATATAAATAAAGTATTACAGGAAAAAAATTCAAACATAGAATATACTATAGGAGTTGATACCTTTAAGATAGAAGATCCTATTGTGTTTAATGATTGTCCTAGATTTAGAGACTTATATAATAATTTGAAAGGTACTATTAAAAATATTGAAAAAGATAATGAAAATGATTGTGTTTGGTTTACAATTTTAGTTGATGATATACTATATAATAGCGAGAATAATTATGAGATATTGGAAAATACGGATAATAAAACTTTGATTAGATTATATGTTAGAAACTTTAAAGATACTAACGATGATGACGATGATAGAAATGAACACATCATTCCATTTAATTTGGCATATGCTGTATCAATACATAAAGCTCAAGGTTTAGAATATAATTCAGTGAAAATAATTATTACTTCTAATGTAGAAGAACAGATAACAAAAAATATATTTTATACTGCTATAACTAGGACTAAAAAGTATTTGAAAATATTTTGGAGTCCCGAATCACAGATGAAGATTTTCGATAATATGAAAAAAAGAAATAGTACAAAAGATGTTGCAATCTTAAAAAATAAGATTAATATTACATAAATAAAAAAGAAATTTTTTATAAAAGAAAAATTAGTGAGTAAAGCCGAGATTTAATTCGGCTTCTTTCTATGAATTCATACATCCATTAATCAACTGCACTCCATCCACAAATCCATTTCTATAATATTTCTCATTATAATAACAAACATAATCTAAGAAATTTCTATCAAGTAATTCAAGTTGTTTCTTAACATACTTTTTATTCCGATTAGGAACGTTCTTCAAAACACGTTCACTAATTTCATCAAATTGAATAAAATGCTTTTTATCATCTTCTGTTAAGTAGCAAAATTTACTTTCTTCTCTAAATAGAAATCATTCTTTCATTAAATCATCATTTACTTCTCTAAAATTATTCTCCATAAAATAAACCTCCAAATTATAAAAAATATACCAATACTTCCAAAATTATTTAATAAAAAATTGGGAGAAATTGGGGATGAATTTTTCAAAAAAGGGCACATTTTAACCAAATTATTCATTAAATAAAAAACTTTAAAAATACTGATAACACTATCATTAAATGTAATTTAATATTAAATAGTAGAAACAAATTTTCGTCATCATAACCCGAAGGTCGTAAGTTCGAGTCTTGCCCCCACAACCACAAAGTTTAAAAACAAACTTTTACTTTTGGGTAGATGGTTTGGTTTTGCAATATCTTGCAGTTTGCCAGAAAAGTATAAGTAATAAAAATAGACATATCTATATAGTTAACCTTTAGATGTGTCTATTTTTTATTTTCCTATCTTTCTATCATTCTATTTAAATGATTAATTTTTTTATCAATTCCTACTTCTATTGCTTTTTTTATTATTGCTTCTAAATGTTCTGGCTCTGGAATATCCTTTTCATCTAGTGCTGCTAGTACAAATTTATCTCTTACACTATATCTTTCAACTCTTTGATTTTCGATATCAATTTTTCTGCCCAAATGGTCTAGCATCATTCCCATGTCCATTTCAAATCCATTTTGCCTAGCAAAGATATCTGCAAATGCTAGCACTGTTCTAGTATTTCCATCTCTAAATGGGTGTACTCTCCATATTTGTGCCAAGCATTTAGTAAATGTCCTTGATATTTCTTCTATATTCATTTCTTTCCATTTGTATCCATTTATTTGTTCCATACTGTTTTTCAATTTTTCTGGAATGTCTTTTGGTTGTGCATATTCTAAGCTTAATCCTGGAATTACAATTTCTTCTTTATATATTGGTATTGTTCTGTATTCTCCTGCCCATTCAAAAATATCTTCAAATATGTGCTTATGAACTTTTTTTAATAACTTCTCATCGCATTTGTCAATTACTTCATCTTCAGCATTCATTAGTTTTACATATCCAATATCTGTTTCAGCTTTTTTTAGTTCCGCATAATCAGTTATACCTAATAGATTTTTTAATGTTCCATCTTCTAAAATATATGGATCTTTCATATTTATTACCTTTTCCTTCTATATTTTTCTATTACTTTTTCTTGAATTTCTTTTAATTCGCATTCTCCGTCAATATATTTTTTTACTAATTTAATAGTATCTTCACTTGGCATTTCATTGCTAGCTATTGATATTCCAAATGCTTTTTTTGCTATTTTTTTACGTTCTTCTTTTGTTGTGTCTTTTATTAAATATTTCATTTTTTTCTTTCCTTTTTCTTTTTTTCTACTTCATTATAACATAAAACTTACTTTTTAGCATTATTACTAGCTAAAATTTTATTATACTATTTTATATTTCTATTAAATCTTTAATTTTACTATATTTGCTTTCACCTATTCCACTTACTTTTTTTATATCCTCTTTTGTTTTAAATTTTCCATTTTCTTTCCTGTATTGTAAGATTTTATCTGCAGTTGATGAGCCGATTCCAGGCAATGTATCTAGTTGCTCTTTTGTTGCTGTATTTATATTTATTTTAGCCGTACTTTGTTTATTTTGAGCATTTAATTTTGTTTGTCCACTTAAAGTTGTACTATTACTTTTTGCTTGGGTTCCTATATTAGAGTTGTTTTTTGTGTTATTACTTGTCTGAACTTGGCCATCACTTTCTGCATAATTCTGCTCTTCGATTTCTTTTTTGGTTGGTATATATATTTTCATTCCATCTTCTAATTTTGAGGCCAAATTTATTTCTTTTGTATATGCTTCTTCTGTATATCCTCCAGCCTTTTCAATTGCATCTGATACTCTTGAATCTTCTTCTAATTCAATTACTCCTTCACTTTTTACTGCTCCTGATATATGAACTTTAATTTTTTCTTCTTGTTTTTCTGTTTTTAAATTTTCATTTTCTGAGTTGATTTGGTTTTCTTTTTCAAAATTTGATGTTTCGAATTCATAATTTTCTTTTGAATATGCATAATAACCTATTCCCATTGAAAGAATAGTTATTGCAACTATTATAATGATTTTTGATTTTTTATTAAATTTTCTTAAATATTTTCTCATATGACTCCTCCTATTTTTATCATTTTTCTATTGAATTTTTTGTCGAAATACGGTATATTATGTTAGAAAAAGAAAGGATTATTAGTTTAAATGAATTTAAAAATTAATTATAAAAATTCTATATGTAAAGTATTGATTGTCTTGACTTTGACAATATTTGTATTAATTGGTAACATTGGTACATTTGGTACTTATGTCTTAGCAAATAATACAAATTCCGGACCAGATATTAATGCTGAATCTGCATTACTTATTGACAACAAGACAAATAAAGTTTTATATAGTAAAGATATGAATAGAAAAATGTTTCCTGCAAGTACTACTAAAATTCTTACTGCAATTTTAGTTCTTGAAAATCATAGTTTAGATGAAAAAGTAACTGCTAGTTATAATGCTGTTATGACAATTCCAAGTGGATATTCTACTGCAAGCATTCAAATTGATGAAGTACTTACTGTTGAACAATTGCTAGAACTTTTACTTGTTCATTCAGCCAATGATGCTGCAAATGTTTTAGCTGAATATACTGGTGGTTCTATTGATAGTTTTGTCGCTATGATGAATACTAAAATTAATGAATTGGGATTATCTGATACTCATTTTACTAACCCATATGGATTACAAGATAATAATCATTATACAACTGCACATGATTTAGCAATTATTATGCAATATTGTTTAAAAAATGATGATTTTAGAAAAATTGCTGGCCAAGCATCTTGTGCAATTCCTTCAACAAATAAGTCTGAACCAAGAAAATATAGTTCTACTAACGAATTATTAATTGCTGGAAATTCTAATTATTATCCTAATCTTATCGCAGGCAAAACAGGGTATACATCTGAAGCAGGGGAATGCTTAGTTTCTGCTGCTTATAATGATAATTTAGAGTTAGTTAGTGTTATTTTAAATAGTAATAATAGATTTAAAGACACTCGTTCTTTATATAATTATGGTTACACAAATTTTTCTATTAAAAATATTGTTAATGAAAAAGCTATTATAACTAATGTGGAAGTTAAAAATGCTACTAAAGATACAAAAAATTTGAATTTATTGGTCTCTGAGGATATACCGGTTTTAGCAAATAATTCTGATGATTTGTCTAAAATAGAACCTCAAATCACTTTAAATAGTGATATTAAAGCACCTATTGAAGATGGCCAAGTTTTAGGCAAAGTTTCTTATTCTGTAAATGGAATAACATATTCCACTGATTTAATTGCTGCAAACAATGTAGAAAAATCTAATTTTGTTTTATATTGTTTATATGGATTAGGGATTTTAATTTTGATACTAATTATTTATAAGATTATAAAAGATTTTACAATTAAGGCTGTTTAATTTAATAAACAGCCTTGTTTTTATGTTTTATTCGTAGTCTTTTCCAATTATTACTACAACATTTACTTTACTAGAATTTGATTCACTATCTTGGACATAACCTGTTCCTATTGTTGTTTTTATACTATTTAATATACTGTCTGATGTGCTCTTTTTATTCATAATGACTGTTTTTGGTGTTGAGTTTGTACTTCCTGTTCTAGATATTTTAAATCCTGCACCTTCCAATTGGTCTACAACTTTTTGTAAGTTTGAACTTACTCCACTACCATTTAACACTTCTATTTTTATATTTGATTTACTATTTTCTGCTGTTTGGCTACTTGTTGTGTTTGATTTTGATGTTTTATTGCTTGATGTTACATTACTTGAATTTGATGTATTTGTTTCTTCTGTTGCATTTCCTTCTTCTACGCCGTCTACATCATAAAACATTTTTTGAACCATTTCTTTTGCTGCTACTTTATCTACTACAAATATACTTACATTATTAGTTTGTTTTAAATTTGGAACTGTTCCTGGTAATGAATCTGTTTCCAAATTATCTGTATTAAATTCTACAACATATGGTATATAGTCTTTTGCTGCTTCGAAGTCTATGTTTGTTATTACATTTTCTCCGGCTATATCTAAGATTTTACCGATTTTTGTTATGTTTTCTACTTTAGCAGTTTGTTTTATTACTTGCATAATAAATTCTCTTTGTGTTCTCATTCTTCCTAAGTCATTATCACCATATTCTGTAGGATATGAAGTATTATCATTGTTATGTCTAAATCGAACTAATTGTTCAGCTTTATTTCCATCTAGTTCTTGTTCTCCAGCTTTTAAATGAATATGCAAATCTTGAGAAGTATCATCATAATTCATATCTATTGGAACATTAAATGTAATCCCGCCAATAGCGTCTACTAATTTTATAAAAGCCTCTGTTTTTACTATTGCATAATATTTTAAATCTAGACCAGTTAAATTATTTACAGCGTCTAAGACGGTTTTAGGATCTTCTTTTCTACTATATAATGAATTTATTTTCTCGTAAGCTGATGCTTTTGCAGGATTTTTTCCTGTATAACTATCTCTAGGTATTGAAATTAGTGCTGCTTTTTGTGTTTTAGGGTTATATGATGCAACCATTATAGTGTCTGTTAATAATGATCCCTCTTCATCTGTACTAATTCCCAATATTAAACATTGAAATTCTCCAACATCTTTTTTGGTATCTAGTACTGTTGTTAAAACACCTTTAGCTCCTCCTCCATTTTTTTGTACATTATATGCAAAAGCTCCTCCAGCAACTGCTAACACTATTACTATTGCTAACAATACTTTTGGCCAAATTTTCTTTTTATTTTTTCCTGTTTTTTTGTTATTTATATTTTTTCCATTTTCGACTTTTTTTCTTGTTTTATTACTTTGATTATCATTTCTTGTTCTTTTGTTCGAACTATTTTTTTCCAAAATACTCACTCCTAAAATCAATTGTTATTAGTATAGCAAATTTTGTCTAAAAAGGCAATAAAGTCCGCCTAATTTTTCACAAAAAATACATTTAAAATATTATTTTCCATCATTGTTTTAGCTAAGTACGTGTCGTCTATCATTTGTGCTAGTTTAGTTGTAGGATTTATTGCTATTCCTAAACTTATTATTAATAGTACTGCATATGTAATTATAATCCCTCTTACAACTCCATATGCTGCTCCGCCTAGTTTATTTACTTGGTCTAGCACGGGTAATTTAGAAATTGCGTTTGCTACTGTGTTTACTAGCATTAAGCATACTCTAAGAACTAAAAATAGTACTATCATTGTTCCCAAATATACTATATTATATGCTAACTCTTTTGAAACTTCTGGTAACATACCGTTTTCTGCACTTTCGACCAAGCTTTTTGTTAAATCATTTTCAAATCCTTTTGTGTTTACCATTGTTTCTGCATTTTTTTGAATTGTTGCTTGAATTGTTTCATCAACTTGTGTTGTATTAATTATTATATTTCCTATTGGCCTATATAAAACAAATGAAATCAATAATGCTAATACAAATGCAAAAAGATGTATTCCTAGTGATATCAGTCCTTTTCTATATCCACCAATTGCAGATAATAAAATAAATACAAGAATTATTATATCAATTATGCCCCACATAAGACCCTCCTATAAATTTATTATTTCTATTTTGTCTCTATATACTATTCCAGCTATATTATTTGAGACTACTACATTTGTTATTTCTTGGTTTGCAACATATCTTTTTACTAGCCATCCGCCTGTATTTATAAATTCAATATCTGTTCCAAGGTTTAGTGCAATAATATCTACATTTGTAAATATTTCTTTTGCAACATAGTTTACTGTATATTGTTTTGAACTTTTATTGTCGATGTTTGTAATATTTACAACCGAATCAGCTGTAAATAATCCTGATGATTTTTCTTCTACATAACATATGTTATTATCTATATCAATTGACTGAAATGCAATTTTTTTGTCTTTAGTATCTACTAATGTATTTTCTTGGTCATTTTCTATTACTGATATTCCATCTGTGTACATACATACTAATTTATTTTTATCTTGATATCTTATGTTTGTTATTAATTTTCCAGTTGCACTTGAATATGTTTTTTCTAAATAATCATCTGCATTTTTTTCTGCTTTTTCTATAGATATTATTTTAACATTTGATTGTAGAACTGTTTTAGATGTGTCTATTTCAGCAATTGCTAAATATCTGTTGTCATTAGAAATGCTTACATCTATTGCTCTTGTAGTTGATAAATATTGTGTAAACATCGCTTTTCCTGATGGATTATACATTTTAATAACTGTTTTATTAAGTGTTCCTGTTATTACAACTGCTACATAGCCATTTTTATTTACAAATACTTGTGATATATTCCCCTCTACTGTTGCATCCCAACTTACATCTTTATCTGTAATTAGATAAAATTTTTGGCCTCCCTTTTCTGCTATTGCTAAAAATCTATTAGCTGAGCTATATAGTGGGTTTGATATTTGCACATCTAATTCTTTTTCCTTACTGCCACTGTTAGAATACACAGTAAATTTAGCTTGATCTAATATTCCAATGTATTTATTAAAAGCATATACATTTGCATTTTGTCCTTCTTTTAGATCTATTGTTGCAACACTATCTTGTAAAACTTCTTTTCTAAATATAAATTTATCTATCCAGCCTCTTACTGCTTCATTTGTGCAATATGTTCCCACAGCAATACCAACAAGTACTATCACGGTTACTACTATAGTAGTTATAATTATTTTCTTTCTATTTATTCTTTTAAATCCTAAATTTGGTTCATATTCTTTCCAAATATCTTTCATTTTTTATTTTTTCCTCCTATTAGGGCTTACATTTTTTTATAAAACATAAAACTCAAACCAATTAAAATATAGGCCTTCTTTTCTTTCGATTTTAGTATCTTAATTTTACTATACGCATAAATAAAAAGCAAGAAAATTTCTTGCTTTTTATTCAGTCTCTTTAGTTGTTATTTATCCAAGGTTTTACAACCTCTTTTGAAATATTATTTTATTTTTTTCTTCTTCTAACTTGCCATACAACAATACCTGCTAAAATAATTACAGCTGGTACAGTAAATATTATACATTTAATTATTGTATCTTGCTTGTCTGTTGCTGTATATGTTACTGTTCCGGTATCTTTTCTTGCTGTTATATCTTCTTCTCTATCAACTAGATATGATATTGAATCCATTACAAGTTCTTTGTTATATCCAAGTTGAACTGCTGAATATTGTGAGTTTTGGCTTAGTTGATAATCTGTTGCAAAATAGTTTTCTCCATATATTATCAATTTAGATTTTACTGCTTGTTCGTTTGTTTCATCATTTGCAGCTTTTATTGTTTTATCTAATTCTGCCCCTACAACAAAACTTCCTGTTTCGTCATTACTTGTTGCTGATGATTGTTGACTATTAAAATCTTTTCTAAAATATGAACCTGTACTTGTATTTGCTAATTCTGTCTTTGTTACATTTAATTCTGTTAATTTGTCTGAATCAGCTATATTTATTTTTGTTGCATTTATAAATATTGGGCCTGCTGTATTATATATGCTCTTTGTACTATCTGAATCTTGCACTTCTGGAACTATAATATCAGGTGAATTTGACATCATTTTGCTTGAGTCTGTTTCTCTTATTATTCCTGTTTCAAATGGATTTACACCATATAATGCTAATATTTTATTAACATTTGTTAATTCTTTTGATGCTGTTTGTGCTGCATTTAACCATAAAATATTTTTTCCTGAGTTTATATAATCTGTTATTGCTGTTGTTGCAACATCATCAAAATCCTTTGAAGGTGTTGTTATTACTAATGTGTCACAGTCATCTGGAACTTTTCCACTTGTTAAAATATTTAATGTATCTATTTCATTAATTTCATTTGCTAGTAACACTTTTAAATAAGTCATATTTCGTGATAGTGAAAAATCACTATATCCTTCTAAGAAGTATACTTTTGGAACTTTATCTGTTGATACAGAAACTATTGCTCCTGTTAGTTTTTGTTCTGCTACACTTACTGTTTTTGAAGAAGATGTGTCATAACTTACTAAATCTTGTGATGTTAATACTTTTGATTTTTCTCCACATTCTACAATAATTCCTTGTGTTCCACTTTCTATTCCATATTTTTGTGTTAAATCTGGTCTATTATTTGCATCTACTGCTTCTGCTGTAATTTTGTTATTTACTTTATTATATTGTTTTGCTAAATCTAAATTAGAATCTGTATCTTTATATCCTACAAAATAAATATTTATAATTTTATCTATATTTTTTACTTTTTCTTTACTTTCATCTGTTAACGTATATAACTTTTCTTGAGTAAAATCTAATGGTGTTAAGTTTAGTTTTTGCATACCTAAATTTAATGCCATAAATATTGCAATTAGTGCAACTACTAGTATTGTTGTTTTTGTTCCATTAATTAACCATTTTTTCTTTATAATTTCTATAAATTTATTTGGTTTTTTATCTTTATTTTTTAAAGCTTTTTTGCCTGCTTTATTCTTTTTAGCCTCAGCTTTTTTAGCCATTTTATCAGCTTTGTTTTTTGCTTTTTGCTCTTTACTTTCTTTTTTCAATGTTCTTACCTCCTATCTTACACTTTTTCTTCTTTGCATAAATATTACTGTAAGTAATAAGCATAAAACTGTAAAACTTATATACATTACAGTATCTGCAATGTCAATTTGTCCTTCTGGAAATTTAGAAAACATATTTATTAATGAGAAATTTGTAAATATGCTACTAAATTGTGGTAAAAACCAAGTTAAAATGAAAAATCCTATTGTAATTACACCTGCAATTATTTGATTTTCTGTAATGCTTGAAGCAAAAATACCAAATGAGATATAACTCATTGCTAATAATAAAAATCCTAATAATGTAACCAATGCTGTTGTTATATGTGGTTTTCCAAAGAAACATAGTATTCCAAAATATAAGAATGTACAAATTTCTGTTATTAAAACTATTAATGTTGCTGCTATAAATTTTCCTAATACTAATTTTGTAATACTAAGTGGTGATGTCAATAGCAATTGTTCTGTTCCGTTTTTTCTTTCTTCTGCAATTGATTTCATTGTAAGTACAGGTACTATAAATGTTAATATTGTTGCACCTGAGTAAAATATATATTCAAAGTTTGTGCTTTGATATTTAAAAACATCTACATAGAAAAATATACTAAACATTAGTAAAAATAATCCTATAAACACATATCCTACTGGTGAATAAAAATATGTTTTTAACTCTTTTTTTATGACTGCTAACATTAGTTTTTACCTCCTTCAATGATTTTCATAAACGCATCTTCTAATGTACTATCTGCTTTTTTCATTTCAAATATTGTGATATTTTCTTTTGCAAGCTCTGTAAATAATACTTTTCTTAGATCTACATTTTCTTTTGATTCAACCATATATTGTTTTGTTCCATCTTCTAGTTCTTCTATTAGTTCAAATTTTTGTGCACCTTCTATTTTGTCTTTCATATCTTTCATTTTGTCTTCAGGGTCTTCTACTGTTACATAAATACAATTTTTATTTGATACTTTATTTTCTAAGTTTTCTGGTGTATCTATTGCAACTAGTTTTCCTTTATTTATAATAATTACTTTATTACAAATTTGACTTACTTCTGATAAAATATGTGAGCTTAAAATTACTGTATGTGTTTTTCCAAGTTCTTTTATTAAATTTCTAATTTCTGTTATTTGTTTAGGGTCTAGTCCAACTGTTGGTTCGTCTAAAATTAATATTTTAGGTGCTCCAACTAGAGCTCCTGCCATACCTGTTCTTTGTTTATATCCTCTTGAAAGATTTCTAATAAGCTTTTTCTCTACATCTTTCAACCCTGTTTTTTCTATTATTTTTTCTACTTCTTCTTTTCTTGTTTTTCTATCCACTTTTTTTATTTCTGCCATATATGTAACAAATTCTTTTACTGTTAAATCTGTATAAAGTGGTACTCCTTCTGGCATATAGCCAATTTCTTTTTTAGCTTTCTTTGGTTTTTTCAACATATCAAAACCATCTACAACAATTTCTCCACTTGTTTGTTCAATAAATCCTGTTAACATATTCATTGTTGTACTTTTTCCCGCACCATTTGGTCCGTAATAGTCCTACTATTTCGCCCTCATTAATTGTAAAACTTATGTTGTCTACGGCTGTAAATTTCCCATACTTTTTTGTAACATTTTTTACCTCTATCACAAAAAATTCCTCCTTTTGTTATATATTAATTTGTTTACAATATTATCATTATATAGATTTAATGTAAAGCATTTCACAAAAAATTCACATTACGGGTGCTTGACTTTCAGAGATTTTAATTTTATGTAGTTAGTCAATGCACTATACTTTATAAAATTTGTTTATACATTTTTTGTTGCTACTTATTGATTGGCATTGCTTCTATTAGTCTTTAAATTTAATCTTTTGGTATTTTTTCTCTAGTTTTTTCATTAATATTAATTTAGCTATTGACAGTCTAATATTTTTGTGCTATTATAATAATTGTCATCCAAGATATGGGTCAGTAGCTCAGCTGGATAGAGCACAGGCCTTCTAAGCCTGGGGTCGGGGGTTCGAGACCCTCCTGGCTCACCATACACGAAAAGTCATACAAATATTGAAATTTCAATGTTTTGTATGACTCTTTTTTTGTAAAGTAATTGCCTAAAAGATTTGACATCGCAGTAAGCCTAGCGTATAATACAATTGAATAAATTTTAGGAGGCAAAAATTATGCTATTAAAAAATGTATTAACAAATATAGAAACAATCGAAACCAAGGGAAATCTTGATATTGACGTTACTAACATTTCATCTGACTCAAGATTAATAAAAGAAAACGGTTTTTTCTTTGCAATTACTGGTTATAAATTAAAAGGAACAGATTTTATAGAAAGTGCTATAAAAAATGGTGCAACTGCTATTGCAGTAGAATCTGATGTTGATTTAAATTCTTTAAATTATGAAAATATTACATTTATAAAAATGGATAATATAAGAAAAAAATTAGCTCTTTGTAGCTGTAATTTATATGATAATCCTTCAAAAAAATTAAAAATTATTGGAGTTACTGGAACTAAAGGGAAAACCACTTCTACTTTTATGATTAAATCCATTTTGCAAAAACATGGATTTAAAGTTGGATTAATTGGTAGTATTGCTTGTTACATAAATGACCAAATGCTTGAAGTACTTGATAGAACTACACAAGAGAGTTATAAAATTCAAGAGTACTTAGATATGATGGTTAAAGAAAATGTTGATATTGTTATCTTAGAGGTTTCTTCACAAGCAATGAAAATGGATAGAGTTGTTGGTTGTGATTTTGATATTGCTTTATTTACAAATTTAAGTGAAGATCATATTAGTCCAAATGAACATCCTACTATGGAAGATTATTTTGAAGCCAAACTTTCTTTAATGAAATTATCCCCTATTTGTGTAGTAAATGTGGATAATGATTATACCAAAAAGGTTCCAGAGTTGTTACCTGATAAAAAAATTATAACTTTTGGTGTTGAAAACAAAGCCGATATTATGGCAAAAGATTTTGAATATACCAATCATTCTGTTGATTTTTCTTTAGTAACACCAGAATATACTAAAGATGTAACAGTTTCAATCCCTGGTAAGTATATGGCATATAATGCTTTAGGTGCAATTACTGTTGCAAGATATTTTGGTGCAACATATGAAGATATAAAATCAGGTTTAAATCCATTTCACGTTTTCGGAAGAAGTGAAATGGTGCCTAATAAATTAGGTTATAAAATTATGATAGATTATGCACATACTCCTTCTAGCTTGGAATCCATCTTAAAAACTGTAAAACCATATACAAAAGGCAGAGTCATTTGTACCTGGGGTGTTGGTGGTGACAGAGATAGTGCTAAACGTCCTATAATGGGTGAAATTTCTGGAACTTTAGCTGACTTTACAGTTCTTACATCAGACCAAGTTAGAACAGAGGATCCTAGAAAAATCTTATCTGATATTGAAGTTGGTCTAAAAAAATCTGGCGGAAACTATAAGATTATTTTAAATAGAACAGAAGCTCTAAGATATGCTTTGCATATGATGAATAAAGATGATATTTTAGTTATTCCCGGTTTAGGTAATGATCTTTATATAGATTATATGGGAACTAAGTATCCTTATAATGAACGTATAGTTATTGCTGGTCTTATTGACGAAATGTTGGACCCTGAGCATAAAGAAATTGTTAAAACTAAAAATGAAATTTTTTAAAAATAAAAACTTGGAATGTATTGCATTCCAGGTTTTTATTTATATTTCTATAGTTCCATCAAACACTTTTGTAGCAATTCCTTTCATATAAACATTATTATCTTGCTCATTCCAATCTATTTCTAATTCTCCGCCTTGTAACAATACTTTTACTTTTCTTTTTGTTAAATTGTTGGTGACCCCTGCAATAACAGCTGCACAACTTCCCGTACCACAAGCTAAAGTTTCTCCGCTTCCTCTTTCCCATACCCTTACTTTTATTAGGTTTTTATCTAGAATTTGTACAAATTCTACATTGGTCTTTTGTGGAAAATATTTATAATTTTCTATAATCGGTCCAATTTTATCTATTTGAATATTATCAACATTCTCAACAAATATTACAGCATGTGGATTTCCAATAGATATATTAATTGTCTCTATTTTATTATCTAAAATTTCAAACTCTGTTTTTCCCCACACTTTAGGTTGCCCCATATTTACGACATATTCATCTATTTCTTCATTATTTATTCCAGTAAAATATTTTTCTCTTTTTATCTCCTTTATTCCTGACAATGTTTCTATTTTTAAAATTTCTCCTTTTGCTAAACTGTTATCATATATGTATTTTGCAAAAGCTCTAATTCCGTTTCCACACATTTCTGCTTCTGTTCCATCACTATTAAATATTCTCATTTTAAAATCAGCAACTGTAGTTGAATCTAAAAATATAACTCCATCTCCTCCAATTCCAAAGTGTCTATCACTTAAGTACCTAACTAAGGCTCCTAAACTGTACCTTGTAAAAATTTCTTTTAAGTCTTTATTTTTAATTGCATCTATATAAATATAATCATTTCCTAATCCATGCATTTTGGTAAATTGTATTTTGCTCATATATCTTCCTTCCTTTTTTGTTTTTTATATTTTATTCAATTATTTTATGTTTCGTGATTATTTAATTTTTTGATTATTTTATTTCTTTTAAGAATTTTTTATTATATAATGTATTCTGATAATTACTAAGGATGGTGATTGTATGAAATTTTTTAAAAAGTTATTTGTTTTTTTAATTATTATAATATTGATTGTGCTAGCCATTTGCTCAATAATTGGTTATACCACTTACAACAAAGCTTTAACTGAAGATTCGTTGAATTCGAGAATTGATAAAATAACCTCAAAAGAGCATTATACCAAATTTGAAGATTTGTCAAAAACTTATGTTAATGCTGTTGTTGCAGCTGAAGACCACAGATTTTATGAGCATGGAGCCTTAGACCCAATTGGAATTTGTAGAGCTATTTGGTCTAACTTTAAAGCTAAAGAACTTCAAGAAGGTGGTAGTACAATAACTCAACAAGTTGCTAAAAATGTTGTTTTCTCTCAGGATTTCAGCTTTGAAAGAAAATTAGGTGAAGCTTTTGCTGCTTTTGATATAGAGAAAAACTTCACTAAGAGTGACATTTTGGAAATATATGTAAACACGTGTTATTTTGGAGATGGCTATTATGGTATTTATGATGCTAGTTATGGATACTATAAAAAAAGTCCTAAAGATTTAACTCTTTCAGAAGCATCAATGCTAGCAGGTATTCCAAATGCTCCTTCTGTATACTCTCCAAATGTTAATCCTACTTTAGCTAAACAGCGTCAAAAATATGTATTAAATAAAATGGTCAAATATGGTTATATATCAAAATCTGATACCAATAATATTTAAATTTCATATCCTCTTAGAATAGTAAATATGCTATTTTTTGAGGATATTTTTATACCTATGAATATTTTTAGCTTCGTTTAGGTATAACTAATAGTGTTAGTTTGCTTTTTCTCTTTATTTTCTTTTTTCCTTTATTAACTGTGCTTTTTATGATTTTTGCAACTCTTTTTGTTTGTTTTTTCTTGCATTATTAATATGTTTAATTAATCTTCCAAGGTTGGTATACTATTACTTATACTTAAGTAATTTTGGAGGGGGAAAATATGGACTCTGTTTCTAAATCAGATATTGATAAAAATTGGAGTAAGATTTTGAAGGATTCTAGGTTAAAAGCTAACCTAACTCAAGAGCAATTAGCAGAAAAAATTGGAATTTCAGTTAAATATATTTCAAGAATAGAAACCGGAAAAAGCGGAATAAAAACTCAGACTTTAATTAAATATATTAACCTTTTAGGTATTACTCCAAATGTATTTTACAAATCATTTGTTGACAATTCAGAGATTATGTCTAACATTAGATTGTCTGAGAAAATTGAAACTTTGTCTGAAGATAAAAAAGAATTTATTTCTAATGTTATAGATGAATTAAAACATATAAAATAATAAAATAACAATATATATAATTTTCTTTATGCCTTGTGTGTCGCAATCTCCATCTACAAGCTATACTGGTATGTCGATTGCTCCAATCGCACTCGCACAGCTCGTTTGGTCGCTTACGCGGCATTGCATAAAATAATATATATTGATTTTTCTGTATAAATATAATATACAAAAAAAGAAACTTTACAATATCAAAATAGCAATGTATAATAATTTTGTGAAAGGAGTAAAGAATATAAAATGGCAATACCAAATTTTTTAATAGAAAAACTAGCAATACAATATGGAGAAGAATTAACTAAAAAAATTCTAGAAGGATATAGTAAAAAAAGAAAAGTAACATTAAGAGTAAATACTATAAAGTCTAATATTGATGAAATAAAAAACGTATTAAATCAAAATAATATAGAATATAGGAATGTAATATGGAGCAAAGAAGCACTAATAATAGAACAAGCTAGAGAGCAAGAAATAAAGAAATTAAAGATATATGAAGAAGGAAAAATATATTTACAAAGTTTATCATCAATGTTACCACCAATTATTTTAGAACCAAAAGAAAATGAAGATATATTAGATATGGCTGCAGCACCAGGAGGAAAAACAACGCAAATGGCAGCAATGCTAAATAATAATGCAAGAATAACAGCTTGTGAGATGAATATGGTAAGAGCAGAGAAACTAAAATATAACATAGAAAAGCAAGGGGCAAGCTCTGTATATGTAATGGTAACAGATAGCAGAAGGATTGACGATTTTTTTGCATTTGACAGAATTTTACTTGACGCACCTTGCAGTGGAAGTGGAACATTATATAGTGAAGATACAAGAATAGAAAAAACATTTACACCAAAATTAATTCAAAAAACAGTAAAAGCACAAACACAATTATTAAGAAAAGCAATAAATATATTAAAGCCAGGAAAAGAAATGATATATTCAACATGTTCAATTTTACAAGAAGAAAACGAAGATATTGTAAATAATATTATAAATAGTGGAAAAATGGAAATAATACCAATAAAAATAGACAGAACAATACCAACATTACCAACAAAAATTAAAGGAACTCTATGTGTATGCCCAAATGAAGAATATGAAGGATTTTTTGTAGCTAAATTGAAAAAATTATATAAATAAATTATAGGGAGGACCAACAAAAAGATGAAAAAAATAGTGTTAGCAATTGGAGGGATGACCTGCAGTGCTTGTTCAAATGGATTAGAAAAATATCTAAACAAACAAGAAGGAATACAAAATGCAAGTGTAAATTTAGTAATGGCAAATGCCTTAATAGAATATGACGACACTAAAATAGACAGAAAAAAGCTAGACGAATTTGTAAAAAAAGCAGGCTTTAAAAGTTTAGGAATATATAATCCACAGGCAGAAGAAAATAAACATAAAAAGGAAAAAATATATTTTATAATATTTGGAATTTTAGCTGTAATATTGTTATATATTGCAATGGGACAAATGATAGGACTACCAATAATACCAGCCTTAAATATGGAAATAAGCCCACAAATATTTGGAATAACATTATTCGTATTAACAATAGCGTTTTTAATATATGGATTTGACATTATAAGAAGTGGATTCAAAAATCTATTCCACAAAGCACCTAATATGGATACATTAGTTGCAATTGGAGTTATAAGCAGTTTTTTATATAGTGTATATGGTCTTATAATGATATTAAAAGGTAATAATCATTATATACATCAGTTATATTTTGAGTCAGCAGCTATAGTTATATTTTTTATAAAATTAGGTAGATACTTAGATGGGATAAGCAAAGACAAAACTAAAACAGCAATTCAAAAATTAGTTCAAATAACACCTAAAAAAGCAATTATAAAAATTGATGGAAAAGAAAAAGAAGTTACAATAGACGAAATACAAAAAGGAGATATTGTTATAAGTCATGCAGGTGATAGAATTTCCGTAGATGGAGAAATAATACAAGGAAAAGCACATTTGGATGAGAGCTTTTTAACAGGAGAGAGTAAACCAATAACAAAAACAATTGGAAATAAAGTAATTGCAGGAAGTATAAATTATGATGGATATTTAGAGTATAAGGCAGAAAAAATAGGAAAGAATTCAACAATATCACAAATTATACAATTAGTAGTTGAAGCAACAAACACAAAAGCACCAATTGCAAAAGTGGCAGATAAGGTAAGTGGATATTTTGTACCAGTTGTAATGTTAATTGCAATTTTTACATTGGTAATATATCTATTTATTGGAGCTGGTAGTGCAGCAATAACAGCATTTGTATCTGTATTAGTAGTAGCATGCCCATGTGCATTAGGTTTGGCTACGCCGCTTGCAATAGTAGTAAGTGAAGGAACTTGTGCAAATAGGGGAATATTAGTAAAGAAAAGTGAAATATTAGAAAATGCTGAAAAAATAGATACCGTAGTATTTGATAAAACTGGAACATTAACTTATGGAGAATTAAAAATAGCTAAAATAATAAATTATAGTGATTTAAGTGAAAAAGAATTAATGCAAATATCAGGAACATTAGAAAGTAAATCAACACACCCAATAGGACAAGCTTTTAAAGAATATATGAAAGAAAATAATATAAAACAGCTAGAATTAAGAGAATTCGAAAATCTAACAGGTTTAGGAATTACAGGAATAATAAATAATGAAAAAATAATACTTGGAAATTATAAAATCTTAGAACATTTTAACATAAATAATGAATATCAAAAAGACGAAAAGATACTTGCAGAAAACGGAAACAGCATAATATATGTAGTAAAAGAAAATAAAATAATTGCATTAATAGGTGTAAATGATATAATAAGAGAAAATGTAAAAGATGTAATTTCTAGATTCAACAAAAACAACATAGAAACAATTATGCTAACTGGAGATAATAAACAAACAGCAGAAAGAATTGCAAGAGAAATTGGAATAAAAACAGTAATAGCTGATGTTGTGCCAACAGAAAAAACAAATACAATAAGAGACTTGAAAAAACAAGGAAAAAAGGTTATTATGTGTGGGGATGGAATAAATGATAGCCCAGCATTAGCAAGTAGTGACATTGGAATCAGCGTAAATAGCGGAACAGACATTGCAATGGATTCGTCTGATGTAATTTTAATGAAAAATGACTTGAGTAAAATTTTAGAATTAATTACAATAAGCAAGAAAACAATTAGAAATATTAAGCAAAACCTATTTTGGGCATTTTTCTATAATGTTTTAATGATACCAATTGCAATAGGATTATTAAAACCGATAGATATTAGTATAAATCCAATGATAGCAGGACTAGCAATGACATTAAGTAGTTTTACAGTAATATTAAATGCTTTAAGATTAAAAAACATAAAATTATAGAATGAAAAAGATATAAGAGTATACACATATATTTCAAGAACCTTATATTAAAATATTATAATTTAATATAGTTTTGAAATATAAAATTGGTTGTAAATTTATTAGATAAGGAGAGAGTAGTGTGTTTGGAAGTAAAATAACAAAAACAATAAAAATAGAAGGAATGCATTGTGCACATTGTGCAAATACAGTTGAAACAGCATTAAAAGAAATATCAGGAGTAAAATCAGCAAAGGTAAATTTGGAAGAAAAAACAGCACAAATAATTTCAAAAGAAGAAATAGAAGAAAGTGCAATAGAAAAAGCAATAGAAGAGGCAGGATTTAAAGTAGTAAAATAAAAGAACACCAGCAAGCAAAAAACGTCATAAGCCATATAAAAAGATATAGGAGCAATGAAATGAAAAATAAGAAATTTTTAAATAGTTTTAAATATGCATTTAATGGAATAATAACATCATTTAGAACTGAAAAGAATATGAAGATTCATATATTAATGATGTTGTTGGTAGCCATTGCAGGGATAATTTTAAAAATAAATGTAATTGAATGGATTATATGTATAATTTTATTTGCAATAGTAATTTCAGCAGAATTATTTAATACAGCTATAGAAACAGTAGTAAATATGATTACAATGGAAAAAAATGAAAAAGCAAAAATAGCTAAAGATGTGTCAGCAGGAGCTGTATTAGTAACTGCAATTGGAAGTGCTATTGTTGGATTAATTATATTTATTCCCAAAGTAGTAAATATTTTATAGCAAAATAATAAAAAATCTTCTTAAAAGTGTTGTAAAAAAACAAATTATTGATATAATAATAATTGTGAAAAAAACAACACTTAAGGGAGGATTTTTTATGTTAAAAAAAGTAGGAATATTAGCAAATGGCGGAGATGTATCTGGATTTAATGCTGTAATTAGAGCTATTGTAAAAACTGCGGAAAATCATGGCGTAGAATGTTATGGTATTATAGATGGGTATAATGGATTAATAAAAAAGAATTTTGAATTATTAAGCACAGCAGAAGGTGGAGAAGCTTTGGGAATTTTACCAAGAGGGGGCTCTATAATAGGTTCTTCAACAAACTCTAATTTATTTAATTATAAAGTTGTAAATGAAGATGGAAGTGTAGAATATAAGGATTTATCAGATGAAGCAATTCAAAACATAAAAGACTTCGGATTTGATTGTATATTTACATTAGGAGGAGACGGAACCCAAAAATCTGCAAGAGATTTTTCAACTAAAGGAGTAAATGTAATAGGTGTTCCAAAAACAATAGACAATGATGTTGCTTGTACAGACATAACATTTGGATATAATACAGCGGTATCTGTTGCAATGGAAGCATTAGATAGATTACACACAACAGGTGCTACACATCATAGAATTATGGTATTAGAAGTTATGGGAAGATATGCTGGATGGATAGCCTTAGAATCTGCAATAGCAGGAGGAGCCGATGTTGCATTAATTCCTGAAATTCCATATGATATTAATAAAGTTGCAAGTAAAATTGAAAATAGAAGAAAAAGAGGAAAAAATTTCAGTGTAGTAGTTGTGGCTGAGGGTGCAAAACCAATAGGCGGAGAAATAACTGTTATGAATACAAGAGATAATGGTTCAGGAGTAGATAATACAAAATTAGGTGGTATTGGACAAAATGTAGCAATTCAATTACAGCAAATAACAGGTTTAGAGGCTAGAAATACAACTTTAGGATATATGCAAAGAGGAGGAACACCAACAGCATTTGATAGGGTATTATCAACCAAATATGGAACAAAAGCAATGGAACTTGCACTAGAAGGTGATTTTGGAACATTAGCAGTTATGAAAAACGGAAAATTAGATAGTGTTTCTTTAGAAGATGTAGTAGGAAGCAACACAAAAATAGGAGCTGTATCTGGAAACACAGAAGAAAGTAATATTAGAAAAGTTACGATGGATGATGATTTGGTAAAAACCGCAAGAGATATAGGAATTAATTTAGGCGATTAAAATATACTTTAACTAACTTTTTATAGGTAAAAATTATAATATATAAAATTTAATAAAAATAGATTGCATTAATATAATAATATGATATAATTAGCTTGCAAAAAAATATTACAGAAAGATAAAATATAAAGAATACAAAAGCCCAAAGGAAACTTTGGTTAAAGGAGGAATTTAAAATGTCAACAAGATTTATGTTAAATGAAACATCTTATTTTGGAAGAGGAGCAAGAGAAGAACTTGCAGGAGAGTTAAAGAAAAGAAATTTTAAAAAAGTATTTTTAGTAAGTGATAAAGCATTAGTTAGTGCTGGAGTTGCCGCTAAAGTAGAAGAAGTACTTAAAGAAGCTGGGATGGCATATGATTTATATGATGAAATAAAACCAAATCCAACAATAAAAAATGTTACAGATGGAGTAGAAGCTTGCAAAGCATCAGGTGCAGATGTAATAGTAACAGTTGGTGGTGGTTCAAGTATGGATACAGCAAAAGCTATTTCAATTGTTATGACAAACCCAGATAGAGCAGATATAAAATCTTTAAATGGATTATCAAATACAAAAAATAGAGCTATGCCAGTAATTGCATTACCAACAACAGCTGGAACAGCATCAGAAGTAACAATAAATTATGTAATAACAGATGAAGATGCAGAAGTAAAAATGGTATGTGTAGATCCAAATGATATACCAATAGTTGCAATAGTTGATTCTGAATTAATGGAATCAATGCCAAAAGGCTTAGCTGCTGCAACAGGAATGGATGCATTAACACATGCAGTTGAAGGATACATAACAAAAGCACATAATGAAATGTCAGATATGTTTCATATGAAGGCTATTAAATTAATATTTAAAAATTTAGCTGCGGCAGTAAACGAAAAAGAACCATATGCAGTTGAACAAATTGGACTTGCTCAATATATTGCAGGAATGGGATTTTCAAATGTAGGATTAGGAATAGTACATTCAATGGCACATCAATTAGGAGCTGTATATGATACACCACACGGAATTGCAAATGCAATGTTATTACCAACAGTAATGAGATTTAATGGAGAAAATCCAGAAACAGCACAAAGATTTAGAGAAATCTTATGTGAAATTGGAAGACCAGATGCTGCACACTTAAATGACCAAGATGTTATAAATACATTTGTATGGATGATATCAGAATTAAGCAAAGCAGTAGGAATTACAACAACAATAAAAGATTATGGCGCTAAAGAAGAAGATTTTGAAATGCTTGCAGAAAAAGCTATGAATGATCCTTGTAAACCAGGAAATCCAAGAGAAGTTACAAAAGAGCAATTTGTAGAACTATATAGAAAAGCTATGTAAAAAAAGTAGCTAAAATACGTAAAAATACTTGTATTTTTAGGCATATTGTGTAATAATAAACTCGCCCTTATATAATTAAGGGGAGTTTTTTTATATGAAAATTCGAGGAGGAATAATATGTTAAATGATAAGTATAATCCAAAAGATTTTGAAGACAAGCTATATGAACACTGGGAAAAATCAGGATATTTTAAACCAAGTATGGACAAAACAAAAGAAAGTTATTGTATAATGATGCCTCCTCCAAATGTAACCGGAAAATTACATATGGGACATGCATTAGATGGAACAATACAAGATATACTAATTCGTTTTAAAAGAATGCAAGGATATAATACTCTATGGTTACCAGGCTCAGACCACGCATCAATATCAACAGAAATGAAAGTTGTTCAAAAACTAAAATCAGAAGGAAAAACAAAACAAGAAATAGGAAGAGAAAAATTCCTAGAAGAAGCTTGGGATTGGACTAAATTATATGGTGGAACAATACAAGAACAACAACGTAAATTAGGATGTTCTTGTGATTGGGATAGACGTAGGTTTACATTAGACGAAGGATTATCTGATGCTGTTTTAGAAGAATTTATAAATTTATATAATCAAGGTTATATCTATAAAGGAACAAGAATGGTAAATTGGTGCCCAAATTGTAACACAGCAATATCAGATGCAGAAGTTGAATACAAAGAAGAAGCATCACATTTATGGCATCTAAGATATCAAATAAAAGGAGAAGAAAGATTTGTAGAAGTTGCAACAACAAGACCTGAAACCATGTTAGGAGATACAGCAGTTGCAGTAAATCCAAATGATGAAAGATATAAAGATATCGTAGGAAAAACATGTATATTACCAATAGTAAATAGAGAAATACCAATAATAGCAGACGAATTTGTAGAAACAGAATTTGGAACAGGATGTGTAAAAATCACACCATCACATGATCCAAATGATTATCAAGCAGGAAAAAGGCATAATCTAGAATTTATAGAAGTATTTGACCAAAAAACAATAATGAGAGACTTAATGCCAGAAGTACAAGGAATGACAGCAATTGAAGCAAGACCTATAATAGTAGAAAAACTAAAAGAATTAGGTGCATTAGTTTCAATAGAAGATTACACACATAATGTAGGTAAATGCGAAAGATGTAAAACAACGATAGAACCAAGAATTTCAGAGCAATGGTTTGTAAAAATGAAAGAATTAGCGGAACCTGCAATTAAAGCAGTAAGAAATGATGATGTAAAATTTGTTCCCAAAAGATATGAAAAAACATATTTTAACTGGATGGAAAACATTCAAGATTGGTGTATATCAAGACAATTATGGTGGGGACACAGAATACCAGCATATTATTGTGAAGAATGTGGACATATAAATGTTTCTAAAACAGAACCAGAAAAATGTGAAAAATGTGGAAGTACTAAATTACATCAAGACCCAGATACATTAGATACATGGTTTAGTTCAGCATTATGGCCATTCTCTACATTAGGTTGGCCAAATAAAGATGCAGAAGATTTAAAAACATTTTATCCAACAAATGTATTAGTAACTGGATATGATATAATTTTCTTCTGGGTTGCAAGAATGGTATTTTCAGGATTATATGCAATGAAGGAAAAACCATTTAGTGATGTATTAATTCATGGAATTGTACGTGATAGCCAAGGAAGAAAGATGTCAAAAACATTAGGAAATGGCGTAGACCCAATAGAAGTAATAGAACAATATGGAGCAGATAGTATGAGATTTTCTGTATTATCTGGAACTACAATGGGAAATGACATAAGATATATGCCAGAAAAATTAGAACAAGCATCAAACTTTGCAAACAAAATCTGGAATGCAGCTAAGTTTATAATAATGAATAGACCAGAAGAAAAAGAAATTATAAAATTTGCACAAGAGAATTTTGATGGAAACACATATAAAGATGGTGCATTAAAACTTGAAGATAAATGGATAATAAGTAAATTAAATAAACTAGTTGCAGATATAACAAAAAATATAGAGAACTACGACTTAGGTGTTGCATTAGATAATATATATGGATTTATATGGAATGAATTCTGTGATTGGTATATAGAAATGGTAAAATCAAGATTATATAGTGAAGACCAATTAGAAAAAGTACGAGTAAGCTATGTGCTAGACTATGTATTTAGAACAACAATGAAATTATTACACCCATTTATGCCATTTATAACATCAGAAATATATGATAATTTAGTGAAATATGATGACAAAGAACTAATGGTATCAGATTGGCCAAAAGAAAATGACAACTTAAATCGCGAAGAAATAATAGAAAAAATAAAACAAGTAATTGTAGAAATTAGAAACATTAGAGCTAATAAAAATATACATCCAAGCAAAAAATCAGAAATAATACTTGTGCCAACTAAAAACGTTGAAAAATTAACTAAAAAATTAAAAGAATTGGCTCCAATATTATTAAAATTAGGATTTGGAAGCAAAATAACAATAAAAGAAAGTAATGAAGGAATTGGAAAAAATACAATAAACATCATTACAGAAGGATTAGAAGTATATGTATCATTAGAAGGGTTAATTGACGTAAAAGAAGAAATCGAAAGATTATCACAAGAAAAAGCAAAAATGGAAAGCGAAATTGCAAGATGTGAAAAAATGCTATCCAACCCTGGATTTGTAAATAAAGCTCCAAAAGCTAAAGTTGAAGAAGAACAAAAAAAATTAGCAAATTATAAAGAAATGCTAAACAAAGTAGAAACAAAATTAGCTGAATATGAAGAATAAGTAAAAAAAACATTTTGATAAAGAAATTTATCAAAATGTTTTTTTTTATGGATAAAATAAAAAAGATTAGCACAAAACTCTATATTTAATTGATTAGTAATTTTTACTAAATGAAATAAATTGTCGAAAACTTCTTAAGAAACGACAAAACTTCCTAATTTTTACTCTTGGAAAATACTGGAATTAATACTATAATAAACACAACAAAACATAACTAAGATAAAGTTGGATTTTATACTAAGGAAAGGGATGAGTGTAAAGTGGAATCGAAATTTTATGATAAGGACAAGCTGTTAATCTTAAAAATTACTGACGAAATTGATGACCATAATGTACAAAATATAAGGAGGAAAGCAGATTATGAAATTGAGAGATATATGCCTAAAAAAATTATATTTGATTTTGATTGTGTTACTTTTATGGATAGTGCCGGAATCGGCTTAATAATTGGAAGATATAAATTTGCAAATATGATAGGTGCAAAGTTAGAACTTAGTAATTTAACACAGAGTGTAAGAAGAATTTTTGATATGAGTGGTATTTTAAAACTAATACCAACAGTAGATTTATAAAGATAAATAGAGATTGATAATGTACAGAAGTTAGAATTTAACTCAGGATTCTAGAAAATAAAAGAAAAATTAAAAGTTTATGGGAACTTAAAACCCAAATAAATATATAAGGAAAAAAGTATGTTAAATAATAAAAATATTGAAAATGAAATGAAATTAGAATTTGTTAGTAAATCGTCAAACGAAGCATTTGCAAGGCTAACAGTTGCTGCATTTGCAGCACAATTAGACCCAACAATCGAAGAATTGGCTGATATAAAAACAGCAGTATCAGAAGCTGTTACAAATGCAATAATCCATGGATATGAAAAGAAAACAGGAATTGTAAAAATATCAGCGTGGATTGTAGAAAATAAGATTATAATAGAGATTTTAGACAAAGGAAAAGGAATTGAAGATATAGAACAGGCCAAAGAGCCTTTATATACGACAAAACCTAATTTGGAAAGATCTGGAATGGGCTTTACAATTATAGAAAACTTTATGGACTCAATGGAAGTAAAATCAGTTCTGGGGTTGGGAACAAAAGTAACGATGACGAAATCAATACAACCTAAAGAAGAAAAGGGAGAAGATGATTTCCTTATGCTACTAGAAGACAAGAACTAGAAATATATATCATTAACATTAATTATAAATGGTTTATGGGTTAATCCTTTGAAAACCTAAATACACGATAAGGAGCTAGGGCCTAATTATGGCCATTTTGAATTTATGTACGAAAATGATAATCAAAGTATAATAAAAGCCCAGTCAGGAAATAAAGAAGAACTTGAAAAATTAATAAACAATAATAATCGGTTTAATATGGAGTATTGTAAAAAGATTTCAAGGAAGAGGATATGAAGTAGACGATTTATATCAAATTGGTTGTATAGGATTTATAAAATCGGTAAAAAGATTTGACACAAATTTTGACGTAAAACTTTCCACATATGCAGTTCCTTATATGATAGGAGAAATTAAAAGATATATTAGAGATGACGGACCAATAAAAGTAAGTAGAAGTATAAAAGAATTAGGAATAAAAATAAAAGAGATACAAAAACAATATTTAAATCAAAAAGGAAAAGAGATAACAATTACAGAACTTGAAAAAGAGCTAAAAGTGGGAAAAGAAGAAATAATATTAGCAATAGAAGCAACTAAGAATGTGGAATCGATTGAAAATGTATCATATACTAATCATAAAGATGGAAACAGCATAAGTTTAAAAGACAAAATTGCTACAGGAAAAGACGAAGAAGAAATGATAACAAATAAATTAGTTATAAAAGATTTAATAAGGGGACTAGAAAAAAGAGAAAAAGAAGTAATTTTACTCAGATTTTATAAGGAAAAAACACAATCGCAAGTAGCCAAAATACTTGGAATAACACAAGTACAAGTATCAAGGATAGAAAGAAAAATATTAAGCAATATGAAAACAAAATTAAGTTCATAATTATGTGTCTTTTAAGCTAAAAAAGAAAGGAATGAATTTTGAAATGAAAAAAGCAATTCTATATCTTACAGCATTTATAGTAATTTTTTTCTTTTTGCCAGCACTACTAACTAAAACAAATACAAAAGCAGCAGAAACATCTTCTAATTCCAATACCATCAATGAAGTTACAGAAACTTCAAATGAAACAGATAGCCAGAATGCATATAATTATAAAAATTATGGAACAATAAAATTATTACATAAGAAAACAGGAGAAGTAGAAGAAGTGGCCATTGACGATTACCTATGTAATGTAGTATCAGCAGAAATGCCAGCAGATTATGCAGAAGAAGCATTAAAAGCACAAGCCGTTGTTGCAAGGACATATACAATTTATAAAATAAATAACAAAAAACACGAAAATGCCGATATATGTGATGATTCAACTTGCTGCCAAGCGTGGGTTGACAAAGAAACTAGATTTTCTAGATGGGAAGAAAGCAAAAGAGAAAGTAATTGGGGAAAAATACAAAAATGTGTAAAGGAAACTCAAGGGCAGATTATAACATATCAGAATCAGCCGATTAACGCATTTTTCCACGCAAATAGTGGGGGAAAAACAGAATTACCAGTAAATGTATGGGGAGGAACAGGATTACCATATCTGCAAGTAGTGGAAACGACAGGAGAAGAAGGATATACACAATATGAATCAGAAATAGAACTTACACAAGACGAGCTTATAGAAAAATTAAAAACAAAATATTCTGATATAAACATAGACTTTAATAATCAGGATGACTTAAAAATTTTAACATATACAGACAGTGGAAGAGTTAAAACAGTAAAATTTGGAAACCATGAAATATCTGGAGTTGAAACAAGAACTTTATTAGGGTTAAAATCTACCAATTTCGAAATTATAAAAGAAAATGACAAAATAAAATTTATAGTGAAAGGATATGGACATGGTGTAGGAATGAGCCAAACAGGTGCTGATGCAATGGCAAAACAAGGCAAAGACTATAAAGAAATAATAAATCATTTTTATTCTGGTGTGGAAATAAAAGAAGTAAACTCGTTATGAATTAATATCTAAGTAACTAATTGAACTAAAATAATAAATTTTAATTAAGATGAAAAACAACTAAAAATAACATATTTATAAATTTTAAAATATATAATGTATAATCTCCTCAAAACAGGAAATACTTGTATTAATAAAAGTTTTGAGGAGGATTATATGAGAAGAGAGAGAAGAGTAAATAATAATGATAAAAAAATTAAAGAAAAAATAACAATGTATTCTATTATAGGAGTTTCTGCTTTAGTTGTAATATTAGTAGGATTGCTTATTTATAGCAAATCATTAAGTGATAATGTGCAAAATGGAACAATGAATTTAGAAAAAATCGCAAAACAAAATGAAGAAAATTTGCAAAATACTACTAATACATTAGAAAATACTAATAGTGCAAGTGTTAGTACAGAAATAGGAAAATCAGTAGAAGAAGCCAAAAATGAAATAACAAATAACACTACAATTCAACCAAATACAAATAGTGCAAACAATACTAGTAATCAAGCAAAAAACTCTGTAAGTAGCAAATCACCCAATGCTACAAATTCAAATAATACAAGTAACAAAAAAGAAACAAATAAGCCAGTAGAAACAAAAACAAAGGAAGGTCAAAAAGAACTTAACTTTGAAAAACCTGTAGACGGAGAGATTGTAAAAGAATATGCAAAAGACAATTTGGTATATTCCAATACATTGCAAGAATGGACTACTCATTTGGGTATAGATATAAAAGCAGATAAAACAACTGTAGTGAAAGCAGCAGAAACAGGAACGGTAAAAACGATAAAAAATGACCCTCGCTATGGTTTAACAATAGTTATAGAACATGAAAACGGATATCAAACAGTATATTCTAATCTACTAAGTTCAGAATTTGTTGTTGAAGGAGAAAAAGTAGAAAAAGGTCAAAGCATTGGAACTGTTGGAAATACTGCAGCATTTGAAATAGCTGATGAAGCACACTTACATTTTGAAGTATTAAAAGATTCTATCCAAGTAGATCCCAATATATATTTGAAATAATTAAATATCAGGGCATGTTAATATTTGACATGTCTATTTTTATTACAAACTTATTACAAACTTATTACAAAAATAAAATGCAATTAAAAGTGCTTGCAAAAAATAATGCGTTATGATAATATGATTTTAGATATTGCTAGATTAAAGTATCAAACAAAAGAATAGGGGGAGAAATACTATGAATGGAATAGTAAGAAAAAAAGAAAGAGGAATTACATTAATAGCACTAGTAATAACAATAATTGTATTGCTAATATTAGCAGGAATATCAATAGCAATGTTATCTGGAGATAACGGGATTTTAAATAGAGCAGTACAAGCAAAAGAAGCAACAAGAGGAGGAGAAGTTCAAGAGACAGTTAGACTTGTTGCTACAAATAATGCAGGAGTAGATTACATTGGAGGAACGAAACAAACAAGAGCAGAAGTAATTTCACAACTACACAGAGATGGAAAATTAACTGATAGTGAAGTTGAAACACTAAAAGAAAGTAATGAAATTGTAATAGGTGGAATAAAAATAGATTTTAGTGTTCTTGGTTCTATATCAAATGCAAAAACATTAGTACAAGCATTTAAAGATGGAGAAATAAAAGTAGGAGATTATATAACAAATTATAATTCAACACTAAATAATGCTAATGCAACAGCTAGTTTAACAACAGAAGAAACAGGATTTAATGGTGGAACACAAACTTATAAAGTTAATACAAACACAACATGGAGAGTTTTAGGCTTAAATAAAGATGAAACACAATTGGTAATAACTACAGGAAGTCCAATTAAAAAAGAAATGGATTCATCAGCAACAGATGATTGGAAAAAAGATCCATATTTATATTTAGACAAAGCAGAGGGATGGTATAATACAAATGATGAGCTAGTAACCAATAATATACTAGATAAAGTATGTGAAATATATGCAGGTAGATATGCAAGTGCAACAAAGAGTATGAGAATAGAAGATATAAATACAGCATTAGGTTTAACATTAGATAAAACTTCTAATAAGTTATACAAAACTGCAGATGAGTCAAAAACAGCAATATCAGCATACCAAGGATTTTTCGGACAAAGTTATACATATAAAATTGGGAATTATGCACCAGAAAACTATTTAAAAGCAAAATATCCATCAAAATATAGTTCTTTAACAAATAAGAAATCAGGAGATAGTGTAGATGGGACAGCATTTATGTATATGTACACAGATTCTAGTATAGTTGATCAATCTAGCAAACTATATGATGTATTATTTAAGGGAACAGAAAGTGGGTCAAACGGAAAATCTTACTGGCTTGCGTCTTCTGGTGTCCTCTTGAACGGCTCTGATTGTTGCCATTTTGGTCCTGGGGCTGTCGTTAGAGGCGGTGCTGGTACCGGCGGTGGCTTGTTCTTTTCGTACGGCGATTCCAGTGCGGCATGGTTGGCTGTGCGCCCTGTAGTTTATCTACAGTCTGGAGTCACAGTGGATGATTTGTCCATTTCTTCAAGTGGAACTGAGGAAAACTGGACGACAACGTTACCAGATAGATTTTCAAGTGAAAGGTTAGAATATGGACAAATCACAGAGTAAAATATAAGATGGTAGGGATAAAAAAGATAACAAGAGTAGATTAAATAGACTTCCCAGAAGGTCATTTGGACTTCTGGGAAAATTTATTTTAAGTAAATATAAAATCCTCTGGCACAGGAGCCTCAAAGCTTAAAACATGTTTAGTAACAGGATGAATAAAACTAATTCTATAACTATGTAAAGCCTGTCTATTTATTAAATTAGAGCTGTTGCCATATAAGGTATCACCCAAAAGTGGATGACCAATATAACTAAAATGAACTCTTATTTGATGAGTCCTACCAGTTTTTAAAATACACTGTACTAAACTATAATTATCAAATTCTTTTAAAACAGTAAATTTTGTTATTGACTTTTGACCATCCGGGCTAACACATCTTTCTATAATACTTCCAAATTCTCTACTAATTGGTAAATCAATAATGCCAGATTTTTCATTTAAGTGACCTTCCACTAAACAGATATACTCTTTTTTAAAATCATCAGTTTGCATTTGGGTTGAAAGTTGTTCTTGAATATACTCACATTTAGCAAAAACAACAAGTCCAGATGTATTTAAATCAAGCCTATTTACAAGTCTTATTTTCTTTTTTAATCCAATAGAGTCAAAATAAAATCGAATACCATTAGAAAGTGAATCTGTATAATGTAAAATAGATGGATGAACAGGTATTCCAGCAGGTTTATTGACAACAATTAGCCAACTATCTTCATAAATAATATCTAACGCCATTTTGGTAGGAACAATGTTAGAATTGTCTTCATTATAATCAAAGCTAATAGTAATAATGTCACCAGTACTAACATAATCACGTGTATCTGCTACAGCTGAGTTTTTATAAATACATTTAAGTCTAATTAATTTACTACGTAACCTAGCTGAAATATTAAATTCATTCACAAGTATTTGATTAATATTCAAGTATTTACAATCATTTGTTACTGTATAATTTAATTCCATATAAATTAGTTCCTTTCACTTTTAATACTGGGTTAAATTAAAAACATAAATATTATATAGAAAAATTGGGGTGTTGTAAAGATATAAAAAAACAGAATAAAACAGCTATATAAAGCAATTTAATAGTTTAGTGCTATAGTTTTTTATATATCTGTATAAAGTAGCATTTATAAAATAGCAACAAGATACAGAAGATAAGCTTGAATATTCGCATTTTTTCTGTTAAAATAGCAAAAGAAAAAGAACAAAATTGTATAATAATTATAGATATAAAATTCAAGAAGGAGAAATATAAATATGAGAATAAGATTTAAAAAATGGGCAAGGCCAGAGTTAGAGGCAAGTGAATTTTATGAAGATAATCCAGAAGAATGGAAAGGAAAATGGAACACACATTTTGAAAATGAAAATAAGCCACTTATGTTAGAACTTGGATGTGGCAAGGGGCAATTTATATCAAAATTAGCAGTGGAAAATCAAGAGATAAATTATATAGCAATTGATTTAGTTGATGCAATGCTAGGTTTAGCTAAAAGAAACATAGAAGAAACATATAAAGAAGCTAATATAGAACCAAAAAATGTAATGCTTACAAGATTTGATATAGAAAGAATAAACCTGATATTAGATGATAAAGACAAAGTAGAAAGAATATATATAAATTTTTGCAATCCATGGCCTAAAGGAAAACATAGAAAGAAAAGGCTTACACATACAAGACAATTAGAAAAATACAAACAATTTTTGATTCCAAATGGCAAAATATATTTCAAAACAGATGATGATGGATTATTTGAATCTAGTTTATTATATTTTGAAGAAGCTGGATTTGAAATATTAAAAAAAACATATGACTTACATAATGAACCTATATTTGAAAAAAATATAGAAACAGAACATGAAAAAATGTTCTCAGAACAAGGAATAAAAATAAAAGCACTAATTGCACAATTAGGATAGTCTAACTAAAAAATGTAGTTATCTTAGAAAGGGATGAAACAATTGACTGAAGAAGAAGTAATAAAAAATAAAAATGACAAACAATTTATATTAAAAGCAGTTTCTGAGAATGGAAAGTTTTTAGATTTAGTTTCGCCAGAGTTACAAAATGATAAAGAAGTTGTTATGACAGCATTAAATCAAGATCCAGAGGCATTAGAATTTGCAAGTTCCAAGCTAAAAAATGATAAGGAAGTAATAATGAAAGGTGTAACAGGTGCACCTTGGACGATATGCTATGCTTCAGAAAAATTAAGAAAAGATAAAGAAGTAATAATGGAAAGTTGCAAAACATATGGACAGGGACTTTATTTTGCAAGTAAAGAATTAAGAGATGACAGAGAGGTTGTAAAAGCAGCCGTGACCAATAAAGGAATAATAATAAAATATGCCTCTGAAAGATTAAAAAAAGATAAAGAACTTGCAATAATTGCTGTAAAACAAAATAAGCAGGCGTATCATTTTATACCAAGGGAGTTACAGCAGAGTGAAGAAATTAAAGAAATAATGGGATAAAAAGTACAGGTAAAGGCTTGTACTTTTTCTTATTTACTTATATAATGTAGGTGATAATTAATGGAGGAGGAATAATATGTCATTTATAGATGGAATAAAAGAAAGAGCTAAAAAGGAAATAAAAACAATAATACTTCCAGAAGCAGATGATCAAAGAGTATTAAAAGCAGCGGAACAAATAGAAAAAGAAGGCTTTGCTAAGGTGGTATTGATTGGAGATGAGGAAAAAGTTAAAAAAGTGTCAAAGCAAAACAATATTAATATAGAAAATATTAAAATTGTAAATCCAAAAACTTCAGAAAAACACCAAGAGTATGTAGAACTTTTATATAATTTAAGAAAACATAAAGGAATGACAATGGAGCAAGCAGAAGAATTTGTGAATGATTCAGTATATTTTGGAACATTAATGCTTAAAGATGAAAATTCAGAAGCAGATGGGTTAGTATCAGGAGCAGCTCACTCAACATCAGATACATTAAGACCTGCACTTCAAATTTTAAAAACTGCACCAGGAACTAAACTAGTTTCAGCATTTTTTGTTATGGTGGTGCCTGACTGCAAAAGTGGAGAAAATGGAACATTTATATTTGGAGACAGTGGCTTAAATGAAAATCCAGATGATGAAAAATTATCTGAAATAGCTATCTCATCAAGTAAAAGTTTTAAACAATTAGTAGAAAAAGAACCAAAAGTAGCAATGCTTTCATATTCAACACATGGAAGTGCACATTCAGAATTAACAGAAAAGGTAATTAATGCAACTAAAAAAGTAAAAGAAAAAGAACCTAATTTATTAGTAGATGGAGAATTACAATTAGATGCAGCAATCATACCAGAAATTGCTGAATCTAAAGCACCTAATAGCCCAATAAAAGGAGAAGCCAATGTTTTAATATTTCCAAACCTAGATGCAGGAAATATTGGATACAAATTAGTGCAAAGATTGGGAAAGGCTGAAGCATATGGGCCTCTTTGTCAAGGAATAGCAAAACCAGTAAATGATTTATCAAGAGGTTGTAGCAGTCAAGATATAGTTGGAGTTGTAGCTATTACAGCAGTACAAGCTCAAAATATATAAAAAGCATTGAAAGGAATGGGATGAATATGAAAATCTTAGTATTAAACTCAGGAAGCTCGTCATTAAAATATCAAGTTATAGATATGAACAATGAAAAAGTTTTAGCAAAAGGAAATTTTGAAAGAATAGGACAAACACGTTCATTTTTAACACATAAAGTAAATGGAGTAAAACACAAATTTGAGATGAAAGCAGAAAATCACGAAGAAGCGATCAGATTTGTTTTAAAAAGACTTACAAATGAAAATTATGGAGTAATGAAAAGCTTAGATGAATTAATGGGTATAGGACACAGAGTAGTGCACGGAGGAGAAAAGTTTACTGAGCCAGTTGTAATAACAGATGATGTAATAAAAGAAATAAATGATTGCAGCGAATTAGCACCATTACACAATCCATCAGCTGTATTAGGTATGGAAGCTTGTAAAAGAATTGTGCCTAATATAAAAATGGTTGCTGTTTTTGATACTGCATTCCATCAAACAATTCCAAAGGAAAGATATTTATATCCAATACCATATGAATATTATGAAAAATATGGAATAAGAAAATATGGGTTCCATGGAACATCACATAAATATGTTGCATATAGAGTGGCTGAATTATTAGGAAAAGACATAAAAGATTTAAAAATTATAAATTGTCATTTAGGGCAAGGCGGAAGTGTATGTGCTATTCAAAATGGAAAATCAGTTGATACAAGTATGGGATTAACTCCACTGGGTGGAATTGTTATGGCTACAAGAAGCGGAGACTTAGACCCATCTGTACTTACTTATTTAATGGAAAAGCATGAATTAAATGCTAGAGAAATGGAAACATTATTAAATAAAGAATCAGGGGTATATGGAGTTTCAGGTGTTTCTGTAGATTTTAGAGATATCGAAGTAGAAGCAGCATCAGGTGATAAATATTCGCAAATGGCATTAAATATATTTCATGACTCTGTTGCTGGATATATTGCAAAATATATGGTTGCAATGGGAGGAGCAGATGTTATTACATTTACAGCAGGTGTTGGAGAAAGAGGTCAAGATTCTAGACAAGAAATATGTAACAGGTTAAAATGTTTTGGAATAAAACTTGACGAAAAACACAATCAAGAAATAAAAGGTGATGAAGATAAGGTGTCTTCAGAAGATTCTAGTATACCAGTATATGTAATTCCAACAAATGAGGAATTAATGATTGCTAGAGAAACTAAAAAATGTATTGAAAAAGGAGAAGAAAGATAATGAAAATATTAGTATTAAATTGTGGAAGTTCATCATTAAAATATCAATTAATAAATATGGAAACAGAAGAAGTTTTAGCTTCTGGAAAATACGAAAGAATAGGAGAAGAAGAAGCTTTTAATACTCATAAAGTAAATGGCAAAAAAATAGAAGTAAAAAAACCAGCATATAATCATAAAGAAGCAATAGAATTTGTGCTTGCACAATTTACAAATCCTGAATATAAAGTTATTGATAGTCTAGATGAAATAGATGCTATAGGACACAGGGTTGTACACGGAGGAGAAATATTTAAAGAATCTGCAGTAATAGATGAAAAAGTAATGCAACAAATAAGCGAATGTGGAGAATTTGCACCACTTCATAACCCTGCAGCAGTGTTAGGTATGGAAGCATGCAAAAATGTAATGCCAGGAAAACCAATGGTTGCAGTATTTGACACAACATTTCATCAAACAATGCCAAAAGATAAATATATTTATCCAATACCATATGAATTTTATAAGAAATATGGAGTTAGAAAATATGGAGCACATGGCACATCACATATGTATGTATCAGAAAGATTAGCTAAAATAGAAAATAAGAATATAAAAGATTTGAAAATTGTTACTTGCCATTTAGGTCAAGGCTCAAGTATATGTGCAGTTAAAGGCGGAAAATCTATAGATACAAGTATGGGATTAACACCACTTGGTGGAATTCCAATGGTTACAAGAAGTGGAGATTTAGATCCATCTGTATTAACATATTTAATGAAAAAAGAAAAGCTTACAGCACAAGAAATGGAAGATATATTAAATAAAAAATCAGGAGTCGCTGGAATATCAGGGTTAGCACCAGATTTTAGAGTAATAGAAGATGCATCTAATGAAGGAAACGAAAGAGCACGAATTGCTATAAATAGTTTTAATTATTCAATAGCAGGATATATTGCAAAATATGCAGCAGAGATGGATGGCATTGATTATATAGTATTTACTGGTGGAATTGGAGAAAACCAAATAAATATTAGAAAAGGAATATGTGAAAAACTTAAATTTATGGGAATAGAGATAGACTTAGATGCTAACAACATAAGAGGAGAAGAAAGAGTTATATCTACACCAAATTCGAGGGTAAAGGTATATATAATTCCAACAAATGAGGAGTTAATGATAGCTAAAGAAACTAAAGAAAAAATTTACAAATAAATTTAATTTTATGCTTGACTTTCACCAAGTATTGTGTTTAAATATGAAAAAAAGTAGGGGCTAAAAAATTAGTGAAAGGAAGCGATGCGAATGTCAGAAGAATTTGCAACCGTGGTTTTAAAAGAACTAAGAGAATTTAGAACCGAGACAAACCAAAAATTTGATAGTTTAGGAGGAAAGGTTGATGTGCTTCAAACAGAAGTTACAGAGCTAAAAAAGCTATCAAACGAACACACCAAAGCAATTAATAAGTTACAAGAGGATACAGAAGAACATACGAAGGCTATTAGTGAGTTGCAAGAAAGTACAAAAGAACACACAAAGGCGATTAATGGGTTACAAGAGATTACGAAAGAACACACAAAGGCGATTAATGGATTACAAGAGATTACGAAAGAGCACACAAAGGCAATTAGTGAACTACAAGAAGCTACAGAAAAAATGCAAGAAGAAATCGTTGAAAACACAAATGAAATAAACGAGCTAAAAATAACAACAGAAGAAAACACTAAAGCAATAGAAGAATTAAAAATAGTAACTGAAGAAAATTCAAAAGACATTAAAGAGTTAAAAACAATAACAGCTGAAAACTCAAAAGATATTAAAGAGTTAAAAACAATAACAGCTGAAAACTCAAAAGATATTAAAGAATTAAAAGCAATAACAGCTGAAAATTCAAAAGGAATAAAAGAACTAAGGCAAGGAAGAGAAAGAGACAAAAAATCAATTCTAGGCGTATTAGAGGCCATGGACAAATCAATAAGCCAAAGCTTTGAGGACTTAAAGAAAGAATTAGATGTGAAATTTGAAAGTTTAAATGTACTTCAAGGAATTCAACAACTAAAAAATACGGAAATAGATAGAAAGATAAAATTGAATAACGAAAAAATGAAATTGTTCAATATGCGAATCACCAAATTAGAAGAATGGAAAGATAATTTTGAAAGTGGGCTTATTTCAATGGTGTAAAAAATTAGAATTTATTTAAAAAATGTAAAATAGGGTATTGCAAAATAAAAAAAAGATGGTATAATAATAAGCATAATATGTAAAAAATATGACAAAGACAGGATAAATAATATAATATCTTAAAGAGAGCCAATGATGGGTGTGAGATTGGTAAGTAAAAATTATTTATTATCACTTTTGTTTTTACTATACTGAAATTAGTAAGTTAGTCGTAAATCTGCGTTAAAGATAAATTAAGAGAATGAATATTAAAAATCATTAACTTAGGTGGTACCGCGGAAAAGATATAAAGCCTTTTCGTCCTAATATATAAGGATGAAAGGCTTTTTTTGACGTTCTAGTAAAATTACATAATTTGGTAAAATTTCAAAATAAGGGAGAAATTCAAATGGAAAAAGTACAAACAGGAAAAGTATATAGACATTTTAAAGGAAATTATTATTTTGTTGAAAACGTTGCTTATGATTCAGAAACGCAAGAAAGAATGGTTGTATATAGACCGTTATATGAAAGAGAAGATGGTAAACAACTTTGGATAAGACCTGAAAAAATGTTTTTAGAAGAAATACCTGAAAGACCTGATAATATAACAGGGCAAAAACATCGTTTTGAATTAGACAGCCAAATTACTAAAAAATATTAGTAAAAACAAATATTGACAAAATTAAGTATAAGTAATAACAAAAAAGATTATAAAAAAGGAGGAAACACTATGTACAAAAAGGTTGAACTTAAAGATGGCTTTGTAGGAATGGAACACAAAGTTGCAGAAAACTGGAAGGAAAAAGACATAATCAAAAAGAATTTTAATATGAATGAGGGAAAGAGGTATTTTACTTTTTATGATGGACCACCAACAGCAAATGGTAAACCACATGTTGGACATATTGAAACAAGAGTAATGAAAGATATTATACCAAGATATAAAGTAATGAAAGGATATAAAGTTATCCGTAAAGCTGGATGGGATACACATGGACTACCAGTTGAACTTGAAATAGAAAAAAGTCTTGGAATTTCTGGCAAAGAACAAATTGAAGAATATGGTGTAGAAAAATTTGTTAAAAAATGTAAAGAAAGTGTTTTCACATATGTTCATATGTGGGAAGAAATGACTAATAAAGTTGGATATTGGGTAGATATGGAAAATCCATATGTAACATACCATAATGATTATATTGAGTCTGTATGGTGGGCTTTAAAACAAATGTGGAAAAAAGGACTTTTATATGAAGGCCATAAAGTTATGCCATATTGCCCAAGATGTGGAACAGCATTATCTTCACATGAGGTTGCACAAGGATATAAAGATGTAAAAGATTTAACTTGTATAGCTAAATTTAAAGTTGTTGGAAAAGAAAACACATACATTTTAGCTTGGACAACAACACCTTGGACATTACCTTCTAACTTAGCATTATGTGTTAATAAATCATATGAATATGCAGAAGTAAAAGCTAATGTTGGAACAGATGACGAACCAAAATACGAAAATTATATTTTAGCAAAAGATTTAATAGAAACAGTATTAAAGGAAACACCATATGAAATAATCAGAACATTTAAAGGTGAAGAATTATTAGGAACAAAATATGAACAATTAATGCCATTTGCCAAAGTTGAAGGAAAAGCATTTGAAGTAATCCACGGAGATTATGTAACACTAACAGATGGTACAGGAATAGTTCATATAGCACCAGCATATGGTGAAGACGATAGTTTGGTATCAAAGAAAAATGGAATTGCATTTGTAAACTTAGTAGATAAATCTGGAAACTTTGTAAAAGAAGTTGAACCTTGGGCAGGAAAATTTGTTAGAGATTGCAATGAAGATATTTGCAAATGGTTAGCAGATGAAAACAAATTATTTAGCAAAGAAAAACATATTCACTCATATCCACATTGTTGGAGA
>ENA-ORNP01000656-ORNP01000656.1-human-gut-metagenome-genome-assembly--contig:-NODE-656-length-40088-cov-5.127919_pt1 | contig 40088 bp, 60 predicted proteins | sample MGYA00242119_ERZ509030 | MGnify/ENA primary metagenome ERZ509030 (study PRJEB26280, sample SAMEA2338708) | human gut metagenome | biome: human gut; feature: human-associated habitat; material: faeces... | reverse complement strand
CTTCTTCTGGGAAAAGAGAATTCTGCTCCGGGAATGTTCTCGCTTCTGATAGGATCTCATCCTTCTCTTGGATCAGTCGAAATATCTGGCGGCAGCACAGGGCGTCATGGAGCAGGATCATCTCCTCGTTGGCATCGAACCAATCCCGTATCCAGTGATCTTCCTCATAGCGGTCCATGCTGTCATTGCCCTATCCAGCATCTGCTGCAGCTCATGGTACTCCTCCGGAGAGATGTTCAGTGCCTCTGCTATCAATTCTCCCAGGGGGATATTCCCAGGGTTGTTCAGACTCAAGACATTTTCTCTGGTGTAGAGGGCGTGGATCGATGGCCGTCGATCCGCGCCTTTATTTTGGGGAAAGGGAGATTTTCGGATGAAAAAATTGAATACCATTAATGCAGATACCCAGCAGATCATTCCCCATGCCCCTCTGGTTCGTCGTGGAGGAGACCTGCTGCCCCAGGGGCTCCACCTGCTGGCAGGAGCACCGAAGATCGGCAAGTCCCGGCTGGCCCTGTAGATATGTCTCTGTGCCGCACAGGGCAAATCGCTCTGGAGCTTCGCTATATACCCGTGTGAAGTCTCTACCTCTACCTGGAAGACAGCTTCCAGCGTATCCAGAGCTTGCTCTTTGATCTCACGCCTCCGTCGCTGCACTTCGCCATGATGGCGGAGCAGCTCCACAGCGGGCTGGTGGAGCAGATGGAGCAGTTTCTTCGGGAACATCCGGCCACCGGGCTGGTGGTCATCGACACCCTCCAGCGTATCCGGGCTGTGGGCAGCGAGGCCAATCCCTACGCCAGCGACTACCGGGACATCGGCGTCCTCAAGGCATTGGCAGACCAGCACCGCATTGCCGTCCTGCTCATCCACCACCTGCGAAAGCTGAATGACGACGACCCGATGAACATGATCTCCGGCACCACGGGCCTGAGCGGGGCCACAGACTCCAACTTTGTGCTCCGCAGGAGCAAGCGCAGAGAGAACACCGCCACCCTCTACTGCACAGGCAGGGACATCGTCTACCGGGAGCTATCCTTAGAGTTCAACAATGAAACACACATCTGGAACCTTCTCTCGGATGACTGCGGACAGGCAGATCAGTCCTGCGGGCGGATGCTTTTTCTTCTCTCTGCCCTGCTGCGGGAGCAGCCAGAGATCTGCGCCCCTGCCAAGGCCCTGCTGGAGAAGATCGACCCTGACGGCGCGGAGGGCCTGACACCCAACAGTTTCTCCCACAAACTCCGCAAAAGCGTTGACGCGCTAAGGCGGAGCGGCATCGTGGTGAGCTTCCGAAAGAGCAACGGGGAGCGGCTCATCTGCCTGAAAAGGGCCGATGGTGTCGATGATCCCACTGCCGGAAACACCGTCACCATCGACCCTGCCAATTGAGTTGTGGAAGGAAATGCGGCCGGGGCCGGAGATGCGGATTCCTCCCTTTCGGGAGGGCAAGCATCGCGTCCGGCTATACGCCGACCGCAATTCCGGGGCGCTACCCCGGCCCCCAGCCCCTGAAGGGGAGAAAGGAGCGTCAATGCAGAGAGAAAAGAAAACGGAGATCATCACCCTGCGGGTGACACCGCAAGTCAAAGAGCGCATCAGGGCCAAAGCCCAGGAACTGAGCCTGACGGTCACCGACTACCTGTGCCTGTGTGGTCTGGGCAAGAAGATCGTCCGGGTGGATGGACTGGATCAGGTGCTGTCCGAACTGAAAGCCCAGGGGCGGAATCTCAACCAGCTCACCACTCTGGCCAACATGGGCAAGATCGCCGTGGTGTATGGGGATCGACTGGCGGAGGGCTACGGTCAGATCAACGAGCAGCTCCGCCAGCTGTTGCGGGAGGTGACCTGAGATGGCTACTTTTACCGCCGTCAAGAACCGGGGCGGCGGCCGGGGCGCTCTGGGCGGCGTGCTGCGGTACACCCAGCAGGACGAAAAAACGCTGTGGGAGGGGTTGCGGTTGGTGTCCGGCTGGAACTGCACCGCCCAGTCCGCCCTCTCCGAGATGCGGCTCACCAAGGAGCGGTATCGGAAAACGGACGGGCGGCAGTACTACCACTTCGTCCAGTCCTTCGCGGAAACAGATGACCTGACGCCCCAGGAGGCCCACGCCATTGCTCTGGAGTTGGCCCAGCGGGAATTTCCCAGCTTTGAGGTGCTGGTGGCTACCCACATCGACACCGACCATCTGCACAGCCACCTGATCGTCAACAGCGTCAGCTTCCAGGACGGCAGGAAGCTCCATCAGAGCGCCGCCGACCTCCAGGCCCACCGGCTGGCCAGCGACGAGATCTGTGCCGCCCACGGTCTGGAGATCCTGCCACCGCCTCAAAAGCAGGTGAAACAAAAACGCATGAGTAGCCGGGAATACCGCTCCGCCGCCAAGGGCGAGAGTTGGAAGTTCCGACTGATGGACACCATCGACCAGTGCATGAAGTACGCCGAAACCAAAGATGAATTTATTTCTCTGATGGAGAGTGAGGGGTACCAGGTGCGGTGGACAGACAGCCGGAAGAACATTACCTACACAACACCCAACGGAATGAAGTGCCGGGATGACCGGCTCCACGAAATAAAATACACCAAGGAGGTCATGGGACGTGAATTCCAAATCCGGGCGGAAATTATCTCTGGAGGAATTGAAACAGCTAAACCGATCCCAGTCTCAGGTACCGCCCAAGCCTCCAGCCGAACCCGCGAGGCAGGACAGGGAGAATCTGCTGGCGGTACTCACGGCCCTGTACCGGCTGGAGAGCACCAACAGCAGCCGGCTGGAGCGCCTGGAGGCCGGTGTTTCGGCACAGGAGGCCCTGTTTCGGGCGTTGAGCCGACAGGTGGGGCAGCTCCCCACCCAGTCCCAGCTGGAGGCGCTGGCGCGGGATGTAGCCCAAATGAGGGCGGAGCTGAAACAGGCTGGGAAGAAGAAAGAGCTTTCTGTTTCTCCGCCCAGTTTGGAGACGACACTGTCCGTGCTGATCTGGCTGGCCCTGATTTTGCTGGGCACGCTGGTGGGCATGGTGGTCTTGCGGACGATCTGGTCCGGCTTGGCCGCACTCTGGAGCGCGGTGCGGACGCTGATCCCGTAAGGGACGCCACCACCACACATCAGCACGGTGATAGAAAAGCCCTCCGCAGGGAGAGAGAGAAAAAGATCGCCCTTGGCCACAAGGAGGACGATCATGAGGAAGAACCAACTTGGCAGCAGACCATGAGCTGAGGCCAACCGTTCCCTGATATGGGAAGAAAGGCGAATATGAAAAAAGATTACGAGGAGTATCGGGACACCGGCGTTCTGGGCGGCTACCACCCGGAGATGGCCGTACTGCGGGAGCAGAGCGATGGGGAGGTTATGACGATATTTCGTGACACAGAGTATCACCAGCAGGAGCAGAATATGGAGTGCCGGCGGGAGATGCTCATCCGTGGAAAGGTGTTTCATGTGACATCTGTATTTCCCAACCAAGCCATAGCAACGCCCACGGACAAGATGCTCTCCCTCATCGACGCGGAGTTTTCCGAAAAGGGCCACAGCGCCTGACGTTTCAGTAGACTTGGGGGAGCCGGCGGGGTATACTGTTGCTGCCCCATACCGGCTTGCCCCAGGAAAAGGAGGTTACAAAATATGGCAAGCCAAAAATATAATATCCTCTATGGCCGGCTCAGTCAGGAGGACGAGCGGCAGGGAGAGTCAAATTCCATCCACAACCAAAAGCTGTTTTTGGAGAAGTACGCGGCGGACAATGGATTCGAGAACACCCTCTTTCTGGCCGACGATGGATACTCCGGGACCAACTTCGACCGGCCCGCATGGAAGAAGATCGTGGGAATGATCGAGCGCGGCGAGGTGGAGACCCTGATCGTCAAGGATCTCAGCCGGCTGGGACGGGAGTACCTGCAGGTGGGACAGCTGACGGAACTCTATTTTCCAGAGAAGGGCGTCCGGTTCATCGCAGTCAACGACGGAGTGGATTCCCTGGTGGAGAGCAGCAACGACTTCAACCCCATCCGCAACTGGGCCAACGAGCTCCACGCCAAGGACACCAGCAAAAAGGTGCGGGCCATCAAGAGAATGCAGGCGGAGCGTGGGGAGCGGCTGGGAGGCCGGCCTCCCTACGGGTACAGAAAGAAAAGCCCTGACAGCAAGGAACTCATTCCGGATGAAGAAGCGGCAGCTGTAGTCCGGCGCATCTTCGACTTATGCGCCTCCGGCAAAGGCCCCAATCAGATCGCCCGCATCCTTGCGGCGGATCAGGTTCTGACACCGACAAATTACTACTACCGGAAAACCGGGAAATCCCACAAGGGGCTGGATACCACCCGTCCATACGCGTGGTGCGGCAGCACGGTCACTGGTATCCTGGACAGCAAGGTCTACCTGGGGCATATGCCCGGCCTGCGCTCCTCCTCTCTGTCCTACAAGAATAAAAAGATCGTCCGAAAGCCGGAGAGTGAGCAGGTGCTGGTGGAGCATACCCACGAACCGCTGATATCCCAGGAACAGTGGGACATCGTGCAAGATGTCCGCAAGCACAAAAAACGCATCCCCAAGCACATGGACGAGCCAAACCTGTTCGCCGGCCTCGTGTTCTGTGCCGACTGCGGAAAGCCTATGGTATTGCACAGAGCCAGTTCCATGTCCAAATCCAGTTACAACTTCAAGTGCTACACCTATGGCAAGCGGGGGAAAGCGGAGTGTTCTCCTCACCACATTCGGGAGGAAGAACTGATCCAAATCGTGCTGGATGATCTGCGCAGGGTGACCCACTTCGCCAGGATGAAGGAGCGGCAGTTCGCGGAGTACATCAACCAGAAGAACTCGCTGGAACTGCGGCGGGAGATCGACCGGGTGCAGAAGGATCTGGACGCCATGCGCCGCCGGGACGGGGAGCTGAGCGCCCTGTTCAAGCGGCTCTACGAGGACAACGTGCTGGGGCGTGTGACCAACGAGCAGTTCCGGATGCTCTCCGCCGACTACAACGCCGAACAGAAAGAGCTGGAGTCCGCGATCCCCGCGAAGGAGGAGCAGTTGGAACGGCTGAAAGCCTCGGTTGCCAATGTGGACGCCTTCATCGAGAAGGCTAAGCAGTATACCGCCATTGATCATCTGACGCCGGAACTGCTGAGGCTGTTCATCCAGCGCATCGAAATCGGAGAACGGACGAAGAAGTATTCCCGCTCCTCCGGCCAGAGCGTCCGGATCGTGTACCGGGACATCGGTACGCTGGACAGTCCGATGCAAGCGGGAGAAACCGCACCGCGCATGGCACCGCCGATCACAAGTAAAGAAGAACTCATCAGGATGCTGGCATAAACGGCACCGGGGAGGGCGGAAACCCGCCCTCCCCAGCACAAACAAGGTAAGGTCATATTGTGTCCCTATGAACGCTATCAGAATACTTTCCGGGTTTTTTTCTGCAATAGATTAGTAATAGGCTAAATTGCATCAGTCACCTTTCGGAGGTCTTCAAAGGAGACATCTTGATAATGTCGGAGCATTTCAGGAGAGGTGTGGCCCATCAATTCCAGCTTGTCCTTATCGGAGCCAGCCACCCGCTTCATCATCGTTGCAAAGGTGTGGCGGCAGCTGTGTGGAGTGTATTTCCTCCTCTTGACACCATCGACCTCTAGTATTGGATTATCGATCCCGCAATCATCCAGAACAGAATAAAAGAGAGACCGATATGAGGCTATACTCATTTGGCTCCCATCAGAAGAACAGAAAACCGGACCAGAGAGCTTGTCTTTTGTGAGTCGGTCCACAATAGGCTGGATCTTCGGAGATACCGTGACGATACGGTCCTTTCCGGCGTCTGTTTTTGCACCGCCAATAAATGCACGTTCTTTTCGATTATAGTTGATGGCGTCCAATGCAAGAAACTCAGATGGACGGAATCCTAAATAACACTGGCACAGAACATAGTCCGCGCCTACGACCGATGAGATATGAGCCTCTATGGACCTGACAGCAGCCTCGGGAAGCGCATCTTTTCCAGAGCCAGCCTCTCCCCCAACGATCAGATACTGGCCCATATTGATTTTTGCCATATTGCGCGGGATCGCATACTTATAGATAAGCCCGGCCAGCGCTTTCATATTTTCCTGAGTCCGCTTTCCCTTCCCACAGGAGTCTAAACACTCCTGAAGATCATCCACTGTAATGTCTGCCAGCTTCTGATGCCAAATGGGCCTGAAATACTTTTTAGCAGCCCGGTAGCAGTCCATTGTTGACTTTCCGGCTCGGTGGGTCGGCTCCCAGGCATCATAGAGCTCGATAAAAGTGGTGGGACGTGTTTTGTCTTCTCGTCCAACCAATGGCAGATACTCCACAGCCTCTTTTTTCGTCCTAAATCCAGATTTTGAGCGGGTGATCCTCCGCATAGTTCCATCTGCTGCGGGCTCATAGCCGATGGTCCTTACGGCGATCCATTTTTTGTTGGGAAGCTGATATACGGAGCCCTGACCATTTCCGCGGCCTTTTGGATTCTGCCTTATATTTTGTGCAACTCCGCAGAGCATACAGAATCGGCTTCCATCTGGTATTTCTCCCCTGCATTTTCTGCATTTCATTGACAGTTTCCCTCCTATTCTGATAAAATAGAAGGGCAGATTGCCGACCATAGCTTCTGCCCCCCTTCCCTGCCCGGTGTTGGTAGCGCCGGGTGGGGATTTTTATTTATCAAGTTCCTTTATGTCTTTTGCTGTATGCTTGGAAATTGCAGATTTCCCTGTTTTCTCCTCTAGTTCTTGCCGGGCGTTTTTGGCGATGGCACCACCTTGTTGTGCAACCTTTTTGCTTGGCTCGAGTCCTTGTGGGTTGGTAGCTCTTGAAATTTCGGTTGTGGATACTTCCGCAAGCATATTAAGGACTAATTCAGTATTTGTCATATTGTCTCGGAGGCTTTCCTTTTTCAGTCCCTTGTATGCTTTATATTCCCCTGTAGTCATTCCAGCCCATGCTTTTGTTAATTCGTTGGTGAGAATTGCATACTCTAAGTCTTTAATCCCGGCCCGGTCCCACTCATCGGTAAGCTCCTTGCGAAATTCAATAGATTTAAGACGTTGTGTGATCCATTTGTCGGAATACCCTTTTTTCTTGTAATTATAAAGGGCCCTTTGAATTGCCAATTCAGGATCAGCTGTTTCGTCTAAACGCTGGCTACCTACCATGGCAAGCCATTGTTTGAAAGGCTCTGCTTTAGGAGATGATATAGACTGGATAATTCTCAACATTCCTTTTGTGTCGGTTGCTTGTACACGTCTAGATTTTCCATCAGCAGCCGTCATTGTAACCAGGGTACAAATTGTACCCCAGTTCAAATTTAATTCTGGGTCTCTGGATTTCATCTTTTTAATATACTGTTTTACATCTGCACTATCGGTTAACGCCTCTACAACATCTTGGATTGAAAAATACCATTCCTCTTTTTCAGAATCCCAAGCTGTTCTGATTTCCTTACTTTCAAACAACTTGATTGCTGTCTTTTTATCTCCCATACAATTATCCTTTCTAGTTTCTCATCCTCACCCACTCGGGCGGGGCTTTTATTTTCCCCAAAACCCCAAGAACCCCTTCCTCCTCTTCTCTCTCCTGTCCAGCTCTTCGTTGATCTGCTCAGTCTGCTGGATGATATGCCGTAGACCCTCCTCTGACATTCCTTTCCGGTGCGCCTGGGCGTACATCAGAAACGCACGAGCTTCAGCACAGAACGAGTCATCGTCCAGGGACTTGATTCTCTCTACGGTCCATGAGGTGATATTTTCGGGGGTGAGATGGTTCATATTGATAAGACCTCGAAATTTCTTTTACCTTTTAATTTGAGTCAATATATTCGGTCAAAAGAGAGTCTGCTTCATCCTGCGTCAATCCAGAAGCAAGTAAGTATTCGCTCCTAGCATCCAATACTCTAGTCTGATAGGTTGGAATGAGGACGATTCCTTCTTTTGCATCACTTAAATCAGACATTTTACCGTCATCTATATAATCGGAAATGTCTTTTGCAATTAACCACAGGTTTGAGATATAGCTATCCGCCTTATCCACATAATTTTCGACTGCTGAATCATTTACTTCTTCAAGCCTATCTCTAAATCCAGAAAGCACTCGCATCATATCTTCACAAGTCTCGTAGGTCTCAAGTAAAGTAGTTCCAGACTCAAGATCTGAAATAGAATTTTTAAGTATCGAGAAATACGAATCAGACATCTTTACGGATGTGTAAATAATTCCATCATTTTCAATAGCAACTTCTCTTGTGTGTGGGGCAATTTGTTGAGTCTCATCGTCCTCGTTACGGTCAATAGAGCGTTGTGAATCTTCTCCAACTTTAGAACCTATGCTTGCTAATAGAATGACGGAAACAATCAACCAAAACCACCAACGTTTAAAAATGGGTTTCTTTGGTCTCTGTTCATAGGTTTCTGAATATGACGGCTCATGCAATTCAATTCCACATTCTGGGCAAAACCGAGATGGTTTAATTTCCTTTCCACAATTCGGACATACCATTTTCGTTCTCCTCTCTGTTTTACAACCATTCATCCTTGACTCACTAAAAATAAAGTTCCGTTGCCAAATTCCCATAAGTGTACCAGCATACAACTTTTCTCATAAAGTCTTCTGTAACACAAAAATATTCAGCTAGGTCCCAAATTTCTGTATGACCTTCTGCTACAGCATCATCCAGTTCAACCACTGAAAGCGCCCGTTCTATAGCCCATTTGTCTGCTTTGTACTCATGCTTTGCAACGAGATCGAACGGACTGTTTACTTCATGGGTAGCTCCGGTGGCATAGTGCCCACTCTCATGAAGCATAGCAGATTTTTCTTCTGCTTCTGTTTTCAACCGTTCCTTGTCCAGAAATATTCCCCAAGCTTCATAAGGAGGCTTTAGTTTTAGAGTGGTCGCTTTAGAATCCTTTTTGCTGAACGGGAGTCTCTTATCAAATACAAAAACCCCCTCAAGGTCTAACCATTTATATAGGCTATTCAGATTCTCCATTTTTTTTCTTCCTTGCATCATCAAGCTGTTTTGCCATTGATAGAAGGATTTGCTTATCGGCGTCTGTTAAGTTCTTATATTCGTTCTGCATTGCATAAGTGAAGTCATCCAAAGTAATCTCACGCTCACCCTCCTGGGTGGGCGCTTTTTTTGTGCCCGGGCCATTCAAAACGCGGTCAACGGAAACGGAAAAATAGTCTGCAATCTTCTGCGCGGTTTCTGCAGTTATTCCTTTTTTCCTTCCAGATTTTAAATCTGTCATCAGACTTTTGCTTAACCCAAGATCTACACACATCTTCCCCCCTTTTATTCCATGCTCTTGACACAGAGACAAGATGCTTTCATACAAAGTCCACATAAAAGTACCTCCGAATTTATGCAAAGAAACAAAAGTACTTTTTTGCGTCAAAAATACTTGAAAAGTACGCGACGGCGGACTATAATACAAGCATAAGGCACGCAATAAAGCACTTGTTCTGTTTGGTGGTACTTACATTATAAGTACTTTGAGGCGTACCGTCAAGAGAAAAAGTACGGAAGGAGGTATTTTCGTGGATTCATGCAAATTAACGCCATTTGGTTTGTGCGTAAAGACGGAGCTTTTAAAGCGTGGAAAGACGCAGAAGTGGCTCGAGGAGGAAATCACAAGCCGGACGGGGCTTTTTGCAGACAGCGGGTACATGGATAAGATTTTAAAGGGGAAGCGTAATGCTCCGAAGATTATCCAGGCCATCAGGGATATTTTGGAGATTCAGGATTGCAATCAGGATACCAGCGCAGAAGCACAATAAAACGGACTATTCCATAAAAATGGAAAAATAATCCGCCCCTGACGGGGCGGGAATAAAGGAGGTGAAAACCAATGTATATCCATGAAGCTATTAGAGCAAGGACGGCTGAAAGGCCGTTTATTACCAGAAAGAGTTGGGTGGACGATTATGGCTCATATTCACATTTAAGCGTAAAGCTGTTGCCGACTGACACACCGGATTGCTGTGTTCTGGAATCAAAACTTAGTAAAAATCCCTGCCGAGGGTGGCAGCCCATGGCAGGGGATCTGTTGGCGGATGACTGGATTATAACTGATTAAATAAATATAGCAGACCGCAAGGCTGCTATTCGGTCCATAAGTTGGTCAAATTTATCTCCGAATCTATGTTCCATGTAAGAAATGCCGTCTGATGAGAGGCTACAATTCCAAACGGAATTATCCGCAAAAAAGGCAGAAACCATATCCTTCCTTGATAATTCCTTTATCGCCTCATCTACATCATCAACACTCCAGCTCTTAATAAAATTATCTTTAATTTGACCACTTCCACCAAAGGATTTTGCGCGACTAGATGATTCTCCATTTTTTACTCGTTGTAAGTAAGAATCATATAGGACGCAAAGCAAATACTCGGCACTCTTTGTCAGTCTTACAGATTCCAAAAACTCACCCCCTTTCTGATCTCATTCTATCACGGGGCAACGGGGTAAGCAAGCCGACGACCAGGGGGCATAAAAAAGCCGGGAGTGCGGCTACACTCCCGGCGCGGGTTAAGCGTGGTGAAAAAATGAAACAACATTTCTCGAAGGAATTTCCAGATGACTTAGTAGTAGTCCTTGATGGAGCGCCACCCACAACGGCTCGAATGGTGAATTGGAAGGACGGTACTTCTCGTACAGTCAAGGTCATTCCAGGGTCTATGTGGGCAGATTACTTTAACCGCAGGATTGGGCATCCAAAGCCGTTAAAAGGCGGAGAATTGCGTTACATAACGGGGCGGGGCACGAGAAAGGACTCGTGATGAAAGAAAAAGCAAAAGTATTTGTGATAGATGCTGTAGATATCATATGGGACTGGCTGTTTGCTCACGACCTTTTGGTGTCAATCGTTTCTTCTATCATAGGGTCTGTATTCGGCGTTTGGCTCGCATTTGAGTTAATCCAAATCATAACTAAAACGTAGCCGCATCTTCGGCAGAAAGGAGACGTTATGACGTTGGCAGAAATCAAAGCCATGAACAAAGATGTCCTTCTTCCATCAGAAGCCGCCGGCCCACTTGGTTGTGATCCACACTATATCCGAGTGGCGGCGAAGAAGAGGCCGGAGCTACTTGGGTTCCCTGTAACACTGATTGGGAACCGGGTAAAGATCCCTCGCCTTGCTTTCATCCAGTACATGGAGGGGACCTTGGAAAATGAGGATGCCCCCGCCCGTGGTGGCACACGGGAGAGGGCAAGAACCGATGACCAGTGAAATCATCCTGTCCCTTGTATTGTAACACGAGGGCGGGAGGAATACAAGGAGGATCACATGACAATAGATGAAAAGGTAGAGGCGTATAGAATGTATCTTGAAGGCGCTTCGTGCGATGAAATCGGGAAGCATTTCGGAGTTTCCAGACAATGTATTCGACAACATCTTCCGGAACCAAAAATAAGCCGTATAGAAATGAGCGCAAATTCTTGCGTTTATAAGGGCGTTTCAAAATGGATGTTAGAAAATAAAATTTCTTGTTCAAAATTGGCCCGTTATTCAGGCGTTTCTGTTGCCTGCCTTTACAGATTTTTAACTGGGAAAGGTACGGCTAATAAGACCACAATAGATAAACTTTTGAATGTCACCAAAATGAGTTACGAAGAGGCATTTTCGGCCAAATAAAAGCGCCCCGGCCAGCGAACCACCGCCGACCAGGGCTGGCAAACCTGATTGAAAGCGGCAGTCAGGCTTGATAGAACAAATGTACCATGTTCTTTCGAGCCTGTCAAGAGGAAGGAGAAAGAATATGGATGAGAAAAGTACAATAAAAGACCTTGAGCGTCAGGCCAGCAACACTAAGCTTCTGATGGACCGCTTGACCCGGGCGGCCTATGGCATGACGTTTGATGAGCTGATCCGGTATATGGGGAGGCGTGACGATGACGCCGAATGAGACCATCCGCCGCATCACCCAGCGAGCTATGGAGCGGCACCGGCTCTCACAAAGGGGTCTTGCCCATGAGATCGGATGCGGCGAAGGCTCTATTGCAAAGATCCTGGACGAGCAGGAGGTTCGTCTCACTCAGGAGCAGTGGTTTTATTTGATGACGTTGGGAGGAAAACAGCTTGCGTGACTGGATGCTCGTGGGCGCATACGCCTGCATTATTGTAGCAATGGCGCTGATAATTTGGGACATATGGGATAGGAGAAGGAAGAAATGAAGAAATATGAGCTTACCTCTGATACGAAAATTGTTTTTGGACACATCCTATATCGCATCAAGGCGCTTTCCTCGTTTGGGTGTGTTTCCGCTGGAGATTTAGGAGGTTTTTTGGAAAGCGAGAAAAACCTAAGCCAAAATGGCGACGCCTGGGTGTACGGCGACGCCGAGGTGTACGGCGACGCCAGGGTGTACGGCGACGCCAGGGTGTACGGCAACGCAGAGGTGTACGGCAACGCCGAGGTGTACGGCAACGCCAGGGTGTACGGCAACGCCGAGGTGTCAAAAATTGGTTCTATATTTTGGATCGGGGCTGTTGGCTCTCGAAACGATACAGCAACATTTTTCCGGTGTACGGATGGAGTTGTTCGGGTTACCTGCGGCTGCTTCTTTGGAAATCTTGATGAGTTTGCGAAGAAGGTCCGTAAGACTCATGGGGATAACGACCATGCAAAGGTCTATATGTTGGCTATTGACATGGCAAAAATCCGTATTAGCACTGAAAAGGAGAAAACAGAAGAATGAGAACACGAGAAGAGCGCCGCCAGAGGGCCCGAGAGGTCCGGTGGATGATCGGAGTAGGAGCAATGCTCTGCTTGACCTTCTGGGGCGGTATGGCATTTGCCTTTTGGGTCATGGGGAAATAAACGGAGGAAGAGAGCATGCGAGAGATCAAGATTTTAACATTGAGCCTCAGAAATTTTAAGGGGTGCGAAACGCTGACGCTGGACTTTGGCGGCCAGTCCGCTTCCATCTATGGGGATAACGCCACAGGAAAGACTACGATCTATGACGCCCTGACGTGGCTCCTGTTTGGAAAGGACAGCCGGGGCCGCGGCGACTTTGAGATCAAACCCCTTGGACCGGACAACAAAGTGAAGGACCATGCTGCCGTAACTTCTGTGGAGGCTGCACTGCTCACAGACGGGATCGAGACCAGGCTGAAAAAGACCTACTTTGAAAAGTGGTCCACAAAGCGCGGAAGTGCCACAGAAACCTATGACGGCAACACAAGCGAATATTTTGTGGATGAGGTTCCAGTCAAAAAATATGAATTTGAGCAGCGTGTCGGATCGATCGTGGACGAAGAGCTGTTTCGGGTCCTGACAAATGTATCTTGGTTCTGCGAGGGGCTGGACTGGAAGAGTCGAAGAAAAGCCCTGTTCCAGGTTTGCGAGGTCCCGGACGATAGGCTCATCATGGCGGAGAATCCGCAGTTTTCCAGCCTGCTTGACAGCGCGGGCGCACTGAGCTTAGATGACTACAAAAAGAAGCTAACTGCCCAGCGCAAGGCTCTCAATGGAGCCCGGAATACAGTCCCGGCCCGGCTTGACGAACAGCGGAGGATCATAGACTCCCTTTCGACCATGGATTTTGAGGAAGTCCGAGAGCAGAGGTCGGCGAAGTCTGCGCAGATGGATCAGCTTACGGGAGAACTGCTTAAGCTGGACCACGGGGCGCTCCTGGACAGCAAACGAAATGATCTAATCAGGCTTCAGAACGAGCTTTCCGCCCTCGTGAACGAGAACAATGCTTACAGACAGAGCCAGACCTTTCCGGCAGAGGACAAGCGCCCTCAGATGCAGAAGGACCTGGATCGGGTACAGAGAGAAATGGTCCGATGGTCTCAGCTGGCCTCCAATGAAAAAGAGCTGATCCAGAGCCTGAACGAGCGGATTGAGAAATGCCGGGAGCGCTGGAAAGAAGAAAATGAGAAGCAATTTGATGGAGCGCAATGCCCTACGTGTGGGCAGGATCTGCCCCAAGCGCAAATGGAGGCAGCCCGCGGGAAATTTCTCCAGGAGCGTGAGCGCCGAAAAAAAGAGGCGGTGGAGCAGGCAGATCTTCTAAAGCGAGATTTAGGGGCGGCAGAGGCGCGCCGGGAGCGTTACATCCAGGATGCGGTAGACGCAGAGTGCGAAGCATCCCGTATCTCAGATGAACTGTCTGCTTATGTCCCAGCCGCAGCGCCCACGATTGAAGATATGCCGGGTTACTCTGACAAACTCGGAGAGCTTCAAGGCGCGATCCTCGCCGCAAAAGCAGAGATCCAGGATATATCAAGCGAGACGTCTGCGATCCGGGAGGAGATCGGAAGAAAGATCCAGGCTCTGCGGGTCGAGGTAGACCAGCTTGATAGGGAGCTCGGCAAGGCCGGGACTCTGGAGTTTGCCAAGGCCAGAGAGACAGCCCTCCGTCAGGAGGCTCAGAGAGCCGCTGAGGAGATGGAGGCGATAGACAGGCGGCTGTTTCTCTGCGAGGAGTTTGCTCGCTTTAAGGTCCAATTTATTGAGAGCGGGATCAATCAAAAATTTGGACTGGCCCGGTTTCGCCTTTTCCGTGAACAGGTCAACGGCGGGCTGGATGATTGCTGCGAGGTCATGTACGATGGCGTCCCATACAGCTCCCTGAATAACGGGATGAGGATCAACATTGGGGTCGATGTCATCCGCACGATCTCTGAACACTATGGGATCAGAGTCCCCCTTGTGGTTGATAATGCTGAGAGTGTAACAAGGCTTCTGGATGCTGGGACACAGGTGATCCGGCTTGTGGTCAGCGAGTCAGATCAGGAATTGAGGTGCGAATATGGCGCTTAAGGTCAAAGATAGAGCAAAGCCAAAACTGCCCCCGGTAGAGCCCGGCGTTTATCTCGCAGTCTGTGTGGGGGTCATCGACTTAGGAGAGCAGTATAGCGAGAAGTTCAAAAATTACCGAAATGAAGTCCAGTTTGTCTGGGAATTGGCCGGAGAAACAGTAGAGGTGGATGGAGAGCAAAAGCCGCGGCAGCTCTCCAGGACCTTCAGTGTTGCGGCCAGCAAAAAGAGCAACCTTCGAGGATTCCTCGGCGGATGGAACGGCGTGCAGTACAGTGATGAACAGTTCCAGGATCTTGATTTGTTCGGACAGGCCGGGAGGCCCTGCCAACTCAATGTTGTCCTCAATGATACAGGAGAATACGCAAACGTGGACAGCGTGATCCCCCTCCCCAAAGGAGTTCCGGCCCCGCAGGCAGTCTCCCCTACGATACTCTGGAATATGGATGAGTGGTCGGATGAGAAATTTTCTGCCCTCCCGGATTGGGTCCAGGAAAAAATCAAAAAGTCTACTCAATATCAGAAAGACCACACCCCAACGGACTCGGTCGATTTTCCTGTGGAGACATCAGGGCCCCAGAGGGACGGGGGGTGCCCGATTTGAGGTTTATCCCCCTGGCAAGCTCCAGTCACGGGAACGCATACCTCCTGGATGATGGAAAGACGTGCCTCCTGATCGAGTGCGGGGTGAGTTACAAAAAGCTTCAACGCCTGACCGGCTTTGGAGTCTCCGGCATCATTGGATGCTTGATCTCACACGAACATCACGATCACGCCGGATGCTACGAACAGCTCATCAAAAGTGGCATTCCTGTCTATGCCAGCCGAGGGACAGCGGAGGCCCTTGAGTGTGACTTGTTCGAGATACTGGAAGACAGAGAGCGCGTAACGATAGGGAGCCTTGAAGTCCTCCCCTTCCCGACCTTTCACGACGCAGCAGAGCCGATGGGTTTCTTGGTTCGCAGCCAAAGTGACGGAGAAAAACTGGTATTTGCCACAGATACTGTAAATCTTGGCTATCAGTTCCCGGAGGTCAACATAGCGGCGATCGAGTGCAACTACGATGAGAACATCCTATCCAGGGCGGAACGGATGCCGGAAAAGGTGCGTCACCGGATCACAAACAGCCACATGTCCGTGGTCCGGGCATGCCTCTGGCTGGAGCGTCTGGACAAAAGCCGATTGAAGGAAGTTTATCTAATGCATCTCTCTGATGCATGTTCCGATGAGCGCAATTTTCATCGGATGGCACAATGTGCGGTGGGCAGCTCCGTCAGAGTAATGATCTGCCCAAAAGAAAAGAAGTGACTGGCGGGGGGGGCTGGATGGCTCTGGTCCCTCCCATAGAAAGCGGGTGATAGGATGGCGGGACGCCCGAAGGAGGGCATCGAGTTCTCAGGATGGGCGGCGGACGTATTTGAAGACCCAAAGATAGACAAACTGATCGACGGCCAGGGTGCGGCTGGATTTACGATCTACTTCTATCTTTGCCAAAGGGCTTTCGGGCTCCACGGATACTTTTTGCCATGGACCTGCGATGATGCCGCGAGCACCGCGAGAAGGATAGGCGGCGGAGTTGGGTCAAAGACAGTACAGGATACTGTTGGGCTGTGCTTGCGTATTGGCTTGTTTGACCGCATGCTGTACGAGGGGCACGGAATACTTACGAGCAGGGGTATTCAGCGGAGCTTTGTCCCGGCGCTGAGGCGTCGGAGGGTAAAGTCTGTCATAGCCGATTATTGGCTTTTGGATGCCGACGAGAGCGCCGGTCTGGTTTTCATACCCAAAAATGAGCGGTGACCGCCATTTGTCGCTTGCAAATGCCCATTTGCGTGCTGCAAATGACACATAGGATAGGATAGGTATAGGAATAGGATAGGTAGCACTCTAAAACCTATAGTCCCTACTTCTAACGGGGGGCGTTCTACCGGAAATCTATCGATAGAAGAAGAGAGATCGCCTCAAGAACTGCCCGCCCCCACCCATTTAGGAGAAAAAACTGATGGAATACAACGATGTTGAAAAGTTGTTCAGTCTACTGGAGCATCTTTACCAAGGGAAGAAAAAGTCAAGAGATAAAGTGACGGTCGCCATCTGGCATGAAGTGTTTAAGCCGTGGAGTTATGAGCAGGTCAGGGATGCAGTGATCAGGAGGTCCAGGGAAAAGAAGTTCATGCCGGACCAATCAGAAATCGCTGAATATCTCCCAAGGGCCGATGGAGGGTCTAAAATGGGGAGGCCCCGGCCGCCGAGCGAATGGGAGAGAAGGTGCCTGGAACAGTCGATCAGGTGGCAGGAACAGTGGCACGAGGACCTGCAAAGGCGCGGCCTTCCAACGATGCGAGAGGCATTGGAGCGCGGAATGTCCCTTCCGGAATGGAGGGCAACGTTGATAGAAGCTGGAGTGTGGAAATAGAAGATGAGAGCAGATACAAACGAATTGATCTCGCTGGAAGATACGGTTCTAAGCGAGGGTCTAGAAGCACTTAAAGAGCGCCGCCGTCTAAGAACGATCACTGCTGAGCAGGAAATGGCAAAGAGAGGAGCCATGATCTATGAGTACGACCGGAGAAAAAGAATGGCGGAGGGCACCGAAAGGCTGGCAAGGTGGTACGCAGATCTCCGCAAAAATATCGAAGCCGCCCAAAACCGCTACAGGAAAGAGCGGACCCTTGAGGCAGCTGACATGTTATCGGATGTTCTGGATGGGATGGTAAGACATGCATGAAAATCCATGTTGGACCTGTCAGAAAGCATGCGGAGGTTGCTCCTGGAGCCGCAGCTTTTCTCCGGTGCCGGGCTGGAGGGCCAACAAAACGAAAAAACGAGGACAGGGCGGCACAAAGGGCGGCTACATAGAGAGCTACTACATAAGGTCGTGTCCGGAGTATGATCCAGAGCCAAAGCGGGATATCCCGGAAGAGAAAGGCGGCCAAAGGCTCAAATATGATATCGACAAGGTGATGTTGTTGACCAGGGCCGGAATGACAGAGGCGCAGGCCGGAGGTCGATTTATGTCCCGCTCAGCTGAAGATCAAGTTTGAAATCGATGACGGGAAATGCCCGCCGGAGGGAGAGGAGGACACCTGATGGACATTGAGAAACTTAAGCGTTGCCTAAAATGTTGTGCCGATGATAACTCAAAGGCGTGTAATAAATGCGAATTAGAATATGGCGAAGAAGAATGCCAAAACCTTTGTGGATATGCCGCCACCGCCCTCTCCACGCTCCAGGCCGAAAACGAGAAGCTGCGGGACGAAGTAGAGCGGCAAAGGAGGAGCGCAGACAATAGGCAACACCTCTATGAAAATGCAGAACGGGCATACATGAAAGTTCTGGCCGAGCTGGAGCAGGCGAAGCGGGAGCAGAGCAGAATCCCAGAAGGTTATGCCCTGGTCAAATTAGAATTACTGGAGGAACTAGATAACTTCCGGGACCTCGGCCCCATTGACCGCCTCCGGGAACTCAAAAAGGCTGACGATGAGGGGCGGTGCGTGGTGCTGCCATTCAAACCTCCGAGATGGGTTTATGTGTGCAGTACACGCTTCCCAAAACCGGCACAAGCCCATTATGCAAGCGCCATCAATGTTTTGCAGGATATGGACAAAGGGTGTGTATTTGGAGATACCCAAGAAGAAGCAGCGGCCGCACTACGGAGGGAGCAGGATGGATAATTATTTCAGTTCAAAAGACATTCTCGACAAGGCCATTGGAACTGATGCCTATTTCCAAATCAAATCTATTCTTTTTAGCCTGAAAGCCGCCGACGTTGCGGAGGTCAGGCACGGGAGATGGATTTTTGAACCTGGAAAAATCCCGTATTGTTCGGAGTGCAAAAAGTACAGCGACGATGGAGACAAGGGTGCTACTTTCTGCCCGTGGTGCGGCGCTCGCATGGGCGAGGAGGACGAGCATGAGGCTGATTGATGCAGATAAATTACCACTTGATATTATGCCGGAGGATGTAGATAAGGCCCCCACCATCGACGCCGTGCCTGTGGTCAGGTGCCAAGAATGTAAACATAAAAATACAACAGCTTGCCCAGCTTATGATGCCCCATTCATGCGTACCAGTTTGCGGATTAAGTTTTGTAGTGAGGGCAAGCGGAAGGAGGGCGACCATGTACGGAATAACTGACAAGAAAATTACCCATATCATCGATGAAGCATATAATTTTCCTACGAAATATCCATGTAGCACATGCGACCATGGATGGGGCAGCTTGGGCACAGAAGGAATAAAATCATGTCACGAAACATGCCAGGAATTACAGGCGTGGGAAGCTGCAAAACGAAAGGAGGAGGCCAACATGGACAAGCCGAGAATTTGTGAGGTGCTGGGTGACGAATTTGAAAAAATCTGTGAGGCAGTACATAACGAATGGTGGGAAGAGAAGAAACGCCAGGGAATTGATGACCATCCCGATATGCTCCCGTACCAAGAACTGCCGGAGAATGTCAAAGAGTATGACCGCGTGACTGTACGACGTGTTTTGGAGGCACTGGGCATCAAGTATCCACGCAAGCCCCACTTCACCCAGCAGGAGGTGGAATCAGCAAAGATAATTAGCGTGCTGTTCCCCGAAGCAACACACATTGAGCGGTTGCGAGGCAGTAAAGTTTTAGGCATAACTGGAGCCGAAGATGGGTGGATTGCAGATATTGAAAGCTCGCTATTTCCAGAAATCAAGTCAGGTCAGTCCGTCACCCTTGACGAGATCATCGGAGGTGTGGAATGAGCGAAGAAAATTTTGCAGTGCCAGACGAATATTTGGTCAGCGTTTTTGGAGATCGGCCAGACATGGTCCAACACCCGCCCCACTACACCGCCGGGTCTGTCGAGTGCATAGACGCGCTAGAGAGCATGGTCATGGGATACCAGGACACAGTGCAGGCCGGTCTGGCATGGCAGGCGGTCAAGTATATCTGGAGGTCTCCGCTCAAAGGAAATCAAGCACAGGACCTGGACAAAGCACTGTTTTATCTGAATAGGCTGAGAGAGAAGGTGAAGGAATGAACGTTATCGAAAACGACGTTCGAGCCCTGGTGGACAAGGAGCTTACCGCCGCCAACGAGCGGTTCCCGCAGTTTCATTCGGCGCATGAGGGATATGCGGTGATTCTGGAAGAAGTGGAAGAGTGCGAGGGCGAATTTGATGCCATGCAATATTGCCTGAATTGCTTATGGAGACAAACAAAGTGCAACGTTCCAACAGAGCCAAAAGAACTACAAAACGCCGCAGTCCGACTTGCCTGCGAGGCCATCCAGGTTGCGGCCATGTGCCGGAAGTTTATGGGGATGGAGGGCGGACAATGAAAGAGTACAAGCTCCAAGTCCCTGATGATACGGTTGGCATATCAATCACGACTTTTCGACAGACGAAAAATAAGAAGCTGTTTTCCAGAAGCTTTAATGTCGAAGCTGCTTTAGAGACCTACATCCTTGACTTAATGGACGAGGAGGGATAGCCCTTGAACGAGTTCCCGGAGAGGCTGAGGAGAATGAGAGAGAGGAACCGCTTGAGCCGATATAAACTCTCTGATTTATGCGGGATATCGCCTGACCAAATCAGAAGGTATGAACTTGGAGAGAGAAAGCCTGGAGCGGATGCACTAGAGGCAATAGCTGACTATTTCGAAGTATCAACAGATTACCTGCTTGGTCGGACAGATTATCCGTGTGTAGTTAAACCTTTATCGTCTCATAGAAGAATTTGATAATTCCTCCTTTTTGAGGAATCACAATCTGAATTTATGCGACAATGGGAGCATGGGGGCATACCCTGTGCTCCCTATCTCTTTCTCCTTCCTATACCCGGCAGTCGGCCTCCTGCTGCCGGGAATATATGCCTCTCCTCGCCGCATGAGGCGGGCGGTGGCACCAAAAAAGAAAAGGTGAAGAAGTATGAATTTGATGCAGGGCGACTGCTTGGAACTGTTGAAAGACATTCCAGACTGCAGTGTGGATATGGTGCTGACCGACCCACCGTATGGAGTAATAGAGAAAAGCACTCACGATTTGAAGGGGTGGACGGACAAAAAAATCACTTGGGACATACCGCTCAGCGCCGATTTAATTTTGGGTGCATGCAATAGGGTTTTGCGGCCAAACGGAAAATGTGTATTGTTTTCGATTGACCCATATACAACACAACTCATTTGTTCTGCGCCAAAATCTATGCCGTTTTCATATCGTGGCATATGGCTAAAAAATAATGCCGGAAATGTTCTTGGATGCAAGAAAAATCTTGTAAGCTATTTTGAGGACATTCTTATTTTCTCAAAAAACAGCGGGTTTGCTTTCTATGACTTTGAAAATACAAATCCGTTAAGGAATTGGTTCAGGCAAGAATTCCAAAGGGCCAACATCTCGTCAAAAAAGTGCAAAGAACTTCTTGGCAACCAAATGTACTCACATTATTGTACTGACGGATTTCAGTTTTGCATTCCCACAAGAGAAAACTATAAGAAGTTGCAAAGTACCGGTTTTTTTCAGCGTGACTATGAAGAAATAAAAAGCGAAAATGACGAATGGGTTGCAAAAACCAAATCAAAACGCAAAGAGTATTATTTGAAAATGAATGAAAAATATCCGTCGGTATTTAATTTGCGGGACGGCCAAAAATCTAAGCCCAATGTGTTCTCATACAAAAAGGAAATCGAACGATTTCACCCCACTCAAAAGCCAGTCGCATTGTTGGAAGATTTGGTCAGTACATATAGCAATCCCGGCAACGTGGTTTTGGATTTTACAATGGGCAGTGGTAGCACTGGCGTTGCCTGTGTCAACACGGGCCGAAAATTCATCGGCATGGAGTTAGACCCCGGATATTTTGAGACGGCTAAGCAGCGCATTAAGGAAGCGCAGAAACAAGTTGTGATGTGACCCGCACAGCGGATTACATACAGGCCCGCGGAAAGCCTGACCAAACCCGCAGCATACCCCGAAAGGGGTATATATACCGCGCCGCAGTCGCATGAGACGGTGGCGGGATAGGAGATCTAGGAAATGGATTATAAATCAAAACGATGGAAGCGATTAAGAGAGAAAATATTGCGAAGAGACCGATATCTATGTAGAGAGAGCAAGAGATATGGGAGGATGGTAGAGGCAACAACAGCACACCATGTTTGGCCGGTGGAGCGGTACCCGGAATACCAATGGTGCGAATGGAATCTGATTGCCCTATCAAATGAAGAGCACAACGCAATGCACGACAGAGACACGGGAGAACTGACAGAGAAAGGGGAATGTTGGAGGCGGAAGATCACCCCCCCACCCCCTCCCCCGGGGTAAATCCACCCCTAAGGGACCGGTGAGGGGAACTCTTTCCAACTCTGAGACCATTTTTTGAGAAAGGGGTGTAAGAATGACAGCAGTCCAATGGAAGCGCCTTGTAAAAAAACAGCTCACCGCGCTGGGGAACGAAGAAAAAGCATACGACTCTGTTGTCTCCACCCTGGCGGACATCCTTGAGCAAAGGGATGCCGTATATAAGCAGTACAGAGATGAGGGCTGTCAACCCGTCCGGGAATACACCAACAAAGGGGGCGCAACCAATATCACCAAGAACCCTCTTTTAGTGCTCTGGGACGATCTGAATAAATCCGCTTTGGCGTACTGGCGGGAGCTCGGTATGACGCCCAGCAGTTACAAAAAAATGACGGGAGACGGGCCGAAGAAGGAAAGGCCCAGAGGGCTGGAGCAAGCTCTTGCCAAAATCGAAGCCTAAAAACTGGGATGCTGTCCTAGAGTACGCCACATCGATACAAAACGGGACAAAAATCGCCTGTGAAGAGCTGAAGCAGGCGGTTGACAGATTCTTTCGGGATCTGGATAACCCAGACTATGAACTCAATCACAAGGACCCAGAGTTTTGCATCCAGGTCATTGAAAAGACCATCTGCCACCAACAGGGAGAAAAGCTGGATGGAACGCCGTTGCGGGGAACTCCATTCCTCTTGGAGCCGTTTCACAAGTTTATCATTTATAACCTGGTTGGGTTCAGGCTTAAAGGCACTAATATTTTACGATTCCACGAAGCACTTATTTACATTCCAAGAAAAAACATAAAGACATCGTTTGCCGCTGCACTGTCCTGGGCTTTATCCCTCCTGTTTCGAAGGTCAGGCTCTAAGATGTATATTGCATCCGCAGCCCTGATGCAATCGTTAGAGTCATTCAATTTCTTGAACTACAACGTAAAGCGGATGGGAGAGGATTCTCGGGATGGTGGGTCTGTGCGGGTCATAGACAACAATAACGAGCACAGCCTGTCGGCCACACTGGGAGACGGATCATTCTATATTCGGGCGCTGGCCGCTAACCCAGACAGTCAGGACTCATTAAACTGCAACATTGCTATCTGCGATGAGATCCACGCGTTTAAACAGCCGAAGCAGTACAACCTCTTCAAGGAGGCCATGAAGGCATATACCAACAAGCTCCTGATTGGAATTTCAACTGCCGGAGACAACGAACAGGCGTTTCTTGGGCAACGATTGAAATATTGCAGGAAGATCCTGAATGGAACGGTAAAGGATGAACAGTACTTCATTTTCATGTGCTGCGCCCCAGAGGGGGTAAAAGACGGGAGTGTAGATTATACAGACCCTAAAATCCACGAGATGGCAAATCCAGCTTATGGGGTAAGCATCCGTCCAGATGAGATCCTGAATGATTCGTTGCAGGCCCAGAATGACCCACAACAGAGAAAAGACTTTTTCGCAAAGTCTCTGAACGTTTACACAAATGCATTGGCCGCCTATTTTGATATCTATGAATTTCGGAAGAGTGATCGGCGGTACAATTGGACGCTGGAAGACTTGGCGAAACTCCCTATCACATGGTATGGAGGAGCAGACCTGTCAAAGCTTTACGACCTGACCGCAGCAGCACTCTATGGCACGCTGAAAGGATACCGAAGAAAAGATAACAAGACAGTTGATGTAGATATTATCATCCCACATGCGTGGTTCCCGGTGGTTGCCGCCCACAAAAAGGCTGATGAGGATGGGATACCCCTTTTCGGGTGGAAGGATGATGGATGGTTGGATCTATGCAACAGCCCAACAGTCAATCATGCCGATGTGATCAACTGGTTTATCGCCATGCGAAAAAAGGGGTTCAAAATCAAGCAGGTCGGACACGACCGAAAATTCTGCCGTGAGTATTTCCTGGGGATGAAGCAGGCAGGATTTAAAATTTTGGATCAGCCCCAATACTTCTATAAGAAATCAGAGGGCTTCCGGTACATTGAAGATCGGGCAAAAAATGGAGAACTTTATTATCTCCATTCGGAAGCATACGAATACTGCGTACAGAATGTGAGAGCGGTTGAAAAGACAGATGATATGATCCAGTACGACAAGGTACAACCAGAGCAAAGAATTGATATATTTGATGCCTCTGTGTTTGCCTGTATTCGGAAGCTGGAGGACATGGAGCGAAGAGACAGAGCGAAACGCTGGTTCGAGGAGGAATAACTGTTGAGCAGAAAAAAACGAAGCAACCACACGACGGCACGCGGACACCCCAATTCAGCGGTTAGCTTCCTGCTCTCGAATGACGCATACGACATGCTGTGCGTTTCGGGATATACCAGGTTGGCCGATAACCCAGAAATACAGATGGCAGCCGGGCGCATTGCTGACTTGATGGGCTCTATGACCATCCATCTTATGCAGAACACGGAAGACGGGGATGTACGGATAAAAAATGGCCTGTCCCGTAAGCTGGATATCAACCCGAGCGGAAACCTTACCAGATCCGCCTTTATCTCGACAGTAGTCCGGACACTCCTTATAGACGGAGATGGGAACTGTGTGGTTTATCCCAAATTTTCAAGGAGTGGGGATTTGATTGAGGATTTGGAGATCCTGCCTCCCTCCATGATCTCGTTTGTCCCAGATGGGAGAAGCTACTACATACGATATGGAGATCAAACTTTTAGGCCGGACGAAGTATTGCATTTTGCAATCAATCAAGACCCGGAGACTCCGTGGCTAGGCCATGGATACCGCGTAACGCTCAAAGACGTTGCCCATAACCTAAAGCAAGCGGCGGCAACCAAAAGAGGATTTATGGAGTCCAAATGGAAACCGTCTATTGTTGTAAAGGTCGATGGTCTGACGGATGAGTTTTCGAGCAAAGAAGGACGAAAAAAGCTGCTCGACAGTTACCTGGAGACCTCTGAAGCCGGCGAGCCCTGGATGATCCCGGCGGAAATGTTTGACGTAAAGGAGATCAAGCCACTCACACTGAATGACCTAGCGATCAACGACTCAGTCACAATAGACAAACGGACTGTAGCTGGGATTATTGGAGTCCCGCCATTTGTGGTTGGAGTCGGAAGCTACAACAGGGACGAATGGAATAACTTTGTTGACAGCAAGCTTATGCCTCTATCAAAAAGGATAGAGCAGGAACTGACACTTAAGCTCCTGTATTCCCCTGATCTTTATTTTCGATTCAATTCCCGGACGCTCCATGCCTACGACATGAAAGACATGGCAAGTATCGGGCAGGAATTGTATGTAAGGGGAATCATGACGGGGAACGAGGTCAGAGATTGGCTTGGCATGACTCCGCTGACTGGACTTGACGAGCTGGTCATCTTGGAAAACTACATCCCGCGAGGGATGATCGCGGATCAAGCTAAACTGAATGGAGGTGAGAACAGTGAATAGAGAAGATATGCAGACGAGGAGTATATCAGGTGCGTTCAAAACCAGGACGGAAGAGGGCGGAGATCTTTATATCGAGGGATATTTCTCCGTTTTTGACAGCAATTATGATTTATGGCCTGGGGCATCTGAGAGTGTGGCGCGCGGGGCGTTTTCCGATGCCCTGGAGGGGGATGTCAGGGCTCTTGTAGACCACGAGACGCGGCTTGTGCTAGGCAGGACTACGGCTAACACGCTAGAGCTGCGCGAGGATAACCATGGACTATGGGGCCGCATTAAAATCAACAGAGATGACAGCGATGCAATGAACCTGTACGCTCGTGTGCAAAGGGGAGATATTACTCAGTGCTCGTTTGGGTTCTCTATCCTTGATGAGGAAACAGAGAATCGAGAAGACGGAAGTGTCCACTGGACCATCCGAAAAGTAAAACTGTATGAAGTGAGCGTCTGCACTTTCCCGGCCTATGAAGATACCGGAGTGGTGGCGAGAAAGCGAGACTATGAGGACATCCAGAAGAGAAAGACTGAGGCATGGAGAAACGCATTGCTCAAAAGACTGAACCCAGGCCAAAGTCAACCGAATGAAACGGGAGGGAAATAACATGGCATTAAAAGCATTGGTCCTGAAGAAGAGACTCAACGAAAAGAAAGAACAACTGGAGGAGCTTAGAAGGGCGGCTGAACAGCTCCAAACCAGGGAAGCCGAACTGGAACAGTCTATCAATGAGGCCGAAACGGACGAGGAAAAGGCCGCGGTCGAGGAGGCGGTGGAACAGTTCGAGCAGGAAAAGGCCGAAAATGAAGCGGCCGCCGGAAAGCTGGAGGGCGAGATCAAAGGAATTGAAACCGAGATCGAGGAACTGGCCAGAAACGCACCTAAGCCCCAAAATCCAGAAAAACGAGAGGAGAATTTTGATATGGAAACCAGAACCTTTTTTGGCCTGGATGCACAGCGGCGCGATGCTTTCTTGGCCCGGCAGGATGTAAAGGACTTTCTGACAAGAGTGCGTGAGCTTGGGAAGCAGAACCGCTCTATTACCGGAGCGGAGCTGACCATCCCGGACGTTATGCTTGGCCTGATCCGCGAGAATATCAGCAAATACTCCAAGATGATCTCTCGCGTTAATCTGCGGAGCGTGCCCGGAACGGCTCGGCAGAACATCATGGGCACAGTCCCCGAAGCCGTCTGGACCGAGATGTGCGCCAAGCTGAACGAGCTGGAGCTTTCCTTCAACCAGATTGAGGTGGACGGCTACAAGGTCGGCGGCTTTATCGCAATTTGCAATGCGACCCTGGAGGACTCCGACCTCTCTCTGGCGAGTGAGATCATGGAGGCGCTTGGTCAGGCAATCGGCTATGCGCTGGACAAAGCTATCCTTTACGGGACGGGAAAGAAGATGCCGATCGGCGTAGTGACCCGGCTGGCTCAGGCCACAGAGCCTGACGACTGGGGTGCAAATGCTCCGGATTGGAAAGATGTCCACACCAGCAATATCGTCAAGCTGACTGCGGCCACTGGCGCGGATCTCTATAAGTCCATCATCCTGACCGCGGGTGTCGCTCGGTCTACTTATGCCAGAGGCAGCTTGACTTGGGTCATGAACGAGACCACAAAGGCAAAGCTTACCGCGGAGGCTCTGGTCATCAATGCGGCGGGTGCTATCGTCTCCGGTCAGGGGAATACTATGCCGGTCCTGGGTGGTGACATTGTCACCCTGGACTTTGTCCCTGATAACGATGTGATCTTCGGCTATTTTGACCTGTATCTCCTGGCCCAGCGCGCCGGAACCACCCTGGCTCAGAGTGAGCATGTGCGTTTTATTGAGGACCAGACTGTATTTAAGGGTACGGCCCGCTATGATGGTATGCCCGTGTTTGGTGAGGCTTTTGGCGTCCTGAATATCAATAACACCGCCCCTACCACAAGTGTGACCTTCCCGCCTGACAGCGCAAACCCTTAACAGCGTCCCTGGCTACGCTGGGGCTTGGGACGCTGACTCTGACGCCGACCTTTGATCCCGGTGTGACAGAGTATAGCACCAGCACCACAAATCAGAGCAATACGGTCACCGCGACTGGGGCGAATGGCTCCACCGTTTCCATTACGGTCAATGGAGCGCCGCACAAAAATGGGGCATCAGCTACTTGGGAAGAGGGACCTAACACTGTCAAAGTGACAGCGAAAAACAACACCGGAGAAAAGGTCTACACTGTAACTGTGACAAAGACGGGGGCTTGATATGGGCTGCGCATTTTATGAGGCCCAGGCGCTGGAAATCCTGAAAATAGATCTTCAACGCCTGGGCCCGCTGCCCGGCGACAGCACATATCTCCTGTCCCTCCTCAGGGCGGCAAAATCAAACCTGGATAGGCAGGGGGTTGAGGAGAGTGGAGACGAAGACTATTTGCAGATTGTGGTAGGGACCGCTGCCTGGATGTACCGGAAGCGGATCAACGGGGAGTCTGAGCCCATCTACCTGAAAAGGATGCGTCACGATCTGCTCATATCTCAGAAAATGAGGAGTGAGGAAAATGCTCCATGACTCCGGGATCGTGACTATCTACAAGGTCTCTGTGGATGAGAATGGCCCGCCGCCAAAAGTGGAAAAGCTCGTGAAGCGATCTACTCATTATTTTGGAGAAATGACAGTCGGAATCCAGAGGTATTATGAAGCGGCAAAGGTGGGCCAGCAAATCGACCTCCTTATCGAGATATGGAGAGACCCAAACATCAAAACTCGGGATATCGCCCAAATAGAAGACCGGTTTTATTTCATTCGGCAAATCACCCCAACAAAAGATGAAGATGGGATTTTGGTCACGCGGCTCTCACTTGAGGAGGATGACTCCGGGACCTGGAGTGCAAAGCTATGAGTATAAAACCAGATCAACTCGTTTCCGTTATCATGGGAACTCTTTCGGATTATGAAGATGAGATCTCGGAGGGCGTCAAAAAGGACATCGAAAAGGCCGGAAAGGAAGCCCTGAAAGAAGTAAAAGCAAGGTCTCCTCAGAAGACTGGGCGGTACAAGAAAGGATGGAGGATGGGAAAGAGAAGAAATGGAACATCCTCAAAAAGCAGCGGGGTCGTGATCTACAATAAAACGGATTACCAGCTGACACATCTCCTTGAACACGGCCATCAGAAAGCGAACGGAGGAAGGGTAGAAGGGAAACCACACATCAGGCCGGCCGAAAAAGCGGCTGAAAAGATGTTGGTCAGGGATATCACAAACACGATAAGGGGGGCCTCGGTCTGATGAATTATCAAGAGCTGGATGAAATTCTGAAAGAGACTGGGGTCCCCTTTACATTCCACCACTGGGAGAATCCTGGTCCACCGCCCTACGGGGTATATCTTGATGATTACACAGAAAACTTTGCTGCGGATAACATCTCCTATTTTGAGATATCTCACTGCAATGTGGAGCTCTACACAAGGCAAAGGGACCCTGAGATTGAGAAGAAAATCGAAAAAGTGCTGAATCAGCACGAGATATACTGGGACAGAATGTGTTCCTATATCGAGAGCGAAAGCCTGTATCAGACAACATACGAAATTGAGGTGTAATTATGGCATCCAACAAGGTTAAATTTGGACTGAAAAATGTCCACTATGCGCTCCTGACTGACGATGATGGCACCATCACATATGAAACACCGGTCCCCATTCCCGGCGCAGTGAGCATGTCACTTGCCCCCCAGGGTGAAACAAATACATTCTATGCGGATAATATCGCCTATTATGTATCGACAGCCAACAACGGGTATCAGGGGGACTTGGAGATCGCGGTTATTCCAGATTCTTTCCGCAAGGACGTGTTGGGAGAAACAGAGGACGAAACCTCCAAAGTCCTGATTGAGAACGCAAGCGCGGAGGCAAAGCCCTTTGCTCTGCTCTATCAGTTTGAAGGAGACCAGAAAGCCAGCCTGCGGGTCCTGTACAACTGCTCTGCCGCCCGCCCCAATGAGGACGGGTCTACGATCAGCGAGACAAAGACCCCCAGCACGGAAACGCTGTCCATCACCGCTTCCCCGCTGGCGGATGGAAAAGTCAAGGCAAAGACCACAGACACCACGACTGAAACTGTGATCCAGAATTGGTTCAAGTCTGTCTGGCAGCCTAGTGTTGGGGTGTAAGGATGGAAACTGAAATTCTGATCGATGGGAAAAAGGTCAAGTTTCGGGCTACTGCTGCAGTCCCCCGGCTGTACCGCATCAAATTCAGGCGGGATATCATTCAGGACATGGCAACTGTGAAAAAAGCCCTAGAAAGTAAAGAAAAAGGGGCGTCAAGCCTTCCTCTGGAGGCACTTGATTTGTTTGAGAATATGGCTTACATCATGGCAAAACATGCGGACAAAGATAAAGTTCCAGAGTCTCCAAACGAATGGTTAGAGGAATTTAGTGCATTTTCAATTTATAAAATTTTTCCGGTACTTTTGGCCCTTTGGGATGGAAATATAGAAACAATCGAAACTGTCAAAAAAAAACTAGATCTATTGACAGAAAAATGACCACCCCTCTGCTTATGCTAAGAGCCGTCCAGCTTGGAATTCCAGTGCGAGATATGGAACTGCTCACCATAGGAATGATTTATGATATGTACGCCGAAGCGGAAAACGACAAGATAGATTATCCGATTATAGCAACACAAGCCGACTTCGACAATTTTTAAGGGTGAACGAAATGGCAAGTAGTAGCAGAGTTAAAGGAATTACAATCGAGATAGCTGGAGACACCACAAAGCTCGGGAAAGCATTGAATAATGTTGATCGTAGCATATATAAAGTCTCTAACGACTTGAAAGAAGTCGACCGTTTGTTGAAACTTGACCCAACAAACGTAGACCTTCTGGCGCAAAAAGGACGGCTATTAGCAGAAAAAGCCGAATTATCGGCGGACCGCCTGAAGCTTTTAGAGTCTGCGTCTAAGCAACTAGACGGAACTTTAAGTGGAACAAAATTAGAAGATTTCAATTTAGAGCTCGATCTGACAAAGGCAAAGGCAGAATCGGCAGCTAAGGCATTAGAGGACTTCGACCCAAGTTTAGGAAAGTTGGAAGATTCAGCGGATGACCTATCTAATAATCTGGATGAGCTAAATAGTTCCGCATCTGGAGTGGGGGACGGATTTACTGTAGTTAAGGGAATCGCCGCAGACTTAGCATCAGGCGGGATAAAATTCCTTGCAGATAAAGCTCTGGAGCTCGTTGGAGCGCTCTTTTCTCTAGATGAAACAACAGAACAATACCGGGAATCTATTGGAAAACTAAATACTGCTTTTGAATCTGCTGGATATAGTGCAGACCTTGCAAAAGAAGCGTATCTAGGATTTTATGAAATTTTAGGAGATATTGACCAGGCCACAGAGGCGTCTCAACTCCTCTCGCAGCTTGCAACAGGCTCAGAGGATGTAAGCAAATGGGTAAAAATCGCTGCTGGAGTTTATGGAGCGTTTGGAGATTCAATACCGATTGAGAGCCTAATTGAAGCTGCAAATGAAACTTCCAAAACCGGAAAGGTAACTGGAGTCTTGGCTGATGCCCTTAACTGGGTCGGATTAAGTGAGGAAAGCGTCAATAGTCAGCTTGAAGAATTGGCTAATTCAACAGAGAGGGCTAGATATTTGATGGACCTTCTCACCCAACAGTATGAAGGTGCCGCAGACATTTTCTACGAAAACAATGAGGCACTAATTGAAATGAGAAGGTCACAAGATGAGCTAAATGAAAGTTTGAGCCCATTAGGTGAATCTGTCGGGAAACTAAAAAGCCAGTTATTTGATACATTTGGACCGCTCTTTATTGACCTTGTAGATGCCGCTACATTTGCTCTTGAGGGACTTCAATGGATTGTCACAGGAATTGCAGATGGACTGGATTGGCTCGGAGATAGAGTGTTGGATGTAATCGGCTTTTTCGGAGACCTGCTCGGGATAAGCAATCGAACAAGCAATGTATCACTTCCAGAGAGCGGGACAAGAACAGACCGAGCATCAAGAGTAATGCAGATAACCGATGTAATGGAAATACCTGCGCTTGCCAGCGGAGGCGTAGCTAAAAAGAACAGCCCGTTTTTAGCTGTGGTGGGAGACAATACACAAGAGGACGAGATCATTGCTCCCTATTCTACGGTCAAACGGGCGGCAACACAGGGAATCTTGGAAAGCGGCGTGCTCAATAGCCAGAGAGGGCCGAAGACGGCGGTCATGGCGCTGGATGGCCGGACCTTTGCCAGATTGGAGACTCCCTATATCCTGGAGGAGTTCAACAGGATCGGCGTAAAATTCCAAAAGTAAGGAGTGAGCCTATGGCGCAGCTCATGTGGGTGGTCATGGATGGAATGACCTATAAAGTGCGGGTTAAATCAAATGAGCCGTTTGAAGAGTCGTTCCGGATAGAGGATGGCGAAAATAACATGATCCTGCTCAACGGAGAGGAAAGCCGGGATGTCCTCGGGACCTACTACGACCATACCCTATCCATTGAACCGGACCCCCGGTATCTGTCTGATTATGACAGCTTCTACGAAGCGATAAGCGCACCGGTAGACTACCATACGATCACTATGCCGCACGGTCAGACGGATATGTCCTATAAGGCAAAAGTAGTAAGTGGGTCCCATAAGCTGAGGGGAAAAATCAATGGGAAGAGATACTATTATGGGCTCCAGGTCCAATTCCAGCCCCTTGCCCCTCAGCGTGAGCCGAGCTGAGGTGGACTATGGCACGCAACAAGATAGTTTATCGGGGAACCACCTATGACCGGCTTGCGGCTGGGACCGTATATCTCTCCAAATCTCTGCTAGGGGATGAGCTGGAACCAAATACGCTCTCCGTTACAGTGGAAACAGAAAGCAAGGCACTTTTAAGCTTTGAGATAGATGATCCAGTCACCTATTTTTATCAGGACAACAAGAGAGGGACATTTTACCTGCAAAACGTTACTCAGGTCGCATGGAACAAGTATGACCTTTACGCCACCAGCGCGATAGGGCTCCTGCTGAAGCGGGTACACCGGGGCGGAATATACAGCGGGACATCTGCTGAAAGTCTCCTGTCCAGTATATGTGGGCCCATTCCCTTTCGGATGCAGACAAGATTCTCAAGCTCGAAGCTTTACGGCTGGCTCCCGTATGTAAAGCCGCCGGCCAGTTCGGCGCGAGACAATTTTATGAAGGTGCTTTTCGCGCTTGGAGCAACGGTAACTGAGGACCTTGATGGGGCACTCAAAATAGAGGAGCTGTGGGACGGCGTATCTGGAGATGCGCAAAAAAACAGAATGGGCCAGGGGGCCTCTGTGATCCGCGAGGGAAAGGTCACCAGCGTATCGCTGATCGAGCATCAATGGGTACAAGGAGGAGATCAAACAGATCTTTTTGAAGGGACCGCTGCACAAGGTACAGAAATCGTGTTCGATGAGCCGATGTACAACTTGACGGCCAGCGGATTTTCCATCCTGGAGCGGGGAGCAAATTATGCAAAGCTTTCTGCCGGATCTGGAACCTTAAGGGGGACCGCATATGTCCACAATACGCGGCTGATTGAGACAAAAATATTAAACTCTTCGACCGAAAATGTAATTTCCGTGGAAGACCAGACGCTCATCTCTCTTGTAAATTCGTCCGGAGCGGCCAAAAGACTCGCAAACTACTACAAATGCCTCGAAACAATAGACGCACCCCTTGTCTACAATTTGGAGAACCCTGGGGAGCTTCTGACAACGTATCACCCATTTGACAAGACAAATGTGAGCGCATGCATCAAAACAGAAGAAATTACAATGTCCAACAAGCTAAAGTCTCAGTCCACGCTTCTAGTCGGATTTACCCCCATCAGGCAGGAAGGGAGTGAATCTTACGAATATCATGTGGTTTTGACCGGAAGCGGGACCTTTACCTTCCCGGAAGGAACTACCTCAGCAAGAGCTGTATTGATTGGCGCGGGTGGTGCTGGTTTTGATGGGAGCCCGGGTGGAGATTCGACCGAGACCTGGGAAGACGAAGAGATCAAGACGACCAGGATCAACCTGACTGCCCCCACCACCTCGGCAAGCGACTCCAGCAATGTGAGCAACAGAGGAGCGGGAACGCCCGGGAACGGAGGAGCAGGAGGTGCCGCCGGAACACCGGGAAAGGTGTATGAGGTGACATTCAGCCCAAGTAGTGGGTCCAGGATATCGTATGCGTGTGGAGTCAAAGGCACTTCAAATGGAGCCCTCGGTGGAGCAACTACTTTCGGAAGTTATTCATCGAACAGTGGCAGCACGAGCTCTGCTGGCTATACGGACATCATAACCGGAATCACATACGCTAAGAGCGGTGACAGCGGAGCAGACGGCGGAAAAGGCGGTTCGGGTGCTGATGGCGAGAGTGTTGGCGACGTGTCAGGAGGAAAACAGGAACCTTCTGGCTCGGCAACCAGAAGCGATTCTGATACACAACGTGCTTCAAGTTCAAATATGTATATGGACATTGACGCGACCGCAAATTTCTCCCTGGGAGCCGCCGGCGGAGGCGGGGCTGGAGGAAACTCCGGCAGCAATTCTGGAACTCCTGGGGGTGATGCAGAAGTCGGAAGTGTGCGCTTAAGCATCACAACAGGATACATAAACGCATTTGTGTACCCAAACAAGGGTGGAACGGGTGGAGACGGTGCGGATGGGGCTGATGCATCCGTCTATGGATGCTCTGGTTCTGGTGCCGGAGGAGGCGGCGGGGCCGGAGGGGATAGCTCTGCATCTTCAAATGTCTCAGCGCAGTATTACGTCTATAACATCACGACTCAAACTAGAACTGATTTCAGTATCAACAATAATGCTGGCGGTGCCGCTGTTAGAAAAGGCGGAGCCGGTGGCAAAGGTGGAGCTGGCGCGGACGGCTGCATCATCCTGTATTACGGCGTTACGACTCCGGTCCAGGACGGCCAGCTCAAGGACAAAAACGGCCTGATGCTGCTGGACAAGTACGGCAGACGGCTCATTGTATAGGAGGGTAGACATGGCAACGATAGACGAACTGGATGCCCAGGTGGCACAGCTCAGGGCGGAAGTGGAGCAGCTGCGGGGGCAGATCGCCAGTGCGGGAGTCAATGCTCTGGCTGCGGCTCCCTCTGGCTATTACATGCTCAAATACAGCGGCGAAGAGATAGACACGAAACTAGGCAAGATTTGATGGAGGTGATCGCTGTGCTCTATATGCAGGACTGGCATATTTGTGTCCCGGCAGATTTTTCGCTGGGGTTTGAGGGGGACAACAATGCCGTTACCCTGGAGATCAGCACAGATCTGCCGGAAGGCTGGGACCTGAAGGTCGATGTGGCAAAAGATGGAGAGAAAAACATCATCCAGCTCAACCGCAGAGATAACGTCTACTATGCACTCCTCACCTCCTCCATGCTGGCGGATGATGGGGTCTACGAGATGCAGGTGCGGGGGACATTGGGAGATCAGGTCCGGCACAGCAATATTTTCCTATCCCATGTGCATAACTCCATCAACGCCACAGACGCCTTCCCCCCTCCCCTGCCCTCTGAATTTGAGCAAATGGAGGACAGGCTCACCAGCATCAACAATAATCCGCCCCAGCCCGGCGAGAATGGATACTGGCTGGTCTGGGACCCTGATGACATGGAGTACAAGGAGTCTGATATCCCTCTCCCCGCGGAAGGTGGGACTGTTGGGATTACAGATTACAATAAGCTCAAAAACAGGCCCAGCATCAACGGCGTAGAACTGATCGGAAATAAAACATCAGACGAGCTCAAAATACCGGCAGGAGAAAAGGGCGAGAAGGGCGACCCCGGTCCAGAGGGGCCGGCTGGACCAAAGGGGGACCCGGGACCGACCGGACCGCAAGGCCCAGAGGGGCCAGTTGGCCTACAAGGGCCGAAGGGAGATACCGGCGAACAAGGCCCGGCCGGCGAGCAGGGACCTCCGGGAGAGCGTGGACCGGAAGGCCCCCAGGGTCCGAAAGGCGACCAGGGCGAGCAGGGAAAGCAAGGACCTAAAGGAGACCAGGGAGAACCCGGCCCGCAGGGACCCGCCGGAATAGACGGGACCTCATTTGTAGTGAGAGACCGCTTTGATACCCTGGAGGAACTGAAATCCGCCCACCCCATTGGTGAGCCTGGGGATGCTTATGCCGTGGGCTCGGAAGATGACAACACGATCTACATCTGGTCGGAAGACCTGATGAACTGGAAGAGCATCGGCAAGCTCCAGGGGCCAGCGGGACCGCAGGGCCCGAAGGGAGAGCAAGGACCAAAGGGAGAGCCCGGGGAACAAGGAGAGATCGGCCCGAAAGGCGATACAGGCCCCGCCGGTCCGCAGGGGGAGCAGGGTCCTAAAGGCGATAAGGGAGAGCCTGGGGAGACAGGTCCAAAAGGAGATGTGGGCCCAGAGGGGCCGCGAGGCCAGCAAGGCATCCAGGGCCCTCCCGGTGAGAAGGGAGACACTGGCGACCAGGGTCCAAAGGGAGATCAAGGAGAGCAAGGACCTGAAGGGCCTGCTGGAGCTCAGGGGCCCATTGGGCCAGAAGGTCCCAGAGGGGAACAGGGCCCACAAGGGGAGCCCGGTCCGAAAGCAGAGCCGTTTTCGGTGACCCTTACGGGATCTGGATGGGCTGAAAACGAGCAAACGGTGAGCCACGATAAGATTTTAACGGGTGCTTATTCCTACATCGTATGTCCGGCTGAAGGATCATATATGGCTTATGCCACAGCTATTGTGAGGGCAAAGGATGTGGGCACAAACGGACAAATGACCTTTGTGTGTACGGAGACACCCGAAGCGGACCTTGTGGTAAATATCCTTAGAGTGGAGGCGCAAGATGGTATTTAACATGGTGGGCGGCGCAGGCGGTGGTATCAAGCTGGAGAGCATTGCCATCACGACACCGCCTGACAATATCACATATCTCCCCGGAGAGGTCTTTGACCCTGCGGGGATGGTGGTCACGGCGTCGTACTCCAACGGGGCCACCCTGACGGCTACCGGCTGGACCTACTCCCCCAGCGGAGCACTGCCGGAGGGGACGAGTGAGGTGGAGATCATCTACACCGAGGCTGGGGTAACAAAGACCGCTGTGCAGGCCATCACTGTGGAGCGTGGGACCATCTCTGTGCCCACGGTATCTGGGAGCCTTACATACAATGGACAAGCCCAGAGCCCTACCCTGACGGGATACGATGCAGACAAGATGGTCCTATCCGGCGACACGTCCGGCACGAATGCTGGGAGCTATACGGCGGTGGTCACCCCAACAGAGCAGTACAAGTGGGCGGACGGAAGCACGGAGGCGAAGGATATCCAGTGGTCTATTGCTAAGGCCACCCCCAGCATCACGTTTGACCCGGCATCTGTGAGCCTGGATACCTCCACCACATCTCAGGCGGTGGCTGTCACCTACACGGGGGACGGCACTCTGTCCGCACAGTCTGATAACTCCGGCGTAGCTACAGCATCCCTGGAGGGGACAACCCTGACAGTAACAGGTGTGGAGACCGGCAACACGGCCATCCAGGTATCGGCCAGCGAGGGGACAAACTACACGGCGGCCAGCGCCTCTCTGAGCGTGGCGGTGCAGTTTGCGATTATCATTCCGGTGGTTCCAACACAGAGCGGAAGCCTGACATACAAACCATATACGTTGCAAACAGTATCATGGAACAACTACGACCCGGATCAGCTGACCATTGGAGGGAGTGTCAAAGGCACCAATGCAGGGACTTACACCGCAACATTTACTCCTAAGCCCGGCTACCAGTGGTGGGATGGGACTACGGAGACGAAAAACGCGACGTGGACGATTAGGCAGGCGAACAACTCCGCTACTTTTTACCCAGATGGTACCCAAACACTAAATGCAAATAAAAGGTCTGTTACCATTACTGTGACACCCCAATATGGAGAAATCAGCGCAAGCTGGATGGACCCAGACTATTCTCAATATGCTGATATTTCGGTAGACAACAGTTCGGCTGTTAGTGACGGATACTGCTACATCACAGTATCGGCAAAAAAGCAGGTTCCAGCGGAAATAGGCAAGATTGGTTATTATGTAGAAACCGAAGGATCTACTAATTATGTCACAGTAAATTATGGAAAGTACGTTAAAATCGAATCCCTCACCTCCGTCTTCGGCGTCTCCTGGGACAGCTCCCAACCATCCACCGCCCTGACCCGTCTGACCAAAGCCAACGATCCCAACAAGCTGGTCACTGTTGACATCACAACCGAGCCAGTACCCGCAGTTGGGACAGGCTCAGGCTCCTCACCATTCGATAACTATATGCCGTGGATGGGGATGGAGGAGTACAACATCATTAATACTTCTGGAAAAGTTTTAAACAAGAAAGGCGAATCTGGATTTACAAGGACAAACATTAGTGTGCCCGTAATGGTAAAAATCCCAGAGTTTTACTACAAAATCGAAAAGAGCGGAAGCATCTTCCGATATTACGTTGCGGATGGGCCAGTAGACGGACTTTCTTTGCATCCGGGGAGCGGTGATAATTATTTGGCGAGGTATGAGGCCGGTGAAGCATCGTCAGGTACACTGGGGTTTATTCTTGCCAGCTATTCCGGTACGACCCCGAGTGTGAGCAAAACAAGAAGCACATTCCGGGATTACGCCAGAAACATGGCCTCCGGCTTCCAGCTCCGTGACATCGCCGCATGGTGCGCTTATGATTTGTTGTATCTGGTCGAATACGCCGATTGGGAGGGTCAAAAGAAGATAGCTCAGGGCCTCGTCAACAACCCATCAGTCAACAAAACTGGATTGACCGACGCCATGGTCTACCACACCGGAAGAGCAAACTCGAGTGATAATAGTGCGGTGCAGTACCGTTGGATTGAGAACCCGTGGGGGAATGTTCGGGAGTGGGTAGATGGAATCAACTTCCAAAACCGGACTGCTTATATCTGCACCGATCCTACCAAGTATGCTGACGACACCACCGCCAACTATACCTCCACCGGTGTCACTCTCAGCTCCACCACTGGCTGGATCAAAGGCTTGGGCCTATCCACCGATTTTCCGTGGGCCTATCTACCTAATGAGCCCGGAGGTAGTTCGACTACCTACATCCCGGACTATATGTACTCCGGCGGCGGCTGGCGTGTGCTTAATGTCGGAGGTTCCTATAGTAAGCGCTTGAATGGCGGTCAGTTTTACTTCGACGCGAGTAACACGTCATCGGACAAGAACTCCGACCTCGGCGCCCGTCTCCAGTTCCGGGAGGTGAAATCATGAGAGTAAGAGGCGATAACGACCCCGGCACGTTCTCCATTGAGGCCATGCCCAATAAACCCGGATGGTGTCTGGTGCGGTTCTATGAGAATGTCGAAGAATACCATGAGCAGTTGGACGAGACCACCATCACAGGCTGGGAGTATGACGAGTATCACCTGGAACAGCCCACCATCTCCCAGGAGGATATCGAGGGCAACCTTGAGGTCTATCTGAGAGCGGCGAAGGAAAACGAGGTCACCCCAGAGAGCCGCCTGGAGGATGTGGAGCAAAACAAGGCAGACAAGCAGGAGGTCGCCGCAGTATGGGACAGCTTGGCGGCGGCGTACCAGGAGGGGGTGCAGGAGGCATGATGACGAATCAGGAACTCATTCTGGGCGTAATGCGCGCCCAGGGCAAGGCCGACGCACTGGATCTCCGCGCCCGAGCGCCGGAGCTGGACGGAACGGCCATTATCGCAGAGGAGGCCAAGGTGCCGCAGTTCGACGGCACGAAGGATTACTCCAGCTGGGCCATCGGCTCCCCCGTGTGGGAGGAGGTCAACGGAGAGCGGCAGATATTCACCCTGCTCCAGCCACACAACGCCAGCCACTACCCCGGGAGCACCCCGTCCAATACGCCGGCGCTGTGGTCGATCCGGCACACCAAAGACCCCTCTAAGGCAAAGGAGTGGCTGGCACCCAACGGCACCAGCGGCATGTACATGCCTGGGGAGTGCTGCGTGGATGGCGGCGTAGTATATCGCTGCCTGACGGACAACACCGTACATAGTCCAACAGATTACCCGCAGGCGTGGGAAAGGGTATAAAAAATCCCCCTGTAGGAGCTTAACTACAGGGGGCGCATCCGATTGTCGAAAAAGGGGGTAACCTTTTTGAATTGGGAGCCGGATGCAACGCCAGTATAGCACATCAAAAGAGGGCCCGCAAGAGGAGAGAAAAAATTTTGTCGAAATGGAGGTCAATACTTACCTGATGGATGATAAATGCTTGATTGACCCACAAAGAGACTGCCTTGGACTCCAAAAGGCAAACATGCTGGAGCGGCAGATGGAGAAAATGCAGGAGCAGGCAAGAGATACCCACAATAAGCTGTTTGACCGAATAAGAGACCTGGAAAAAGCGGAAGCAGCCAGGAACGAGCAGTACGAGAACATCATGGGAAAGCTGGACAAGTTGATCGCTTGGCAGGAGGCAGAACAAGCGGCCCCAAAGAAGAGATGGGATTCCATCAAGGATAAGGCCATCTGGGCTGTATTGGCCGCAGTGATTGCTTTCCTGCTGGGAAGGATCGGCCTATGAGCACGCAGATGATCCTAGCCGTTGTAGCGGCCTTCGCACTGGGGTGCGTGTTCTGTCTGGGGC
>ENA-ORNP01000634-ORNP01000634.1-human-gut-metagenome-genome-assembly--contig:-NODE-634-length-40934-cov-13.385357_pt1 | contig 40934 bp, 38 predicted proteins | sample MGYA00242119_ERZ509030 | MGnify/ENA primary metagenome ERZ509030 (study PRJEB26280, sample SAMEA2338708) | human gut metagenome | biome: human gut; feature: human-associated habitat; material: faeces... | reverse complement strand
GCAAAATCAATTTCATGCAGCTCAAAACATACCTTGCAGAATCCCGACGGATTCCATTGCGACTAACAGAATCAGAAGGCTTGATAGCACAAAATTACCAGAGACTCCATACAGAAAAGTCAGTTGTAACCGGAATAGCCGACTGTTTCAATTATTTGGAACATCAATATTGGTAAAATCCACCTTCATGCAAAGAGAAGAATAAGATTTGACGAAAGATAGTTGATATATCAATACGCGCTATATAATGCTTTTGAGATTGCAATTCAGTTAATATGCCTTGTTACAAGTAGTTACTTGTTGCGGTCCTGATTGCAAAGATGCTGTTAGTACGTATTGACGTATGAACGCACTAACGTATTGATGTATGAACGTATTGACGTATTGAAGTATTGACGTATGAACATCTGAACGTATGGATGTACATACGTATGAACAGATGACTGAATGAACTTATGAGCAGAAGAATGTCAAGCCTTATGCATGAATGACAGGAAGTATTGCCGTTAGAATGTCTTGCTGATTTGTCAATCAGTCAGATGACTGACCGACTGACTTACTCTCTGCATGATTGTTCATATCTTACTATTCCTACAATTCTTACTATTCCTACAATCAAAAGCGGTCGGATTATAGCTAATCAACGCACATCCGACCGAAATTTCGGTCGGATGTGATAAAAACGGTCGGATTATGTCTGTTTTCGGTCGGATGGGCTTGAAAGCAACCATCTAAGTCCGATACGTTCAATCGTCCCTTCTTCATTCATTTCAACAAGAAGCCTCCCCAAATATCGAAGCTGTTGCTCCTGTGACTTATTAGATGGCAACAAGTCCTTAAGGTAATCATATATGATCTCTCGGCGAGCGCCATCTTTTCCCGCATTCTGCAATAATTGCTGAACCATCTGTTTTAATCTGGCTTTATCTAAACCTTTTGCTTTCGTATATTGCGGGAGCTGTCTGGAGGCTTTGGCTACACCAAGGGATATGGTGTAGTTAGGGGCCTCTCCCTCAATTAGACCGCGTTTAAGGAGGTCTTGTGCTATCTCATCGTCAATCCGATGTCCTTTCTGAATGGCATCGAGAGAAATGCAATCGTGGAGGGTCAGATTGTCATTGTCCTTGAGCAGTTTGGTGTACCGCTCATTTATGGCATTGCCATAGATGCGGACAGCAACTTCTTTCTTCTCATTGTCAATCTCATAGTCCGGCATCGGGAATCTACGCTCCATCTGTTCAGTAAACATCTTTTTGATTCCTCGGCTTACCGTATCAATCATATTGAAATGCACCATAGCCTTGCATAGACAGGCGTTGCGGAAGAATCGCTGTGGGCCATTGGTGGCAAGCGCATTTTCCAAAGTGCCGGGAATAAAGGAACCTCCATTGGCATAATAAAGAAATCCCGGATTCTCAACGAAGTTTATGCGCTGACGCAGAGTGTAGTCCTGATGGGCTATGCAGTTATGAAGTGCCTCACGGATCGTGTAGTCGTCATACTGTTTCATCGTGTCGGGAAACAACGTGCCTCCCGGCATCTCACGCAAAGTCAGATTATGTATCTTGGCAAGAATCTCATCTACCGTCAAAATAAACGGCACAGAAAAATGTTCATAATCAACTACGTCCTGTTTCTCATCGCGAAGAGTCCATGTAACTTCCGCGACTGCCGGGCGCAGCTTGCTATCCGAGAACATTTTGCCAAGCAGAATGATGGCTGCACGGGTAAGTTTGCCATTGACCATCAATTCGCACTTGCTCAGAAATTCTTCCGTCGACCAGCGGTTGACTTCCTCAATCGGAATACGGCTATGCACCTTCTTGAACATCTTTCGAGCCTTAGCGATAGCCACCTCGTCAAGATCCTCAATCGTGGCATCAGGCACAATTTCCGCAGACCAGTCCGGAGCCGGAGTCTGCCTACGGATTTCATCCTGCTTGGACTGATTAAGCGGCTTGAGGCTTTCTCCGTCACGACCGTATGCAATCCCTTTCCACTTCATCACGATATTGCGAGGCGAAGCCGGAATCTTGAACATCAGTATTCGCTTTCCATCTACCTCAATCGGGATAATCTCGCGGAAAGTCTGTCCATCGGTGGTATGCTGAGAGAAATCGTGCTTGAGATTATTGAGAGCCCCTTCGCCGTTTTTATATGACGTGCCGACAATCTCATGCTTTTTCTCGTCATAACCAAAAATCAGCCACGCGAAATCAAGTCCGCGAAGATTCGCCTCATTACTCAACGCCGAGAAATACTTACCCAAGTCATCAAAGTCGAAGTTGTTCTCCGCTTTTTTAAACTCCCCAACCTCGTTCTCGGAATGGTTAATGAGATTGTGGAATATATTAGTATATTGTTCTTTTGCCATAACTATATTATCACTTGACTTGAGGTAGGGGTTCGCAGAATGTTTTATTGACTACGCGATCGCGCATTAGCTTCATATCCGTAAAATTACGGCAAATATTTTGGACTATTTCCATATAATTATCTGTGCCATCAGTTTTTTGATAGTAGTATGGCTTTATTGAGACACAGTTCTTGTGTTCAAACAAAGTATTCAGTAGTGTTCTGTCTGAATTGCCACAAGAATGCCCCATAATATATACTTGATATGGTGCCGATTCGATAAATTGCAGCATGTATCGATAATTTGTAGATTCTAAGTATCTAATAGATTTGATGTTTTTTAGACATTCATTATCCTCTCGCTTCAATAACTCTTTATAATCATCATCAAGTTCGTCTCCGTAGCCAAATATCATTTTCGATGGGTCTCTTAAATCTCCGTGTATGTGATTTACGTAACACATACACGATTGAGCATAAATGTCAGTAATCCCAGTGTAATTGAAACTTAACAACATCGTATTGATTGGCCTAAGCAGTTGCCTTGGAGTTTTATTAATATCTATAACTCCAAATCTTCCATCCGGATATTCTGCGATGTTTTTTTGTAGAAATTCATCAACATCTGCACGAATAGCTAACGCTTGCTCGGCAGAAGCATTTTTTATGCCTAATTGTTCATATAATGTGTATCTGTCTTTGTTAGCCCAATAATTGCAATGCTCATAAAAATTTTGGAGGCTTCCAATCGCCACATCATCAATTCTTATTGACTCTGAAATAATAATCTTAATGGAATCAGTATAGGCAAGAGCTCCTAATTGTAACGAACACAAATATTGCGTCAACAAGTCAAGAACATATTGAAGCTGTTTGTTGATTTCTTGAGGTATACAACCGGCACTCTCGGGATTTTCAATGGATTCTTTCAAGAGACGATAGTATTCATTTTCAATATCAACCCATTTCTTGTCTTGAATAGACTTGCATATACGATACAATAAATGGCTTTGGATAACTTCAAAGTTCTGTTTGTCATCTAATATTGAATTTACGAAGTCAACACCTTTAGGTGCGTTTAAAGTATAACCTTGTTGCCATAAGAGACTTTGCCATGTGTCTTGTCCGGTTGTTATAGAAAATTTACAAAGCCCATCAGCTAATGTTCTATAATGGCAGGTTCTTAAATTATAAAGCCACTTCTCCCAATACCAGTTTATGAAATCTTCATATCTGGTTGGAAGGCCATGAGCTAGGTCAAATCCGTTTCCGATGAGTATAATTCGATTCATGTTGCTAGAACTCTTTATTTCTGAGATTTGTCATATCTTGCCCAAAATCCAGTCAACGATGAGTCTGGAGTTGGTGCTTGAGTTATTTGTCGCTCGATATTATTCCAATGGAAACGATTGTCACACACTGCATTAAGCTCGGTTATGTCAATTAGGATCAGTGCTTTTAATCTTAAAATATCATCATTCAGAAGTTTTAGCGTTTTATTTGTATTTGGCGACAAAGACATTACAACTGGATTCGGTTCTCCATTTTGTAATGCCTCCAATTTGTCTGTGTTTATGGCTATCGGTAAATATATGCAGTCCCCAGCCAATGATTCCAATTGAGGAATTTCAGAAGAAAAGAGTCTTATTATTATATTCTTAATAACTCTTGCACGATTATTCGGAATAACCGGATTATAGTCTAATGAGCGCAGTGACGGGGTGATTTGTTTTATTGAAATTGATAAATACTCTAATAAATTCTCTGCGACGAGTTTATTCCCAGATAAAAATTTGTGAATATTGGTATTTGCAATTTGCAATTGCCCATAAATGAATACTAATTGACCGAACAAAAATTGTTCTAAAGCCTTTTTTGTTTGAACGAACCGATATGCTTCGGTGGCTATCAATACCAAAATACTTGCAAAAGCGCCACTAAAACAAGTGAATAAAAAGTTATTAGATATGAATGCAGAATTAACAGCACAAAAGCCCATCTCCATATTTATAGAGATAGCATAAGATAATCCGAGGAATATTAGACAGAGGATTATCAGAAAAAAGAGTGTATGCTTTAATTGTGTCATATTAAGGTTCTGCTGCTATTGTGAATGAATCATTGGTGAAAGTAGAGTATGGACGCGATGGCGAGTGACGCTTGAAATTCTCGGCTTGTTCCAGAATTTCTTTGAATACTTCGTCGTGTATGATTGGAGGATAACCTGCGCTCGATAGAAGAATAATGATGTTCATCTTCAAGGTGTCACGAATATCGCCACGATTAGCCCAGTCAATAACAGATGCTTGCTGTTCGACAAGTTCCTTAACCTGTTTTGCAAGGTCGGTAAGCTTATCATCGGGAAATTTGTCTGCGAAGTCGTACTTGACTGCGACTGATTTCAATATGTCGAAGAATGCCATCTCTTTGAAGTCGAGACCGAGCGAGTCTCCGGCGGTTCTCGCATTGTTGACATCAGTCATGAGGTCAACCATCTGCGAAACAACCTCGTCGATAACGTCGTTAGCGAGGGCGGCATCGTCCGAGCGGTCGTTATATTTCTTCACTATTTCTTCGAGCCTCTTGGTAAAGTCAATGCCTTTTTGCTTGTTGACTTTCTTAAGTGATTCAATCACTTGTTTAAGCAGTTGCTCCATGAGCTTGACCTGCGTATTCTTATAAGGAATTTGGCTCAACCGCTTTATATATTCGGCAGAAAGGAGGTCGATTTCCTCGTCGGAGGCAACTCCGATATTCTGAATTTCTTCGACAGCCTCGCTTGTCAGTGCGTCCTTTATCATTTCGGCCACGCGGCGGTTCATTTGAGCCGCATCGGGTGCCTCTCCTTTGGTGAGCTTAAAGATGACTGAGCGCACAGCGAAGAAGAAGTGAATGTCATCGTCCTCCTTCACCGTAATTTGCTCGGAGTTGCAGCAAATAGTGTATGCCTCGCGCATCTTCTTGCAGTGGCGCATGAATTTGGTTTCTGACTCCTTGGTGCGTTGAATAAACTCCACTGCCATATTGAGACAACGCAGCTGTTCGAGCGGTTTGCCTGTAAAGTAGATCGACCAGTCGAAGCCTGTAAACATACGGCGTATGATGTCGAGTTCATCTTTCAGTATTTTCAGCGACTGCTCTATGGAATCGAGCGAGTAACCATCTACGCCACCTCCTGCATAGTGGCTGAGGGCGGCGTTCATCTGTTTCTTTATGCCGAGGTAGTCTACGACAAGACCTTTTTCCTTGCCGGGATAAACGCGGTTCACACGGGAGATTGTCTGAACGAGCGTGTGCATCTGCAATGGCTTGAAGCAATACATAGTGTCAAGGCATGGCACATCGAAGCCGGTTATCCACATGTCTACGACAATGGCGATTTTGAAATTGCTCTTTACAGCCTTGAACTGCTTGTCGAGACCTTTGCGATACTCGTCCGAACCGAGTAAGTTCCACATCTCCTGTGGATCTTGCTTGTCGCGGGTCAGCACCATGCAGATGCGCGGCATCGGCTTGATTTCCTCGCGTTCCTTGTCGGTGAGGGTTTCGCCGTCGATGCACTCTTTTACCTCCGTCCATTCGGGGCGAAGTCGTGTGATGGCCTGATAGAGATTCCACGCAATGGCGCGGCAACTGCATACAATCATAGCTTTGCCCTCGACTGTAGAACCCTCTTCGACGCGTTTCTCGTAATGCTCGACAATATCCTTTGCGATGTTGGCGAGCAGGGCGGGGTCGTTGAGAATAACGTCGATGCGCGTCATTCTCTTTTTGCTTTCTTCTATCTGATAGTCGGTCGCGCCCTCGTCCTTACATTTCTTATAGTATTCCTCAATCTCCTTGACTTTAGAGGAATTGAGGATAACCTTTGCTGCGCGACCTTCGTAGACTATCTTTCGGGTGATACCGTCGGCAACGGCTTCGGTCATTGTGTATCGTGTCACAATCGGGCCGAACACATCGATTGTATCGTCTTTGGGTGTGCCTGTAAATCCTACATAAGTGGCGTTGGGAAAAGAGTCGCGCAGATATTTGGCGAAGCCATAGTTGCGCTTTACACCTTTTTCGGTGATGGTTGTTTTCTGTTCCAACCCTGTCTGCGAACGGTGAGCCTCGTCAGATATGCAGATGATGTTAGCTCGATTGCTCAACAGTCCGGTGTTCTCCTCAAATTTCTGAATTGTGGTAAGGAATACTCCGCCTGATGTGCGGTTCTCGAGCTGTGTTTTCAAATCTTCGCGGCTCTCTACCTGCATCACTGTCTCGTCGCCGATAAATTTCTTGGCATTCAGAAATTGCTTCGCAAGCTGATCGTCAAGGTCTGTGCGGTCGGTGATGAGAACAATCGTCGGGCTGCTCAACTCTTTTGACTGCATGAGCTGTCTGGCGAGGAACAGCATGGTGTAACTCTTACCGCAGCCTGTGGCACCGAAGTATGTGCCGCCCTTTCCGTCTCCGTCGTCGTTGATTTTGCTGTGACGGAGTATGTTGTCGAACAATAGTGTAGTGGCAAAATATTGAGGATAGCGGCACACAACCTTAATCTCGTCGGTGGTAGTGTCAGGAAAGAAAATGAAATGATGCACCACATCAAGCAAACGCTCTTTGCGGAACAATCCCTGCATCATTGTGAACATGGAATTGAAGCCACCCTCCACTTCCTCATCGTCGTGCTCCACCTTGCGCCATGTGTAGAAGTATTCGTATGGAGCGAAGAACGAGCCGAACTTATTGTTTACGCCGTCGCTGATAACGACAAAGGCGTTATAGCGAAACAGGCTCGGAATATCGCGTCGGTAACGGACGGTGAGTTGTTCGTAGGCATTCTCTATCGTGGTGTTCTCTTTGATTGCGCTCTTGAACTCCAGTACCACAAGAGGTATACCATTGACGAATACAATTCCGTCAGGTATGCGCGTATGGTTTTCTTCTATCTGAAATTGATTGACAAACTTAAAGAGATTGTTCTTGGGATTATTATAGTCAATCAAGGAAATAAAAAGGTTTGGCTTGGAGGTGTCCTCGCGTTTGATTGCGAAGCCCTTCATTATAAGGCGCATCGCCTCGACGTTCTGTGCGTAGACGCTTCCACCCTCGGTAGCTTCGAGGCAGTTTATGGCTGCGGAGATTTCGTTCTCGGTGATACCGTCCGCCTTATACCGTTCGCGCAGGAACGTGCGCAGGTCATCATAGAGAATGACATCGCGAGTGTCACGAACGATGGATTCGCCATGCACATAATCATAGCCCTGCTCCTTGAACAGCTCGATAAATGCCTGCTCTAATTGATATTCATTGAATCTATCCATATGATTACTGATATTTCTTTTTATCGAACAGGCACAATAATCGTCTATAATCACTACTTTTTCGTTGTGATTCGGGCAGATTTCTCAAATACTGTTCAACATCCTCTAAGGGTATTTGGCCAGAACTTACTCCATACATTATTGCAGTGTGTTTATATGATTCTGCAATGCTATTATCACATATAATTGATGCTATTGTCTTATGATTATGTTTTTTCTACTCGCTTTTTCTCGAATAAAGCGAGCTAAATTTTTTGTCTGAATCTGTTTAATCGCATCCAAATTGTCTATACCAGGACATATATTACCAAATCCGTATATGGGGAAATATTCCGAATCGCTAATTGTTTGCTTGTTTATTAATGATATTAGGGATGAGTTAGCTTCTTCGATTATTTTGAAATAATCTCGAATCATCTCTGGTTTTGTCAAGAACTGATAGCTCAAAGTCTTTTTAGAGCCAATGGCTAAAATTTTGTCACTATTTTTAAGATCATCAATATTTTCAGTAATCATAACCTTAATAGTTCCTCCTGCATATATCTCTTTAACAACGGACTGTACCTTTCTTACATCCATTGCAGATATAGGTAGATTGATTGTAGCCAAATTCTGATATAAGGTCTTGTAATCATCAGTTCGTAATTTGTTAATCCTGATGTTGCTGCCCTTGACAATTATGTCATGATCTGTAATTTCATGATTCGAAGATCCTTTTTCATATTCCACAAGCAAAAAGTTATGTCTAACTTTATCTGCTTCTGGAGTATTGAGAGGTATATAGGAAAATATTGTTCTAAGGACTTTTTGAATATTTTCATCTCCAATTCCATAACCAATAAATATAATGGGATTGTGGATAAACATTGAGAGCATTTGTGCTCTTATAAGCTCATATCGTTCATCAAATTGGACATAATCCTCGGCTGTGATTATCATTTTAGATACGTCCGTAATACAGCCATGAATCTTATAAATTGAACCATACGGATTGCTTAGGAGGATATTATTCCCTATAAGCGGATTGAATCCGAATATATCTTCGAGTAAGCAATCATAATTAGTGGTAATGATTGAACCTATATTTTTCCTTGCTTTCTTCAGTTCATCCAATTCTCCATTAACATCCGGTTTATAGGTTAAATCTCCAATAAGTTTTGATATATAAATCTTGAAACGGCTAAAAGTAGTCCCTCCTCTCATCTTGTCATAGAAGATGTCGTTAATAGCCTTGAATTTGCCATCACGGTCCATTTCCAAAGATTGATTAAATTCTCGCTCTATAATAGATGCAACTTGATCAAGTGGACAATAGCCATTGGGTTGTGTACATTTTGCTTTTATGTCAAGATAATGTTCATCATTACCCCAGAGATCTTCACAAACCTTACTTAGAAGATTATTCCACGTATATGTATTCTCTAAATATCGGAATGAGAAACCAGAGCCAATAAAAAGAATTGGATGATTTGTATATTGCGATATGAATTCCTGTATATTCATTTATCTCGTTTTTCAATTGAATCTTTCACTGATTGAGGAAGAGCATCGAAGATGCCATCAATTTCTTTTGGCTCGGTAATCAAGCGTTCGCTTATGATATTCAGAAGTTTCATAAGCGTTTCAGCTGTAGATTTATCATCAACGTCAAAAGCGATTTGTCCTGGATGAACAGCTTTATTACCAATTACCCGAACTGCATCTAATGCCTTTTGCACTGTGGTGGGCAATCCATTTTTCACAAGATTGCCTATCATAGTATCGATTTTACCTGTTTCGCCAAGTTCATTACATAAACGTTCAACAGCAAGTCGTAACAATGCACAAGCAGCTCGGGGAGACTTATTGTAAATCGATGCAGCTTCATTATATAGAGTTCTCACTGAATCGGGCATATCCTCGTTGGGGGTGGAAGCATTGATTTCTGGAAAGACATATTGGTCATCAATCCAAATTACTGCTTTATCGCAATTTTGACAAATTGCAACATTCATCAAACTACAATCACCTAGAGGTGTGCACCACCAACTTTTAGCTTCTTTCCATGAGGCGCTGAAATATATCATTTGAGCCACAGTATTACAATGTGGACACGTGAATTTCTTTGAATTATTTTCTGGCGGTATATAATTTGCCATAATTGCTTAAAATCTTGACAAAGTTGATAATATGGTATTTAGCATTCTTTCAAGCCAATAGTTCTCCCTGCAGAATGCTATCTTTGATTTGAGTATATTTGAAAATAGATCATATTTGCGTTTGTCATCACATATAAGTATTGATTGAGCACATATAAGCTCTTGGCTTAGATTTTCCTGCGCTCCTCCATTAGCAAGACGTTTAATGTTTTCTTGTTGGAAGAGACAGTGAAAATAAAGATATGCAGCTTCTTCAAAAGAATTTGTAAGCATATTACAACAAGCTTGATTTGTTGTTGTATCACAGTCTAAATACGCAACTTGGGAAGCTGTTGCTCCATACATTGCCATGATTACTGCACCCGAAGGTATTATTTTGGCGGAACTTCCTTTCAGCCCTTTTTCACTTATATATTCTTCTGTATCGAAAATAATATTATTAGCGACTTCTCCTGATTTAAGCCATCTATAATCTTTACTATCCCAGTACTCATTTTTAGCCCTACTTGGAGTTCCTCCAGACTTTGTTTCCTTACAAAACTCACCGATAGTTCCCATGCGCCAGCCAGTGGGGAGGTTTTCGGGGTCGATGTTGTCGACGAACATGTGGCGGTAGATGGTTTGGGCGGTTGCTTCGAGTGTGGCAATGAGGCGGCGGTTGTTTTCAATCCGTCGCTCGATGACCTGATACTCCGCCACAATCTTCAGCTGTTCCTCTATCGGTGGAACAGGAAGCATTACATCGCACATTTCTTCCCATTCGAAATATTCGTGTGCGCTTCCGTGTGATTTGAAACGAGCGTATCGGTCAAATTCAGGCCGCTTAAACCACATCATGAGATAATATGGATTAAGTAGTTCTTCGTCCGTTATCTTGAAGGTGAGATACGAGGCAGATACAGTGCAATCTTCTCCATCGCGATATGCAATAGAGATTTTATCACCGTTGCGTGTAGTTGCTCGGTTATAAGCGAACCAACCTTTACGAACAATTTTATCGGCGGCTGAATTTTCAGCGACTTGTCGAGGGTCTTGGAAGTACTTTAAGTTACAGATTCCCTGTGACAGTTTGACCGATAAATCACGATTACGAGCCTCTACAACTTCTATGTAGTCTCCGAGTCGTTTATAAGTTGATTTCATAGCCGAGTGATTTGAAAACATCAAGGACTGCGGAGCGACTGGCGGCTTCTTCTTTTAGAATGTCGGTAAGTTCGTTCTGAAGTGCCGACATTTGAGTTTCGTAATCAACGGTCTCATCGTTTTTCGCAAACTCAATATATTTGCTCGGCACAAGCGAATAGCCTTTATCAGCCACTTCTTCGAGTGAAGCGGAATAGCAGAACTCCGGTTCATTGACATAGGTTTGTTCGTGGCCTTTACGCTGCCAATTATGATAGACAGATGCGACTTCTTCGATTGTCTCCGGCGAGAATTGAACGTATTTCTTTTCAAAAGGAATACCTCTACGACGTAAATCCATAAAAAGGATTTCGTGTTCGCGGTCGCGATAGTGGATTTCTTCTCCATTGCGAGTAACCACGCGAGCTTTCTTGTTAGCATTGAGAATCCACAGCGTGACAGAAATATCAGTGGAGTAGAAAAGATTATTAGGCAGAATGACAATGGCCTCGACAAGTCCGCGCTCTATCATCTTGCGGCGGATTGCGCCCTCGATACCGTCGGCACTGAGCGCACCATTGGCAAGGATGAAACCGGCCACGCCATTGCACGAGAGTTTGCTCACCATGTTGAGAATCCAGCCATAGTTGGCATTTGAGGTGGGTGGAGTCTCGAAGCCGTTCCACCGCGGGTCGTCGGTGAGCTGATTTTCGGCTCGCCAGTCTTTCTGATTGAAAGGAGGATTTGCCATGATAAAGTCGGCTTTCAACTCTTTATGGCGGTCGTCGGTGAAGGTGTTGGCGGCATATTCGCCGAGGTTGGCAGATATGCCGCGAATTGCTAAGTTCATCTTGGCGAGCTTATAAGTCGTCTTCGTAAACTCCTGACCGTAAACAGACACATTGCGGCGGTTGCCGTTATGACGTTGAACAAATTTCATCGACTGAACGAACATACCACCTGAACCGCAGCAGGGGTCGTAGATTATACCCTCGTAAGGCTCTATCATCTCGGCAATGAGGTTTACAATGGTTTTGGGCGTGTAGAACTCGCCCTTACCTTTGCCCTCCTTGATGGCAAACTTTGAAAGGAAGTATTCGTATACACGCCCGATAATGTCGTTCTCTGTATCGTTTTCAAGAATGGAATCGAAGCCGTCTATCTTGTCGATTAGCGAACCGAGTTTTTCAGACTCAATACCGAGCGAGCTATAATAATTGTTGGGAAGAGCACCGCGAAGTGACTTGTTTTCTCTTTCAATGTCGGCGAGAGCCTTGTCGACAATCAGAGCGATGTCGGCTTGCTTGGCGTTCTCCTTAATGTACGGCCAGCGGGCGGTTTCGGGGAGATAAAACACATTTTTAGCCCCATAGAAAGCAACATTATCGACGAAGGCTTCCTGCCCGGCGGCAATGATTTCCTGACGGCGCTTCTCGAAATGGAAGCCCGCATATTTCAAAAATATAAGAGACAGGACAACGTGTTTGTACTCGCTCGGCTCGATAGAACCACGCAGAGCGTCACACGCCTTCCACAGCATCTCCTCCATCGGAAGGGCCTCTTTCTTATTTTGCGCTTTCTTAGCCATAATCAAATCGATTCTACAAATTCCTTGTTAAGCAATTCATCTAATTCAACATCAAGCAGTTTTGCAATCTTAACCAATAAGGCTATATCAGGTTGTGAAGAGTTTGTGCACCACTTTGAAACAGTCGATGGGTTTATGCCTAACTCCGAAGCCAGCCATTTATTCGTTTTCTGTTTTTCTGCTAATACTACTTTTATTCGATTTATTCTTCCAATCATAACATAAATTCTTTGACTGCAAAATTAATGAAAATTTTTCAGTGCGCAATAGCCAAATGAAGATTATGCCTATTACAGGAGTCTAAAACCGTCTCCTCACTGAGTAGCGAAGTCATTGTAAGATAATATAGATTGGGAAATCTGAAGTGGGAGGAACCTAAAATATGAAGATAAGGGGATAAAAGGCGCAAATCGGCGCAGTTAAAAATCTCTAACGGATGATAATTATTTCAAATCCATTTGCTCTTGCTTGCCGCCATCTTCTCTTAAAGTACACTATTAGTACGCTGCAATTTGTGAACATCGCTGACAATCAGGATAGTTACGGATGTATATGGAAATTGTCCAGTTCTTTCAAAGGTATTATGCCTTGTGTGAAATCCATCAACAAGCGGGCAGTAACAGTGTCTTGGTCGGAGGTATATTCCAGTGAGGCTGTTAGTGTGGGATTGCTGATATGAACAGTGACGGGAAGTTCGCGTAAAGTTGTCCCTTCGGGTAATTTCACGGATATGGTGCGGGAGAGGCGTTTGGAAACACTGATTTCACCGGGGGCAGTGCGATCTTCCAGCTCAAATATCATTCCGAGAATTGACGGTATGATGTCAAGAGACAGATAGCTGTTGTCGCCGACTTTCTGTATGCCTGCAGAGCGTGTCACTTCAGCCGTGATTTTAGTGGGGCCGTTGTTGACAGTGTCATTATGCAACGTGACATTGTCAAAAGCCCATGTATTGCGTCCCTCGTTGATAAATCCGAGCACCTGCTTGTTGCGGTAACGCCGGTCAGTGTTGTTAAGCGAGTTGAGAAGCCGTGCCTTGAATTCGCCTGAAACGGTCTCGATGAATTTGCCGTGAAGTGTGGTGCCGTCAATGGTATAGTTTACGGTAACATCATCACAGTTGCTTGCCGGAGGCAAGATTGGAACGCGGTGTATGATGCATTTGTCTCCATTCTCTATTAGGGTCTGTTTGCCCTGAATGGAGCCGGGATAGTAACCGCAATCTGTAGCTCCTACCGTGCCGTCAAGATATAAAATGGAGTCACCGGGCAAAATTGCTGCGGCTATCATATGGTTGCCGGTAGAAAACAAAGGGCGCGCAGTCCAGTCGTCGGGGATGCTGCGGGTGCCTATCCACACCATTCGTCCGTCAATATTGACGGCATTCAGCATCGCCTTTATAAGGTTGGCTGAACCTTTGCAATCGCCATACCGCTTCTGAAGCACGACGGATGCCAATTCGGGTTCCCACCCCAACTCGCCATACTCTATGGCTATATAGCGTATGTTGGTGTTGACCCAATGATGTATGGCTGCGATACGTTCAGCATCGGATTTGCACTGTGATGTGATTTGTCGCGCCTTTTCAGCCACGTTTTCTAACCCCGGGTCCTGACGGAGAATGTATTGGCGGATGCGTGTATAGAAGTCATTTACATCCTTAAACATGCCGGTAAAGCATACCAAAGGAAGTGTGCGGCGGGGGGAGGGGGCATCGGATGGCAGATTCAATGCGGGCAAATCGGAAGCGGCAAGTGTTATAACCCAATTTTTGCCATCGGGAGAAGGTGCACGGGTAATTGATGCGTTTTCAGGCAAATTGGTTGCCTCAATATCGTAAATGTCTTTCATGCTTACTGGCATGGTTAATGATAGGGTATATTGCTTGACGGGATAGTTGGCACCCACGAAAACCAGATGGTCCCGTTCGGGTGATTTGAGCGTGCAGTCGAATGTAGCTGTAATGCTTTTTCCCACTTTGTCAAGCTTTATGGGGAGTATGCACATGCGCGAATCGTCAAAGAATATGCCTGCGCTTGTAGCATTGCCGTAAATGGGTTTAGACCCTTTGGCCTTGGCGTTATCTACTGTTCGAAAGTTATCGTAGCTGATGGATGCATGTGCAGTTGTGGCGGTTTTTGTGGCCAGGAATGTGATGGACTTGTGTTGTTTTATGCACTCGAGTTTCAGCCCCGATTTGTCGGGGACGAATATATATTGATCGGTCATGTTGCCGATGACAGTGTTGACAGGCTCAGCGGCCTGCAAGCACAAATAAGCGAGAAAGAACAAGAGAGCTACAGTTGTTTTCAAGTACATATAGGCACAAGTGATGTTAGAAAATGTAAAATAATGGGAAAATATTGGTTTATGCAACAGCCGGAATGTTAATTCCGGGATTGCTAAGGGAAAAGTGATAGGGAGGGGAGGAAATTTTGGTGGAGGATGACTTGTGGGAATGAAAAAATAATTAGCTTTGTGCAATGGGTAGAATTGCCTATGCCGTAATACTGACTTATAAAAGATATAGGGTATGAAAGGAAAAAGTATATTTGCTGTTGCAGCCATGTTTTGTGCCGCAGTGTGTTTTTCGCAGGATGTGGTGATAAAGAAGCCTGATTATTTTACCGAGCCAATACGTGACGGGCATGTACTGTTTCCTGACAGCCTTGTTTATCCAGCGGATGCTGAGGAGATTGTGATTCCGGATGTGGGAACGTTTGGGCGCCTCGGCAATGAGTTTGGTGATGGCTATGATTTTCCTAATGTACGGAAAATTATATTCAATAATGTGGATTATGTGCCCGGAGCACTGATAAACGCACTTCCGAATCTTGAGGAGGTGGTGTTCAACGGAATGATAGGACATTTTGATTGCACTCTTATAATGGACTGCCCCAAACTGAAATCGATTATATTCCGTGGGCCGGTGTCATCGACCGGTGGCTCGGGACTGACATCCAGAGTGCCGAGCCTTGAAAAAATAGTGTTTGAGAGTGTGGTGGTGGATTTAGGCGTTGAGCCTGACAGTGTGGGCTTTACCAATAACGGCGCGTTTCTCATGGCGTATAACGACAGCCTAACTCCGGCGGCAACAGTGGCGCAACTTAAAGGCAATGCAAAACTCATAGCTGACATGGAGCGCGTTGCCCGGTGGCAAGAGGAGGTGCTTCGTGCCAAAAATTCAAAATGGATGCGCGGAAGTGCATATCGTGCCGCAAAAATTCTACAACCTGTGTTGGCCGAACTTGGATGTGCGTTGTCGGCAGAGAGTCTGAAAAGCGCAATGGAATATGCGTGGAACACAAGCGATGATGTGAAAACCAAACTTGAGATATTGAAAGCATCGCCCAGCTATGCGGCCGATACGATTAAGAAGCCGAATCTGGAGTATGCGCTCCCATCTGATTCGCTTTTGGCGGCAACACGCGAGTATTTCAACCTTGACAGCGTTGCGGGTAATGGCGATGATGTGTCGCGCATCAAAAATCTGCTATACTGGGTTCACAACAATATTCCTCACGACGGGGGCAACGGGCTGGCTCCCGGAGCGAGGAACCTCAGGAATACTTACGAATCGGCAAGACGCGACAGTTGCGGCTACAATTGCCGCGCCTTGGCGATAAGTCTTGCGGAAGCACTTCTTGCGGAGGGGATTCCGGCACGCTATGTGACTTGTCAATCAAAGGCATGGGACACCGACAATGACTGCCATGTGATATGCGTGGCCTGGAGCGAATCGCTCGGCAAATGGATATGGGTGGATCCTACCTTTGCGGCGTATGTTATGGATGAGAAGGGCACGTTGCTTCATCCGGGCGAGGTGCGCTACCGTTTGCAACACAACCTACCGCTGGCAATCAATAATGATGCCAACTGGAATAACCGCTACACGCAGGACAAGGAGTATTATCTTGACGAATATATGGCCAAGAACCTATATATCATGTCGGTAAATGCATTCAACCAGTCGGAGCCAGAGAGCACGGTTTCATATCCTCACCGTCAGGGCAAGTTTGTGGCTCTTGTGCCCCAAGGCAGCAACTACGACAATGCTCATATAATCACTACAGACGAGGCATGGTTTTGGCAACCGCCGGTGAAGTAGGGAAGGCGGCGGGTTCAATAGGCGCGGCTGTTTTTTCGGATGCGGTCGTGCTTGAACTCGTTCCAGTTGTGGCGCATGTTTTTGTGTGATTTGATCAGGGTGATGCCTGTGAGCTGCTTGAGCATGGCGAGGGCGCGATGGCCGAATGCGAAGTTTTTGTTGTTTTTGTGCGGACTCACGTAGCGGTAGTCGGGCGGGATGTCGAGCCGAATTTTGTTTTGATTGATGCTGTTGACGCGGCTCACGAGCTGTGATATGGCTGGTTGGAGCGGGGGTACATTGTCCGGCTCATATATGCCTATTTCGTTGAAATTGAGTTTGCTGCTTGTCCATTTCTTGGCTTCTTTGAGCGTGATGTATTCTTTGTCAAGCATATATACTTCGGCATAGGTGCTGACGAAAAACTGCTCGTTGAGGTGGTTGAAGCCGAACATGGCATGACCGCGTCCGTTGGACTCAATGTTGAAGGAATAGCCTGTGAGGTCAAGAGGCGAGAGTCGGTCGCCTGTCACATCACTGTAATTGAAGCGGAGGCGGAATTGCTCAAAATCAAGATTATTGCGGAAAAAGCCTGAGAGGTTGGGCACCCATTTGCGGCTGGATGTGTCGGCAAGCACATTCACATCCACCATGAGGTTGTCGCGGTGTTTTGTCCAGATTTCGGTGGGGCTGTATTTACCACGTACGGTGTCGGTGGCCTCATCGGCAATCAGGAGCGCGGAAGGCAGCGGGACGGAGGGGGCGACTCCTATCCAGTCGGACCAGGAGAAATGATGGTTGCTGATGTCGCTGACACTGTCAAGTCCTTGGTTGTTGGTGATATGGTAGTAGGAACGGCAAGAGAGGATTCTGGGATTGGACCATCCCTTAAACTTGGTTTTTTTGTCGGGGACAAGCATGTAATCCACCATTTTTTCACGAAAAAGGAACACGGTGTCGGTATAGGTGGAGAGAGTGGAGTATTCGCGTACGTAGGCGAGCATGTGCAATACTTTGTGCTGTCGTGATTCTACTACCACCTCGGGGAGAGAGGCTACCGTTTTTTGCAGGAATATGGTGTCGGGTGTGGGGAAAGCGACAGATTTTTCTTTGAATCCCAGATAACGCACGGTAATGGGGTAGCTGTCGGGAGACAGGTAGGGCGTTTTGCCCTTGTTGCTGCTTAAGCCTATCATGGAGCCGTGACGGTTGAAAATGGAGGCAGAGGGGAGAGGCTGCCGGGTTACGGAGTCGGCAATGACGGGGTTTTGTGCGCCCCGAGCATCCACTGCGGATAGCGAGAGGACAAAAATGATGATGAATGCAAAACAGCGATACATGACAGCAATGAGAGTTGGCACAAAAGTAGTTATTAATGCCAATGGGTGTTGCGGTCAATAAGTTAAATAGGCTCAATGATGAACATAAGATGTTAATTCAGCTATATGAGGTTAAGCTGTTTTGCAATACGGCACGCTTCAATGGAGTTTGAGGCACATAATTTCAGCAATATGTTTTGTCTGTGTCTGTTGACGGTATGTATGCTTATGGAAAGGCTCTCGGAAATTTCCTTGCTCAGCATCCCTTCATCAATGAACCGAAGTATCTCTTTTTCCCTTTTAGAAACCAAATCGTTGCAGTTGTGCTGCTCTAAAGGCAGAACCTTGCCCGACACAGACTCGCAGATATAACTTTTGGTATCGGATTTGTCATCAGTGAGGTTGTAGAGGCATAATGCCAGCCGGATGCTTCCGTTGGGTTGTATTCCGACATAAAACACCCTGTGCCGAACCAGATGCCTGTGGCACTCCCTGTCAATCATGGTCAGGACACTTGACAGGTAATAGTTGGAATAATCCTGTTTGGTTTTAGTCCGTATAAAATGGATGAACTTAAGCTCTTCAAGATGCTTTCTCTCCATGTCGCGGGGCGAAATGCATCGGAATATTTCATCCTCCCAAATGGAATCAACACACCTGCATTGGCTCTTGGTGTCCATACCCAAGGTCTGAGCCATACCGCCATAATAGATATAGCTTTTGCGCTCTTTCAAGTCGCTCAGTACCGCAATGGCATTTTCAATACGGGCATATCCGGAGGCAAATAATCTGTAACTGTTGAGGTTTTCAGAAATCCGGTCGTTGTTTCCGAAATCCTGAGACAGGAATTTGTCGTTCAGCTCATTTTTTACATCCATCGGTTGTGTGTGCGTAAAATGGTTATAAATCAGTATTGCCGGGCGCCGGTAAATGCCTTACCTTTGCACTATCAATGTGTTACAAATTGCAAAGGTAATAAAATTTAATAACTATCAACGTATGTTCAACCCAAAGAATAACCTGACAAGAATAGTATTATCCGGTGTGTTAATTCTCTCTGCTCCCTGTATCTCTATGGCACAAACCTTGGATAAAATGCAGTGGTTCAATGAGCCGGAAAACTGGCAGATTGAAGGCAACTCACTTATGATGAATGTAACACCCCAAACGGACTATTGGAGGATATCGCATTATGGGTTCACTGTGGATGATGCGCCGTTTCTATATGCCTTGCAGGGAGGCGAATTTGAGGTGAAAGTGAGAATATCCGGAGACTATAAAATACGTTTTGACCAGGCTGGACTGATGCTGCGCACCGACCATGAAAATTATATCAAAGCAGGTATTGAGTTTGTAGATGGGAAATATAATCTGAGTACGGTTGTAACTCATCATACAAGTGATTGGAGCATCATACCTTTGGACAAGCCTGTGGCGTATGTATGGATAAAGGCAATCCGGCGTCTGGATGCCGTGGAGGTTTTCTATTCTTTTGACGACAAGGAATATATAATGATGCGCAATGCGTGGCTTCAAGACAATCATCCCGTAATGGTGGGAATGATGGGGGCGAGTCCGGACGGCAACGGGTTCAAGGCTCAATTTGATGGGTTCGCCATTAAGCATTTGCCCGATTCGCGCAGGGTGCAGTGGTTGATGAATAATAGTACTAAATAATATAGGACTGATGAAAATTGATCATATAGCTATATGGGCAGAAAATTTAGAATTGCTCCGGGAGTTCTATATCCACTATTTTGATATGTCCAGCAGTGGCAAGTACATCAATGCCAAAAAAAATTTCAGCTCTTATTTCTTGTCGTTCAAGGATGGAGGAGCGCGAATCGAGCTTATGAACATACCCGGCAAGGACTCTCCGGCGAGCAGGGGAGATCTGAAAGGGTTGGCTCATTTTTCCATATCGGTTGGGAGTAAAGAAGCCGTTGACATCATGGCTCAACAATTCAGGGAAGACGGCTACACAATACTTAGTAATCCCCGCACTACAGGCGACGGATATTATGAATGTGCGATAGCTGATTCTGAAGGGAATTACGTGGAAATAACCGAATAACGGACTGCTTGAACAGCAGGCTCAGGAGTTGACGAGCTCAATGTAATCGGCATTGCCGATTTCCACGGCTGCGGCAAGGACACCGGTGAGTTTCACCAAGAGTCTTTTTTTGCCGGAGCCTTTGATTTTGAGCAGAGTTCCTTCAAATCCATTGATGGGACCTTCGCAAACCATTCGTATTTTTGCTCCATACATGCTTGGCGTTATCTCGTCAAGGTGATAGTATTGCGGTGTTTTTACAGATGTAACGGCGGTTATGAAGCGGTCCATTTCGGCAACGGGTACTGTCATTGGGGTACAGTATGCGGCTCCTTTCAGGAACCGGTATTGCAGGGTTTGTGTGCGGGTGACGACCTTGTCAAGAGCCTCTTTGCTTGAATACACAAAAAGCAGGTCCTGAACAAACGGCACCTGTATTCTTGTTCTTTTTCCTCCTTTTTCAATTATTTTTGTTGTCATGGGTGTGAAGACGCGAAATCCTGCTTCTTCCAACTGCTTGTATGCCGGGAGCTTTGCATTTGCACGCTTGAGATCACGCATGACAAACCATTGTTCGCCGGTGGATAAATCTGTTTCCATAGTTTAGGTCAAATGCTTGATAGGGTTATGAATTTTGGTTTGAGAAAGACGGGTAGTATATGGATTGGTTATGAAGGTGGTATAGATCGGGATAAAAATTTACGCTTTAGGGGGTTTGAAGAATTTTATTCGTTTGCAGATGTGTCCTATCGACAGGATTATCATGAGAAAGCCTAATTTGCCATGCACTCCACCAATGGGTGCGTGTGTGAATGATTGCACCCAATGGACGGTTGACGCGATAGCGGTGATGAATGTGGCGAGCGCCACCCACCACAGGATGCGTGTGACAGGGCTTTTTTGTTTACTGAATTTTTTGAACCAGTTGCTTTTTCCAAAATGCAGGAATATGTGATAACATATCAGCACTGCAAATATGATGCCAATGGCAATATGAATCCAAACGGATGTTATACCCCGGCTGCCTGTTGCCTCAAGCTGAATGCCAGAAACCAGCATGGCAATTGTGATCGGTAGGAGGCACCAGTTGCAAAGCTTGAGTTTCTGAATTTTCTTCATATTGCGAAAATATTGGATATCGGATGGTTTTATGAGCTTGCCCTATTAGTAAATGGCTCTTTTCAAGCGCAAATATACAACAAAGCTTTGATAAAATGCAAGCAGAAAAGCAATTTAGAGCCGATTAGACAACATCTGAGTACATATTGTCTAACCGGCTCTAAGTGATGTTATATACCTTAACTAATCTAATCTTTGGTATTCGCTCGGGGTCATTCCGGTTTCTCTTTTGAAGAATGTGCCGAATGCTGTCTGGCTTGGGAAATTAAGTTTCTCAGCTACCTCATATATCAGCATGTCTTTGTTTTTCAGCAATACTTTGGCTTGAACCAGAGTGGCGCGGTTGATCCAGTACATCACGCTCCGGCCGCTTGTTTTTGCTATCAGGCTGGAAAGGTAATGTGGGGTAAGCGCCAGTTGCTCGGCGTAAAACGGTATGGTCCTGTGGCGGGAGCAATGCTCGTTGACAAGTTTCTTGAATTTGCTGAACAGCAGTTCCTGACGCGTTTTCTTTTTTTGCAGGGTTGATTCCTGCTCAGTGCGGTTGATATACTGGATGTTGGTTATTATGGCAGACAGGAGGTGAGTAACTGTTTTGAGCCGGAATGGGGTGTGGCGAGCTGTGTCCCAAAGGATATTTGCCATTCTGAGTGTTTCCTGCATCTCAGTTTCTCCGGCATGAATAATCAGACTTTCATTGACCGGAATATCCACGTTATATATAATACCGATCATGTTGTAATCGGGACTGTTGGATTTCAATTCAATTATTGATTCGGGAGCCAGCAGTACTATATCGCCTTTTTTTATGTGATATTCCTCCAAAGTGAGTTCAATGTCGGCCCAACCGTCGGTGACCCACAGAATTCTTCCTTCAAGAAATCGGTATGGCTGATTGGCTTTGATAAAATCGTTGCGAGCAGAGCCTACGTTGAGAATCATTCCGAAATGCTCGTTTACAAAAGCCAGATCGGGCAGATTATCAAGACTACTGAAATCGGTGGTCTGCAATGAAAAGTCGTGAATAGCGGTTGCTGACATTGTGGCGTTTGTATTATTCTCGGGCAAAAATAGGTATATTGTGTTATATTTTTCAAAAAATAAACACCCAATCATACAAATTCAATAATTTAAATACGTATCTTGATATTATAACCCAGATAAGCAGTTATATCTTTGCGTTGTGAAAATCAAAACATATAAAAATATGAAGCATATCACAGCATTATTCATTCTTATGCTCCTTGTTTTACCGGCACAGGGACAGACGGTGACGCTTGACGAGTGCCAGCAGTTGGCAGAGGAGAATTATCCGCTTATAAAGCAGTATGACCTGATAAGGCAGACAACCGACTATACCGTCAGCAACATCAGCAAGGGATGGCTGCCGCAGATTTCTGCAATGGCACAGGCCACCTACCAAAGCGATGTGATGACACTTCCGGATGTGCTGCAGAGAATGCTCGGCCAGCAGGGCCTTCAGGCCAAGGGTATCCGTAAGGACCAGTACCGTGTAGGGGTTGACATAAACCAGACGGTATATGACGGAGGTTTGATCAGCGGCCAAAAGGATGTGGCTCGCCTTGAGGGGGAGGTACAGTCGGCGCAAACCGCCACAGACCTTTATGCGGTACGTAAGCGAATAAATGATTTGTATTTCGGTATTCTGCTGCTTGATGAGAAGATACGGCTGAACAAGGATTTGCAGACGCTCCTTCAGTCAAATCTGAACAAGCTCAACTCAATGCTGGCTCATGGAGTGGCTATGAAAAGCGATGTCAACACGGTCAAGGCTGAAAAGCTAAAGGCGGAGCAGCAGGCCACGGAGCTGGCATCCTCACGTAAAAGCATGACCGATATGCTGTCAGTGTTTATAGGCAGAGAGGTTGCCAATCTCGGAATGCCTCAGGATGTGGTGGTCAACACTCACGAGAACAAACGGCCCGAGCTGCATCTTTTTGACTCACAGATCAAGCTTGCCGATGCGCAGGAAAAGTTGCTTAACGCCCGTCTGCTGCCGAGACTGAGTGTCTTTGCACAGGGTTATTACGGTTACCCGGGTTATAACCAGTTTGAAGCGATGTTCAACCGCACATGGAAACTAAACGGTATAGTTGGCGTGAGACTGTCATGGAACATCGGAGCGTTGTACACAAGGAAGAATGACCGCGCCAAACTCAGTACCCGTCGCGGACTGGTGGAGTCGGCCCGTGAGACATTTCTGTTCAATAACCGTTTGCTTGAGATACAGCAGAGCGACGGCATAGCTAAATACCGCCAACTGATAGTTGACGACAAGGAGATAGTGTCGCTGCGGAGCGATGTGCGCCGCGCAGCCGAATCAAAACTGGAACACGGGATAATCGACACCAACAATCTGCTTCAGGAGATAACCCGTGAAAACCAGTCACGCATAGACCTCTCCACCCATACAATATTGATGCTGAAGGAGAACTATGATCTTAAATACACTACGAATAATTAAAAATACAAACGATATGAAAAGAACTACAATTCTTATATGGGCAGTTCCGGCAATGGTGCTCACAGCGTGTGGAAACAAAAACGTGGATTACGATGCATCGGGCGTGTTTGAGACTACTGAAGTAATTGTTTCGGCCCGAGGCACAGGCGAAATCGTGTCGCTCAATGTGGAGGAGGGCCAGACGGTAAAAGCGAATGAGCCACTCGGGGAGCTTGACATGACGCAGCTTATACTGAAAAAAGAGCAACTTCATGCCGGTAAAGACGCAGCCACAAGCCGCAAGCTCAATACTGCGCAACAGGTGGCATCATTGCGTCAGCAGATTGCCAATCTGCAATCGGAACAGGCACGATTCAAGGCACTGTTAAAAGACGGGGCCGCTACTCAGAAGCAGGTGGATGACCTTGGTTATCAAATAGCCACCCTGCAGAAACAACTCACGGCGGCGAACGAGCAAGTGACAACGGCCAACCAAAGTATAGACGGACAATCGGCAAGCTTTGACGCTCAGATGGGGCAGATAGACGATATGATGCATCAGGCAGTGATAACATCTCCCATAGACGGGGTGATACTGTCAAAATATGCCGAGGCCGGCGAATTTGCAGTGCCCGGACGTGCATTGTTCAAGGTGGCCAATGTGTCGGATATGAAGCTCAGAGCCTATATCACGGCTGATCAGCTGACGGGACTGAAAATAGGTCAGAAAGTAAAAGTCTATGCCGATCAGGGGGCAGACGGACGCAAGAAGTATGATGGCACGGTGTCGTGGATAAGCAGCGAGGCGGAATTTACGCCCAAAACTATCCAAACACGAGATGAACGCTCCAATCTGGTGTATGCCATAAAGATAGCAGTCAAAAATGACGGCCTGATCAAGCGCGGAATGTATGGTGATGTGAAATTATAAACGTGTCGATTATGGCAATAGTGAGTGTGGAAAACCTTAAAATGTCGTATGACAAAGGTAAGGTAAAGGCTCTGAAAGGAGTGACCTTTGATGTGGGAGAAGGTGAGATATTCGGACTGATAGGTCCAGACGGGGCCGGCAAGACCTCACTGTTCCGTATTCTCACTACGCTGCTCCTTGCCGATTCCGGCACTGCTGTGGTCGATGGCATGGATGTGGTCAAGGATTACAAGAAGATACGTAGAAATATCGGCTATATGCCGGGCAGATTCTCGCTGTATCAGGATCTGACGGTGGAGGAAAACCTGTCATTTTTTGCCACAGTGTTCAATACCACGATAGAAGAAAATTATCATCTTGTAGAGGATATATACCGTCAGATAGAGCCGTTCAAGAAACGCAAGGTAGGCAAGCTGTCGGGCGGTATGAAACAGAAACTCGCATTGTCGTGTGCCCTCATCCACGCCCCGCATGTGTTGTTTCTTGACGAGCCGACAACCGGTGTTGACCCGGTGAGCCGAAAAGAATTTTGGGAGATGCTCCAGAAGCTGAAAAAGAATTTCAAACTGAGCATTGTGGTATCGACTCCGTATATGGACGAGGCGGTGCAGTGCGACAGGATAGCTCTTATCCAAGAGGGGCAGTTTCTGACCATCGACACGCCAGAAAATATCATCAAGGCATATACGCAGACTCTCTGGACGGTGCGTTCGGACAAAATGCATCGGCTTCTTACGGACCTGCGAGAAATCAAGGGGATAAAGACGGCTTTTGCCTTTGGCGAGAACCATCATGCCACAATTGACACATCGGTGCTGACAATGGATTCACTGCGCGGGCAGCTTGAAGCACTCGGCCACCGTGACATTGTGATAGAGGCAGTGGAGCCTACTATCGAGGATTGTTTTATGAACCTACAGGAATAAAGTCATGACAGATGAAATAGCAATAAAAGCCGAAGGACTGACAAAGAGGTTCGGGGATTTCACGGCTACGGACCATGTGACTTTTGAGGTGCATAAAGGTGAGATATTCGGTTTTCTGGGAGCGAACGGTGCCGGGAAAACGACGGCGATGCGCATGTTGTGCGGGCTTTCCCAGCCAAGTGACGGCAAAGCAACGGTAGCGGGGTATGATGTCGCGACCCAATATGAGGATGTCAAGCGCCATATCGGATATATGTCGCAGAAATTCTCATTATACGACGACCTGACGGTGGAGGAAAACCTTGTGCTTTTCGGTGGTATCTATGGTATGCCCCGAAAGAAAGTGCGCGATAAAATAACCGACCTGCTGAAAGAACTCGGATTTGAGGCAGAGCGCAAAACGATGGTGAAAAGTTTGCCTCTGGGCTGGAAACAGAAACTTGCATTCTCGCTTGCCATCTTTCACGAGCCGAGCATTGTGTTTCTTGATGAGCCTACGGGCGGTGTGGATCCTGTGACGCGCCGCCAGTTCTGGGAGCTGATATACAAAGCGGCCGACAGTGGCATCACCGTGTTTGTGACGACACATTATATGGATGAGGCCGAATATTGCGATCGCGTCAGCATTATGGTGGACGGGCGCATAGACGCACTTGGCTCACCTGCGCAGCTGAAGGAGCAATTTCACGGGAAGACGATGTATGATGTATTCTATGCACTGGCCAGAACAGCCAAGCGTGGAGATTGACAATCAAATGGAATAAGATAATGAAGCAGTTTTTAAGTTTCGTCCGGAAGGAGTTCATACATATACTGCGCGATCCGCGTTCGCTGCTGATATTGCTGGTAATGCCACAGATATTGGTGTTGCTCCTTGGATTCGTAATCAAAAATGAAGTAAAGGATATAAGAGTGGCGGTGCTTGACCAAAGTCACGATCAGTACACGGAGCAGATCACCCACAGGCTGTATGCCAATGATTATTTTATCGGTAAAGGAGAAGTCAAGACCGAGGAGGAAGCCACAGAGCTTTTCAGGAAAGGAGAAATAGACCTTGTGGTGGTTTTCGGCCCGGAATTTGCGGAACGCATAATGCACTCACAGGATGCCTCAATACAGATTTTGTCGGACGGCAGCGAGCCAAATCAGGCAAGTGTGAGGGTGGCATACGCGCAGCAGGTGGTGGCAGGATTTCAGAAAGAGCTGGCTCAACAGATGGCAAGTGCCGGAAAAGCGGGACAGCAGTTCAATATAAGGGTGAATTCGCGTATGCTGTTTAATCCGCAGCAGCGTTCAGAAGTAAATTTCGTGCCCGGTGTTGTGGGTATGGTAATATTGCTTATATGCTGTATGATGACATCAATAGCCATAGTAAGAGAACGAGAGACGGGAACTATGGAAATACTGCTCGCGTCGCCGCTGCCCTCTATTGACATAGTACTGGCAAAGCTTGTGCCGTACATGATTATCTCTCTTATAGACATGGCGACAATACTGTGTATCTCATACTTTATAATGCATGTTCCCATGGCAGGGTCGCTTGTGGTGTATGTGGTTACTGCAGTGATCTATATATTCACTTCGCTGATGCTGGGGCTTCTTATATCAACGGTCGTGAATACCCAGCTTGCGGCAATGCTCATCTCGCTATTGCTTATAGTACCTACGATATATCTTTCGGGAATGGTGTTTGCCATAGAGTCAATGCCGGTTGCCGCACAGGTAATATCCAACATAGTTCCGGCAAAATGGTTCATATCAGCTTCACGCAAAATCATGGTGGAGGGAGTGAGCATAGAATATGTGATACCGGAGATACGTGCTCTTGCAATAGAAGGAATAGTGTTCATGCTGCTTGCATGGAAGTTTTTCAAAACAAGACTCGCCTGATACTTAAAACAGAATGTTATGAAAGCATTACCATATCTTCTTACAAAAGAATACAAGCAGATGTTTCGCAACTGGCTGCTGCCTGTTGTATTCATACTTCTGCCGATAGCCATGATGAATGTTGTGCCCCGCATAGCCACGCAGGAGGTCAAGAATCTGAATATCGCAGTAATAGACTGTGACCATTCGACACTGTCAAGCCGACTGACACAAAAGTTGCAGGCTTCGGAGTTTTTTAATCTGTATGCTACCTGCCCTAATTATGAGACGGCATATAATTTGCTTCAGAGTGGCGATGTGGATTTTATAGTCACTATTGAAAATGAATTCGAGCACAATCTGTACCGCACCGGCGGTGCCGATGTGATGGTGACGGTCAATGCGGTAAACGGCATGAAAGGCGGTCTCGGCAACTCGTATCTGACCCAGATTGTGATGCAGTATGCCCGGGAATTGGGATATGAGAGCGGAGGAGTGTCACGCCGTCCGGTGAATGTGGAACCGCGCTATCTGTTCAATGCGAGTCTTGACTACAAGCCTTATATGATACCGGCATTGATGGCAATGACTCTGATATTGCTTGTGGGATTTCTTCCTGCCCTGAATGTGGTTGGCGAAAAGGAGCGCGGCACTATAGAACAGATCAATGTGACTCCGGTGTCGCGTATAGAATTCATTCTATCCAAGATGATACCTTACTGGACTGTAGGTATATTTATAGTAGGGTTCTCAATGCTCCTTGCGTGGAAAATACACGGAGTTACGCCTGCAGGATCGGTAGGGTTGGTATTCCTGTTCAATATAGTTTATATATTTACCATATCGTCGCTCGGACTGACTATCTCCAATTACAGTGACAATATGCGTCAGGCTGCGATAGTGATGTTTTTCTTTATAGTGATATTCATTCTGACAAGCGGACTGATATCGCCAATCGCCTCAATGCCTCATTGGGCACAGGAAGCTACCCGCCTCAATCCGCTGCGCTATATAATCACAGCCATGCGTGAGATATATCTCAAGGGGAGTACATTCACCCAACTTCTGCCACAGTTTGTGCCACTGTGCATCTACGGTGCCCTTGCAAGCATATGGGCTGTGGTAAGTTTCCAGAAAAACAATTAAACAGTGGAATGCAATGTGTGATGAAAGTATAAAACAGAAGGTTCTTACTGCCATACATGAACATGTCGGGTGCATGACCTGTGATATACTGAGTAGAGAAACAGGGTTGGCTACATCTGATCTTTTCATCGCACTGGAATCGTTGGCGGGTGAACGTAAAATATACATCAATATAATGCCTACCTTGGAAAATGCGTCCGGACATATACCAAGGAGTGAATATCTGTACAAAAGATTCAACAGCTTACTGGATGAATATATATCGCATGAAAGGCATATAGGGTTTTATGCATCAAGATTGTGTATCAGTCCGAAATATCTGTCAGGTATAGTTAAGAAGGTCAGTGGAGAAACGGCCAATTACTGGATTAACAAGAAGCTGATAGACATTGTTAAAACGCAGCTGATATGCACATCAAAGTCAATAAAAGAGATAGCTTACGGACTGAATTTCTCTACGATTTCTTCTTTTGGCAAATATTTCAAATCGCAAACATCTGTCTCGCCGACTTTATACAGGAAACTTTATTGCAAGAGAGGATGTTATTAAGTAAAAACGAAGTTATGGAGTATTACCGTTTGGGGAGTCTGTTTCTGGATATAAGCCTCGGGCTGCTGGTTGTCGGTGCAATAGTGAGGCTTATCGTGGCTGCCAAGTATTTCAAAAGTAACGGAAACAAGAAATTGAATGAGGTTCAAATAAAGAAGTTGAGGAAATACAGTCTCCCAATAATATTACCGGGGCTATTGCTGGGAATAGTTTCAATGATAATGCTATTGCTTTAACATGAAGTAATCAATGGGTGATGGTCAAGGAGGCATTTCACATATTGTCGAACCGGCTCTTGGTAGAGGTATCAAGGTGAAGAATCTCCAGAAATCGGTCAACGACGGCTTTATTGCCGGAGTATTTTCCGGGGTCTTCGCTGAGTTTGCATGTATCGCAGTAAAACGGCCATGATTCGGTGATTTTCACGGCAACAAGTTTGATGACGATGTTCATGGGTCTGACTCCATCAAAATCGTTGGTGAAGTGTGTGCCAATGCCTAAGGAGGGGATACACTTGTTTTGCGCGTACTTCTGTATCTCGATAGCACCGTCAACATCAAGGCCGTTGCTGAATACAATCTGTTTGGTGCGCGGATCAATGTGAAGATCGCGGTATTTGGAAGTTATCAGATCAAGTTCCCTGAAATTATCGCCACTGTCAACGCGCAGACCCTTGAACATGTTGGCATAATCTTCGGAGAAGTTAAGGCTGAAAATTCTCCAGCCATAAGTGTCGTAAAGGAAAGTGCCTAACGAGCCTCTATATGTGTCGGCCCATGTTTTCATAGCGAGATAGTTGGCCATCTGCGGGCCATACATTCCGGCAATGGCACAGATCAGTTCATGCGCCATTGTGCCTATGGGAACGAGGTCGTATTTCATGGCGAAATATACGTTGCTTGTGCCCGTGAATTTCCCCGGTCCGGTCAGAGATTGCTGACACTCCTTCATGGCCCGAATGGCGGTGTCCTGAGCTTTGAAGGAAGCACGCCGCCGTGTGCCGAAGTCGCTAAATGTGCAGCCGGCCTCAATCAACCGTTGCGCTTTATGACGGGATTTGGCATAATAGGAATCATAATCAAACGATTTGTCCTCGCCGGTCATTATGTAATATAATTCTGAAATAATCGCCAACACCTTGACTTCAAGGAGTATGGTGTTGCTCCAGCAGCCCTCAAACATAATGTCAAGATGGCCGTCCTCATCCTGATTCACCCTGACCCAACTGCTGTCATAGCGGAATCCCTTGAGGTAACTGTAGAACCATGCGGGTATATATCTGCAACGCCGGCGCATGAAAGCTATCTCTTCATCGGTGATAACCACCGATTCAAGCATCTTGATCTGGTGGCGAAGTTCTTCGGCAAATCCCGGAGGATAAACAGTATTGTTGCGGTCGTTGAAACAGTATCTCACCTGTGTGCGAGGGAAATTCTTTATTACCGCGCAGCACATTGTGAATTTATAGAGATCGTCGTCGGTGAAGTGTTGAATTATCTGGCGCATTGCAGTCGGTATTTTGAGATTAACGAATCAAGGGTTTTGCCGCCATCAATTGAAGGAGTGAATTTCCTTAGAATGTTCAGTGAGGTATGAGCGGGAAAGGTTAACCAATCGCGTATGGTGTCAGACACGCATACATCGCCGGCAAGTCCGCATATGTCGGTTTGGGCAATGTCCTTATCTTTTATGATTGCCAAAATCTGCCGGGCCGCATCCTCGTTTTTCAGTATGGAATATTCCTCGGTCATGGCATTTTGGCCTTTGTGAAGTATGGTCACTTTGTCAGGAGTATCAAGAAGCCTATCCATAAGCGGGGGCCATATCGCGGCACCTATTGAATCGGCCACACAATGAGAGGGCCATTTACCGCCTTGGGATATGAATGAGCAATGGCGCATTGGGTGGCGGTCGGCAGTAACGTGTAAATACTCATTCAAAGAATGCTTACTCTCTATACCCCAATATTTTAAGAGAGATTGTTAAAATCAGACAATCGGCACCTAAAAACGGCACTCACACATGCGTATTGATGTCATTTAGGCTGACCGCTTGCCATCTCAAACAGGTAGGACAATGTAAAAGGGGTTACCGTTTTGGACACCCCTGCGGTCAAGAAACTTTATTATCTTCTATGAAAACTCCTAATATTATCTTTCCCTCCTTTTGATTTTCCATGATACTGACGCTTTTGTATGGGAGTCGGATTGCACTGCAATTTGTATGTATTTTTGTATGTATATAAAATAAAAATCGCCGCAAGTCGTTGACTTGCAGCGATTTCACTTAGTGGTTTTGCGGAGAGGACGAGAAGGAAAATATCGGGCAAGTGAACAATCATAACGGCTCATGTGTTTGAAAGGAAGCGTTTTAGCGATTGTCAGTGAAATGTAAACAATCGTTAACGCTTTTTTGACGTCACCAAAATTGGGTGTACTTTTGGGTGCAACTAATTTTATACGCCACTGAGTATGAACATAAAAAGAACTGTAAATTTCAAATTAGAACAGCGAAAGAAGAAAGGCGTTGCCGTTACGGAGAACGTGCCTATCAGGATGAGGCTCACGTTTGACGGCAACCGCATAGAGTTTTCCACAGGCTATCGTATCGACGCCGACAAGTGGGATGCCGCCAAGCAGAGAGTGAAAGCCAAGTACACCAACAGGCAGAAGGTCACAGCCGCCGAGATAAACGCAGCTCTCGGCAACTACGAGCTTCTGATCCAAAGTGTGTTCAAGGATTTCGAGGTTCAGGATGTAATGCCGTCCACCGACCAGCTTAAAGAGCGCTTTGAGTGGTATCTCGCAGGGAAGCCGGAGCCGACAGTTGAAGAGGAAACAAAGGAAATACCGACAGGAGTATCATTCTGGGATTCATACGACGAGTTTGTGAAGGAGCGCGGACGGATGAACGACTGGACAACCGCCACATACCAGAAATTTGCGGCTCTCAAAAACCATCTGACAGAGCATAACGCAAACCTCTCTTTCGATGATATGACCGAGAACGGTCTGAATGACCTTGTGGATTTCTTCCGCAATACCAAGAATATGCGGAACTCCACCATCGGCAAGCAGCTCGGTTATCTGAAATGGTTTCTCAAATGGGCTTTTCAGAAAAAACATTTCTCTGACCCTACCTATATGGGCTTCAAGGCAAAGCTCAAATCGACCGATAAGGAGGTGATTTTTCTCACTGCCGATGAACTGAAGAAGCTCATGGCATACGAGATTCCGGCGAAGAAAGAACATCTTGACCGGGTACGCGATGCCTTTCTGTTCTGCTGTTATTCTGGCCTCAGGCATTCGGATCTGTTCAACCTGAAACGGAGTGATGTCCATGAAGACCATATCTCAATCACGACCGTAAAAACAGCACACTCCCTTCGTATCGAATTGAACGATATGACACGCGCCATTCTTGACAAGTACAAGGATATACCGTTCAAAGACAATAAGGCACTCCCGGTTCTGACCAATCAGAAGATGAACGATTATATCAAAGAGCTTTGCAAGATGGCTGAAATTGACACTCCAGTCCGCATAACGTACTACAAGGGTAATGAACGTGTGGATGAAGTATATCCCAAGCATCAGCTCATAGGCACACACGCTGGGCGACGCACCTTCATCTGTACCGCACTTTCGCTGAACATTCCCCCGGATGTGATAATGAAGTGGACGGGACACCGTAGCTACAAATCAATGATGCCGTATATCGCCATTGCTGACAAAACAAAAGCAGAGGCGATGGCACGTTTCAACGTAACATAAAAACATATCAATATGACCCCTGAAGAAATTGTAGAATCTCTCGTGGAGAAGTTTGACGGAGCCAATGATATCATCGCAAACTATCTCGTCCACAAATCTCTGGAATTTGACGACTGTATCGTAATGGGTTCGTGCGACATAGTCTTCGACCAACTGACACTCATAGAAAGAAGCATACGAGCCGTTGCCGGCAGCAAGGAACATCATACGCTTCTCCGCAGTCTTGCGACAGAAGTCGAGCGTCTGCTTGCCAAAATCAAGCCAAATATCGAAACACTGTCGCGTATGGAAATCGCAATGATATTCGATGTCGCGCTTATATCCGAGACAATCGGAATCCTGCGACATTCACTGAATATCAACGATAAGGAAACCCATAAGGAGCTAACATCCTTGGCGATGGGTTCGGTAGGACTGCATAAGACAGCTAACAGCGGTGCGGACATTGACGCAATACGCCTTTCTCTTGACGGTGATTTCGACAAGTTCTTCACTCGGATAGAGACCGACATCAAGCGTCTTGAGTACATCTACAATTTCCGTGATTTGCGTAAATGTGCTCACAATTTCGATATGTATAATTTTCAGGAAGCTCTCGAAGACCTGCACAGCTATATGAAGAAATACGGAATCAAGGCTTTCGAGTGGTCGACCGACGACGATGATATCGTGGAGAAGGAAAATATCACATGCGTAAATCTTCACGACATATTTTATATAGGTGAGGCTGTGACATCAGACGAAGAAGCCGCACAGAAAGCCGGTGAGAGAAAACATGAATATTTCTCGCTGGGGCATATCCAATACATTCACGAGAACTTTGTGTGTGAACAGTTCCACAGCATAGACCCGCATGACCTCTATGCCATTCTCAACCTTCTTGACTGTGATAGGAGGCTTAAAATCAGAGAGGGTGAAAAGAACCGAGTCTATTACTTCATCAATGTCGTAGGCAATCTTGTTCAGACAGACCTCCAGCTCAACTGGCGGAAGACCATCTGCCAGCACCTCGGACTGAGTTATAAGGCATATAACTCAAAATACAAGGAGGCAGAAGACAGCGAGAATCCGCGAACTGTGGAATTTCGTGAAAAGATAGAAGAACTTATCGAGAATTTTGACGAGCTTGCCAAAGCCTCCTAAGCAGATGTATGAAATATAATCGGCAAGTCAATGAATTATGCTGTAAATCGCTGACTTGCCGATTATTTTTAGTAACTTTGTATTTGAAATCGAGACACCAATGAACGAAATAGACAATAACAATAGCAACTTGCAGTCTGATAAAGAGAATGAAATAATCCTTTATCAGCCTGATTCTACTCTGTCATTGGATGTCAGAGTGGAGAATGAAACCGTATGGCTGACACAAGCGCAGATGACGGAGTTGTTCCAAACCACAAGAAACAACATTACTCTGCATATCCGCAATATATTCAAGGAAGGAGAATTAGAGGAATCTTCAGTATGTAAGGAATCCTTACTAACTGCCGCCGACGGCAAACGATACAAGACGAAGTTTTATTCGCTTGATGTCATAATATCAGTTGGTTATAGGGTAAAATCCATCCGTGGCACCCAGTTTCGTATATGGGCTAATAAAATTCTGAAAGATTATCTATTGCGCGGTTACAGCGTCAATCAACGACTGTTATATATGGAGAGCCGCATTGACCGACGCTTGTTGGAACATGATAAAAGGCTCGATGATTTGACTGACAAGGTTGATTTCTTCATCCGCACATCTCTCCCTCCAAAAGAAGGTGTATTCTTCAATGGGCAGATATTTGATGCGCATGAATTTATTTGTCGTCTTATCAAAAGCGCGAACAAAAGGATTATTCTTATTGACAACTATGTCGATGAATCAGTGTTAGTCCAGCTCGATAATCGTAATGCAGATGTGTCGGCGTTGATATATACTGGAGAGATAAGCCGCACATTCCGTCAAAGCGTCAACAGGCATAACCGTCAGTATGCGCCCATAGATGTAAGGACGGCAGACAGAATCCATGACCGATTTCTGATTATTGACGATACGCTTTATCATATAGGGGCATCCATTAAAGACCTTGGCAAGAAACTTTTTGCATTCTCGAAACTGGAAATTTCCCCGGACTATATTCTCGCTAATATTTGAGGTCGCAATTTGCGACCTTGAAAGACATTATATAAAGCTCTGCTTCGGCAGGGCTTTTTCTGTCATGAGGCTATATAATCGGCTGTGATTGCTTATGAGTGGTAATGAGCTACCACCCGTTTACCACTCAAAGAATCTGCTACCACCCTGCATTTTTCGTCAAATATCGGCTTTAATTCGCTGAAAAACAGATATTATTTTCGCCATGAAAAATTTTTGTTTTTGATCGTATTTTTCTAATTTTTACCACTCGGATACCACTCAAATCGGGTATTAAATTTGCATTGTCGAGGAACACTTCCCGATGCCTTTTTTCGGAGCAATCCGACTGAAGGGAATGTCAAACTTAAACTGATTTGCGTATGGAGTTATCCAGCATTTTAGGCCTGCCTCTGGGCCTTATGACAGGGGCACAGTTTCTAACTCTTATGGCCGAGGCTCTCAAATACCGACCTCAGCCGGAGATACAGGCGGCAACCGTCAACGACTTTTCCGACGGGCAAAGATACGCCTATGGCATTTCCGGTATCTGTGAGATATTTGGGTGCAGCAAGCCCACTGCCCAGCGTCTCAAGAAAAGCGGTGTCATTGACGGGGCTATCATTCAGAATGAGCGCACCATTGTCATTGACCGGCAGAAGGCTCTCGCGCTCGTACAGGAACACAATGCCCAAAGAAAAGGAGGTCGCAGATGCAAGAAGTGAAAGCGGACATCCTCAAACTTTGGGAGGAAAAGCAGTTGCGAATCACCGATGAGATTCAGACTGCGCCGGAGGTGCTGTATGCCAATGGTAGCGTTATCGGTACTCTCGGCAACTTCTCGGCATCGACAGGCAAAGCCAAGAGCAAAAAGACCTTCAATGTCGCCGCCATTGTCGGGGCATCGCTCGTCAATGGTAAAGTATTGGGCTACACCGCAGAGTTCCCCGATGACAAGCGCACAATCCTCTACTTCGATACCGAACAGAGTCCGTATCATTGTCAGAAGGTAATGGAGCGTGCCTTGCGACTGGCGAAACTGCCGACCAATACTCATCCGGAGCATCTCAAATTCGCGGCATTGCGCCAGCTTACACCCTCGTTGCGCTTTGAAGTCATCGAACAGGCGATAATCAATACTCCCGGCGTAGGACTTGTAATAATCGACGGTGTGCGCGACCTTATGTACGACATCAACTGCGCCAAGGAATCGACCGACCTTATCGGCAAGCTGATGGAATGGACAGACAAGTTCCAGATTCATATCCACACCGTCCTGCATCTCAACAAGAGCGATGACAACGCCCGTGGTCATGTAGGCACAGAGCTGAACAACAAGGCTGAGACTGTCCTTCAGGTGAGCCGCAGTAAAACCGATGATACCGTGTCGGAGGTATGTGCCGCCATGATACGCGCCGCCGAGTTCGATCCATTCGCCTTCCGTGTCAATGATTACGGTTTGCCGGAGATTGCAAGCGGATATGTGTTCACAGAGCCGGGCAAGAAAACAAAAGACCCTTATCCGTACAAGGAGTTGACCGAGGAACAGCACCGCGAGGCATTAGGTGTGGTATTCACCAACGGGCCGATTAAAGGGTGTCGCAATTTCGAAGCGGCATTGAAGGCCGGGTATGCTGCCTGTGGACATTCGTATTCCAACAACAAGGTCAAGGGCTTAAAGACCTTTCTTGACAACAAGGGCATGATTCGCTACGAGAATCGCGAGTACATCTACAATCCGGATTTCTACTATTGAAAATCACAATTCTGGTCTGGTTTAGAAAAGGGCATATATAATAGGGCCCAAACCAAAGACCAACCCACTCTAACATTTTAGAACCCATGATCAAAGAGATTAAATCAATCCCTTTAGCCTCCTTCTTGTCCCGGATCGGACATGAGCCGGCGGCAAGAAAAGGAACAAGGCTTTGGTATAAGTCGCCATTGCGACAGGAACATACGCCGTCATTCAAGGTCGATACCTCGTTCAACTGCTGGTATGATTTCGGACTTGGCAGAGGCGGCAACATCATCGACCTGGCAGCCGAGTTGTATCAGTCAACAGACCTGCGCTATCTCATGCGTTGCATCGGCAACAGCTATCCTGTACCATCGATGCAGACAGTCGCTTCCTCTTATCCTCAGCGACTCTCTGCACCGAGTATGGAACGGTTTGATGTCGTGCCACTGGAACACCGCGCACTTGTCGCATACCTCCAAGATCGTGGTATTCCGGCACACATCGCAAAAGCGAACTGCAAGGAGGTTCATTACAGCATCAACGGCAAACCATATTTTGCCGTGGCATTTGAGAATGTCAGCGGAGGCTGGGAACTGCGCAACAGATATTTCAAAGGTTGCCGGGGACGCAAGGACATCTCATATCTGCCGTGGTCAAGAGATGGCCCGTCAACAAAGTGTGCCGTATTCGAGGGATTCATTGATTATCTCTCGGCACTCACACTCGGCATCATCAGCGGAACCGATGCAATCATACTCAACTCGGTTGTCAATGTCAACAAGGCTGTGCCTTTTCTCAGAGGTTACAAAACAATCAACTGCTATATTGACAACGACAATGCCGGACAAACGGCATTATCCGAGTTGACCGCCATATACGGTTCAATCGTGATTGACCGCTCCACACTCTACTCCGAGTTCAACGACTTGAATGATTATCTCGTCAATCAAAGTTTCATCAAAAACACACTTTCTAATGAAAACAAATAAATCCACCGCATCAAAGTCAACCAAGTTGACCGATGCACCCGAACCCCAAGTATCAACCCTTAATCCCGATTTTATTATGAAATCAGACAACTCCACCAACCCCAATCCCGCAGTCAACAGCGACAAAGCTGTTAACAGCACCACCACAGCCAACGCTGTTGCCGACGAAAATCTGTTCGGCAAGGAGCAGACTACAACCGAGGCTACAGCCGCAACCGATACAACCGAGCCACCGAAGCAACAGCGTGTCGGCAAGCAGCAGCGTAAATCGGATTTCGCCGAGTTCAAGGCAACGTTCCTAACTCCTGCAAAGGTGGTGAACCGTCACCCGGTCAACATCGAGGACGACATCTGGGAGCAACTTGAACGCATCGCCCGCATCCTCGGCGAGCGCGGCACCACCGTCGCCAGCTACATCAACGCCGTCCTCGCCGACCACCTGCGAGCCTACTCTCCGGACATCGAAATCTGGCGCAAACTCTGAGATAATTATTTCGGGATACCACTGCACCAGGTACACCGTGGGGCAGCTTCCCGATGAACGTAGTGAATTGGGAAGGCAAGGATATGTTTCGGGATTTCTTTTTCTCCGAAAACGCCCCCCAAAACTGCGCGTTAAAAAACGCTCTTTGCCTCCCCAGTTCACCTGAACCATCATAATGACTACAATGAGTAAATCAACTACCCGAAAGGGCGGTCGTCCCTCTAAACCGACCGATGAGAAGCGCACCCATGTGGTGACAATCAAGCTCAACGATGCCGAATACTCCGACCTTCTGGAGCGGTCAAAAGCCGCCGGGGTAAAGATGGCGGAGTATGTCAGACACGGTGCCTTCCGCCTCACTATTGTCAGCCGCCTGAACGAAATCGAGACTGGAATTGCCAGAGGAATACTGAATCTCAGTTCCGATTTCAATCAGGCAATGACCTGTTTTCATCAGCTCAAACTACGCAGCGCAGCCAATAAATTAGCGGCTGTCGTTGACAGAATGTTTGACATTCTCAAAAAACTCAAACCCAACAAGGAGACCGATTATGTTTGCAAGAATCCTTAAAAGCGGTTCGTTTCACGATGTCGTGGGGTATGTGACACGCCAGTTTCACGACCCGAAAGAATACACGACCGACACATGGCGCATCATCGGAAGCGATAATGTTTTCACATCCGACTATGCAAAAATGGTGCAATCGTTTGAAGCAATACACGGATTTATGCCCGGCAAGGAGAACCCGGCGGGACATATCTCCATCAGCTTTGACAACGCTGACGCGCCCCGTCTGACTGATGAGTTCATGGCTCAACTCGCAAAAGAGTATATGGAGGGCATGGGCATAAAGGACACTCAATATCTCGTTGTGCGCCATCTTGAAACCGAGCATCCCCATTTTCATATCGTCTATAACCGTGTGAATATGTCGGGAAAGGCGGTCAACGAGCGCAACAATTTCAAGCGCAGTGACAAGGTCGTCAAGGCTCTGAAAGACAAATACGGACTGACATATTCGCCGCTCAAAGAGAAATATGAACAGAAAAAGCCAGTATTCAAAGCCAAGATTTCTGCGGCCATATACGGCTGTAAGTCGTGGGATGAGTTCTCCCGGCGTCTCGCCTGTGCCGGAATTGATGTGAAGTTTCACGATGATCACAACACTGGTGAGCATATCGGCGTGAAATTTTCCGATGGCGATATAACGATGAACGGCTCTAAAATAGACCGCGCTTTCACATACCGCCGACTGAACAACCTCTTTGAGCTGAACCGAAAGCAGGGACAGTACCGAGCCGCATCTCCGACACCGCAGCCCAAAGTCAAGGTTGAATATACCCAACAGAAAACATTCTCTCTGATTGAGAATGTCACGGAGGCTACCATTGGTGCGATAGGCAATCTGTTCACTCTCGGACCCGGCTTCGACCCGGAGGAACAGGCGTTTCAAAACGCCATCAAGAAAGAAGAAGCAAAACGTAAACGCAAATCAAGAAAAATCTGAATATGTCGAAATTCTATGATGACGTCAAAAAACAAGGCACGCAGATTGACGACCTGCAAAAGAAAGTAACCGACCACGGCACCCGCATTGAGACACTGGAAACCCAAGCGATGGCGACACCTCCGCAATCGCTCGTCAATATCCCAGCACCCAAAGTTACTGTAACAGTTCCGGACAACATTGCCACTAAAGAAAACATCAACAGCCTATTGGAGACTGCGATTGAAAAGCAGACAAAGATAACCGTCAAGACAATCTCCGATATGTTCAAGATGCTGTTCCCGAATGGCAACGCTCCGCAGGGGATTGATGATGCCAAACTTGAAGAGATAGCTCAAAAGGCTGCTGATAAAGCAGCCTCAAAGCGCCATGCTCAACTTGAAGCTACGGCAGAAACACTCATGCACCGCATGTACAATCTTGTCAATGGTGCAATCTGGGCGGCAATCCCCAAATGGGTGTATATCGTTTTCGCAATCGCAGTTCTTGCTGCTGGAAGTTTCGGTTATGGCTTCTTCTATCAACTCAATGATAACTCAAAGTTGAAAGATGTCGAATGGCTCTACCGTTATGAGCGAGGACTCAACCACGACCTTAATGTCGTAATGCACCGTGAGCGTCTGTTGATCCACGGTAAACCCCATGAAGTTGACAGCTTGAAATCATTGATTCGCTACCACGAACAACGAGTAAACGCCGACACCACCTTCATCTATTATTACCCCTCAAATAAATGATACATTATGTCCAGACAAGAATTCAAATTGGACTTTCTTGTCTGGACATTCTTTCTAAAAAAAACTTAGTCGTTAGCTTTTCCAAAAATCAATATTGCTTTTCAGGGCATATTGATGAACGAAGATATGACCTTCAGTTGTTTTATTTCCTTTGAATACGGTAAAGTCGATAGTTGCCGAGCGCATATCGTTTTCATCACTCTTGTATTCAAAGATGTGTAATGTAATTAAACCATTTTTGTTGACAGAAATCCAGTCCGGCACATCGTCTGAAACATCAAATGAATCATAATTTCCTACCATAGCAATCTGAACATTCTGCTCTTCGCCGTTTATCGAAACACCACAGTCGGTTTTGTCGATAGTAATTTCAGTGCCGGGATTGGCAGTTTTTACAAAAATCTCAAAAACTGGGTTCTTCGGTTCATCATCGCCACAGGCGACAAGAAAGAACGACAACATGACAAATAGATATTTTATCAGTTTCATAACAAATTCAAAATTGGATATTTATTGTCGATTTATCAGATTATATGTACGAATGCTTTATGAGGTGTAAATACTCATTGAAAAGTGGGCCGGTCGCTCATTGAAAAATGGGCCACCC
>ENA-ORNP01000618-ORNP01000618.1-human-gut-metagenome-genome-assembly--contig:-NODE-618-length-41702-cov-20.368814_pt1 | contig 41702 bp, 43 predicted proteins | sample MGYA00242119_ERZ509030 | MGnify/ENA primary metagenome ERZ509030 (study PRJEB26280, sample SAMEA2338708) | human gut metagenome | biome: human gut; feature: human-associated habitat; material: faeces... | reverse complement strand
GCTAAAAGTTTATTCTTCAATCGGTTAAGTCAAACCGATAAAAATCTAAAATAAAATAGATATGTCTCTTACAGGTGAAATAAATAAAATTTCAGGCAATGTACGCAGGTCCATAGAAAAAATGGCTAAAAACGGTATGGTCAGTTCTGATGGTTCGGTACGTGGCACAAAAAAAATATTCGGTTATGTATGTGCCATCCATGAAGATGGAGATTTAGCCGGAACTATTGATGTACAAGAATTTAATTATGAACCGGATGAGTATCAAACAATGGGTACCGGCCATCATAAGGGGGTGTTGTTATCAGCTATTCAAGATAATAAAAACGGAATGCAAATTGTGCCAATGTTGTATTCAGAAGTTGTGATTGTTCAAAATCCGACTGATGGATGTGAATATGTACTAATGTATAGCCATGCCCGCCATATCAGAATGAAGGCTTCCTCATTGGAGGATTTGGATGATGGTGAAATAGAAATAGGTGTGACGGAAGTCAAAAGTTTTGTTGAAACGGATGATGGGCTGGAAAAGGATTATTATGAATTAGAACCGACAAAGCACAAAACAAGTACAATCTATAAATCACAATCAATAATAGACCATATTGTTTCTCCAGATGATGAAAAGGGTTTTAAGCAAGAAAAAACAGTTGAACATAAAATCATTACGGTTGGAGATACAACAATCACCATTGATGGTGAGAATATCATTATTGAAACAAGTAAACTGGTGAACATCAAAACTGATACGGCAAAAATAGAAACAAATAGTTGTGAGATTAAAGGTGGTGATGTTAAGGTAGATGGAAAAACTGTAACTATCACTGGGGGAACATTGAAAACCAAAGGGGTAAGTAACACAGATTTGAACGGCCCATTCAATGCCATAAAAGCCTGTCCTTTCAGTGGTGCTCCGCATTGCGGTTCTTCAGTTAGTGGAACTTAATTTTTTAATTATGAGCAAGACAACTTTTGCACAAACAATAATCAGTAAACTTAAAGCTGCCATAGGAACTGATGGAGGCACTTATACTTCTGGAAGTGCATCATCGGCAATGGCGGCTGTCGCACAAGGAATAACGGAGTATTTAATGGCAAATACCACTGTTTCAATCGCCTATGCAGGAATGGTAATAACAACATATCCATATCCTGACCCGATAATTGCAGATACTTTTAGAATTGTCGGTGCTTGCGCTCCACCCAACCCGGCAAATGATTTTAATAGTTGGATAAAACAAATTGAAACAAATATTATAACCGGATTTCAATTAGCCCCAACTGGAAATGCGGGAGTTGTGTTTGCACAAAAGCCTTTTTTAAATGCTGGAATTAAAACTAAGCAGGAAAATCTGAAATCGACACATGATATTGCAGATAAAGATGCACAACTAAAAGTTTGGGAGATAGTTTGTGGTGGAATTATGGATTGGATCAATAGTACTGCATTAAATAGTGTTGCCGGGGTTGCGTCACGCCCGACCGCACCATCAACAGGAACCGCATCAATCACTAAAATCACAATTACTTAGAATGATAATACGGTGTACTATTATAAAATATAAGATATAATTAGTATGGTAAGGGACTTGATTTTAGATATGAAAGAGCGTGATTTGTTGACAGAAGACAAATCTAATGCTGCCGAACCGGTATTTGACTCTTTGTGGGGAAACTTGTTTGATGAAGATGAGGCTATAGATGTTTTGATTTGCAATATCATCATTCCCGAAGCATATTGGGGCATTGTAGGATATGAAAATGGAGAAATGACTTGCCGTTTTACATCTGTCTATGTGCCGGATACGAGACACTTTAGAATCCGTTTAGTCGGATTGAAGAATAGTCAATATGGCATTTTCAGTAATATTAGGGGCGAGTTTGGAATTCCGGTAAACAGTTACGCTCTTAGTAAAAATATCGCTGCACCGATATCAGCTTGTATGTTGCCGTACATTGATATTGATGGCGAATTTGTCATCAAGATGGTTCAGAATTATAAATCTGAAATTCTGGACAAGGCATATATTTACTCATCCAAAAGCACCGACATCAGTATAAACTACAGTGATGACCAGGCATCTCAGCTATTAACATTGTGTGCGCCTGGTAAAAGCTATCGTTATCCGACTACCGGTGTGGGGATTACAAAATATCTTAATTGCATAGTATCTCATTCAGACTTGCATAAGGTGCTTGAAGCGCAATTTGATGCAGACAACAAACCTATTCAAGATGCTGATTTTGATAATGAAACTTGTAAGCTTGATGTGCTTTTTAGCCCTGAAAAAGAGGTTACAGATACAGGATTGGAAGATTTGGAAAATTTGAATCTTGATTTCTTCAGTATGTTTACTGATGAGTATGTGCGTAGAAATATAGTATTGACTGAATTGTCTGATACTAATTTCATGGAATTGTTGGATAGATATTCAAACGTACTTAATATAATGCTTTTTCAGGATTATACAACTACGTCAACCCGTATTGCAAATAAGGTTGCTCCCGGTCAATTTAATGGGGTGGGGGATGTCATTCCAAGTGATGAATATTTTATTGTCTCAGCAACATTGGAGGCAAATACCATTATTATGTTTGATGATGAAAAAGAGGATGAAATTAAAGATGCGCCCTTATTTATCATTAATGATAATGATGAAACACGTTTATATACGGCATTGGTTGAACAACCATATTGGATAACTGAAACATGCCATAAGTGCTTTATACTGAAACGTAGGTCCACTATCAAATACATGATTAGACAAGAGCAATTTAGAATTGGTAAAGGACTATATATGGTGCCTCAAACAAGTGCCAATATAAAAAATATGCTTGGATTAATACAAGACGTTAATACCGGGCGATTACTGGGTATTGTCTCTAACAGCACTAATATTAGTGATATAACACTGGATGAGATAACCCAACATATATATGCAACTCAAATAATTCAATAATATCATTTATCATGAACAATAATAATATTGTCAAAATAGGAACTGCCCTTAAATGGCGCAACACCTTTGATATTACAAAGAAATACTATCAAGAAAATATAGTCACTGTATGTGGCTGTGTTTTCCGATGCAAGGTGTTACAGTCGCAAGGTAAAACGCCGGTTTACATAGCGGATGATGCAGGACATCTTGCTTTCGCCAATACGGATGTCTGGGATGTGATTGTTGATATGGTGTATTATTACAATTTCGCCATTGACACTAATAATCTCACAAGAGAGACACTGGAGTATATTAAAAGATTGGATGATGAATGGAAAAGGCAACAGAAGGAAATCCAGGCAATTCAAAAAGATAATAAGGAACAATGGGAGCACATAATTGAAATTGAAAAATTAAATGCCGAACAACAGCGTGAAATAAATTCTGTTCTTGATACATATAGTTGTTTCAGTGAAGGTATTTGGTTTGACACTTTACTTTGGAACAATGATTTGTTATGGGATAACAATAAATATGCAATCACGGATGATTTGCAAAATCAAATTGATGAACTTTCAAACCGCCATAAAGAGGACATTGAACAAATTGATTCGGATATTGAAGAGATCAATGCGCACATGACCCGGCATGAGGAAGAACAAAATCAAATCAATGATTATCTTTTGGAGCAGTGTGATAATTGGAATAATTCTATAAGCTGCTATAGTGAAGGTGTATGGGAAAACTTGTTGTATTGGGGCAACATGTCTTTATGGGACAATAATAAATTTTCTATTACTGAGGATTTACAAGATCAAATTGATGATATTGTAGAACAGCATGATAATGACACAAATAACACAGTCAGTCGTTTTGAAAAAGATGAATTACTGATAAATGAACATGATGCGCAGTTAGGGGATTTTCTTGAACGCTTTTGTAGCTTTAGTAACGGCCAATGGGATAACGGATTAAAATGGAATAATACGGCTGTCTGGGAAAATTCAAATATGACATGTGACACATTTGAAAAGGTGTTGGATAAAATAGATGAACATGACGCAAGCATAGCCAATCTTATTGATGAACATGAAATCATTTATCAAAGCATTGATACTTTAGGGAATAATATTGAAAAGAATAAAGCTATAGATGATGAGCAACAAAGGCAAATAGATGTTCTTCTCAAAATTCATTCAACTATAAATAAAGGTTTTTGGGATAATAACTTGCTTTGGGTCAATGAGTCGGAATGGACTAACCGAAATATTGTTGATAAATTAACCGAAATGGTTATCCAGAATAAAGATAATATTGCTCAAAATAAAAAAGAACTGAGTAGCTTAAATGAAAATGTAAAAGAACTGGAGAAAGGTGTAATAGAATCTGAGAATAACATAGAAGATATCAACACACAATTAGAAGACATCTCAGAAGAACAAGCTGCTCAGGATGAGAAAATAGCACAGATTGGAGCGCACTTCTGTTGTTTTGCGGATGGAATATGGGGTGATTGGTTTTTATGGCATAACAATGACACATGGGTAAATGATACAAACAATCATGAGAACCGTATTTCTGAAATGGAAACCTCATTTATCAATATGATGAATATGCTTACTGCTCAACAACAGCGAATTGTTTGTTTAGAGGAAAAAATTGCAAAAACTTTTTATGGATGCCTTGGTACAGGATTGTGGATAAATGACTTCCCATGGCAAAATGATGCAATTTGGGACGGTGGTATTTAAAGTTTTTGTATGACGAGACTATTATATATTGATTAAATATTTAATTCAAAAAAATCAAGTAACATGGCAACAGAAATTACAATGGAAACTGACTGGGGAGCGAAAGGTGCCCAGTTGACCGGAGCACAGGTTCAAGCGTTCATAAAAGAACAATTGACAGCTTTGCATGAAAAAGACACTTCACTTCAGGAACAAGTAGACAACTCACTACCTCGGTTGAAAGCCGCTACTGATGGTTGTTTTGTAACTTATCATCGTAAAAGTGATAACTGGCCTTTAGCAGTTCCATATTGGCAATGGCCTGCTTTGGAACGGGCTGGGGAAAAAGCTGACGGTGTGCTCGTTTTGATTGACGGGCAGGCACCTATTATTGTTTCACCAACAGGAACTCAACTCAGATGGTCTAAGAATGCTGTAGCTGTCAATGCTAATGTTGGTGGTGATTACAGTAAGGCTTATGTCGATTACACTGGCAAAACACGTACTGCTGCTATTATGGCTAAAGGTGTGGAATTATTTGGTGATGACAATGCGGCATGGACACAATATGCGCCGGCATGGTGCAATGCCTATGACCGTTCTTATGACAAAGGGGATGAAGCGCATACTAAAGTTGGGCTTGGTGCGGGTAAATGGTGGTTGCCATCTATTGCAGAGCTAATCATCATTTGGAAACACAAGTATGCAATCAATCAATGTCTCTCAGTCATTTCGGGCGCAAGCCCGCTTGTTGAGTCATGGCATTGGAGTTCCACTGAGTCCTCGGCGACGTACGCTTGGAACTTGTCCCTGGGCGACGGCTTCCTCTTCGGCTGGACCACTAAGGTGTCGGGCAGCGGCTATGTGCGTGCCGTGGCAGCATTTCATTAACCCTTTATCCCTTCAACCCTTTAACTCTTCGGAGCAAAGCGACGTGCGAGCAACGCGAGCATAAAAGGGTTGAAGGGGTAGTATATATTCAACTTATCACAAGGGACGTCGCCTTTTGGAAGGTTCAGTATGGTTCCAACCTCTTGTATAAGAATGAGTATATATGAAATATCAAATTAAGGGTTTGTAATTGATGATAATCAGTGTTTTTGTAGTTAAGAGATTTGATAAAAGCAGTGTTTAAATAAAAAGAGAAGTTGCTATGGCTTTATCCAACGAATTACCGGTTTATATAGACACATATCATTACATTCAAGCAGTGCTTGACACTCATAAAAATTTCCCAAGAGATATCAAACATACTGTCGGGCAGGAATGGATTAGGAGAGCAATTACGCTCCCGACTTTTATAGTCCGGGCAAATATGTTTAAAAGTGAGCGTGAAGCATATCTTACTGATTTCATTTGTGAATTTGAGTTCTGTAAATTGATAGTTCGTTTAGCCGGTGAAAATCGTTGGATAAGTCGTAAGCAACAATCTCACCTTATGTATTTGGAGGCGACTGTCGGCAAACAAGTGACAGCATGGAAGAACGCATCAAAAACAAAATATCGGAAACGTATTAACGAAACTGAAAAATAGTAATTGATGCAACGCACAGAGTATGGAAGTTTACGGATGACCATAGAGTTTGCGCTTCCGTGAGAAATGGGGGTACTACTGCCAAAATGTAGTTAAGGATAAGATAATGTACCCGATACACTGAGAACTCGGCGACGAACGCTTGGAACTTGAACCTGAACGACGGCAACCTCAACAACTGGAACACTAAGGTGTCGAACAGCAACTATGTGCGTGCCGTGGCAGCATTTCTCCGAAAGGTAATTTTGCGAATAAGTAATTGTAGTACAATATAAAATAAGTATTATCACATTAGTGCTGATATGGTGACGTATGAGGATTTGGTAGAGGCCTATTATGATTGTCGTGTACATAAGTCGCGGACAAACAACTGCATCAAGTTCACTCTTGATGTGGAGGGCAATCTATATGATATGATGCAAGCCATCAACAATAGAACCTACCAACCTAAACGCTCCATTTGCTTTGTTGTTAGTCGTCCCAAATACCGTGAGGTGTTCGCTGCTGATTTTGCAGACCGAATTATACATCATTATATCAGGTTACGATTAGAACCTATTATTGAAAAAGAATTTAATGACAGAACATTCAATTGTAGAAATGGAAAAGGCACATTAGCCGGAGTTTCACAATTAAAGCGTGATATAATTGAATGTTCTCACCATTATACCAAAGATTGCTATGTGGCAACAGTTGATATTCATAGTTTCTTTATGTCTATTCCTAAAAAACTTGTTGAAGATTTAGTCATACAACTTGTTAATAAAAAATATGAGGGGGAAGACAAGGAGGATTTGATTTACTTGTGCCATGTTGTTTTAAGCCATTGCCCTGAGAACCACTGTGTTAAACATTCATCAGATGAAATGTGGAATCATCTTCCAGCAAGTAAATCATTATTTACTAATGGAAATGGATTAGGAATGCCTATTGGTAATTTGCCATCTCAAATGTTCGCCAATTATTTGTTGAACTTGGTTGATTGGGCTATTGAAACAGATTGTGGTATTCAATATCATGGGAGATATGTGGATGACATTTACCTTGTTGCAGAAACAAAAGAACAAATTCTAAACGCCATTCCGATTATCAGGGCACGCTTAGAGTCATTAGGACTTAAATTGTCTCCAAAGAAATTTTATATGCAACATTACAGCAAAGGTATAGATTTTACCGGTGCTATAGTAAAACCCGGAAGGGTTTATCCTTTGAATAGAACTGTCACTTCATTTAGACATAGTATCGACAGGCTCAACCAGTGTAAAACCAAATCTCAGATAATAAAAGCATTGTATTCCGTAAATAGCTATTTAGGATTGATGAGGCAATATGATAGTTACGCCATCAGGTATAATGTTCTACAAGAAATAGACAAAAGACTGTATAAGTGGATATATATCAAGGGAAGCATGGAAGTAGTTGCTCTAAAAAGAAAATATCATCCTAAAGCACGTATAAACTATAGGTTGTCACATGGGCTTAATTACAAGTTGTCATTACCAAAACCTATAGCTGTTTTTGAAGAGAGAGAAGATAGAATAAAATATATCAGACTATTGGCTGAATACACTCCGGTCGATATTTTGCCAATAAGTAAACTTAAAAAAGAGAGCAAGACTATTATTCAATATATAGCATAAGTTTAATTTAAAAATGATTGAGACATGAGTGAAATTAAAGATGTCAATGAAATTGACGAAATTAACGAATCTGAAATCCTGACTCCTGAGGAGATTGCAGAAATTGAGGCCCAAAAAGATCAAGAATTGTTTGGCGATAATGTCAAAAAGATTGGTGGATGTGCTGTAGTAACTGTTGATGACGAAACTATCGCAGTTGAGTTGCCAGTTACCTATCCGCAGCTTGTAACAGCGATTGTGCGGCATAAATATGGCACAGACCAAACTGAAGCCATTCTTGCCAATATTGCTTCAGCACAAACGATGTGCGTATCTGAAGAAAAGGCTGCTGAGTATTTGGATGAGTACACCACATACAACGATTGGCGGAGCAAAGCAAAGAGTATTGCGAAAGAAGTTCTTGGAATTGAGGGGTAACAATACCTTAGTGAAGAGCCGCCCTTGGGTAAATATCCTTGGGCGGCTTTTTTATAATTCAATGCTAAGTTCCAGGATATAATCTATAAAAAACAAAGCAATGAACTATTATTAATAAAACGAATGTGAATGTTACAATATAAGGTCAGAAGCGGACAGAACATATATGACATTGCTTTGACTCTCTATGGCAGTGTAGAGGGAATTTTTGACTTGCTTGTAAGCAATGAGGGGCTAAACATGGATACAAAGTTATCTTGTGGAATGATACTTAATTACCATGAAGAGTTTACAATTAATAAAGACATTGTTATATGGTTAAAAGACAATAATATATTAGTGAAGAATGGGGAGCATGTACACGATTATCTTGATGTAGAAAAACTTATAAAATCGCATATTCAAACCTATCATCAGGACATATATGATGAGTTGCAACTTATGTCTCCAGATGAACAAGATATGTATTGGGAATCTTTATATATGCCACGAATGGTAATCCAACAACAAGGGCAATTGTCAGCCATCAAATTGAAGTTGAAACCTCAAAAACATTTAATTGTTGATTGGGGAGATTACACACAACCACTCATTGTAGAAATCAATGAAGAACATGAAATTGAACACTGCTATAAAGGAAATGGGCAACACACTATTACATTATATGGAGATTTTGAATTTGAATTGTTCGATTTGAGAGAAGTAAATGGAGTGTATTATCCGCTCGGAACCATTTATGCTGATACATTTATGTCAGAGCTGGATATTGAGGATTTAAAAAAACTGATAATAACACAATGAGGAGTGTAAGTCAAATTTATTCAGAAGCTGTTGCTACAAGAAACAATTACTTGCAGTTAACAGAATTAAATACGGGAAGAAGCAACAGCAAGCTCAGTATGATTAACCTGCTGACGTATGTGGTGGCTGTCTGTATCCATACCTATGAAGCGATATTAGATTTGTTTCAGGTTAAAATGGTTAAGGTTCTTGATGGACGAATCAATGGAACTCCGGACTGGTATGCCATCATGGCTAAAAAGTTCCAGTACAACAATGCTACTGAGACTGGTGATCAATTGATTTTTAATGAGGATACTATGAAATTGGAATATGCTGATATAGATGTATCTCATAGAATCATTGAAAAAGCTGCATGGCAAAATGATGAAAATGGGACATCATTGATACTTAAAGTATGTAAAGCAAATAACAATTCAAATGAGGTCAATAACGGAATACCCTATATGCCGTTGAATGACCATGAGTTGACCGCATTCAGAATGTTTGTCCAGCAGATAAAATTTGTAGGAGCGGACATTTATTGCGAAAGTTCTCCCGGTGATATTGTGACAATTGTTGCAGACAAATACAATCCGATATTTTATAATGACAGTTATGTTACGGCTGCGCAAGCACTTACAAACTTGCAACAAACCATGATTGATTTTGCCAATGAAATGGAATTCAACGGAATGTTCTACTATCAGTCTGCATTGGACGTGATAAGAAAGACAGAACACATTACTGATATTGGGAACAACATCAAAATTTATGTAAATTCATACAATAGCGAAGACCGAAAATATAATGAGCCGGTTGAATTGGTTGGCCGAATAAAATTGAAAAGTGGTTATATCCGATTACTTGATACGGATTCAGCAATAACAATAAATAGCGATAACTTGATATTGGTACCGGCTTCAAAAATGGACCAGTATTTTGAATCATTGAATTCTGAAAAATGATAAATATTGATTTTGCAAATATCAATAATGCCAAATTGATTGGGCGTCTCTTACCTTTTTGGGCAAGAGGAAAGAGAGTGTCTTTGTTTTTACAAGCGGTTCTTAGCCCTATTGCTTCAGTTCATAATTCATTTAAAATATGGGCATTGGAAAAATTTATAGAATGTCACATAACCGCTCAAAAAGCATCATTAGAATGGTATTTGAGATACAAACTCAAATCTCATTTTCATAATGAGAATGATAACTTTTTCATTACACATGGCATTAATGAATCATTGTCATGTTTTAGCAGTGATGTTTGGCGTAATGGATTACATTGGGACAACAATTTGCGTTGGAACGTGGACATGGAACCACTGGTGCACATGAATATGAATCTGTCCTGTATAAATACAGGTATGTGGGAAAACACGATGTTGTGGAACAATGCTCTTCTGTGGGATAATGAAAATAATGGCAAAAAATATAATGATGACTATTTGGAAATTGTTAATCAAACAAATGTCTATGCTCCAGCTATTATTGATACCGTAAATTATAACCACGAAGATTATGAACGTGATATTAGGAATATCATGTCCAAGTTTATGATTAACTTCAGCAAAATACATATTATAATTGCAGATACAGAGTGATAAATCAATAAATAATTTAGCAGTATGAAGATTTACAATTTTGGCAATGATTATGCCTTTCAGCAAAAACAAAAATTGGAACAGGAAACATCCAAGATGAATCCAAGTTCTGACAACAAACTAAAAGAAGAATTCAATGTTGAAAATCAAAATTCAGATGCCGGATCCGACAATGTGCTTGGTATCTCAGAAAAGCCGGAAACCGCAAAAAAGAAAAAAGAAGCCGGGACCAAAGGTGGAAAAAAGCAAGAGGGTAGTCAAGTTTGATGAGACTGCTGTTGGGCATTTTCTTTATGTTTATGCCCCTATTCAGTATTATCTATTAATGGAATACTGTAAAGCAATTAAGCAAGTCGAAAGAGGACAGCGTATAAAATATAATATAATTGAAGCTATAGCTATCAATAGTGATAACGCTGCTTTCAAAACAGCACGCTTTAGGAGGGCTCTTATAGCTTACCGGAGGTTTGGTACTCGTCCGTTAAGAAAAACTGGATGGTCTTTAAGGGATGCTGTTTATTATGCCAGAAACAGTCATTATATTCATGAAGCGGTAAAAATGAGAGGAACATAGCGATATATTTTTTCTGTTTGTTGTATGACAATTCCATAAAGGGCGTTACTCTCAAAAATACGATTAAGATTGAAGATGTCTTTCAAAAGACTGACAATAAGCAAATAAAAAACAAAAAATCCGTTGTTCTTGTAGAATGGCGGATTTTTTTGCATATATTTGGGGCAGCTTAAAAAATGAACAAAAGAATATGACAGCAATAGTAGGAGTTTTGAATAAACATGCTGTGGCAATAGCAGCAGACAGTGCAGTCACAATGGGGAACACTCACAAAGTGGTCAATAGTGCGAATAAAATTTTCACGCTGTCGAAGTATCACCCTGTAGCAGTGATGACATACAGTAGCGCATCTTTTATGGGTGTACCATGGGATATTATCATTAAAGAATATAGAAAACAGTTAAAAAATAAGTGCTTTGTAAAACTTGAATATTATGTGGATGATTTTATGAAATATCTGCATAAAGAGCATTTCTTTTGTGATAAAAAAACTCAAGAAACATATTTGCGATGGATGTTGGAATCCTTTTTTGACATTTGTCGTAATGAGATTTGTAATGAAAATCATATAGATAAAAAAGCTTTGAATGATACGCTGATTGAACAAAAATTAACAAATTGTATTGGAATATATAAAGCAGCCGATAAATGTCCTGATTTTGATTCATATTCATTGGTGAACTTTAAAAAATATACAGAAACATCTATACAAAATTTTGCGAATGAAAAGGGTTTTGCAAATGTTGATTTATTGTCAGAGTCTTTCTTCTACTATTTGTCGGTTAAAACACTTACTTATTCCTATACCGGTTTGGTTTTTGTTGGTTATGGTGAAAAAGAAATATATCCGTCACTTATTCCTGTGAATATCTCTTCATTAGTTGTTGATGGACATTTAAAATATTTTATTGATCAGACTAATGTTGCTAAAATTTCAGAACATGGTTCTTGGGCTGTGATAAGTCCTTTTGCACAAGTTGATGTCGTTCAAACCATAATTAGAGGAATCAATCCAAGTTTCCAAGATATAATTTATAATGTTATAGGAAAATCTATTGAATCTTATACAGATGCAATTACAGGTATTCTTGATAAGGATCCATCCACAATATCGGTATCAACAGCTATAAAGGGATTGGATAAGCAGTCTGTAATCAAAGGTATTACAACCCAAATAAACAAAGAGATGTTTAGTTTGTATTCAAAGCCATTGATTGATACGGTAGCACATTTAGATAAAGAAGATATGGCAAATATGGCTGAAAGCTTTATATCTCTTACATCATTGGTTCGTAGAATGCAACCTGGAGAAGAAACTGTAGGAGGTCCAGTAGATGTGGCTGTTATTTCAAAAGGTGATGGCTTTGTGTGGATTAATAGAAAGCACTATTTTAATCCTGAGTTAAATGCTTCATTTTTTAGTAATTATTTTAAGTAAGAAAGGAGCTTATTATGTATGGAACAATGACTTGCGATTTATGCCAAAATTCAAAATTGGAAGGAACCCTATTGACAAAAGAACAGGTTGAAGAAATTTCAACTCGTATATCTAAGAATGTCTCTGAGAATGTGTCAAAACAATTGGAAGAAGCTATCTCTGCTTTATCTTCCAAAAAGACAGATAAGGAAACAAAGAAAAAATGAATTATTCTAAAAAAAAGTCCGCTTCGCATTGTTTGTTTTAGCGGACTTTTTTTGCGATTGATTTATATGACTATCCGCATAACTCCCCAAATAACATGCTGCCATGTCGTCTGGAAAGTAATGCTAAGTCATTTATTTTTAAGTATTACGGCAGCTAAAATAGAGCTGCCCAGGACTCCTCCCGTAAGTTACCCATAGCCAATGTTATGAAATGGTTTCAATTGTCAGTAACACTGCCCGTTTCCAAGCTGTTTAATCACTGACCGAAGAGGTTGGGACTTGGATAAACATCCCAACGTTCCTATAACATTCATTTCTAACGTAGCACAGGCTGTACCTGTGCTTAGGCTAATCTGCTCATCCATCAATCACCCTTTGGGGAAGATTGCGGATAGTCAAATTGATTTATTAGCAACGTATTAGCTAATATACTTTATATTATTGATTTAGAATTTTTTTCTGTTTGAAAATGTTGCATTGAAAATAATTTTAGCTTCTGGCCCTCCATTGACTTTGGTTCCACATGATACATTGTGTAAAATTGAAGAACCCGAATTATACCATTTCTTTTGAACAGTTTCTATATCAGTATCTACACTAATGAAAAATTGATGAAATTGGGGCGATTCTCCAACATTGTGCGAGCATGTTAAATGATATTTCCATTCTGATGGATTGATAATAGCGCCACACAATCTACATTTACATTTGCCTTTAATCTTAATCCCCGTATCTAATACGCAAAAATAATTATGGAATCCCGATTCACAAATAATATCATGGAAGCGAGCTAAATGCTTTTTCCATTTCGTGAGTTTTAACACCTCTCCGCATAATTGACATTTTATTAAAGGGGCAGGTTTTGAATGCGTAGCAGCCTTAATTTTCTTGCTCGGTTTCATGTTATTCTATTATTTGTGTGTGTTGTTTTTAAATCATATTTTGGCGAGCTATAATTGCATTAATTGTAGCGTTAATTCGACTTGCAATCTGCTCATTATCGCCAACATGAATTTCAAATATTGGACGTGAAATGTTTAATGTATTAATGATAACTGAATAATTATGATAAATCTTATCTGGCTTCTTTTGATATTCTGTTGTATATTTTTCTGGGCCAGCAAGTAAAGTACCTGCTGTTTTACCAAACGACCGTTGCATAGAAGAGCGTTTGATTTCATTCCATAAATCCCCTTGAGTCACTGCAACAACAGTACCGGCTTTTATTTTCGGATTATCTACAATTTGAGAGCTACTTATATCATTGAATTTTAACCATGATGATGAAAAGTATATTTCTTGTTTTTCTTTAAAAATAAGTACGGTTCTTTGAGGATCCGATGGGGAAATCGGAATCATAACTTCAATTTCCCCATATTGATTTTTCATACTTTTAATCCATTCATTGAAATTATCTATCCTTTTTTGCACCCAATTACTTACTGCATAAGGATTTTCAGTATGGTGTTTGGGGGCCTGAGTTGAATTTGTGCTATTGGAGCTTATAAAACACACTAATGAAATCACGACAATAGCTGCAATGATAAGAAATAGTATAAATATAGCCATATACATTTTGGATTTTGTAATACATTCAATTTCAATCTCAAAATGGCGATGGCATAAACGAAAAGCGTAGAGCCATTGCCTTTCGTCTCGTGGTTCACCACAAACCATACTCAGTAAGGCAGGCTCTACGCTATATGCAGAACCGCCTAACACTGAGTATTTAACCTTATTCTATTCCGAGGTGGTGATTTCGAGACGAATTAGGTCATAATATGTCGCTTATAAGCAAATATGCTATACAAGTATCGCAAAAGTAAATATAATATATGAGAATAACAAATGAAATATCTGTTAATCACTGTTTTTATTACTTAGCGTAATTTTTCCAGAAACGATTAGTGATATTTCTCAGAATATATCCATCCACCTTATAGAGACGCTGGTTGGTCTTAGGCGAATTGAGACCACCCAATTTTTTTATATATGGTCCCAATTTTAAATAATCAAAGTTCTTATACTCAGCAAAAATAGAAAACCACTCCTGACCGCTGTACCAGCCAATTTTCAGATGTGGGTGAACTTGACGAACATATCCAGCGAGCTTATTAACTTCATCCGGCTCCATGTCCCCGCCCATAAAACATACACAAGTCACATCTTTAGACAAAGGCTTGACCAAATCATCCAGCGAATCTTCAGTTAATGGTATTCCTTTGTCCTCCCACAACATTTGCGCATGACATCCTTTACATTTTAATGGACAGTTTGCAATATTGATTACAAGAGACACCTCATCAGGTATCTCCTGTAATCCAATTAAGCTATTGTAATATTTCAACATAACCTAAAAATCCACATCTCCATAAATACGTTTCAAGAACTCTTTTTGACGAGGGTCTGCCCAATGCTCTACTGGCGTTGGATAACCTATTATCCGGACCCAATACTGAATGTCAGTGCTTCCACACAAACATTCCTTAATCGGCATATTGACAACTTTACCGCATTTCTTGCATACACTGATAGGCACATTGATGGTCCAGTAATTAGTTCCTTCACGTTTAGCTATATTCATCAGATGCTTGCATTGTTCTTTTGACGGCCATGTGGAAAGGTTTAGATGGCAAGCCTGACCTCCGTCAGTATAGGCATTAACCATCCGACCATGCAGGCGTAACTTATCAAAGATATTGGTATTGTCCCACGGGTTATAAAAATAACTATTATAAAGATTCTGGTTATCCGGCACCCAATATCCGTCCGCTTTGTCCCACTCATAAAACTTCACTGCAAGATTTTCTCCCGGGATAGCTTCCGTATTGAACAAGAATGGGCGTTTTTTGTCATGGATATTATGCAATTGGTTTTGTTCGCGAACAGTACCAAACAGCAATTGCATGAAATCAAAATACGTGTCATTCACAGTTGTTTCAATACCGAGGAACTTTGCAGCTTCAAAATAACCGAGCATGCCGTTTGTGCTATACAGTTTTTTCATAAAGATGTATCTACCATTACTTGCAGCAAACATTCCTTTGTCTTCTTGATCGTATAGAATTGTTTTATAAGCAATATGGTATTTATAAAAGGGTTCCAATACCTTGATGAAATAATCCTTGAAACCTATTTTCCATGCTGTGTTATAAACCTTACTGCCATATTCACGACAAAAGTCTTGGACGATACGATTACAGTTAATGGTGATAACATTGCAGCTTCCAGTCATCACACCGGTCATTCCGGTAGTTGAACTGAATGTGTTTTCTGCTATCTCGTTTTGGACTCGACAACATGAAGCCAATGCTGTTGGATTATCATTCATATAACAGAATATAATGCTTCCTTTAGACCACTCGTCTGCCAATAAATCTTCGTATTGTTTATCCTTAAATCCATTATCATCATATAGCAAAGCCATAGTCGTAACCGGGAAGGTCAATGGTTTGATGTTCCTTAATCTTCTATGTAAATCCATAAAGATACGTTGAAGTGTATCTATTGCTATCCATTCAGGTTTTGTACCGTCTGGATAGTAAAAATCTCCAAATAATGCTTCAAAATAATACCGATCATAAAATGAAAGATTGGTAAAAGGTGAGTTGTAGCTGCGATTTCCGGCTGGTTGATTGACTCCATAGATAAATTGTTTCAGCCCTTTGCAAATTGATTTGCGAATTGTGGACTGTTTTTTACAATGTTTATTGGTGATAATGTCATCTAATTGATTGTACCAATCATTTCCGAACTCTTGGATGATGTAATAATTCAATGTTACAATATAATCTCCAAATGCAACGGCACCTTTGCATTGAGAACTAAGCAAAAATGCCAGATTAGTAACCTGTCCACTAAATGATTCTATATCATTTGGAGGGGTAGGGGTTATTCCATCAATGTTTCCTACCCCGTCAGTCATTAATGGATAAAGAGTTACCGCATCGCAATAATATTTCGCGGTGGGGGTACTTGCTTCATCATGGGTATATCCAATATGACTTTCAAGATCTTGAACATATTTTTTTCCTAATTCAAGTCCAGGATAAAGAGAATCAAGCGTATTACGCATACGTGAACGCTGAATGAGTCGATTTACACCTTTGTAAACCTCGCCTTCAAGATTCGCCACGTTTTTCATTGACACATTTGAATTTGGGTCGGTTTCACTGGATGTGGCAGCATTGTCTGATGAGGACGTGTAACTATCCATATAATCTATACGCTCTTGGATAAATCGCGCCTGTTGATGCAACTCCCTGTATAGGATATAACTTTTTGCTACATCATAATATCCTTGTTTCATTAAAGCGGTTGAAATTTGGTCTTGGATTTCTTCTACCGAGATGTTGTCTTGAAGGCTGACATGGTGGTAAATCCCTTCAAAAGCATCATCGGTCAGTTGTAATCCAACAGACTTAAATGCAGCGTTCACAGAACTGCGAATTTTTTCAATAAAGAACGGTACCGCAACACCGTTTCTCTTAATGATGTTTAATTGCTCCATATTGCTTTATGATTTTAACATTAAGGACTGGCAATTTACCTCCAGCCCTATACTTTAATAGCATTACAAGAATTTGAAATAATGCTTTAATGCAATAACAATTTCGCTAATTTCTTGTGGCGTAATGTATTTTATTTTATACCTGTTAAGACCTGATGCGGCTGTTTTGTAATCATTCACAGTAAGAGATTCAACCAGAGAACGAAATGAATTATATTCAATATCTGAAAGTGGTTCATCATTACTACTTAAACGTACTAATAATATATCGACCCATGCTGGGGCATAGAATTTATTGTCTCTACATTCTTGTTCCATGTCCGTTCTTATATTTTTTAAGATAGACAATACAAGCGGTAGTATTTCGTTCAACCTGTTAAAATCACGTGAGGTTTTGCCTGATTGAAAGTCCTCGATGATGTCAATGGCATGGTTCATTTGTTCAATTGTAAGCTTATTCTTCTCCATACACCACCTCCTCTTCATTTTCTGTATCTCCGTAATGATACGGGATTACTGATTGAGAATATTCTAAATCTTTGATTTGTTTGATAAGACTGTCGATAAAATCTCCTTGGATAAAATTAAGAATGATACTACACACGAGAAGCGTGAGTAATACAAGAATACGAGTATTCGATTTTTCCTGTTTCATTATGTTTCAGTTTTTAATGAAACACTGCTCTCATCAATTATATATTATTTTTTTCAACTTCCCGGATAGAGAGAGGGAGTGAGGTAAAGAGACATTTATCCCTATAGGGGGTATGTATGCCCCGTTAGGAATAGTCTCTTTTTGCTGTTATAACTTTCCGGCGTATCGGTCAGTCGTTTCGGCATTGGAGGTACCTCATACAGAATCGGTACTGGCGTATCTTATTTACAGTTCTGTCACTGCACCTTTTACGGTTCCCCTTAACGCCCAGTATTTGTTGTAATATAAAAATGCATCAAATACCATTATCCTTGGGTAGCCTTATGCCTCGGCTCTCGAACGTGACTGGCGGTTTCTGTCATCCCTTCTACTCACTTATGGGTGTTACTGAAGTTATCTCTCTGTCACCTTATGGTGGCATTGGCTGTGTCACGCACTGCCGCTCCCCACAGATTTTTCGTTCAAAGGACATTGAAGGATGTCCATATTGCATTTTAATCAGTAGTTGAATTGCTTGTGGAAGATTGTAGAAAAATAAAAATCCGCAAGCTGGTGATGGGTCGCTTGCGGATTTTAAATATATTTGTCGAAGACTACGAGGTCTTTGGCATAATATTCTTAGTATATGTATGCGCTTTGTTGACCCATCATCTTCAACATTGCGTTGCAAATATACAGTGTTTTTTTATACTACAAAAATATTTTTTATAAAATCGTATTGTATTAGCATTTATTTAACTTTTATTTTAATTTTTATAATACGTATATATTAATGTATATGCGTGTGCATGTATTGTTGGTTGATTTAATAATGTACATCATTTATTAGTTTATTTTGCTTGATTACCAGTTGTTTATTAAAAATATGGTGTTCAGTGCTAAAATTTTTATATAATTATTTTGTCTCTTCAAAAATGTTTTTCTACATTTGCAATTGAAAACATGATTAATCAACATTAGAAGCAATTGTTATGAGCAAGAAAACATGATTAGAGGAAAAGGAAAATTGATTAAGGTGGCAGGAAACACAGTGGCTGATGAATTTTATCGAGTGTGTGAAAGGCTTCCGGACAATGACAATTATTTGTTTATCATTTGTGATGATACAAAAAATAGGAACTTACCTTATTTATCCTATTTTTTTTCCGTGGTATTAAAGTATATTTCGGATTCTTTACCAGACCATCCGGGTACTACGGCTCTCTACAAATATTTTGAGGATATGTTTGCTCCGATACATACCGTCAAAATAAACAATAAGCAATTTGAATATTGCGAATTAAAATCGGAGAAAGCAAGTGATGTCAACAACATTATAGAGAAGGTTGTTGAATATGCCCTGAAGGAATGGGGCATTGAGGTTCCCAGACAAGAGGATTTGAAAGATCCTAAAGTTAGGGAACTGCATAGCCAAGCCTACCTGAATCAGGAGGTAGAATGGAGCAATTTTATCTCTTCGCGCAAAAAAATATCTAAAGATGAGCGAAGAAACAAGAAAACTGAGCGCATTTGAAGCGTTCGCCCAAACCCAGCAAACGTATGCTGAAGCTGAAGAAAAAGCAAAACAAGAAGCCGGTTCTCCCAAAGTTGAGCGTTTTAGAATAGGAGAAGATGGCGAGTATTCAATTCGCATTTTGCCTTTGGCTCCTAATTTTGATGAAAATGGCAATATATTGCCTATGGAGCGTAAAGGGTACGAGTACGCGGTTCATCAATTCTTTTTAACTATCAAAGCACCTGCCAAAAAGGGTGGTAAGTCAAAGAAGCTGAGCATTCCGGTTATTCGTACTACAGACAAAGAGGTAGGTTTTTCTGTTGACTTGATTGACACTTATCTCAAGATTGCCAAAGAAATGTATGCTGATGATGAAAAGTTGATCAAGTTCATATCAGACAACGCATACAGTGGCGGTCTCCGTTGGAATTACCAACACGCAATCATGGTTCTTGATGTTTCAAGTGATAAAGAACGTGCAAAAGGTCCGCAATTATGGCAATGTTCGCATAGCCAGTATAAGGATATTGATTCAGCAAAAATGCGTCTTTGGAAGGAACTGAGAGAAGATGGTGAACAAGAAACATGTCCGATTTCCAGCTTTACTGATGCCTATCCTGTCAAAGTTATTCGTAGCAATAATAATGGCAAGACCGAATATACTGTTGAAATTGGTCGTAAAATACTTAATATCAAAGAGGAAGAAGCTGAAAAACTGCTTGAACTTCCACGCATTCCCGAACAACTTTATCGTTATACAAGATACCAGTTTGAGGCAACCTTGGTGTTCTTGCAACAATACGATGAGGAGCACGACATGGAAGTATGTAAGGAGCCTGACTTCATCGAGGCTGTAGAGAAACTGAAAGGTGAACTTCCTGCAGATGACAATTCACACTTTGATTTAAGTGGTGCTGCTTCTAAGGATAGCGGCAAGGAAGAAACTACTATTGATTCTTTATGGGCAGAGTATGATGTTATTGTTGACCAAGATTTGAACGAAAAATCTGACGAATATCAGGAACTTCGCGAAAAGATTCGTCAGTTTATTGAAGATAACGGTATTGATGTTCGTATCTCACGCTCAAAGAACAATCAGCAGTTGCTTGAAGAAATTGATGAAGCCTTAGATGAAAAGGCTAAGGATAAGCCAAAAGAAGAAAAGAAAGAAGAAACTGTTGCGCAGCCATCTCGTCGTGCTCCGAAACCTAAAGTTGAAGAGCCGGAAGATAAACCTGAAAACGGCGATGATAACGATGGTGCTGATAAAGCACAAGAAGAAAAAGTGGATGAAACACCTCGTCGCCGTCGTGCTCGACCTGGTAGCGAAGAGAAAGAGGAGGCTTCAGCAGAAAAAACTGAAGATGAGACATCTGAATCTACTACAGAAGAAGAGGCTCCACGTCGCAGACTTCATTCCCGTCGTTTAAGATAATTCCTGTCTTTAGATAATTATTGTGTGGTAGAGAGGGTATTGGGATGGTGCCCGTACCCTCTCATTTTTTTAATTTTCAAAATAGACAGGAATTATGAAAGAAGCTATTGCTTTATTAATTAACGATATACACGTCAGTAAAGATAATATTTCAGATTTTAATCAGAATTGGGATGAAATGCTTGCAATATGTAAGCGTGAGGATATTGCTGACATTGTAATAGGTGGTGATATGTTTACTTCCAGGGCATCACAAACATTGGCAACATTACTTGCTGTCAAGAATGCTTTGAACAGGGCCGTGGCTCAGGGTTTATATATCACAATTGCAGAGGGAAATCACGATCTTGTGGACCAAGAGTCTTTTGAGGGGTATAATCATCTATGGATTGGTCTGAAAGGTATCGAAGTTATAGATGTATATAAGGTGTTGATGTGGGAAGATTGCGACTTTGCATTACTTGTAATGAGTTATTTCCCGGAGGATGGTTCGTTCTTAGAACGAATGTATCATGCAGTTCAAGACACATTAAAACAGTACCCGAATATTTCCCAAAATGATATTATACTTTATATCCATGAAGGTGTGCATGGTGCTTTAGGGGATTTTGAAATTCCATGTGAACTTCCGCAGGAGCCTCTGCTTGGATTTAAGGCTGTATTGTGTGGTCACTATCATAACCGTGTAAAAATCAAGAATACAAATATTGAATATATCGGTTCCTCACGTCAAGGAAATTTTGGTGAGGATGAAGAGAAAGGGTACACAATATTGTATTCTGACGGTTCTTATGGTTTTGTTAAGAATGAGGTTAATACCCGTTATAAAACAATCGAATTAAATGCTGACAAGACTGATAATTTCCAACTTGAAAATGATGACCGGTACAAGTATAAAGTCAAAGTGAAATGCAATGAAAAGCAGGCTAAACTCTTTGACAAGCAAAAGTTATTGGATTTAGGCTTTAATAAGGTCGAAGTCATAACAGAAAGCGCATTACCGAAAGAGTCAGCTACATCTGGTATTCAGGAAAAGTATGACAAACAGGGTATTAAGAAAGAATATCAGAATTATTGCAATGAAAATTCAATAGATAGCAAATTAGGTATTAAATACTTGGAGGGTTAAAATCATGTGGAAATTAGCAGAAATTAGAATTAACAATATAGTATCTTTTCACGAGGCTTCACTCTCCATAGAACAGGGTGTGGCAACACTTATATTCGGAAAGAACGAAGACAATGCTTCTCAGCCTTGCAATGGTTCTGGTAAATCATCCTTAATTGAGGCTATTTCTTTCGCTTTGACTGGTGAGCAGTTGCGTAAGGTTAAGAGCGTTGAAGAAATTATTAATGATCATGCTGAAAATGCTTATGTGTATGTTAGGTTGGTAAATGATTATAATAATACAACATTTACCATCGAGCGTACCATCAGTCGTAATGCACCGCAAAGTATAGAGTGCCATAAATATGATGGTATCGGTGTAGAGATTAAAACAGACAAGACAATTCAACCTACGGTATCTGATTATAACAAGTTTATTCTTTGTGAAATTGGGCTGACAAAGGATGAAATTTATAATAACTTTATTCTTTGCGATAATAAATATGAGGGATTTTTTGATTGTTCGGATAAGAACAAAAAAGAAATTATCAATCGTTTTAGCAATGGAGTAATTATAGACGATAGCATTGACCGACTACAACAAGATATGGCCCCTGTTATAAGTGAATTGACAGTGGCCAATAACAAAGTAATTGGTATCAACGGATCTATTTCAGCTATTAAGAATGAATTGGAACATGTTGATGAGAAAAAAGCAAATGCTCGGCAAGAACGTGGCGCACGTATAGAGCGATTGGACGAACAGATACAGAAGTGCCGTTCAGATATCGAAATTGTTGAGGAAAAAAGAAAAAAGGCGGAATCGAGATTGGTTTTACTTAACGGACTTCAAAAAGAGGTAAAAGAGTTGGACGAGTCGAATTTGTCTTTGCTTGAAGCATACAATGAGATAAAAGTAATGTGTGAGGATAATGAGCTTGAAACTGTCAGTGAATTTGATAAGATGTCCGAACAATACAAAAACTTGTTGTCCGAACAGAAAAACAGTATCAAGCAAATTAAAGGGAGAATTGATGATGCTACTGCTACTCTCAAACAAAGCAAAGATGAGCAACAGAAATATGCAGAATCTTACAAGAAACATTGTGACGATGAAACAAAATTGACTGAAAAAGATATTGCATTAAGGGAGAAAATCAATTCAGAAATCTCAAAGATAGATGTAAAACTTGATAAAATCGAAGAGGATATTAATGCTAACAAGAAACGCCAAGCAGAATTAAGCGCATTGATTTCCAGAAATGAGACTTTACTTAATGGAGCGGTGGTTTGCCCGAAATGTCAACATAAGTTTTTTGTTGATGAGGATATAACTGTTGACGATGTAAAAAAGACATTGGATGACTTGCGTTCAGAAGAAAGGAAAAAGAAGGAGGAAGCCGCAAAACTGATAAAAGAATTTGATTTTGTTGATGAAGATGGGGCTAAAAAATCAGAAGAGATTGATTCTATTAATGCAAAGATGAAGGTTCGCGCCAATGAATTGGATGCTGAATACAAGAAACTGAAATCTCTGTCAGTGAAAGTGGACCAGGCGGAAAGCAGTGTCACATCTCTTCGGAAACAGCTTACTAATGCTGAAAATGAGCTTGACCGGTTGAATGGTAAAATTGAAGTAATGCGTAACCGTCTGTTTGGTGAAATTACTGGAATCTTAGAGGGGCGTGTTATGAACGGCAAGAATTACATTGAACAGCAGGATTCATCAATTGTGTTCTTGAAAGGGCAAATGAGCCAATACCAGCAGTCCAAAAAAGAGCTTATTGAAGCTCCTGAAACCGATTTTGAAGCATCATTACAAGAATCATTGGAGAAATATCAAGATGAGCTTAAATCAGCTCAGAAAATAGCTTCAGAGATTGAAATTAAGTATAATAGGTTGAAAGAACAGGAACTTCATTTTACAATGTTCAAATCGTATATCGCTAATAAGAAGATTGATGCTCTTTCTCTTATTGTAAATGATTTCTTGGAAAAAATCGGTTCTGACATCCGACTTAAACTGGAAGGATTCACAGTCACTAAGACAGGTAAGTTTAGGGATAAAATATCTGTGCAAGTGATGAGGGACGGTATTGACTGTGGCTCTTATCATAAGTTCTCTGGAGGAGAAAAAGCGAGATTGAATTTGGCTTGTATCCTGTCGTTGCATACGTTGACAAATTCTAATTGTGAAGAAGGAAAGGGGCTTGATTTTATCATTATAGATGAATTGCTTGACAAGTCTGATGAAGTTGGAATGGCTACCTATTGTGAAGCGTTGAATAAACTTAAGCAAACGTCATTGCTCATAACTCAGGGTGGTGTGTCAGAAGGTTATCCGCATAAGCTATTAATAGTCAAAAAACAAGGTGTTTCAACAATCTCTAAATGATGGTATTATGCAGAAATTAACAGAAGAATATGTAAGCCAGCTTAAAAGAGGTGATGTTATTGCATTTGATGTAGCTACACACTGTGGTTACTATACTCTTGGAGATTATGGAACAGTATATTTCCCTAATACAGAAAAGGCTCCCAAAAAACTTGGTCCTGATTATGCACAGCATAAAAATTTCAGACAATGGTTGATAGATATTATGACCTCTCATAACATTAAAGCTGTTGCGGCAGAAGATGTTGTGTTCGGTCATTTTGTTGACTTCAGAAAACTTTGTGAGTTTAGAGGTATCTTGTTTGAAGTATGCGAAACACTGGATATACCAATAGTGACTTTTAAGCCATCTGATATAAAGAAGCATGGTACTGGTAAGGGTAATGCGGATAAAAAGATGATGATGGAATTTGCAGAAAAGCGTTATCACATCGAGGTAAATGGTGACGATAATCTTGCTGATGCGATTCATATCTATATGTATTTCATTCATCGGTATAAACTTTAATAAGTGGTGGTATGATTGGAATTTATTTGGAAAATCAAATCAATAAATGCAGTTTATGTCATCAAAAATGCCGTCAAAACCGGACAAACCAACTGCTAAATGTAAGCAGTTAAGTCCAAATGAGAAAGAAATACTTTTCAACAAGTACATCATTCCTAATTTCAGTAGCATAAAAAGTCTTACAAGGAGATATACTGATAATTATCAAGATGTTGATGAAAATTATAATTATTGTCTGGCCCAATTATTTAATTATATAGGGTCATATAATCCAGAGCAGAAACTTGATACATGGATTCATATTTGTGTCAAACGAGCGTGTTTTCATCAAAATAAAAAACGGTCAGAAGATGCTTCACATTGGACTGATATAGAAATGTGTACCAATGAAGACATTTATCAAAATGGAACGAATATGATTGTTGATGCGGGGTTTGGAACACTGATAGATAACATTTCAGATCAAATGTATAACGCATTAATGCAAATCCCTCCACAGAGATTATCTCCATTTATGATGTATGTACAAGGGCACCGAATAAGGGAGATAACTGCTGCCGAATGGAAAATGGGACATCTTGAAAAACGAAGTGAAGATATTGTGAAAAGTCGGATATATTGGGCTAAAAGAGAATTACAATATATACTTAGACAATATGGAATTACAAGAAAGAACCGTAAAGGTCCGACAAATGATCGAGACCGTTGTGAAGAGGACGATTGACCCTAAATGGAGATTCACTCAAAGTGGGGTTGCTGCAATTTATCTACAAAATGGGTTGCAGCAGCTACCCTCTTTATTTGGAGTATCGGACATTGATGATGAGAGGATTGTAGATTATCTCATTTATCAGTTGTATCGAATGCGCTCATTTATTGCTGATGGTTCATGGCAGTACACTTGGTTATTTTCCCAGTCTGCTATGGATAAATTTAAAAAGCAATTTTTAAGTGCTGACGGTAAATCCGGAATGAATTATTATATCAATCAATGGTTGGATGAGGCAGAATTGTCACGTAGTAAATTAACAGTGATAATAGCACAGCCAAAACCTAACCCATTAAGAAAAATGGTTTATTTGGCTTCAGAAGAGACAATAAAAAGAAGGTTCCTGAATACAGAAGACGGATTGACATTATGCCAGCGTTCGACTACAGGCTGGAGTCCAATGTCTGAAACTTGTGGACGATGTGATTACTGGGTTGAGTGTGAAAAAATGACTGCTAAAAAGTACCCAGAACTTATGCGGTTCAGAAAAGAAGAATATGGCAGGAAAGAAAAATGATAATGTATTGACATCCGAGTTTTTAGCAGAATTGTATAATTGTGCCATAACGAATAATCAAATTTGTTCGGTAGTGTCAAGATATATGGAAGATTGGTTTCTTCCAGACCAACAATATCAGATGCTTAATTCAGCATTAAAGAGTTATTTTGCAGAGTATAAGACTGCACCGCAATATGGTATCATTACGCAGCGCTTATCCTCTTCAAGGGCAGTTTCAGAATTGCTGGAAGAGATTCGTGAAGTGGCGACAAGCGTAGATATGGACGGTATCAGAGATCAGTTTGAAGAGTATTTGAAATTGGTCCAGTTCAAGAAGATTTTTAAGGAAGTTTCTAAAAAATATGAGGATGGTGAGCGTATTAGTGCAATGATATCCTTTACAAGAGAGGCTGTTAAATTGCAGCAATTTACATTAAAGCCGGAAGAGTTTATTGATATTGCTCAAACTTATGAAGAACGATTGAGAGAAAACAAGGTTCGTAATGATAATCCTGTTTCTAAAATGGTCAATAGTTTTTATATTGATGGACTGGATGAACTGAACCAAGGTAGAAATTTGCGAACACAGCTTTCGTTATTCCTTGCTATGTCTGGTGTTGGTAAAAGTCATATAGCACGTTGGATAGGTTACAATGCTGCATATATAAGTGGACTTGATGTATTGCATATCCAATTGGAAGGCGCCGCATCAGAAACAACAGACGCCTATTCTGCAATGTTAAGTGGTACCACAACTTATGAATATGAGAGCGGAAAGGTCAATAATCATACATTAGAGCATTTGAAAAGTCTGCTTGATACTTATAAAGGGACATTGAAAGTAAAGGCTTACCCTAAATTTGGCAAAGAAGTATCGACTACAGATATTAGAACTGATTGTGATAAATATAGGGAAAAATTTGGAAAATACCCTGATGTTGTGATTGTCGATTCGCTTGACCTTTGTACTGATTCTTCAGGAAAGAACTGGGATGCGAAATCATTACGACATAAACGTATCGCTACAGCTCAAGACTTAAAAGACCTTGCTGGTGAAATAGACGGATGGTTAGTCGTAACGTATCAGGCTACTATTGAAAATCCTGAATGGGTGAATGATGAGAAGAATGTGCTTACAGCATTTAATACATCTGAATGTAAGGGGTTACAGAGACCTTGTACACATCTTATATCGTTGAATCAAAGCAAGAAGGAATATCGCGAGGGAACCATGAGGCTTTATGCTGATAAGTTTAGATTTTGTAAAAAGGGAGAGCCTTTTAGGATTGCTTTAGACTATGAGCATGAAGTTTTCTATGATAGGGTGCGAACATTAAATTTACCGCAGGAATAAATGATTAAAGCAATTAAATAAGTTGATTACACACAATGATTATCACACCAGAAATGCAGCGTTCTATTACAGAAGAACTGCTTTATGACTTTAGCGGTAAGATGGACGGGTCTCGCCGGAATATACTTATACAACATTGTCCTTTCTGTGGACATGACGGTTTTAAGTATGGAATTTATGTTGGAAACAATCTTGGAAAGAAGCGCTTTGGCATGTCTAATTGCTATCATTGTAACAGACGATATGGTTCATTGAAGGAGACTCTGAAAGCACTTGGGAGAGAGGATTTGCTTCCAAAAGAAACAGCGCAACTTGATGACTCAGAAACAGATATTTCGTCTATGTTTGATGATGAAATAGATGATGAATTGGTTGATGCAGTAATGCCAGATGGTTATAAACGCTGTTATAAAAATAGTTATTTGAAATCACGTGGTTGGGTTATGGATGATTATGAATATTTCCCAGTTGGTACTAATCGTGGTTTTGACAGAGAGTACAACGATTATATTATTTTGGAGGTTCGTGATGAGGGTAGATGCGTTGGATTTGTTGCGCGTAGCATTCTTGGTAAAGAAGAAATAGATTCATACAATGCCAAACATCATTTCAAGATACGTCGATATAAAAATTCAGATGAACGTATTGGGAATGGATTTTCTAAAATGTTATATAATTATGATGCTATTGAAGCAATGACTACTCACTCTGTAATTCTGTGCGAGGGGCCATTCGATGTTGTTGGGCTTAATCGAAAATTAGAACTTTATGACAATAAACATATTGTTCCGATAGCAACTTTTGGCAAAAAGATCAGCCAAGAGCAAATGTTTAAGTTACAGAAAAAAGGTGTTGAACAAATTGTAATAGGCTATGACAATGATGCAAAAGAAACCACATCCAAAATTGCTATGGAATTGGAAAAATACTTTGATGTATTGATTGCAGACATTCCTAATGGTGTTGGTAAAGACTGGGATGAGATGGACGTTGAGGATATCTATGACGTCTTTGCTTTTAATTTAAAAACGATTCGTGAATTTAATCTTGGATAAAATGAGTGAAGTAGTAACATTAAAAGAATGGCTTGACAATCATCATATAACTTATTCTCTAAGAAAAGATGTATTGGTTATTCCTGGATTTGGCAGATGTTTAATTCAGGAAAATTACGACCATATTTTCAAACAGAATAAAGATGGAGAGGCTGTTTTTAATTCTATTGAGAACATATCATATCTTTTGGCTGATGATATTACTTATATTGTTTTTCCATTTGGTTGCAGATGGTTTTATGTGGATATCCGTGAAGACCCATTGGATTTACAATTTCAAATACTTAGATATGTTGGTGATTCACCAGTATTTGAACACCAATGTGAATTTTATCCGCTTGGCATCCACTCTGGATATGAATTACTAAATGGAAGTGGTTTATTGAAAGATTGGTGCACAAAAACAAAATTTTTAGGATATAAAGGCTTATCTGTTGCGGATAGAAATACAATGGCAGCGTCTTTGGATTTACAGCAATCTGCAACAGAAAAAGGTATTAAATATTGTTTTGGCTATTCATTGACAGTAAATACCGGGAAAGATAAAGTTGGGGTTAAAATATATTCAGCTACGCAACAGGGGTTTAAAAATATGCTCCGTATTCAAAAGGCAATAGCTGTTGACAATATAGACACCAAAGAGATTAACCTGATTGATTTTTTGAATTTGGCAGATGGTAATACTTTGGTTTTTGATAAATGGTCCGGACATTGGCTGACTGACAATAAGGGGATTCTTCAGGATTTTATTACAGCTTTTTCTGGGTGGGTGTTTTTTCAAGTTGATACGACTGAATATCGTGCTGACAGAATAGATTCAACTCTTCTTCAAAGTCAAAAGGCATATTTTGATAATTTTTATTTAGGTGATTTAGAATATTACATGAATATTCGTCCGGTTCTTATTCAAGATGTATATTATTTGGATAAAGAGGATTGGAAAACAAAAATCATTCTCAATAAAATTGATACTGGTGCGGCACATGAACAATCGCATAACCAGTATTTGAAAACTATAGACGAATTGTATAATGAATTTAGATCTTTATTCTCGGACCGATATGATGATGATGTGTTTTATGATATGTGTGAATCCACTGCTGATATTATTGAAAATGCCACAGCTGCTTATGATTTGAGTGATAACTATGCCCCAAAATATGATATGACCTCACAGGAACAAGCTAAATATGGAAATACGCTTAATATGTTTCACCAATTAATTGAAGATGGGTTTAAGAAGTTGGTTCCAGAGGGAGAGGAAGAGCGATATCGTAAGCGTGTTGAATATGAAAAATATGTCATAGAGAGCACGGATAACGTGGATTATTTCTTGATTCAGAGAGATGAGTTGAATTGGGCGCAAGAAAATGGTATTTTGACTGGCATTGGACGTGGATCTGCCGGAGGATGTTTATTGTTGTATTTGATGGGCATTACATTTATTGACCCACTTAAATATGATTTGATTTTTGAGCGTTTTCTATTACCAGAGAGAGCCGGCCTTGTACCTGATAAAGTAACAATAATGGCAGAAGAAATTAAGTCCTCGGATTATTTTGAATTGGCTTTTGAAAACGGGGAAAGACTCTTGCTTGATAAAGATGCAGAATTAGTTGTAAATCGTAATGGAGAGCAATTAATTGTGTATGCAGATGAACTGCAAGAAGGTGATGATATTCAGTTTGATAATTGTGATTTACTTCACACATTGCCTAATATTTTGCAGTATGAAAATTCAATCCATAGTCAGAAAAACTAACACAGTATTAGTAAGCGACTGTTATGCCGGAAACGGGTATGTAAAGCGCAATCATGGTTCATTGCCAGATATTGACTCAGATTTTAATGCGGAACGTAGAGATGAGGTTAAGGCATATTTAGAGAGAAGATACAATAAGGAGGGGTTGCAGAGGGTGTTTTCTGCTGGCACATTTACCACTGAAAAAATCAAATCAGTAATCAAAGATGTGGCCCGGACTTATAAAATTTCGCAAGCTACTACCAATTATCTCACAGCTATTCTTGATGATAATATGACGTGGACGGATTTGATGAAAATGGCATCAACCGATAAACGAATGAGGGATTTCATAATGAAATATCCTGATGTATTTGAAGAGATTTTGCCAATCATGGGACAGGCACGATCTGCCGGTATCCATGCTTCTGCATTGATTATTACTCCCGAATTTGTCAAGGGGGAGCGTGTTGAGTGTTTTGATTTGTTACCCATTAGAAAGATGGGCGACCTTCTTGTTTCTGAGATTTCCGGTAATGATATTGATGCAATCGGTATCCTTAAAAATGATGTTCTTGGTATCAGGGAGCTTACAAGACTTTCTGATACATTGAATCTTGTAAGCAATGAGTATAATGTGCGTTATACTATATTGGAAATTGCATCTAAATATTTGAATGACCCGAAGGTTTTTAAAATCATTCGTGAAGGTAATACTCAGGGTGTTTTTCAAATGGGTGGTGAAGGTATTACAAAATTCATAAAGCGTCTTGCTCCCGATAATGTCAATGACCTTATCGCATCGGTTGCCCTGTTTCGTCCGGGACCGTTGGATTCTGGTGCTGCTGATAATTATGTGCGTGCTAAACGAGGTGAGTATGAGCCAACGTATTTATGGGGAACGTATGAAATCCTAAAAGATACATACGCTCAGATGGTTTATCAAGAGCAGATTTCTCGTGTTGCTCAAAAAGTAGGTGGTTTAAGTTTGGGTGATGGAGTGAATCTGGTCAAGGCTCTAAGTAAGAAAAAACTGGAAAAGGTTCGCAAATTCCAAGATAAGTTTTTCTCAGGTGCTAAACAAAACGGATGTCCGAAAGAAGCCGCCGACCAAATTTGGAGTAATGTTGAGGATGCAGCCAAATATTCATTCAACGCCTGTATAGGTGGACATGAATATCTGTGGGGGAAACATAAAGAGAAAGGACGCGGAACCAGAATCAATATTGGTGATATGTGGCGTACAGTACATGATTATGAATGGGCTAAAATTAATGGTAGATTATCTCTTAGACGTAAATACATCAAGTATGGATATGGCACCTGTTGGTCGTTGAACGAAGAAGATAAGTTGGTTATAAATAGAATTGTTGATATTCGCTATCAGGGTGTTCGTCCGGTATATCGGATAACGCTTGCAAATGGTGCTACTATTGATGTGACGGATAATCATAAACATCCAACTCTTAACGGTGAAAAACGCACAGACCAACTGGTTCCCGGAGTGGATTTTATGTTTATAAGAGTTGGATGGATAAAAGAAGACACGTCATATCGTTTTACGGATAGAGGACAGCAAAACGATCCACGTTATCATTCAAATGATAATGTGGAGCCATACACTATCAATACTAAAGCAGGTCAATGTGGCTTTATCAAACGTGATACAAACTATACAAAATTAGAGTATTACGAAAAAAATCTCAAAAAGGATTATTGTGAAATTTGTGGCTGTAAAGATAAACGCTTAGAAGTTCATCACATTAATGGAGATCATTCAGATGTAGGTGAAAACTATTCAAATGTACAAACTATATGTGTTAGCTGTCATAAAAAGGCACATTATCAAATGGGGCGCACAAAAATGGGGCGCAAAGGACTTGGAACAGCTGTGGCGCAGGTTGTTTCTGTGGTGTATTTGTGTGATATGGATGTATATGATGTTGAAATGGCAGATCCATATCATACTTTTTTGACCGGGAAAGGTGTTGTCACTTGCAATTCTCATGCAACAGCTTATGGTTTGACTGCCTATGTCGGGGCATGGTTAAAAACATATTATCCTACAGCTTTCTATACTGTAGTTTTGCGAGACCAAGACGAAGATAAAATGGCGGTTTTGATGAATGAGATAAAAGCTGTTGGAGGAACTGAAATTGAACAGCCGGATATTAATATTTCAGATGAAAATTTTACGGCAGATTTTAAGCATAATAAGATTTATTGGTCTTTGACTCGTATAAAACAGTTAGGACCAAAAGCAGTGAAGTATATAGTCCAGGAGCGTAAGCTATATGGTGAGTTCTATAACTTGGATGATTTTATCAAACGTATATTTAAGAGTAAATTTAAGAGTTTTAATGATGAAGGTACGGAAGAAACCAGAGAACGATGTCCTGTTACGGCCCGTAGTGTCAGGAACCTTATTTTTTCCGGTGCTTTTGATAAGTGTGAGCATGTTGGTTCTGTGCTGGAACGGTATGGATTGCTCGATAAAGCTGCCACTCTTTTGGGATTTAAGTTGAGTGAAAAAGAAGTTCCAGAGGATATGCGTGATAAGCATTATTTTTGGAGTAAACAGCAAATCGCAATTTCAGGTCATGGTTCCATTGATTATCGTAGAATTTATGATAATATGGAAAAACCAAAGTCTCTACAATCTTATAAATACATTGAGTTCAAAGATTTGAATAATATGTTTTATGAACTTAGGAAAGGGGTTATTTGTGCGGCTATTTGTTCTGTTTCGGACAAGTCATATAAAGACAGGCGTACTGGTGAAACAAAACATTTCGGAAAAATAGAATTGCAACAAAATACGGAAACCAATATTCTGACAATTTGGGATGATTGGGACATACTGAAAAAGGAGTTTAAAAATTCTGTAGGACACATTATTGCCATTGTCGTGAATGTAAAATGGAGTGATTACGATGAAAAGAATACACTTCAGGTTGGTAAAAATTCATTCTTTAAATTGATATAATATGTCATTTCTGATTGATATACGAGAAGAACTTGATGAGCAAGTTCAAGAACAAATCCGAAAATTCAGAAAGGAGAGTGCTGCTACGGGATATAAGGGGTGGTATAGAATACAATCGGCTATTGCAAAGGCTCGTGATTTGACGATATATCATGATAATATAAAGAATTATATCATGCCTAATCTTTTTGATGATAATGGTGATGCAATCACATGGTATCATTGGAGAGACCCACAGCAGGTACAAGTGAATATGATTAAACGAAATTTGAAAATAGCATCACATTATAGTCGAAAACGGGGGAAAGTGACCCCGACCAGACTTAAAATGTTGATGAAAGAGATTTTACGGTTCAGAATCAATGAATATTTAAACCCAATTGAAAATATGGAGAAACTTAAAATCATGTGCATTATTGGTGGGTCAGGTTGTGGAAAAACGCTTGCATCCCTGCATTTGAAGTATCATAAAGATGCGAATGTCATTTGTTCTTTCACTACCAGACCTCCAAGAGAAACGGAGGTTGAGGGTAGGGACCATCATTTTATTGATATAGTACCAGATAGAACAGAGTTAATCGCTTACGCTCATTTTGGGGGTGCATATTATTATGCTACAAAATGGCAAGTGTTTGGACCATGTACGGTCTATGTGATAGATGAAAAAGGTTTGGAAAATCTACGTAAGGATTTTGGTGATGTATATGATATATATACAGTTTTGATTAAGCGAGATAAGTCATTACGTAGAAAGTCTGGTATTGATGAAACTCGTTTACGTCGTGATGAGCGGAGAGATTTAAAAGATGAGGATTATGATTATGTAATTGAAAATAATGGGAAGAAAGCTGATTTATTTTCAAGCATAGAAAGTATTTACGAAAAAATCAAAAATAAATGATATGGCAGCACCAGCAGAAAAAGTAAACATTGTCACAGCAATAGTATATGATTTTGAAACAGGAGGTACAGATTGCACCAGATGTGCGGCAACTCAAATCTCACTTCATGCGGTTCGTCTTGATACGTTTGAGGTAATGGAAAAATACTCATCCTATATTTATCCATACAATAAAAAAACAGATATTGGAAAACCGAAACGAAAGGTGTTGAAAAACAAATATGATAATGATGATTCGGAATTAATGGATTATGAAGATGTTGCATTGAAATACTCGCATATAACAATGGATATCCTATACAGTATGGGAAAACCATTGGAAAATGTTTGTCAAGAGATTTGTGATTTTATAAAACGGAATACATTTTCTGTGGCGGCAAGTAATAAACCAATTATGGTAGGGCAAAATCCATTATTTGATAAAAAGTTCATGCAGCAGATAATGTTGTATTCCGGGCTTTGGAATGATTTCTGTAAATTGGTTCGGGGAGAAAAGGATTTTTGGGGAAATTTCCAGCCGGCACAACTTGATACTATCATTTTATCACAGCTAACTTTTGATAATGACAAAAGCATTACAACATGGAGGCTGGAGTCAATGGCAGAACGATTTGGTATTGATTTGGAAGATGCACATGACGCTGATGCCGATGTAACAGCGACAAGGGAGATTTTGAGGATCGTTACATCCCGAATGCGTGAACAAAGTACTGGAGGTAATGCTATTGGTGGTTTGGCTACTGAGAAGCAAGAAAAATTGAGAGACCATTTTAAAATTTAAAACTATTGTAGTATGAAGCATAAATTTCAATTTGACAAAAAAACAGGAACCATGGTTCCAATGACAAGTACAGCTATTGAAGAAATCAAGGAAAATGAACAAGATAGTGTGCAGCAGCTCCAATCTGACGCGCAGGCTAAAAAGCCAATATTTGCAGAGGGGAAAAATATTGCAGTGAAGTCAGGTGCTATTAATACTCAACAAAACCAGATTGTAAAAATGCAACGAGTTGACACGCCAACACCGATTCAATTGATAAATGAAAATGGAATCCCTGAAGCCTATCTTGATTCTGTGACTACAGGAGTGATGATGTTTCGTGAACTTCAGGATTATGATATTTGCCAGATTACAGATGAAAAAACTGGTAAGGTACTTGCGTATATTGGTGGTTATGCGCTTCAAATAAATTTCAATATGGCAGAATTGAATACTATAGAACGAATAGACCAGTGTTTACAAGGAATAGTAAAGTTGTTCAGACATAAAATAATGAATCAAGCCATTAATAATACACCTTCAGGGGATTGATTTTTAGACTTTGTTTGTGAGTATTCTATTATCTATAAAGATATATTTTCATTAAAATTATATTGGCAAATGAAAGATAATAAACTCACGGACTTGGAAGAAAAGTTCTGTTTAGTGTTTTCCTGTGGACCATCGCCATACAACGGAAATGCTAATAAAACGTATGACTTGGTTTTCAATGGTTCTACTGGTATGCTTAAAGACCCATTGAATGACAGCTCAAAAAGGGATGTGGAAATAGCTCTTGCTGCAAGGAAATTGATGTTGCGTGATGACATAAGAGACCGCATTGACCAAATTCAAAGTGAAAGTGTGGTCAATGCGGCCACACTCAGACCACGATTGACTGAAACATTGTTGAAAATTGCTGATGAATGTTCTACTCTGATGTGTGCAGATAAGTTTGGAACCCCATTATCACCTGCCGCCTTACGTTCTGTTGCAGTCAATGCTATCAGTAAATTGACTGATATGTATGGAATTAAGGAAGATATTGCACACAAGGTGATGCTTGAGGGCACTAATGGTGACGGTATTGTGTTTAACTTGGTTATGCCAGAGTCGAACAAGGGAAATGAACTTGGTGAAGTGATTGAATAACAATAGTAATTATGTAAGATGTCTTTAATTATGAATTCATTAATGATTGGTGATAAAATTACTATCCGATATTCAAAACAGCTTGATAAGAGTGGCAATAATATATTGACCAATAAGACTGGTATTGTTACAAAACTGATGAAAATAGGTAAAAACGTAGTTGGTGTATATGCTGATGTGAAGGTTATGCGCCGTATAAGAAATTATTATGTACCAGTTTGCTCTATTGAAGGGCCGGGCGAGATTGATAAAACAAGAACATTAAGCATTTTAAAATCAACAATATTGTAATACAAGATGAATATAGATTTAGCAAATGTATTTAGTGCAATAGGTACAATAGTGGCTGCATATTTCGCTTATAATCAATATACAAAAAATAAAATAACAGATTTGAAAGTGGAATATTTCAAAAAAGAGGAAGAACGTAAGTCATATAAGCGAAATGAGAATACGGCAAAAGTGTTTGGAGAATTGTGGAGAATCTTATATGAATTAAAGGCTGACCGGGTATATATTGTTCAGCCGCATCCACTTAGTCATATAGCATTTCTTTCGATTCAATTTGAGGTGAAGCGAAAAGGAGTGTCTGGCATGAGAGATTGCATACAATCACTTCCAATGAGCGAGGTGGCTGCCTTCTCTAAAAAATTGGCAGAGAATTTATTCATGTATTATACAGATATTGATAGTGAAGTCAATGATAAAGTAGCAAAATCTTTATTGTCTGTTAATGGATGTGAGGCTGTAGCGATTAAACGTCTAAATAGTTCAACAGATTGGGTGGGAAATATATTTTGTGAGTTTACGGACGAGAAATATCCGGATGAGGAGATTATTCATAAAACATTGCATGAAGCAGCAATTAACATTCAGTACATTCTTCCAGAATATAGAGAACGTAAAGTGTAAATAGAATTTGTAGTGGTTTATTAAATATATATATTATGAATATATTAAGAAAAGGGAGTCGTGGTAATGAAGTAAAAACCTTACAAGCATCACTAAATTTAATTGTGGACGGCATATTTGGTGACTTGACAGATGAAGCTGTTAGAGATTTTCAAAAATCTAATGGATTGAAAGTTGACGGAATTGTGGGTGACAATACGTGGGCTAAACTTGGTATCAAGGATAATGGCGAGATAAAAAAGAGTGTGCGCAATATCAAGGAGATAATTGTGCATTGTTCTGATACACCAGATGGTAAAGATTTCACTGTTGCGGATATTCGTAAATGGCACTTGGCTCGTAACTTTAGTGATATTGGTTATCACTATGTGATTTATAGAGATGGTTCAATTCATGAGGGGAGAGATGTGAATATTTCAGGCGCCCATTGCACAAATCACAATTCTATCAGTATTGGTATTTGTTATATTGGTGGTCGTGCTGTAGTAGGAACTACACCGAAAGATACCCGTACAGAGGCACAGAAAAAGGCTCTTATAGATTTGTTGAAGAGTTTGAAGAAACTTTATCCTAATGCCACAATTCATGGTCATTGTGAATTTGCAGCAAAAGCTTGTCCGAGTTTTGATGCTAAGCGAGAGTATGCCAACCTATAAAATGAATAGTTATGTTGAAGATGCTGTTTAAGAAATTCTGGGCATATATCGTTATTATTATATTGAGTGTATCTCTGTATAGAAGTATGCACAATACTGTGACATACCATAAGAAAGCAAATGTACTTGAAAACACTATTAGTGATTTGCATCAACAAATCAAGTTTGCTGAGATACAATTGAATGATTCAATAAAAGTGTATCAAGCAGAAGTAAAAAGTCTGAATATTACAAAGGATAATTTGAAGGCAAAATATGACAAATTGCTTAATGCTTCAAAGCTAAAGCCCAAAGATGTCAATTCTGTTACTGAGATTGAAACAATAGTACATGATGTTGACACAATTCCTGCTGTTATAGATTCCTTTGGAGGAATTAGTGCTAAACTTGAAGATGATTTTGTTAGGATAGATGTAGAAGTATTACCGGATAGAAATGCAATTATAGATTATGAAATACGTGATAGTCTGACCATTATCAGTGTTCAAAAGAAACGGTCTATACTTTTCGGATTAATTAAATGGAAGAAACCTAAAGGTATTCGTGTAATAAATCATAATCCGAAAGCTAATATTGTCAGTTTACAAACAATAGATATTATTGAATAATGGATAAGAAACCTATAAAAACAATCACACCTGAAAAACTGAAGTTGCTTGGTAAAGGTTCAACTGATAAACTGAAAAAGATAAAAGCCAAATAAACTCTTACTTTTGTTCATTTGATAAATTTAAAAGGTGAAAATGTGTGCCGCTCTGCTGTGAAGTAGTGCGGCATTTTAAATATCAGGCATAGATGACTATTAATAGTAAAACATTGATATGGCAAGATTAGAAAAACCGAGAGGTCTTAATATAACATTTAAACCATCTGAAAGACAATATGAATTGTGGAATGCTTTACAACCCAATCATTGTGATAAATGTGGTGGTAAACTTGTTATGAAACCTAATGGATTTGATAAGAATGGACATCAAATTTATCAAGCAACTTGTGATAAATGTGGAAATACAGACATTCCAGAGCAGGTGCTTGGTGGTGGTTCAGCAGGTGGTGGAAAAAGTTACATCGGATGTTGTTGGCTTACACTTAATTGTATGCAATTTGATGGAATTAGAATGGTGGTTGCTCGTAAGGTTCGGAAAACACTTTTGGAAACGACATGGAATACGTTAAAAGACGTATTAAAAGATTGGGGATTAAAACAGGATGTACATTATCATATTAATAACTTATTGTACACAATCACGTTCTGGAATGGATCTGAAATTATAGCAATGGATTTAACGCCCAGTCCTGGCGACCCGGATTTCAACTCTTTAGGTTCACTTGAAATTACTGGTGGTTTTATTGATGAGGTGTCTGAGGTATCGGAAAAGGCTGTTGAAGTATTGGCTTCTCGTATTCGTTATAAAATAGCAGAAACTTTCGTTGTCGGAAAATTATTCATGTCAACAAATCCATGTTTAACATGGGTCAGATCAACTTTTGTTATGAACGATGACGGAGAACCTGTTGATTTACCTAAAGGCTATCGTTATATTCCTTTCAGTTTGTTCGATAATCCTAATGAGCAATTTCGGGCAATTTACTATAATAAATTGAGCAAATTGCGTAATAAAGCAGACAGAGACCGTTTGTTATACGGTAACTGGTTATTCACAACCAGTAATAAAATGGCCGCCTATTGGAATTTTGATGGCGATAAGCATCTTATTCACAATCTTATGGAGCGGGTTTATGACCCGATGAAACCGATTATACTAAGTTTTGACTTTAATGTCAATCCTTATATGAGCTGTTTGCCTATGCAGATAGACTTTGAAAACAAGAAAGTTTATATTTATCCAGAATACATCGGCTACCCAAAGGACAAGAGGAATAACACGCCTGCTTTTACCAAGTGGATAGCGTCACAGCTTGTTGCTGGTGGTCATATTGGTGGTGCTCTTATTACTGGAGACCCGGCAGGTTTGGCTCGTTCTACTCAAACTGAAGATGGGGTGAATAATTTTACCATAGCCAATAAGAATATGACTAATTCCGTTCTAAAGCCAAAGATACAGCTTCTAAGCAAGCAACCGGCAATGGTAACGAGATTGGAGTTTATTAATGAACTGTTGAGTGGATATGATGGATGGAGTGTATTAATAGATGCCCGTTGTCATAGACTGACTGAGGACTTTGTGTATCAGAAAAAGAACCCTGATGGCACCAAAGAGAAAAAGAAAGTGTTGAATGAAAATGGAGAACGTGTAGAGCGATATGGGCACTTTTCAGACTGTTTTGATTATGCTATGATTTATTATCTCGGTCAGGAATATTCTAAATATCGTACAGCAACTGTAGAGATAGTTACAACCATAGATATGGGAGAGACCGTTTATGGTGACTTTGACTATTAATAAATAAAAAACAAAAACATAATGGCATATTTACGCTTTCTTACAGATAAGGATTATTGCTCCATCGCGACAGAAGAGCACATGAAGCAAATTATCAGGGATGTCCCTGAACGAATACCGCAGGCCGAACAAAGAGCTGAAATGCAAATGTTGGAGTATCTAGACCAATATTATGAAATTGAGAAAGTATTGGCAGTAGGTAAAAACATCCGTGAATATAACATTTTCGTGTCTTATCCGGGACAAGTATGGATTAAGAAGGATGGAGATATATTCAAAACATTGACTTGTATCAATAGCTTGAAGAGACCGACCAAAATTGTATATTGGAGGCAGATAGTCGAATTTATTGATCCGCTTCTTATTGATAAAGCAAAGAAGTATTCTCAGCTACGCACTTATTCAAAGGGCGAGGTCGTAAAATTTGGAACCGAATATTGGCAGTGTGTGACACCTCATGGATATGATGCCGGAGATATTCATATACCTGGTGCTATAGTTTGGAAAGAAGCTGAAATTATAGCATGGGAGCCTAATCTTGAATGGGGGAAAAACATGGTCTGCTCTTTTAATGAGAGATTTTATCAATATCTTGAAGAGAAAACTGAAGATGGTTCTGAAGAAAGTTCTGACAAACTTTCAGATTCGGAATTGGTATTGACACCGGAAGAAGATGATAAATGGGGGCTGATAGGGGATTATTCAGAGGAATTGGAATATGTGTATGCAGAAGATTTGCACGATTATGTTGTAGCTGAAGGAACCGTATTTTATCCTGTGATGAACCCGAACCCTGATGAGTTGGTAGAGGGTAAGAATATAACAAGGGATGATCCGAGAAACATCAATATAGTGGCTCACATGAGTCGGATTGCATTATATCATCTGCACTCAATCATATCACCGACTAATATTTCAGAAACTCGTAGATGGGCATACGAAGATTCAATCACATGGCTATATAACGCATCCAAGTTTAAAATTAATCCACAACTTCCGAGAAAACGAGAGCATGATTCCTGCTTGCCTAAAGTTGATTGGGCTTGTGAGACTTTTCATAGAGATTTTGACCCTTATGAAAATGCTTGGTTGATATAAATATGATGTATTTTCTTTATTGTCTGTCAAAATGGGGTAGTGTCAACTCAGTAATTGAAGATGCTACCCTTAATTTATGAAGTATTTTAATGGGGAAATTGCTTTAAAATGTAAATTTGATAAAGATAATCGTGCTTAAAATTCAAATTTTAGATGTATATTTGCATCGGAAAGCGTAGTGTTTTATCACAATTTGTGCATAAAATGTGACATGAGCCTAAATATAAGGTGTAACAACTTGCTGATTTTCAGCTGCAAAAATATGCGGATAGAGAGTTTCCCTGTCTCTCCGCTGGAAAGAATTGTAAAACAAAGAAAATCCCTGTAAATTAATACTTTACGGGGATTTTTTATTTTTTGATGTATAGTAAAAATAGGCATATCAAGGGTCAACGTAAAAACCTGAGGGATTCATAGATTAAGCATAAATTTTAGTCAGTC
>ENA-ORNP01000615-ORNP01000615.1-human-gut-metagenome-genome-assembly--contig:-NODE-615-length-41822-cov-6.224627_pt1 | contig 41822 bp, 38 predicted proteins | sample MGYA00242119_ERZ509030 | MGnify/ENA primary metagenome ERZ509030 (study PRJEB26280, sample SAMEA2338708) | human gut metagenome | biome: human gut; feature: human-associated habitat; material: faeces... | reverse complement strand
AAATTTAGTAAAAACCAAATATGTAAATGATAGCAAAATAACAGACCACTATGCAATAATTCCAACAGGACAAGGATATGAAAATTATGAAAAGTTGCCAGAATTGCATAAAAAGGTGTATAATACTATTGTAAAAAGATTTATTGCAATATTTTATCCACCAGCAGAATATAATAAAGTAAATGTTGTAGTTGACGTAGAAAACGAAACATTTATAGCAAGTGGAAAAGTTTGCATATCACAAGGATATTTAGAAGTTTTAAGACCTCAAAATAAGGCAAAGAAATCCACATCAAATGCACAAAATGTGGAAAACAATAGTGAAAGTTCAAAAGAAAGCGAAGATGGAATTGAAAATAATTTAGAAGTATTTAAAAGTTTAAAAAAAGGACAAGAAATACTTGTAAATAATTATGAAATAAAAGAAGCAGAAACAACACCACCTTCAAGATATAATTCAGGTTCATTAATTTTAGCAATGGAAAATGCAGGAAAGCTAATTGAAGATGAAGAATTAAGAGAACAAATAAAAGGTGCAGGAATTGGGACATCTGCAACAAGAGGAGAAATAATAAAAAAATTAGAAAAGATAAAATATATTGATATAAATTCAAAAACACAAATAGTAACTCCAACACAAAAAGGTGAAGCAATATATGATGTTGTGAATTTTTCTATGCCAGATATGTTAAATGCAAAACTTACAGCAAGTTGGGAAAAAGGTTTAGATTTAGTTGCTAAAAAAGAAATAAAGCCAGATGAATTTATGACAAAATTAGTAAATTATATAAATTCAAAATTTAATAAATTAATTGTAAAAAAATAGGAGAAAATAATGGTTGATGAATTTTATGTTATATTAAGTAATGCTATGAAATTAGAAGATGGTAGTAATTTTGTTTTAAATGAAGAAGATTTTTATAAAGATTCTATAATGGTTAGAGATTTTTTGAAATCTATATATGATGGATATCCAGATATAAATAAAGAACAAGTTAAAAAAATGATGGAAAATATTATTAATGAGATGCTTGAAGAATCTGCTAAATGTCCAGCCTTTAGAAGTGATGCATTAAAGAGAAATACGATGGAGACTCTTCTTAAAGATGAAAAATTAATGAATGAAACTTATAATGAAATTATTAAAGAAGAAAAAGAGAGTGGAAAAAGATTAAAATGTAAAGATAGTATTAGATATAGTGCTAATCCTCAAACTGCTCGAACACAACTTTTAGAAGATGCAATTGCATCTTCTAGAAGTTATTTGTCTAAATTTGATAAAGATTTAATTAATCAGACCAAAAGTATTAGTAAAAGTGAATTGATAAGAAGAATATTAGCTCGAACGGGAAAAACAAAAGAAAATAGACAAGGACTTCAATTTGATGTAGACTTTATTTATTCAAAAAATGAATTAGAAAGAGCAAAAATTTTAATAAAAAGAAACATGGATGAGATGGATAAAACTTTAAAACAAGGTTATATCGATGCTTTAATGATAATTGGAAAAAATTTGAATCTGTATGGTGTATTAAATGAGTATGTTCAAAGACAAAATGAACAAAGTAGAAGAATGGGATTTGATAATGTAATGCAAATTTCAAGTGATAGTGTATTTAATACTGAAAAACTGGAAAAAATGAGTTTGCATAAATTGGCAGCGCTATATGCATTTTGGACAAATAGATTTGTAAAAGTAGTATTAGTAATGTATAAGTCTTATATTATAATGTATGAATTAGGTCTTGATACAAAAGATAAAATTGATGATGACAGAAATTTTAGAGAAGTATCAAAAGGAAAAATTAAAGCATTAGGAATAAAGTTTGCTTTTGTTTATTTACAAGCAAAAAAAATGTATGATGAAATGTATGAAAAGGCAATGAAAAGAGCAGATTTCAAAAAAAGTGAAGTAGTATGCCAAGATGAAGAAATAGCTGAAATTGCTAAGAAATTTGGAAAAAAATATAGAGAGTATTTTTCGAGTGTTGGAGGTTTAGAAGGTTTTGAAAATGATTTAAAAAAAGATATTACTCTATATTCTAGATTAGAAAATATTCGAGAATTCTCATATAAGCAAAAAGATAATTCTATATATTCATTAATGGATTTTTTAATTACTGAAAATGTTTCTAAAAATTGGGGAATAATAGATGAAAATAAAAAGTCAAGATATGTTTTAGTTGGAGCAGATATTCCTGGATTAAATATGCCACTAAGATTACATATAGACAGAAGTGAATTTTTAAAATTTATATATTCAAAACAAGGAAGTTCTATAATAAGATTATATGATGGAAAAGAAGATTTTATGTCTAATGGAAAAAATATAGGAACAAATTATCTATTTCCAATTACATATGAACAAGAAAAATCAATAATAAAAACAGCAGATAATACAAGAGAAACAGATTATAGAAGTGGTTTTATAAATCATTTGGCTTTTTTAGCAGATCCAAGAAGATATCCTAAACATCTTCAAAAGATGAAAAAAATAATAAAAAAAGGAAAAGAAAAAGTTGTTTATGAAGTTGTACCGAGATATATAGATTTGGAAGATGGAAAAAAATATATAAAAAATGAAAATGATGAGCTTGTTCTTTATTCAGAGGAACGGTAGATAGATAAATACAAGGAAGGAATCAGAAATGAATACAATATTAGGAGAATTAGGTAAAAATCCTAAATTTTGTGAGTACATAAAAACAATAGAAAGTAAAAAAAGCCCGATAGCCATATCGGGCTTAACAGACGTTGGAATGACACAAATGATATCTGCAACAAGAGAATTTGCAAAAAGACCAATCTTAGTAATAACATATAATGAAATTCAAGCACAAAAAATATTGAAAGATATAAAATATTTTACAGATAAAGTATATTATTTACCAAAAAAAGAAATAGTAACATATGATTATGTTGCAGAAAGCAAAGACTTACCATATGAAAGAATTGAAACATTAAATAAAATGCAAGAAATGAGAACAGGAGTAGTAATAACAACAATAGAAGCAGTTCTTCAAAAAATGATAAGTAAAAAAGCATTATATAAAAACACACTAAATTTTAAAGTTGGAGATTCAGAAAATCTTGAAACAATAAAACAAAAACTAGTAGAATTAGGATATGTAAGATGTGACTTAATAGAAGGAAGAGGACAATTTAGTGTTAGAGGTGGAATAGTTGATATTTCAGTTAACGAAAAAGAAGGAGTTAGACTTGAATTTTGGGGAGATGAAATAGACTCAATTAGATATTTTAATGTAGTAAGTCAACGTTCAACAGAAAATATTGATAAAATAACAATATATCCAGCACATGAATATATATTAGAATCAAATATAGAAGATGTAATAACAAATATAAGAAACACAATTTATTCAGAAAAATTACAAGAAACAATTGAACAAGATATAGAATTAATAAAAGCAGGCAATTATATAAGTAAAATTGATAGATATCTTAATTCATTTTATACAGAACAAGATACAATATTAGATTATATAACAGACAAATATTTAGTATTTTTAGATGAGCAATCAAAAATAGAGCAAAGAACAATAAATGTAAACAAAGATAGTCAAAATATAATTCAATTATTAATAGACAAAGAAAAAATTGTACCTGAAGCATTAAAAAATATTTGTAATTTTAATCAATTTGAAGATAAATTAAACGGAAAGCAAATAATTTATATAGAAAAATTAGATAATGAAGTAAAAATACAAGCAGAAAAATATAAATGGATATATAAAGAAAGAAATTTCTCAAAAAGTGAAATTGAAATATTATTTAAAGAATTATTAAAAGCACAAGAAGAGAAAAAAAGAATATATATTTTAGCTGAAACGAAAGAAAAGGCAAAAAAGATATGTTCATTACTAAATGAAAAAGAGATAATAAACAAATATGAAGAAAACTTAAATCAAACAATAATAGTAAAAAATACAGAAAGCCTTGTAACAGTTAGTGTAGGAAAATTATCATCAGGATTTGAATGTTTTGATACAAATCAATTAGTAATAACATCACAAGAACTAATTGAAGGAGAAAAAAGAAAAACATATAAATCATCAGCATTTAAAGAAGGAGAAAAAGTAGTATATGCAGATTTAAAAATAGGAGATTATGTAGTTCATAAAAATTATGGAATAGGAATTTTTATAGGTGTAAATACTATTACTGCAGATGGAACAACAAAAGATTATATAAAACTTAAATATTATGGTGATGATGTATTATATGTTCCAACAAACCAATTAGATAGTGTAAGAAAATATGTTGGTGGAGATGAAGGCGGATTAAAAGTAAATAAACTTGGAACAAAAGAATGGTTAAATACTAAAGCAAAAGTAAAGAAAAATTTAAGACAAGTTGCAAAAGAATTAATAGAATTATATGCAAAAAGAGAAAAATCAAAAGGTTATGCTTTTCCAGCAGATACACCATGGCAAACTCAATTTGAAGATAGTTTCCCATATCAAGAAACAGATGATCAATTGCGTTGTATTGATGAAGTAAAAAAAGACATGGAAAATTCAAAACCAATGGATAGACTACTATGTGGAGATGTTGGATATGGAAAAACAGAAGTTGCAATTAGAGCAGCATTTAAAGCAGTAATGGGAGGAAAGCAGGTTGCATATTTAGCTCCAACAACAGTATTAGCTGAACAACAATATAAAGAATTCAAAGAAAGAATGACTAATTTTGGCATTAGAGTAGAAGTATTAAATAGATTTAAAACCAAAAAACAACAAACAGAAATTATTAATAAATTAAAATTAGGAGAAGTTGACATTGTAGTAGGAACACATAGAATATTAAGCAAAGATGTTGAATTTAAAGATTTAGGATTATTAATAATAGATGAGGAACACAGATTTGGAGTAAAAGATAAAGAAAAAATAAAACAATATAAAGCAACAATAGATGTATTAACAATGACTGCAACACCAATCCCAAGAACACTTCATATGTCAATTGTTGGTGTAAGAGATATGTCTGTAATATATGAGCCACCATATAACAGAAAGCCTGTTCAAACATATGTATTAGAATATGATCAAGAAGTTATAAAAGAAGCTATAACAAGAGAACTAGAAAGAAATGGTCAAGTATTTTATCTATTTAATAATGTGGAAAGAATAATTCAAAAAGCAGATGAAATATCAAATCTTGTACCAGAAGCAAAAGTTGTATATGCACATGGACAAATGACAGGACATGAAATTGAGAATATAATGGAAGAATTTATCGAAGGAAAGACAAATGTATTAGTATGTACAACAATATTAGAATCTGGAATAGATATTCCAAATGCAAATACAATAATTGTTGAAAATGCAGACAGAATGGGATTAGCACAATTATATCAGATAAGAGGAAGAGTAGGAAGATCTGATAGACAGGGATATGCTTACATCACATATAAAAGAGATAAATTATTATCAGAGATTGCAGATAAAAGATTAAAAGCAATAAAAGAATTTACTGAGTTTGGTTCAGGATTTAAAATTGCAATGAGAGACTTAGAAATAAGAGGAGCAGGAAGTCTACTTGGAGAAATACAAAGTGGACATCTAGAACAAGTTGGATATGATACATATTGTAACTTATTAGATGAAGTAGTAAAAGAAATGCAAGGTGAAGAAGTAAAACCAGAAATAGATGTTCAAATAGATTTAGATGCGACATGTTATATTCCAGATGAATATATATCAGATTCAAGTCAAAAAATTGAAATATATCAAGATATTGCATTATGTAAAAATGAAGAAGATATACAAAATGTAATTGATGAAATGATTGATAGATTTGGAAATATGCCAAGTGAAATAGAAAATTTAATTGAAATTGCAAGAATAAAAATATTATGTAAGAAGCTTAATATAAGTAAAGTTCAAGGAAAACGTAGTTTTGCAGTATTTACATTTGAATTAGGCGAATTTAATATAGATGTAAATGAATTAGCAAAAAATTATAGAAATAGAATAAAATTTTCACAAGGTTTAAAACCACAAATTACATATGTTCTACAAAATGCAATAGGAATGAAGATGTTAAAAGAAGTAGAAGAATTTTTGAAAACAATAGATGATTTTAAAATAAAAGAAAATAAATAATTTTTTAAGAAAGGAGAAAAAATGCAAACAATAACAAGTAAAGATAATGAATTAATAAAACATATTAGAAAATTAAAAGACAAAAAATATCGTGATGAAAGTAACGAATATGTTGTTGAAGGTGTAAAACTTGTTGAAGAAGCGGTAAAAGAAAATGCAAAAATAAAACAAATAATTGTATGTGAAGATACAACAAGAACATATGAAATTCCAACACATATAATGCTTGAAATTGCAAAATATGAATGTATATCTGTTTCGGATAAAATTTTTAATATAATAACACAAGTTACAAATCCACAAGGAATAATGGCTATAATAGAAAAAAATGCACAAAATGCAAAAATAGATTATACACAAGATATAATAGTTGTATTAGATGATGTACAAGATCCAGGAAATTTAGGAACAATTTTAAGAACAGTTGATAGTATTGGATTAAATCAAATTATAGTGTCAAAAGGAACTGCAGATGCTTTTAATTCTAAAGTTGTTCGTTCAACAATGGGAGCTATATTTAGAATAAAAATAATAGAAGTTGAAAATCTAGCACAGGCAATAAAAGAAATGAGAAAACATCATTTTAAATTAATGGTAACATCTTTACAAACAAAAAATAGTATTTATGATATAGATTTTTATAAAAAGATTATAGTTATTGGAAATGAAGCAAATGGAGTTTCAAAAGAAATTCAAGATATGGCAGATGAAAAAGCAAAAATTCCAATGTTGGGTAGAACTGAGAGCCTTAATGCATCTGTTGCAGCAGGAGTTGTTATGTATGAATATGTAAGACAAAAATTGAGTAAATAAAAGTTTAATATATATTGTATTTTAGTAGTTTTTAAGATATAATTACTCCAATCCTTTTATAGAGGAAATCTAGGAAAGGAGGAATTCATATCATGACGTCTTATGACTTAATTTGGTTATTAATACAAGAAATATTAAAAGATAATTCAAGTGAAAATAATCAAAAAAACAATGAAAAAATAGATTACAAAGTCTATTTTGGAGCAGTCTGATCAGCTGCTCTTTTTATATACTAGGAAAGTTCTCTGAACTTCCTAGTATATAAAAACTACAAACGCTAGCCCTTTGAGATTTTCTTCTTTTAGTCGAAAACTCAAATCGGGCGAGAACAAAGGGCGACTACATCGCTTTGTTCTATACTATATGATTTTTTAAGGAAAATATTTATTAGAAGTTTAGAAAATAAAAAAAGAGATATGTGATCAGCATATCTCATTCATATCATGATTCTCGTATGACTAACAATGTCACTCGAGTTGTTAAATATAGTATACTACTTTTTCTAGTATATGTCAAACTTTTTTTGTTATTCAGAAAATATTTTTATAATTATAAATATGAAAATGTTGAAAAAAATATAAAATTGGATATAATATTAATAATTAATATAGGAGGAATGATTGGTATGAAAATTTATTATGTAAGACATGGACAAACAGACTTAAATTTAGCCAAAAAAATGCAAGGTGGAGGAACAGAAAAAGAATTAAATGAAACAGGTGTAAGTCAAGCTTATAATACAAAAAAAGAACTTGAAAATGTAAAATATGATCTTGTAATTTGTTCTCCAATGAAAAGAGCAAAACAAACAGCTGAAATAATAAATGAAGGAAGAGATATACCAATTATTACAGATGAAAGAATAAGAGAAAGAAAATTAGGGGATTATGAAGGAAGAGATGTAACAGAAGAAATGGAAAATAATATTTGGGATTATAAGTTAAATTATAACATTCCAAATGGAGAAAATTTACATGATTTTGAAAAAAGAATCGATGAATTTTTTGATGATATAAAAGAAAAATATCATGATAAAAGTGTATTAATTGTAGCTCATGGAGGAATTGCAAAAGTTATAAAAGCACATCTTTATGGTATGCCAGAAAGTCAAAATTTAGCAGAAATTTCAATGAATAATTGTGAGATAATAGAAACTGAGATATAATATTAATATATTATGTATTAAAATAATTTTTAGTCAAAAAAAATTTATATACTCAAAAAGGAACTAGTACCAATTATGGTAATAGTTCCTTTTTGAAGTTTAATCTATTACAATTTTTCAGGAAGTAAACGCTTCAACGTTTTTAGATATGAAAAATATTCATCCCTGAATTGTCCACTGGAATCAGCCTCCAATAGAGAGAGAATAGAAGTATAGAATTGATAGTAGTTAAATAATCCCTTACTTTCATCCCATAAAAATGTCATTGCATAGTCAAGGCTAATTAACTCACGTTCAACGTCTAAGCCAATGTCGTTACCATTACAATAAATTTCGATAGTCTGATTGAATCCGGAAAAACTTACACATACATTCTCACAATATTTCGATTTTAATACTTTTTCAGTATCAATCATAAGCTCTCGAATCCATTCAGTATATGGAATTGTGATTTTATATAAGTAACGCTTCAATTCGCTATTATAAAACACTTTTCCACAATTCAGCTTACATTTTCCAAATTGATTGAATTTAAGATGTTCTTTCTTATTCTCAGGAATCGTAGTGTCTCCCAATTTTTCAAATTGATTTCTTTTCAATATATTGTAAGGGAATGAGATAAATGCTCTTTGCATGATTGCTCGAAGAAGAAGTTTTTTATCAAATTTGGGGTTAAGATAGAATAATTGAATGTCATATACTCTGAAAATATCAATACTTTTTCTAGAAAAAGCAAAATCTTCTGAAAGATTTAACATTAATATTCCATTATTTTTGACTTCAACTGAATAATTGCGAAAGAAGTTTTTCGTAAAATTATGAAGTAATTCTTGATTAATTTTCTTCAAAACACTATCATTCCAAACAAAAAGGATACTATAGGTTCCATCAGTGTTAAAAATCAGTGATTTTGTACCACTGAACATCTTAACGGGTGTCATTATATCAGTAATATATCCCATTTTCTTAGCATAGTCACAAATTTCCGGACGTAAATTTGCTTGAGTACTTGGTGCTAAAATTCCACATACAATTGCTCCAGCAAAATCTCTTCCGTCTAAAAAAGTAGTTTTTTCATAAAGCTTTCCATTTTCACCACGAGCAACGTTTCTTATTAAACCTTTTGTAAAGAGAACTTCTACCTCATCAGGTGTTATTGATACAAAATTGCTATTACTAGTTATTTGCCATCCTTCCCATGTAAGGACTACACTTTGCTTATTCCAAGCACCCATCCGATCAGTGATAATGTAGCGCTTACCATTCATTGTGCAAATGGTTTGGTTTTCTATAAGTCTGCTTACATAACTATTTTCCATATCTTTTCTCCTTTTTTATTCTTGCATTTGCAAGTTAATGTACTTATTATAACGTATTTTAGGCTAAAAATCAATATATAAAGGTTGTTACAGAACAAAATATAATAAAAAATGTAAAGAATAAAACATATGTAATAGTCATACATGAATAAAAAGTAAAATGATGAATAGAATTAAATATCAAAATTTGGAGGTAATTATGTTTTTGGTATTTAATAAAGAAAAAATTCAAACATATATAGTATCTGTGTTAACAGTAGCTGTATTAATAACAATTGCAAATGTAAGAAAAGTTGAAACAATTCAAACATCATCACAAGAAAAAGAATTGCCAATTTATAATGTTCAAACAGATGAAAAAAAGGTTGCATTTACAATGAATTGTGCTTGGAATGCAGATGATATTGATAAAATATTAGAAACATTACAAAAAAATAATGTAAAAATTACATTTTTTTTGGTAGGAGAATGGGTAGACAAATATCCAGAGGCAGTAAAAAGGATTGCAGAAGCGGGTCATGAAATTGGAACACATAGTAATACACATCCACATGTAAATAAATTATCAGCAGAAAAAAATTTAGAAGAAATAAAATTAAGTGTAAATAAAATTGAAAAGATTACAAATAAAAAAGTGGAATTATATAGACCACCATATGGAGAATATAATGATATAGTAATAAGAACAGCAAAAAATAATGGATATTATCCAATTCAATGGAACTTAGATACATTAGATTATAAAGGATTAACTGGTGATGAGATGTGGAAAAGAATAAGAAACAAAATATCAAATGGTAGTATAATATTAAGTCATAATGGAACTAAAAATACTGCAGATAGTTTAGATGGATTAATAAAAAATATTAAATCACAAGGATTTGAATTAGTAACAGTATCAGAATTGATATATAAAGATAATTATGTAATTGATAATAATGGAATGCAAATAAAGACAAATATCTAAAAATAAGAATATTAATATTTTTATTGGGTAAAATATGCATATAAATGGAAAAAGGAGAAGATACATGCCATTAATTGGAATTGTTGCTAGAAAAAAAGATATTAAAGACATAAAAAGAAAACTAGGAGAAAATTATGAGCTAATTGAATTAAACAGCGAAAGTATAAAGAATTTAAAAAATATAAAATTTGATGAGATAATTTATAACAAAGACATAAATTTAACAGAAGAAGAATACAAATTTATGAGAGAAATAATAAATAAGACCAAATATATTCTGATAAATTCTGATGAAAAAATAAAAATACCTGAAAATATACTAATAAAAATTATAACATTTGGATTTAATTCAAAATCAACAATAATGATATCAAGTGTAAAAGAAAACTACATAATAATTAGTGTACAAAGAGAAATAGAAAAATTAAATGGAGATATAATAGAAAATCAAGAGAAAAAAATAGAAATAGAACAAAATAAAAAGTCATCAATATATAATGAAATTATAAATTTTTTAATAAAAGAGCTATAAAATAGCCCATAATTTATAAAAAACTGTCAAAAATGCCTAAAAATGAATAAAAATTCAAAAAAATTTTCAAAATATTAACTTTTTATGTAGACAAAACCAAAAATGTGTAGTATAATAAGAAATGTAGAAAATTTTAAAATAAAAAAACGCAAGATGGTAATTTACAATTGATAAAATAAAAAAAGATAGGGAGGAAATAAAATTGGATACAAATTATTTAGAAAACAACTACTTAACATTAGTAGGAAAGGTTACAGGCGAAAAAGAATTTAGCCATGAAATTTATGGGGAGAAATTTTATAGATTTTCATTATCTATAGCACGTTTAAGTGGAAACGCAGACATTATTCCAATAACAATTTCAGAAAGACTAATAACAGATGAGACATTAACAGAAGGAAAGAAATTATTAATAAAAGGACAATTTAGATCATACAACAGCTTTGAAAATGAAAGAAACAAATTAATCTTAACAGTTTTTGCTAAAGATGTTCAAGAATTACCAGAAAATGAAGAACAAGAAGTTGAAGTTGAAGGCGAAGATGGAGAAATAGCAAAAAAAGAAGAAATGACAAACGAAGTAGTACTTATCGGATTTGTTTGTAAAAAACCTATTTACAGACAAACACCATTTGGAAGAGAAATTGCAGATTTATTATTAGCAGTAAACAGAGCATATAATAAATCAGATTATATTCCAACAATTGCTTGGGGAAGAAATGCAAGATTTTGCCAAAACATAGAAGTGGGAACACAAGTAAAAATTATAGGTAGAGTTCAATCAAGACAATATGAAAAGAAACATGAAGATGGAACAGTTGAAACAAAAACTGCATATGAAGTTTCTGTATGTAGCTTAGAAGTAATAAATGAAGAAGGAAATGAAAACAAAGAAGAAACAGAAAATCAAGAAGCTGTTTAATATATATATTTAAAGAACTATAATATAAAAATTATAGTTCTTTTTTTATTACATAAAATCTTGTAATCTCCACCAAATTATGATATATTATAGGCATTAAAAATAGATAATAATAAGCAAAATAAAAAATTGAAAGGATGTTATATATGAGTAGAGGAAGAAGATATGAAACTGAAGGTAAGTTAAATTACCAAAAAGTATTTGCTGTAATTATTGCAATCATTGTAATAGCAATGGTAGTAATGATAATTAAAAATGTATTTATACAAAGAGAAAAACTAAATAAAGAATATGAATACTTTACAGCATTTTCAGCAGATAAATGGGGAGTAATAAATCAAGATGGAGAAACAGTAATAAATCCATCATATCAAGAAATGATAGTAATACCAGACAAAACAAAAGATGTATTCATATGTACATATGATATAAACGAAGAAGATGGAACATATAAAACGAAAGCATTAAACGGAAAAAATGAAGAAATATTTACACAATATGATCAAATCCAAGTACTAGAAAATATAGATGAGAATGATAATATATGGTATGAAAAAAATGTACTAAAAGTAATGCAAAATGGAAAATATGGATTAATTGATTTAAATGGTAAAAAATTATTAGACTGTGAATATGATGAAATTAGTGCAATGAAAGGAATAGAAAACAGTTTATTAATAAGAAAAGATGGATATGTAGGACTTGCAAATAATGCCGGAACAATTTTAATAGATGTAAAATATTCTGATATAAAAAATCTAGGAACAACATACAAAGAAGGATATATAACAACAGATGAAAATGGAAAATGTGGAATAGTAAGCACAACAAAAATACAAATATTAGAAAACAAATATAATGAAATAAAACAAGTGTATTTAGGTGATAACTACTATGTTGTAGAAGACGGAGAAGAAAAAATAATTAATCAAGCAGGAGAAACATTAATTGATAAAGGATTTGATGATATAAAATCAAGTACAAAAAGAGGAATTATATTTACTCAAAAAGATTTATATGGAGAAATGACAACATCTGGAGATATATTAATAGAAGCAAAATATAAAGATTTAAAAGAAGCAAAAGAAGGAATTTATATAGCAAAAAAAGATGAAAAATATGGAATTATAGATGAAAAAGAAGAAGAAAAAGTTCCATTTGAATATACAGGAATTATTTATAATGAAAAAGCAAATTTATTTTTAGCAGAAGACGAAAATTATAAAACAACAATAATTAATGATAAATATGAAAAAAAATTAAATGGAGTTCTAGTAGAACTAAATGTAAATGATAAGTATCTAAGAATGAGAGTTGATAGTGATTATAAGTATTACAATTTGAATTTAGAAGAAATTACAAGTCAAGAAGCATTACCAAACAATACATTATTTTTGAAAAAAGAAAATGGAAAATATGGATATGTAGACAAAAAAGGAAATGTTATAGTAGACTATATTTATGATGATGGAACAGAACAAAATTCTTATGGTTTTGTTTCAGTAAAAAAAGATGGATTATGGGGATCAATAGACAAAAACGGAAAAACAGTAATAGAACCAAAATATAATTTAGAAAATAATTTAAAAATTGACTTTATAGGAAAATGGTATTTAGGAGAAGAAATAGGAGTAAATTATTATTGTGATAAATAGTAATTTAGAAAGAGGGAACAAAAGATGGAGTTAAAAACGAAATACGAATATACATATTTTATTTATCCTTATGTTATAAAAGAAAGTAAATATTTAAAATATTTAATGAAATTATTAAAAGATAAAAATTGTGAATTAAGAATATTTAAAAAAGATAAAGATATGGACATATATTCATTTTTCTCACATAGAACTAGAGAGTATATGTTTGGAACATTTAATTATAGTAAAAATAAGATTAAACAATTAGAAGAATTACCGCTTGAAACAAAAGCGGCAATTCTTGCAAGAAATGGTTGTACAATGTTTGAATATACAATACCAAGAGATATTCAGGGAAAAGTACAAGAGAAAAATGGTATATTTTTTAAAATACCAAAAGTTGAAATTATATGTTTTAATACAGGAATTTGTTTTTTATGTGTAAAAACAAATATAGAAGATAGTGACAAATTTTCAGATTTATTAAATTTTAACTATAAATTTAGAGATATAAATCAAGAATTCTCTAACATGAAAAATTATGACAAAATTAGAATTCAAACAGATTGCTTCAGTGATGTAATGTATTTTAAAGAGTTTGTAGAAAAAATAACAGGACCAGTCACAGAATCAATGAAACTAGACATAGATACAGAAAGAGCATTAACATATTCATATGCATGTATTGACGAAAATGGTTGGAACAATATGAATGATTTTGATAAAATAAAAGATCAATATTTTAAATTTTTAAATATATTACCAAATGATAATAGTGTAAATTATTCAAAAGAAGAAATGAAGATAATTTCAAGATGGAAATATGCAAAATTAGGTGTAACAAAACAAAGTGTAACATTATTTTCATCAAGTTGTGATATAAACAATTATACAATATTTCCAAGTGATTTTGAAGAACAATACTTTTACACATATATATTAGCAATATATACAAAATTGTATTTAAAAAAGATAAATTTGAAATTTAGACAAGGAATAAATATAAACAAAACAAGAAAAGAATTCATAAGATTTACAAAAAAATTATGGATAAATGAAGTTACAGATGATGACACTGGTTCGATTTTTTATCAACATTTAAAAGATATTTTAGAGCTAGATAATATATATTTTGATACAAAAAATAAATTTGATATTTTATACAAAGAAATGAATATAGAAAAAAATACAAATAATAATATTTTAGTAGTAATGTTACTATTTGCAAGTTTTATAATTAATATTATTAATATAATATATTTGTTAAAAAAATAAGATAATATATCACAAAATGTAAGAAAATTTTTTGTATTTGTCTACAAGAAAAGACAAAAAACACATAAGACAAGTATTAAAATGTTACATGAGGTGTTAAAGGATGTTAAAAGATAATAAAGAATTAATAAAAAATCTATTTAGTGTTAAAAATATTATAATATATGTATTAGCATTTATGGTATCTATGGTAGGAATGGGACAAGATGTATCACCATTTAGTATTGCAATGGTTGGAGCTTGTTTAGCAAGTAAAATTCCAGCAATAGTAGTATTAATTGTTGGATTAATAGGCAATATTGTTGGAGTTGGAACAATTGGAGCTTTAAATTATATATTAATAATTTTGATGCTATTAATAACAATGTGCATAAAGCCACCAAAGGAAAATGATGAATATAAAGATGAACAAATGCAAATTTCCAAACATATATTTTTTAGTATTATTTTAGTTATGGTTGCAAAACTCATACTAACTAAATTTACAATAGGGGATTTATTATTACACATAACTTTAGCTGTACTTTCTGTTATATTTTATAAAATTTTTGTAAATTCTTTAGTAGTAATTCAAGAAATTACTGATAGAAGGGCATTTTCAATTGAAGAAATTATAGGAGCAAGTCTTTTAGTATCAATAGCATGCTCTGCATTTGGAAATTTATCAATATTTGGATTATCTATAAGAAATATATTAAGTATATTTATGGTATTGCTACTTGGATGGAGAAATGGTGTACTAATAGGAACAACAGCAGGAGTTACAATTGGAGTTACATTAGGAATTATTGCTCAAAATGATCCAATAATAGTGGCTGAATATGCTGTTGCGGGAATGATAGCAGGATTATTTAATAAATATGGAAAAATTGGTGTAGTTGCAGGATTTGTAATAGGAAATGGAATTTTAATATATGTTGCAAAAGGTGATACAAGCAATTTTGCAATGTTTAAAGAAATTTTAGTTGCAGCAATTGGATTATTAGCAGTTCCGAATTGGGTTGGAATAGATATAGAAGAATTAAATCCAAAAGAAAATTATTTTCCATCATTTAAAAATAATAGATTATCACAAGGTGAAGAAACAGTTAATCAATTAAATATGGTCTCTGAAACAATTAAAGACATTGCAGATACTTACGAACTAGATAGTACAGCAGAAGAAGCAAAAAAGAAAAACAAAAATACATTTATAACAGAATTATTAAATAATTTAGATGGATTAGAAGATAATCTGTTATATGATGATATATCAAATACAAAAAATGGAATTGTAGATGAAATATTTGAAGTTTTAATTGATAAACAAGAAATGACAGCTAAAGATTTAATAAATGTATTTGCAAAATTTGATAATTATATAGTTACACTAGATAATAAAAAAATAAAAAAAGAAATAGAACAAATAGTAAAAGCAATTAATTTTGCATATAAAACGAGTAAAAAAGATTTTATTTGGGAAGAAAAAGTAAAATCAAATAAAAAAAATGTACAAGCACAATTAGATGGAGTTTCAAAAGCAATTTCTAGTATTGCTGTGAAAATAGAAAAAGAAAATAATACTAAAGATACATATATTGACCAAAAAAAGAAAATTATAGATATGCTAGAAATTAAAGGCATTTTTGTTGAAAATTTAGAAATTACTACAAAAGAAAAAAGAACATATATTGAATTATATTTAACAGAAGATAGCAAAATTAGTGAAAATAAAGATATTGAAAAAATTCAAGCAGTATTAGAGAAAAATTTAGATGAAAAATTAATGATTAATGAAGTAAAAACCAAAAGATTAAATAAACAAGGAAAAAGAGTATTTTGCTATATGTCATCAGATAAATATTTATTGCAAATAGGACAAGACTCAAAAATAAAAAATGGTAGTCCTGTTTCAGGAGATAGCATATTACAAATTAGATTAAATGATGGAAAATATCTTATGGCAATAAGTGATGGAATGGGGTCAGGACCTGAAGCAAGAAAAAGTAGCCAAATAGCAATAAAAATGCTAGAAAGATTATTAATGTCTGGATTTGATAAAAATACATCAATAGATTTAATAAATACAACAATAATGAATGCAAATGAGGAAATATTTGCAACATTAGATATTATGATAATAGATTTATTTAATGGAAAAGTAGAATTTATAAAAAATGGAGCATGTCCAACATATGTAAAAAATGGTAATAGTGTTCATATAATAAAATCATTAAGCTTACCAGCAGGAATATTGAAAGATATTAATTTAACTACATATGATAAAGATATAGAAAATCAAGATATTTTTGTAATGTGTAGTGATGGAATTCTTGATGCAAATGTTGAATATAAAAATAAGGAATTATGGGTTAAATATTTGTTAGAGGATATAGAAACAACAAGTGTACAAAAAATAGCTGATTTAATTTTAAATGAGGCTGTTGATAATAGTTATGGTGTTACAAAAGATGATATGAGTTTAATTGTATGTAAATTAATATTAAATAAAAATTAAAGAGAAAGAACTTAAAGAAAGAAACTTATTTTGAGTGAACGTTAAAAAGAGTTTTTTCTCTTTTTTGTATGATAAAATTATAAATCATGAATTACAAAAAGTGACAAAAAGTGACAAAAAGTGACAAAATATGACTTAAAATGTAGTCATAAAAGATAAAAAAAGATTTTTTTCTATTTACAATATAAATTTATTTAGTTATAATAAAATAAATAATGATTGAAAAGGGGGGAGAAAATGAATAAAAAAATTAAATTTGTTTTGATTATTTTTATTATAATTGTTGTTATGTTGTTAGGAATAATCTTTTTTAGGTATAATATTTTAAAAGATATTTTAACAAGATATAATAAAAGTATAAGTGATATAAATTATTACTATTCATATGAAAATGAAGATTATACAAATTCAGTTTGGAGAAAAGGGGATTTAATTTTACAAGAGTCTTATTTGAAGAGTGATAATTCTAAAGTCATAACATGGAGAGATAGAACAACTAATGAAGGATATAAATTATTTGAAAAATCAAAAGTTTATTCAACAGATGCAAGTGGAATTAATGAAGCTCCTGTAAATAGTATTATATTAGAAAACAACAAATTAATTGAATTAGCATTAAATTTTAATTGCAAAATAACTTCAAAAAAATATGATAATACAATGTGTTGGCATATAGAATTAAATAATAGTGAGGCATATATAGATAAAGAAACAGGAATATCATTATATATAAAGAATGAAAATGAAGAAGGAAAAAATCAATATGAAGCGAATTCAGTTAATGATATAGATGTACAAAAGCCAGATATTTCAGAATATACAAAACAGTAACAATAAAGTAAGGGAAAGATAATGTATCTTTCCCTTTTTATAGTAATTCTAGCTGGCTATTAAAATTTAGTTTCTACTCTTTATGAAAGCTCCTGCTGTGAATTTATCGTTGGAACCATCCCATCGATAGATATAAAATTCATGAGTTCCTTGTTCTGCCACATGTAAATTAAAATAATTTTTAGAACCATCTCCCTTTACAGCAGAAAGAACATAAGACTTACCTGATGGAGTATTCCAGGCAACATAATAAGTTTGATTCATATCTTCTTTCGTAGAAGATACGACTTGTACGTATACGTCTACTGCTCGATTTGTTTCGCGCATATTAATATAGAGATGTCCATCCCCATGAAAATAGCCGGAATCACTGCCACCGGCAGTAGAAGCTTTTGCAGAATAAACATTTTCGCTAGAAATGTTTTCTTTATCTTTTGGAACATTTGTAGCAAAGGCATTTACCGAAAAAACGAATGTTAAAGAAAACGCAATAAGTAGAGATAAGATTTTTTTCATAATAAACTCCTTTTTCATGATGCTAGAATTACTATATTACTAAAATAATAGATTAATAATCATATTATTTTGTAACCAAAAAATTTAAATTTATTGTAATAGAAAAACAAATAAAAGTCAACATTTTTTTACATTTATCTTAAAAAAAGTAAAATAATACATTATTTTACATAAAAGTAAAATATTATTTGTTGTGATAAATTTCACAGAAAATTCACTTGAAACTAAAAAAAGAATATGATATAATAACAACTGATGGTGCATTATTCTAGTCGTGTCAGTTATTATGAGGGTGGGGCTAAAAATCCACTAAAGGGCATACATGAAGCTTCTTGTTTGTGCGCGAAATGCCAGTTTTGTGTGTTTTCAGGAAGGTAAGAGGCACGGGTAATATATAATGGCATATATAGAATCCCCTGTTTCGTTGAGGCTTAGAAATCATTTAAGTAAACCTATGGTGAGTGCCAAGACACAAAATACATAGAGTAGCCTGTCTTGAGTGAGGGTATTGGGATTAAGTAACATTTATGAAATTACACTTGCAAAAGAGACTAGTAATAATATTAGACATGTCAAGGAAAACTTCTAGAATGTTTGCTTCAGGCAAGAAGCATAGAAATCTGAGGATTAAGGTACGGATTTAAGTGGTGATCTAGTGTTCACTGCAATATGTGAATGTTCTTTTAAATGGAAACAGCTATGTAGTAATACATAGTAAAGAATAGAGAAATTCAACTAGACCTAAACCGTAAAATTTACTTAGGTTTTACCATCTTCACCTTTTTTATAAAAACAATTATTAAGGAGAATGAAAAAAATAAAAAATGAGTAAAAATTCAAAAGGAAAAGATCACTCGAAGCTCAAGTGGTTTATAGAAGTATTTATAATAACATTTGTGTTATCAATATGTTTTTCATATGTATCAACAAATGGAGTATCTAACTTAAATTTAGGAGCATCAATATTTATATTAATATTAGTTATTGCAATAGGAATAGGATTTGATATAATAGGAGTTGCAGTAACAGTTGCTAATGAAGAAGAGTTTCATGCAAAAGCAACAAAAAAAGTAAAAGGTGCAAAAACATCTATTAAATTAATAAAAAATTCAGCAAGAGTTGCAAATATATGTGCAGACGTAATAGGAGATATATGTGGAGTACTAAGTGGAGCTATAAGTGCAATGATTGCATCAAAAATAACAGAAAAATTTGGAGTGAACTTACAATTTGTAATAAGTGCTATGGTTGCATCATTAACAGTAGGTGGAAAAGCCTTGGGAAAAGAAGTTGCAAATAATAATTCAACACCAATTGTACATTTTGTTGGAACATTTTTAAATAAATTTCATAAATAAAGAATAATTACAAAAGACAAGTATATATTTTAGAAAGAGCCTTTTTACAAAGGCTTTTATGATTTATAAAAAAGTAAATATTAGCTTAACAAGATATAATTATATTTTGTGGCTTATTATACCCCTAAGAGGTGCAAAAATATGATTAAAATAGTTGAACTTACGAAAGATAATGAAGAAAAATATCTAGACCAAATAGTAGAACTAGAGCAAATAAGTCTAGAAGCAATGAAGAAAGAAGGAAGAGAAGGTCAATTATTTGACACAGGAAGAGAAGGAATATCAGAATATGTACATTCAAATGAAAATTCAGTAATTGTTGCAACAGATGAAAATGATAAAGTTGAAGCTGCAACATATGTAACACAAGGACAAAGTCCATTTACATATAATGATATTACGAAATATTTTAAATATGGTGAAAAATATAAGCAATATGTAAAATCACAATATTTATCAGATAGAGATTACAAGAAAGATTTAAGAAATATTTATATTATAAAAATAAAAGCATTTGAATATGCAAAAAGAAGAATATTAAGACAATCTGGAAGAAGTACAGAGAATTCTTTATATGGATATTTACAACAAGAATTGGAGCAAAATGAATATCATGAAAAAAGTGAACTAAGAGAAAATCTTAATAGATATATGTCAGAATATATTATACAAAATTATGGAAAAGAAATTGCAAAAAAATATGAAATGTTTTACTGGATAACACTTGAAGATATTGAAGCAGAGTTTGGAAAAAGGAATGGAGAAGAAAGCTCTGAAATTCAAGACTATGAAACTTTTATGGAAGAAGAAAAAGAATATGCAGAATTAATGCATAAGGGAAAATTAAAAATTCATGAAGAGCCAGAATTTGATGAAACACAATATTATACAGCAAATACAGGAAATGCAGTAGAATTAGATACATATTTAACAAATCCGCATAATAGAAGTGTTGGATTAGCAAGAATAATATTATACAATGGAATTCAAAAACATATAGAACAATTTTTTAAGAATCCACAAAATAAAGAAATATTTTTATGCTCAACATTACATAGAGATAATTTATCATCAAAATATGTCTCAGAATTTTTTGGATTAAAAGATAGTTTATATGTAAATCGTAGACAAGGAAGAGATAGAGAAGTACATATATGTAGAATTCCAAGAGAGAAGGCAATGGAATATTTAACAGACATGTATGATAAAATTGCAGTTCTTTATGGATATAATCCAAATAATAAAAATATACCAGCTTCAAGACAATTGCAAATTTTACAAGAACAATTAGAATATGAAGAAAAAGAAAAAAAGAGATTGATTAAAGCCAAAACAATTGATGGTAAATTAAAAGGAATAAATCATAAATTTATTCCTGAAAAAGAAAGAAAAGTATTAAGGCTAAAACAAAGAATTCAAAAAGTTGAAAATAGTCAGCAAGGACTACAACAATAAAATGTACATAGGAAAGGATTGAAGAAAAATGAAAGATAGTAAATATATATGGCCAATTAAGCCAAAATACAAAGTAGCAGAACATGATAAATGGGGAATAAGAAAAAATCATTATGTGTTATTTAAAGAGAGAGCACATTCAGGGTTTGATATAACAGCAGATATAGGAACAGAAGTACATCCTATAACTTCTGGAACAGTATTGTTAGCAGAATTTGATGGAACAACCACAGAAGGTTTTGATGCATTTAATGATGGATATGGAAATAAAGTTGAAATATTAAATGATGATGGTAGAAGAGTTGTATATGGACATTTAAGAGAAATTTTAGTAAAGCCAGGAGATAAAGTAACAACAACTGATATAATAGGAAAAACAGGTTCAAGTGGTGGTTCAAGAGTGCCACATCTTCATTTGGAAATAAGAAAATCTAATACAGAAGAAACAGGATTAGCATATACAATAGATCCATTAGAATTATTACCAGATATTGATTTAAATAGCTTAACAGAAGAGTTTACATTAGAACCATATGCATCTTTATGGAGAAAACTTACATCTGACAAACCATGGGAGTTTTCAAAGGAAGATATTCCATATGCAGATGATAAAAATTATATAAGATAAATAAAAAAGAATTGGAAAATGAAATATATTCCAATTCTTTTTTTATTTAAGTATCATACTTAATTTATTAACTAATAAAATATTATCAATAAAATAAGCTAATGTCAATAGAAAATAATATTCCCCAAAAAATATTTTGTATAATTTTTTTAAAATAAAAATGTCATAAATTGAGAAAAATAGGATATTCAATTAAAAAAATAAAATCCTTAAGTATGATACTTATGGAAAAAGGAGAAAAATATGAAAACAAAAGAAAATAAAGGAGTAACATTAATAGCGCTAGCAGTAACAATAATAGTAATGCTAATATTAGCAGGAGTAACAGTATCAACATTAACAGGAAATAGCGGAATAACAGAAAAAGCTCAAACAGCAAAGAAAATGTCAAAAGTATCAAGTGAAAAAGAAGCAATACAATTAGCATTATCATTAGCTAAAATGGAAAATTATTTAGATGAAAGCAATGAATATTATATAGGAACACCATTATATAATAAAACATTAGAAAATGGTAAGAAATGGGATATAATTATACTTGATGATACATTAGAAAAATACGGAACAGATTGGTGTTTTGTTGAAAAAGGAACAGAAATTCCTAAATATGGAAAAACACAATATGAATGGTTAGTAAATTATGAAACAGGTGAATTTAAGCAATTAGAAGAAAAGTATACAGAATTATCATATAAAAGCAGTTTGGCAGTAACAGATGGATTGATATTTAATATGGATTCTGCAATAATAGATACAAATAATCAAGATGAATTAAAGGAAAATAGTAAAGAAATATTGGGAGAAAATGTTGAATTAGTAAATTTCAACTGGAATGAAGAAAGTGGAATGACAACAAAATCATTTAATCTTGATGGAATTGATGATTATATAAAAATAAAATATAGTACAGAAGATGAAAAAACAAAATTGGCACAAAATGGTTTTTCATTTGAATTTTATGGAAAAGTAAATCAAGGAAAATCATATTATAATAATAAAGTTGTTAATTCTAGTTATACAGGAATATTCTGCTATTGGAATGGTGTAGAACAAAATCAAGCACAATTTAGATTTGGAATTCAAAATCAAAAATATATAAAATGGAATGCTGGATTTTATAATACAACAAGTGACTATAGTGAAAATGGTGCTGCATGGAATATATGGTATCCTATTGATAATTTAATTAATCAAGATATATATTATACAATTACACTTGACGCAAATAATATAGTAAAAAAAGATCAAAAAGAATATTATAAAGGAACTTTATATATAGATGGAAATAAAAAATATGAGGGACTATATGATAAAAGAAATTGGGATTATTTTGCTAGTAAAGTTTTAAATCAACTAAATTATTTTTGTATAGGAAGATCAAGTATGTCAAATGATGGAATGTGGCATTATTCAAAATTGAATACATATACATTAAGATTATATAATAGAGCACTAAGTGAAGAAGAAATAAAAGAAAATAATAATTTATCAGTCAAATATCATGAATTGTTAAAATAAGCAAGTATTTACTTGCTTATTTTTACAATTTAAGGTAAAATAGAACAAGATGGAGGAGATGCAGGCAAAGGTAAAAATAAAAACAAAAGAAAAGCCAGCATAATGAAGTATGAAAAATTATTATGAAATATTAGAGGTAGATAAAAATGCTTCAGAAGAAGTAATCGAAAAAGCATATAAAACACTTGCAAAAAAATATCATCCAGACTTACAAAATAATAGTAATTGCCAAGATAAAATGCGCCAAATAAATGAAGCTTATGAAATATTATCAAATGATTTTAAAAGAAGAGAATACGACGAAAAAATAAAGAGACAAAGTGTATCTATAGAAGAATATAATAGAATAATTCAAGAAAATAATAGACTAAAAAAAGATTTAAAAAGAGTAGTTAATCAAAGAGAAATGAGCCAAAATCAGGGACGATTAGAAGAAATGTCTATTATGCAAAGATATTATGAACAAATAAAAAAGGCTACAAACCAGCCACAAATGAGATATGAAAGAAAAAAAACAAAGATTTCACTTGAAAAAATAAAGAAAATTGTAATATATATTGCGATTTTGATTGGGATTGGACTTGTACTAGCAATAGTACCATTTACAAGAAAGTTTTTTATAAATTTATATAATAATAATGTTATAATAAAACTTTTAGTAGATACTATAGTTGAAACATTTTCAAGAGGTTTTTAAATTAAAAATAATTTATTTTATGAAAGGAATATATAAATGAAGGCATTAATAACAGGAGCTTCTTCAGGAATGGGAAGAGATATGGCAAAAATATTAAGCCAAAAGGGATATGACTTGATATTAGTTGCAAGAGATGAAAAAAAGCTAGAAGAAGTAAAAAAACAATTAAAAACAGAAACAAAAATTGTTGTTATGGATATATCAAAAGAAGAGAATTGTAAAAAAATATATGAAGAAAATAAGGATATAGATATATTAATAAATAATGCTGGATTTGGAGATTGTGGACATTTTGAAGAAACAAGTTTAGATAAAGATATTCAAATGATTCATACAAATATAATAGCATATCATATTTTAACAAAATTATATTTAAAAGAAATGATAAAAAAAGATAGTGGAAAAATATTAAATGTAGCATCAATTGCTGGATTTATGCCAGGACCACTTATGACAACATATTATTCAACAAAAAATTATGTAGTAAGATTTTCAGAATCAATTAGAGAAGAACTAAGAAGAAAAAAATCAAAAGTACAAATTAGTATTTTGTGCCCAGGACCAGTAGATACAAACTTTAATAAAGTTGCAGATGTTGAATTTGCATTAAAAGGTTTGAGTAGTGAATATGTTGCAAAATATGCTATAAATAAATTTTTTAAAGGAAAATTTTATATAGTTCCAGGTTGGAAAATAAAATTAGCAAGAATTGGAGCAAAATTAGCACCTGCTAGTTTTGTTGCTAAAATTTCTTATAATATGCAAAAGAGAAAAATTAGATAATTAGAGAGTTAAATAATTGTATATTAAAGAAAGAATGTGATAAAAGATGCAAAATAATGAAGAGAGAATTGAAAAAATAATAAAACATCATTTACCAAGATGGAATGAATTACCAGAAATTGATTTATATTTAGATCAAGTAGTAAATTATCTAGAAAAATATTTAGGAATATTGAGTTCAAATGATGATGATAAAATAATAACTAAAACAATGATAAATAATTATGTCAAACAAGGAATAATGCCAGCACCTGAAAAGAAAAAGTATGGCAAAACACATATTGCATATTTAATGGTAATATGTATTTTAAAACAAGTATATAGCATAGGAGATATTGGAAAATTAATATCTGAAACAACAAAGTATTTTGAGTTAAGTAAAGCATATAATAGATTTTGTGCAAATTTGGAAATATCAATAAAAAATGTATTTGTACGTAAAGAGTTTCCACATATAGACAGAATGACAGAAGAACAATATTTATTAAAAAATGTTGTACAAGCAGTTGCAGATAAATTATATGTAGAAACAAAATTTTTAAGTGAAGTAAAAGAAAAAGAGGAAACAAAATGAAAGAATATATAGTTAGCCAAGAAGAAAAAGGAAAACGTTTAGATACATATATACCAAGTGTTGATACAGATATAACTAGAACATCTGCACAAAGATTAATTGAAGATGGAAATATATTAGTTAATGGAAAAAATGCAAAAGTATCATATAAAATTCAAGAAAATGATAAAATATCAGTTGAAATACCAGAACCAAAACAAATAGAACTAAAAGCACAAAATATCCCAATTGAAATTATATATGAAGATAGTGATATTATAGTTGTAAATAAGCCTAAAGGAATGGTGGTACATCCCGCAAATGGTAATCCAGATGGAACATTAGTAAATGCTATTATGGCAATATGTAAAGATAGTTTGTCTGGAATTGGTGGAGAAATAAGACCAGGTATAGTACATAGAATAGATAAAGATACATCAGGACTATTAATTGTTGCTAAAAATGATAATGCACATGTAAAAATGAGTGAACAAATAAAAAATCATGAAGTAAAGAAAACATATATTGCGCTTGTTAGAGGTGTTTTTAAAGAAAATGAAGCAACAATAGATATGCCAATTGGAAGAAGTACATCAGATAGAAAAAAGATGTCTGTTAATAAAAATGGTAAAAATGCAATAACACATATAAAAGTATTAAAAAGATTTGATAAATACACATTGTTGAAAGTAAATATAGAAACAGGAAGAACACATCAAATACGTGTACATTTATCACATATAGGATATCCTATTGTTGGTGATTATACATATTCAAATGGAAAAAATGAATTTGATGTTATTGGACAATGTTTACATGCTCAAAAATTAGAATTTAAACATCCAATAACTCAAAAAGATATGTGCCTTGAAGCAGAATTACCACAATATTTTAAAGATATACTTGATAAATTAAAAGATAGAGAAATAAAATAACCGGCAAGAGAACCTTGCCGGAGAAATCTATATAAAGCCTTTTAGAAAAGTAAAAGGAATTAATATATAATATGCAGGAAATATAAAAATAGTACATAAAAAGAAAGGAGAGCATGATTAATATCGTGCAAATTAATATGGAAGAGAGACTTCAAAAATATTTAGCAGAATGTGGAATTGCATCAAGAAGAAAATGCGAAGAATATATTATACAAGGAAAAGTTCAAGTAAATGGAAAAACAATTACAGAACTAGGTGTTAAGGTAAATCCTGAAAAAGACAAAATAACATTTGAAGGCAAAAATGTAAAACAAGAAGAAAGAAAAGTATATATTTTATTAAATAAACCAATTGGATATGTAACAACATCTGATGAACAATTTGGAAGAGACAAAGTGTTGGATTTAGTAAAAGTTAGAGAAAGAGTTGTACCTGTTGGAAGATTAGATATGTATACATCAGGAGCTTTGATTTTAACAAATGATGGAGATTTTGTATATAAAGTAACACATCCAAAACATGAGATAACAAAAACATACACAGTTACAGTAAAAGGTATAATAAAAAATGAAGAAGTAGAACAATTAAGAAAAGGTGTAAAAATAGATGATTATACTACAAGACCAGCAAAAGTAAAAATTTTAAAAACAGATGAAGAAAAAGATATATCAAGATTAGAAATAACAATACATGAAGGGAAAAATAGACAGGTAAGAAGAATGTGTGAATCTGTTGGAAGAAGAGTAATAGCTTTACATAGAAGCAAGATAGGAAATATTGGAGTAAAAGATATAGAACTTGGAAAATGGAGATATCTAAAAGATTTTGAAGTAAAAACCTTAATAGGAAAATAAACAGTTGAAAAATATTAAAAAAAGCTGTATAATTGAAATACAAATTACATAAGAAAATAATATAAAAATACAGAGGAGAAATAATGGAATTAAAAGAAGGACAAATTGTAAATGCAAGAGTCAGTGGAATGCAACCATATGGGGCTTTTGTAGAAATGGAAGATGGAAAATCTGGACTTGTTTTTATTGAAGATTTATCTGTTGTGAGAATAAAATCACCAAAAGATAGAGTAAAGATAGGACAAGAAATACAATGTAAAGTAAAATCCATTGATAAAAAAACAGGTAAAGTAAATTTATCATACAAAGATTGTTTAGGAACTTGGGAAGAAAATGTAAAAAATTTTCAGGAAGGAATGACAGTTAAAGGAATAGTAAGAGATACTGAAAAAAATAAAAATGGAGTATTTATAGAAATAACTCCAAATTTAGTAGGAATGACAGAATATAATGAAAATTTACAATATGGTCAATCTGTTGATGTATGTATAAAGAAAATACAACCAGAAAAAAAGAAATTAAAACTAACGATAATATAATTATAAATATAAAAAGTATATAAGCTAAAACAAAAATATGTTTTGGCAAAAGGAGGAATTAAATATGGTTGAAGATAGCCAAATAAAAGCACAAGTATCACCATTTGCTATAAGAGAAGGTGAAATAAAAACATTTGATGGAAAAGATGGATATGTATCAATGAATCAAATAATACATAAAATAAACATTGGACATATAACAGATATTCATTTTGCAATACTAGAATTAGTAAATGAATTTGAATTTATAACATCAAGACAAATTTATCAAATGCTTGAATGGAAAGGAATTAACCCACAATCACAAGATAAATTAAATAATAAATTAGATCAATTAGTAAAATCAAAAATATTAACAAGATATTACTTTACATCTGAAGAAGGAAAAGGAATATATAGAATATATTGTCTTGAAAAGATGGGAAAATATTTGTTAACATCAAAGGAAATAGAATGTAAGTGGCAACAAACAGATAATGTAAAACCAGTTGCAATGATAAAAAAGAGATTAGCAGGAAATCAAACAATTATAGCATATCTTAGAAAAGTAAAAGCATTTGATAGTTATGTTGTAAAACCAACGATTCAAGCAAAGATTTCTGGAAAAACATTTAAAGCAACAGGAGGATCTGTAAAATTAACTAAAAATAATAAATCAATAACATTTTTGTTTGAAGCGGTAAGAAGAGAACAAGATTGGCAAAAAAAATTAGTTGATAAAATGACAATGTACAAAGAGTTTTATGAAAACTTTGTACCAGGGGATTCAGGATATTCTTCAATGCCACAATTAATTTTGATTTGTGAAGATGATAAACACACAGCAGAAGCATTTAGAGAAATAGTAACAAATAAAGTAGAAATACCACAAATAAAATTATATTTTACAACAGATTTAAGACAAAATGAAGAAACACTTGAAAATACATTAATTGAATTTAAAATAGATGAAAAGACAAATAAATATAAAATGTTTAATGTTGAAGCAAAAATTTTAGGAATTTAGTCAAAAACATAGACTTTTAAGAAAAGGAAGCAAAGGATGTTTGGACATAGAGCCGATGGAAAAAAGTAAAGAATTTAGAACCAATTTTTAGAATACTACCTTCTGTAATGATTGACAGAAGTGATGCACAAGTATATTTTAAACAAGATATACCATTAAGCAATATGGATGAATACATAGATAAGAAGGCACAAGATGGAATAAGAATGTCATATATGAATATTATATATGCAGGAATTGTAAGAATAATAAATGAAAGACCAAAATTAAATAGATTTGTAATGAATGGAACAACATATCAAAGAGATACAATATATGTATCTCTTTCAATAAAGAAAAGCTTGACAGATGATGGGCAAGAGACTGTAGTAAAAATACCATTTAAAGGAACAGAAACAATATTAGAAATTAAAGAAAAAGTTGATGCAACAATTGAGAAAAATAAAGATGTGCAAACAGCAAATAAAACAGATAATCTTGTAAAAATATTAAATTTAGTTCCAAATTTTCTGATATTATTTTCAGTAAAGATGTTAAAATTTCTAGATAAACATGGAATTATGCCTAAAGCGGTAATTAAGGCAAGCCCATTTCATACAAGTGTATTTCTAACAAACGTAGGTTCACTTGGAATTGATAGCATATATCATCATATATATAATTTTGGAACAACAAGTTTATTTTTCTCTATGGGAAAAAAGAAAAAAAGTTATATATATGAAGAAGATGAAATAAAAGAGGAAAAGTGCATAACAATTGCTTTTGTTGGTGATGAGAGAATATGTGATGGACATTATTATGCAACATCATTTAAGCAATTAAATAAATATTTAAAGAGACCAGAATTGTTAGAGAAACCACCAAAAAATATAGAAAATAATAATATTAGCGAAAAAATTGAAATTAACTAATAAAAATGTGTAAAAATTTTCAAAAAAATGTTGACTTAATACTTAAATTGTGATATTATATTTAAGTGTTAAGACACATGAGTCAGTAGCTCAGTTGGATAGAGCATTTGCCTTCTAAGCAAAGGGTCGGGGGTTCGAATCCCTTCTGGCTCACCATAATATTTATACAAGTTATTGGTATAATAAAAAACACCTTAATTTACAGTATTGTATTTTAAGGTGTTTTTACTATAAAACGGAGATGAAAAAATGTATTATACATATATGATAAGATGTTCAGATAATTCAATTTATACAGGAATGACAAATAACTTAGAAAGAAGAATAGAAGAACATATAACTAAAGATAAAAGAGGTGCAAAATATACAAAATCACATAATGCTGAAAAATTAGAAATAGCGTGGAAAAGTAAAGAAAAATCATTAGCATGTAAATTAGAATATCAAATCAAAACACTTACAAAACAGCAAAAAGAAAATTTGATAAAAGGTGAAAAAATTTCAAAATACTTAAGGGGAAAAGTAGATTGTAGAAGATATAGAAAAATATAGGATAAATATTGAAAAAAATATTCAAATAATATATAATAAATAGGTAATGTGAGAAAACAAAGAATAGGAATGTGATAAAAATGGGTAAATCAATAATAAAAGAAACAATAGAATGGATATTATGTTTTGTAATAGCAGTAGTGCTAGCATTAATAGTAAGATATTATATAGGAACACCAACAGAAGTAAGAATGTCATCAATGTTTCCAACATTGCATGAAGGTGAAAGATTGTGGTTAAGCAGATTAGGAAGAACAACAAAAAAACTTCCCAATAGAGGAGATATAGTTACTTTTGAAGCTCCAAGTAAAACATGGGTATCAAAAGAAGAAATAGATTTAACAAATCCAGTTGCAACATACGAAAATGAACCACAAGGATTTTGGAATAAATTTGCATATTATGTGTTAGAAACATCTAAAACAAGTTATATAAAAAGGGTAATAGGGTTACCAGGAGATTATGTAGAAATAAAAGATGGAGCAGTATATATTAATGGAGAAAAGCTACAAGAAGATTATTTACAATCAGGGGTAGTTACAGATATGCATCAAGATGCAACACATGAAGGAAATTTTACAGGATTTACAGTACCTGAAAATTGTGTATTTTGTCTAGGAGATAATAGAACAGGAAGTAGAGATTGTAGATCATTTGGTTGTATACCATTAGAGAAAATAGAAGGAAAAGTATTATTTAGATTTTGGCCATTAAATAAATTTGGAAAAGTATAATAACAAATTATCAAATGCAGATAGTATAAACTATCTGCATTTAAAATATATGGTAAATAATCTTGAAAAAAATGTTAATATAATGTATAATAATTAGGTATAAAAATAATTAATATATAAGAATATAAAAGGTGAAAATTAAATTTGGAGGAATAAAAATTGTTTGAAAAAATAATTGGAAATGAAAAAAATAAAACAATATTGAAAAAAGCCTTAGAATTAAACAAAACATCACATAGTTATTTGTTTTGGGGAACAGAAGGAATTGGAAAGAAAAAAATAGCTTTAGAATTTGCCAAAAAATTACTATGTTTAACACCAAATGAAGAAAATTGCAGATGTAAAGCATGTATAGAATTTGATTCTAACAATAATCCAGATTTTATGATGATAGAACCACAAGATGGAAAAGTAAAAATAGATCAAATAAGAGAAATGCAAAGAAAAGTAGCAGAAAAACCAATAGTATCAGACAATAAAGTATATATAATAGATGATAGTGATACTATGACATCAGAAGCACAAAATTGCTTATTAAAAACATTAGAAGAACCACCAGAATATGTAACGATTATATTAATATGTTCAAATGAAGATAATATGTTAAGTACTATAAAATCAAGATGTACGAGAATACATTTCGAAAATCTGGAAATTTCTGAAGTGAAAGGTTATATAAAACAAAATTATCCTGAAATAGAGATTGATGATAGTATAATAAATCTTTCACAAGGTAGTATAGGAAAAGCATTAAAACTAAATGAAAATAAAACTTTATATGAAAATATTGAAAATATATTAAAAAGTTTTAAAAATAAAGATGTAATAGATATTGTAAAAATGTCAGAAGAAATATATAAAGCAAAAGAAGAAATTTACTCTGTTTTAGAATATATGAATGTTTTATTGTTAAAATTAAGCAAAGAAGATTTAAGATATATAAATGCTATAGATATTGTAGAAGAAACTAAAAAAAGACTAAAAGCAAATAGTAATTATGATATGTGCATAGATAATTTATTATTTAATATAAATTATTTATTTCGAAAATAGAAAGGACGTAATGAATGAAAAAAATAGTAGGAGTTAGATTTAAGAGATTAGGAAAAATATATTTTTTTGATCCTAAATGGCTAGAAGTCCAAAAGGGTGAATATATTATTGTTGAAACAACACAAGGTGAAGATATTGCAGAAGTAATAATTCCAGGAAGAATGATAGATGAAGAAAAATTAAACACACCATTAAAAAAAGTTTTAAGACTTGCATCAAGTAAAGATTTAAAACATGCAGAAGACTTAAAAAAGAAAGAAAAAGAAGCATTTGAATATTGTAATAAAAAAATTAAAGAATATAAATTAGACATGACTTTAACAGATGTAGAATATAAATTTGATAATAGCAAAATATTATTTTCATTTACATCAGATGGAAGAGTGGATTTTAGAGAACTTGTTAAAGATTTAGCTGCAACATATAAGACAAGAATAGAATTAAGACAAATAGGTGTAAGAGATGAAGTAAAAAGAATCGGTGGAAATGGAGTTTGTGGACGTGAATTATGTTGCTGTTCATTTTTAGGAGACTTTGAAACAGTATCAATAAAAATGGCAAAAGAACAAAATCTTTCATTAAACCCAACGAAAATTTCAGGAAATTGTGGTAGATTAATGTGCTGCTTAAAATATGAACAAGAAGTATATGAAGAAAAGGAAAAAAGATTACCACATGTAGGAGCAATAGTAAAAACGCCAGATGGTGTTGGAGAAGTTGATAATGTTGAAACATTAAAAGAAACAGTTAGAGTTAGAATAAAAGATGGAGACATCTTTAAACAAAAAAGATATGAAGTAAAAGATATAAAAGTTATAAAAGATGTAAAAGTAGATGAAGATGACAATGAAAAAGATGAATTAGAAGAAAATTAGTGAAAGGTGGTGAATATAATGGCATACAGAATACAATGTGATAAATGTATAAGCTGTGGTGCATGTGCTGCAAATTGTCCTGTTGGATGTATATCACAAGGTGAAACTTGTTTTGTTATAGATGAGTCTGCATGTATAGGATGTGGAACATGTGCAGGTGTTTGCCCTGTTAAAGCACCAGAAGAAGCTTAATAGATAAAAAGCCTTGAATATAATAAAGTCAGGGCTTCTTTTTTTCTGTACAGAATAAATATGTGACTTATAGAACCTCTAAGTAATTACCATTACATAGAAATTCTTAGAGCCACTTTTATTGTTAAAAATATTTACAAAAGTAAGAATTGGTATTATAATAAAATATGTGTAAAATAATAAGAAAAGGAAATGTGATAAAATGAAAATAGGAATAGTAGGCTTACCAAATGTAGGAAAAAGTACAATGTTTAATAGTATAACAAAAGCAGGAGCAGAATGTGCAAACTATCCATTTTGTACAATAGAACCAAATGTAGGAGTTGTAGCAGTACCTGATGAAAGAATAGACAATCTTGCAAAAATGTATAATCCAGCCAAAATAACAAAAGCAATAGTAGAATTTGTTGATATAGCAGGATTAGTAAAAGGAGCAAGCAAAGGTGAAGGATTAGGAAACAAATTTTTATCACACATAAGAGAAGTAGACGCAATTTGCCAAGTTGTAAGATGTTTTGAAGATCCAAATGTAATACATGTAGATGGAAGTGTAAATCCATTAAGAGATATAGAAACAATTAATTTAGAATTAATATTTGCAGATTTAGAAACACTTGATAAAAGATTAGACAAGGCAAAGAAAAACTTAAAAGCAGATAAAAAATATCAAGCAGAAATAGACTTAATTGAAAAATTAAAAGAAAACTTAAATAACGGAATTCCAGCAAGAGCTGTAGAATGTAATGAAGATGAACAAGAATTAGTAAAAGATATGTTTTTATTAACATCAAAACCAATAATTTATATTGCCAATATATCTGAAGAGCAAATTCAAACAGCAGATGATGAAGAAATGGTAAAACAAGTAAAAGAATATGCTGCAAAAGAACATGCAGAAGTAATTCCACTATGTGTAAAAATAGAAGAAGAATTATCAGGACTAGATGATTCAGATAAAAAAGAAATGTTAGATGCTCTTGGATTAGAAGAATCAGGATTAGACAAATTAATAAAGAAAAGCTATGATTTACTTGGATTAATGTCATTCCTTACAGCTGGTGAAACTGAAGTAAGAGCATGGACAATAACAAAAGGAACAAAAGCACCACAAGCTGCTGGAAAAATTCACTCTGACTTTGAAAGAGGATTTATTAAAGCAGAGGTTGTATCATATAATGATTTAATGAAAGAAGGCTCAATGCTTGCTGCAAAAGAAAAAGGACTTGTTAGACAAGAAGGAAAAGAATATGTAATGCAAGATGGAGATATAGTAGTATTTAAGTTCAATGTTTAATAGAAAAGGATAAAATATGGAAAATTTAGCTGAATTTAATCTATTTACAACTAAAAATTTTGTAATATATTTAATAATAATAAATTTAATAGGTTTTTATGTTATGTGGTCAGATAAAAGAAAAGCAAAAAAAGGGAGATGGAGAATTCCAGAAAACACATTATTTTTAATTACATTATTAGGTGGAGGAATTGGAACAATTGTAGGAATGTATACATTTAGACACAAAACACAAAAAATCCAATTTGTAATAGGATTTCCTGTTATAACAATTTTAGAAATAATGACGATAATATATTTTGTATTGAAATAAAATGAGAATAGCTGTATAAAATCTAGGAAGGATTTATACAGCTATTTTTGTGCTTAAAATTTGTACAAAATTGCAATGGATACTATATAACCAAAAACAAGGAAACAAAAAACTTTAATTGATATACATAATAAGTACAATGAATAAAAAATAAAATATAATATTATGCAAACTAAAAATAATTGTGAATAACTCGTGAATGGAAAATGACTATTTAAAGTTATTCACAAAGTTATCCACAGTTTCCACAGGTAAGTTACCCACACATAAAAGTAATAACGCAACCAACAAAAAGGGAACATAAAACACAAAAAGTAACATAAATGTCATCAAAATGTATAATAAAAAAGAAGAAAAACAAAGAAAAAAAGAGTAAAATGTAGAAAATAAGACTAAATCAAAGAAAAATGACTGTAAAATCAGCTAAATAAGCCTAGAATTGCAATAAAAGTGAAATATATTTGTAATTGTTATTTTGTAGAAAAACAAGGTAATATGTGAAAAAATGTAAAAATATAAAATCAAGGAGAGATGAGATATTTGTGGAAAATTAAATAGGTAATTGTGGATAACTAAAAGTTGCAGGGAAAATAAAACATTGCAAAATATATAAAATTATGTCAAACTACAAACATTATAATAATTACAATTATAAGTTTGTAGTTTTTCTTTGAATTTTAAATCAAAATTTGATTCGAATATTAATTTTAGAAAATATAAAAAAAGCATCAATAAAAGCATATGCAAATATGCTTATTCAAAGAGCTCGGCTAAAGTGTAAAATGAAATAGTACTTAAAAAGTAGAAAATCGAAGGAATTTAATGAAAAAGCGAGCTAATTATATGAAAATGCCAAATTAGACAAAAAAACAAATATTGAGTGATTGATAAAAAATAAAATATAATACGGATAACGAACATAACAATTAAATTTTATCAAATAGTAAAGCAAGAACCGAATCAAATGGAGGTGAAAGCCATGAGGAGAAAAAAGGAAGAAATTACGGAAGAACAGGAAAAAATAATGATAAGAAAGAAAGGCCAAAGAGAGGGCATGAAAGTAGGTCAAAAAATTGGGATTATGCAAGTCGCAAGGAATATGTTAAGAGCGAAAATGAATATAATGGTTGTAAAAGATTTAACAGGATTAACAGAAGAGGAATTAAAAAAGATAAACTTGAAAAAATAAAAATAGAAAACAGATATGTAAAATAATAGAAGATAAAATAAAAGAATTTAGAATAGTAAATTATTAGATATTTAATATTTTAAATTCTTTTATTAATAATATCTGCTGTTATTTCTTGCAAAAGGCTGAATAAAATAACCATAAAATATTGACTAAAACGTAAAAAAAGTATAAAATTTCTATATATTGGAGGTATTATGGATAATAGAAAACAACACATTAGAAATTTTAGTATAATAGCACATATAGACCATGGAAAATCAACCCTTGCAGATAGAATGATAGAAATGACAGGAGTATTATCTAAAAGAGAAATGGAAAGTCAAGTATTAGATAATATGGAAATAGAAAAAGAAAGAGGAATAACTATCAAATCACAAGCTGTAAGAATGATATATAAAGCAAAAGATGGTCAAGAATATACATTTAATTTAATAGACACACCTGGTCATGTAGATTTCAATTATGAAGTATCAAGAAGTTTAGCTGCATGTGATGGAGCTGTTTTAGTAGTAGATAGTAGTCAAGGTGTTGAAGCACAAACACTTGCAAATGTTTATTTAGCAATAGACAATAATCTTGAAATATTGCCTGTTTTAAATAAAGTTGATTTACCAAATGCAAGAGCAGATGAAGTAAAAAAAGAAATAGAAGATATAATAGGAATTCCAGCAGAAGATGCACCATGTATATCAGCTAAAACGGGATTAAATGTTGACCAAGTATTAGAAAGAATAGTAACAGATATACCAGCTCCTAAAGGAGATGAAAATGCGAAAACAAAATGTCTTATATTTGATTCAATATATGATAACTATAAAGGTGCATTAATATATGTAAGAGTAGTAGATGGTAAAGTAAAAGTTGGAGATGAAATAAAACTTATGGCAACATCAAAAGAATTTACCGTCGCAGAGGTTGGATATTTTGTACCAGGTTCATATATGCCAACAAAAGAATTACAAGCAGGAGAAGTTGGATACATAGCAGCAAGCATAAAAAAATTATCAGATATTCATGTAGGAGACACTGTAACACTAAAAAATAATCCCTCAGAAGAACCATTAAAAGGTTACAAAAAAGTAACACCTATGGTATATTGTGGGTTATATCCTATGGATGGTAGTCAATATGAGGCATTAAAAGAAGCGCTTGAAAAATTGGAATTAAATGATGCAGCACTTCAATATGAACCAGAAACTTCAGCAGCACTTGGTTTTGGTTTTAGATGTGGATTTTTAGGATTGTTACATTTGGAAATAATAGAAGAAAGATTGGACAGAGAATTTGATTTAGGATTAATAACAACAGCACCATCAGTAATTTATAAAGTACATAAAACAGATGGAGAAATAATTGAATTATATAATCCAGAGGATTTACCTAAATCTCAAGAAGTATCATATATAGAAGAACCATATGTAACGGCAAATATTTTAACACCAAAAGAATATGTTGGAAATATTATGGAACTATGCCAAAAAAGAAGAGGTATTTATATAGATATGAAATACCTAGACGAAAACAGAGTAACATTAATATATGAAATGCCATTAAACGAAATTATATATGACTTTTTTGATAATTTAAAATCAAAAACAAAAGGATATGCTTCATTAGACTATGAATTTAAAGAATATAGAAGGTCAAGCTTGGTAAAACTAGACATATATATAAATGGAGAAATTGTAGATGCATTAAGTTTTATAGTACACCAAGATAGTGCATATGATAGAGGCAAAAAAATGGTAGAAAAATTAAAGACGGTAATACCTAGAAAACTATTTAAAATACCAATTCAAGCAGCAGTTGGAGGAAAAATAATTGCAAGAGAAACAATATCAGCAATGAGAAAAGATGTACTTGCTAAATGCTATGGTGGGGATATTACTAGAAAGAAAAAATTGTTAGAAAAACAAAAAAGAGGTAAAAAGAAAATGCGTGAAATTGGAAATGTAGAAATACCTCAAGAAGCATTTTTATCTGTGTTAAAATTAGACGATGAATAAAGGAAGAAATAATTATGAAAAGGATTGTATTGTGTGGAAGTAGAAAATTAAAAGAACAAATAATTGAACTAGGAATAAATATAGAAAAGCGAGGGTTTGAAGTAGTTATACCTAAAGAATTTTTTACGCCAATGGGAAAGAAAGAACACTCTATGCTCCACTTTTCTGAAATACAGAATCCTAAAACAGATTACGTACTAATAGTAAATGATGAGAAAAATGGAATTCCAAACTACATTGGAGCAAATAGTTTCGCAGAATTAGCATTTGGATTTTATTTTGGTAAAAAAGTATTTTTGAAAAATGATATATATAAACCATATGAAGATGAAATTACAGGTTGGGGAGTGATTCCACTGAAAGGTGACATAAATAAAATGTTAAATTATAAAGAGGAGAGAAAGCAATAAAATGAAAGAAAAGAATAAAAAAAATAATAAATATTTAAAAGAAGCAAAGACTAAACAAAAAACAAACAATTATGTAGCAGAAAAAAGAGAAAAGCCGGAATTTGATGATCAAGTAGAAGGAAGAAATGCGGTGTTGGAATTACTTGAAAGTGGAAAAGATATAAATAAAATATTTGTAGAAAAAGGCGAAAAACATGGTTCAATACATAAAATAATTGCAATTGCTAAAGAAAGAAGAATCATAATAGTAGAAAAAGAAAAAAGGCAAATGCAAGAAATGGCTCAAAATCAAAATTATCAAGGTGTAATTGCGATTGTTCCTCCTTTTGAATACTGTGAAATAGAGGACATATTAGAAGAAGCGGAAAATAAAAACGAAGATCCATTTGTATTAATATTAGATGGAATAGAAGATCCACATAATTTAGGTTCTATAATAAGAACCGCAGAAACTGCTGGGGTGCATGGCATAATAATACCTAAAAGAAGAGCTGCTGCAGTAAATAGTACTGTTGCCAAAACATCTGCAGGAGCAGTTGAATATATGAAAATAGCAAGAGTTACTAATATTTCTGATGCAATAGATAAACTAAAAAGAGCAGGATTATGGATATGTGGAACTGACATAAGTACAGAAAAATATTATTATAATCAAGACTTAACAGGACCAATAGGAATTGTGATTGGAAATGAAGGAAACGGAATGAGTGAAAAAGTTAGAAAAAACTGTGACTTTTTAGTAAAAATTCCAATGAAAGGAAAAGTAACTTCTCTTAATGCATCTGTATCAACAGGAATTGTTGTTTATGAAGCCGTAAAGCAAAGATTAAGCAAAATGGAAGGAGAAAAATAGAAAATGATGACAAGAAAAAAGAGAAACTTAATATTAATAGTTTCTATAGTAACATCGGTTATCGTTGTGATTTTAGTAGCAATTTGTGTGTTTTTATATTTAAAAACAGATAAGTTCAAATCTAATGAAACATTGTTCTTTAAATATTTTGGCAAAGGTATAGAAAACATAAAAAGCATACAGTCAATTAATTTTGCTGAAGACAATGGAGAAAACTATTCATCATCTGCAGAAGCAAATGTTAAATATACAACAAATTTAGGAACTACTTCCGAAGATACCAGTAATAATATAAACCAGTTAAAATTAAAAATAGATGGACAAACAGACAAAACTTCTAACTATAAGTACAAAAAAATCCAGCTACAAAATGGAGAAAATACAGAAGCAACTGTAGAAACTTTACAAAATGATAATACAAGCGGAGTGAAATTTTCAGATTTATTTGGACAATATGTAGTAAATTCAAATTCTGACATTAATAGTTTGATAGAAAAATTAGGGGTTTCTGATAGTATAGGAACATTAGACTATATAAATCTGGAGAATATAAATATTGATGATATAAAATTTACAGAAGATGAAATAGACAATTTAAAAGAAAAATATACTACTATAATTTCTAAAAATTTATCTTCTTCAAGCTTTAGCAAACAAACTAATACAACAGTAAAAATAAATAATAAAAATTATGCGGCAAATGCCTATGTTTTGAATTTAACTAAAGAACAATTAAACAACTTATACGTAAAAATATTAGAACAGGTAAAACAAGATGATGTGATTTTAGGAAAGATAGATAAAATCCAAGAAAAAATAGAAAGCACAAATAAAAATAGTAATATGCAACTAAAGGAAAAGTTTGTAGCTAAAATAGAAAATACAATGCAAAAAATCAATTCTAATAATATAGGAAGTGATTCTGTAAAAATAGTTGTTTATGAAAATCAAAAACAAACAATTAGGATATCTATACAAACAGCTGACTATGAAATTAATATAGATTATACAGAATTGGATAATGAGAAATATTTTAATATAGAAAAGACAGTTAATGATAAAACTGTTGCTGAAATTGTAGTTGATTATACACAAGAAAAATCAACAGTAGAATTAGAAAATAATAATGAGGATAATGCAATAAAAATTGTATTTGAAAGAAATACCAAAGAACAAGATAATCAAAAAAATAATAATTATGTATTGAAATATGAAGATAATATGCAAAGAGTAGAACTAGGAATTAAACAAAATATAAAATTAAACGATGTTAAAGATAAAACAAATTTTAATGATGAAAATTCAGTGAACTTGTCAAATATATCTGAAGACCAATCAAAACAAGTTATAGAAAAAGTGCAAACAGCAGTAAAAGAAAAAAGCAATCAAGTAAAACAAAATATAAAGTTTGATGATATAAGAACAATGCTTGAAAACATCGGAATATTAAGTAGCGATACAAAACTAAGCTCTCAAGGAGTAACAGATGCAGAACTTAATAGATATAATTCGAAATATGAATTGCTACAAGGAGAAAAACTTGAAAGTGAAAAAGTTCTAACAATGATAGAAACAATAAAAGACAATATTTCTAATATAAATATTGTTTCAGGGCAAGAGTTAAAATTAGAAATAAATGAAAATCAAGGAAATCAACAAGTTGTTGAAGCATTAGAAAATTATTTTGATAAAAATAAAAATAATCAATATAATATAAAAGTAGAATATGATGAAAATAAATTTGTAAAAAATATTGATTTAACAATCGTGCCAAAAGAATAAATGCAAAAAAATAGAATTCTGTTTACAAAATGGAATTCTATTTTTAAAATTACAGATAAAAAATATTAATATAATGACTTTTTATAATGCGAGAACAAATAAAAATATATGCTAAAAACCCATTAGAATAGGACTTAAAGAGGATGCTGAAAACTTTTTGGAAAAAATATCAAAAAAAGTGTTGACAAAGAATAAAACATAGAGTATAATAAGAATCGTTCCGCAGATGAGGAACAAAAAAGAACATTGAAAAGTAAACAATAAAATCCTTTAGAGAATAAACCTAAGCGGTACGATTTTTAGTAATAAAAATCAGTACTACATAGAATTTAATTTTTAAAAGTTTTTAGTAAAAAAGTAAGAAGCATTTAAAGAGCTTGAGAAAAACTTTAAGTTTGATTTATATAAACTCGAAAGAGTAAAATATAGATACCATAAACAAGAGAGTTTGATCCTGGCTCAGGATAAACGCTGGCGGCGCACATAAGACATGCAAGTCGAACGAACTTAACCATTAGTTTACTATTGGAGCGGTTAGTGGCGGACTGGTGAGTAACACGTAAGCAACCTGCCTATCAGAGGGGAACAACAGTTAGAAATGACTGCTAATACCGCATATGCCTTAGAATCACATAGTTCAAAAGGGAAAGGAGCAATCCGCTGATAGATGGGCTTGCGTCTGATTAGCTAGTTGGTGGGGTAACGGCCTACCAAGGCGACGATCAGTAGC